>OHAE01000790.1_pt1 | contig 27452 bp, 20 predicted proteins | sample 1577061 | NCBI WGS metagenome assembly OHAE01 (sample SAMEA3541535, study PRJEB24748) | human gut metagenome | biome: human gut; feature: human-associated habitat; material: faeces | place: China | collected 2012
TCTTGGAAAGCTCCGCACGGATTTCCTTGGGGGACTTGCCCGCCAGCTCCTCCGGAATACGGTCAATGGCGAAGTTTTTCACATCCACGCCGAACTTGCGGCAGAGCATATAAGCGGGTGGTTTTGTTTATGCTGCTTTCTGGCAAGAGGACAGATGCGCTCTGTTTTGCGTGCAGCCCGTGCCGTTAGCAGAGCTGCTCCAGTTGAAAGGCCAGCTCGGTGCGGCCCACGACGGCGTGGTGGTTGTTGTAAAGGTTTTTGTCGTGGTAGCGGGGCAGAGAGCAGGCTTCCTCTGGCGTGATGACGCCGAGCTGGGTGAGAACCGAGAGGATGGCATACGGGACGATGGAGGAGGCGCCGTCCTCCATTTTGAGGGCAATGCCGATTCCCTTATCCTTGATGCCCACGGCATAGAATGCGCTGGCGCCTGATTTACAGAAGATTCGGTCGCCGAAGGCGGCCATCAGCTGGGTGCAGATGCGATCGGTTCCCGCCACCATTTCCGGATGTGCTGTCATGGCGGATGTGATGCGCCGGAGGGTAGCGGCCCGGGTGGGGGCGAAAAGCGTGGGGAGGGACATGCGGGCGTAGCCTTGTGCCAGCCGGTAAAGGGGCAGCGCATGGACCGGAACGCCGCAGCCGTCCACGGCCAACTGGACATCGGAGGTCTCTACGCCGCACATTTCAGCGAACACCGAGAGGATACGCTGCTGGACGGGGTGCTCCAAAGCAGTATAGCCTTCCAAAGACTCCCCTAAATGGCGGGCGGTGATGAGCATGCCGGCGTGCTTTCCGGAGCAGTCGCAGTAGATGGGCGCCCGGGGGATGCCGGCGATCTTCAAGGCGTCCTCGGCGGGGACATACATGGGGTATTCCGACCCGCAGCACAGCTGATCGGGGGAGAGACCTGCCTTGTGCAGGATGCTCTCCACGGCCTTTACATGAAAGGGCTCTCCGTTGTGGGAGGAACAGATGACGGCCAGTTCCTGCGGGGTAATGCCATAATGCTCCAGCGCACCGCTTTCTGTCACGGGGATCGCCTGAAGGGGCTTGGCGGAGGAGCGGGCAAACGTAAGACGCTCCGGATCACCGAGCTTCCAAAGGATCCGGCCTGTGTGATCCGTTACCGCGATATGTCCCCGGTGGATCTGATCCACCAGATCACCACGGTATTGATAGGCAATAACAGCCATAGCATATACCTCCGTTTCTTAGATCACAAAGTAGAAAAAGCGCAGCACATCACCGTAATCATCGGCATCAAAGGCCACGGTGGTGGGAGAGATGAGGCTGGCGCCGGGATAGTGGGAGCATCCATAGGCGTCATAATGGTGTACATAGGTGACCTCCACGTGGAAGTGATCGGGAAGTACCGGAGGTGCGGCTGTTTTTGCCGCCGCCACAGCCTCGGCCATCATGCCCTCGATCTCCTCGCGGACAAGCTCCGGGGTCTTTGTCAGGACGCCGTAGCCGTGGCCGGATTTGGTTGGCACGGTCAGCAGACCGGGTACGGTGCGCACCGCAGCCGCACACATCCCCTCGTCGCCGCTGGCGAATAGGGTGGGAACGCCCCGGTAAGCGGCGGCATGGGCGTACATCTCGAATTCTCCCCACAGCGCACCATTGACCGTAAGGCGGAAAATGCGGGAGCTTACCATCGTGTGGGACGTGGGATTTCCGGGGGCGGAGGCGGCGTCGTGAAAGCCGACCATCAGCACACCGTCATAGCTCTCGTCAAAAATACCGGTAAGGCCCACAATATCGTGGGTGATCCCCCGAAGGAGACGGGCATCTCTGGGGAGCAGGGCGCAGTCAATGTTGCAGCCGTCTCCGTGCATATCCTCTATGACGACCCCGTCGGCTCCGCCGGAGAAAAGGCCGCGGGCCGCGGCGGCAGCCTCCAACGCCATTTCCCGCGCCATAGGCGCATAGCAGGCGTTGGCGGAACGTGCCTCGTCCCAGCAGGTCAAAGAAGCCACGCCTTCAATGTCACAAAGAATGTAAAATTTCATGCTTGAGTCCTCCTTTATCAGAAGCGTAATCGTAATAAATGCAGAGCCATAGGGATCGGGAAGTATTGGGCAAAATGTCAGGGATCCACCAATAGCTGCTGTTAAATGAGATGTTCCTAGCCGGCCGCTTTACGCATCGAGACGTCAGCGCGTCCCGCCCGCAGGTGAAGCGCCGCGGCGGAAGATCATATTGCTTCGCTGCGGATACGCCGCAGGTAGCGGTAGACCGTGGGTTCGGAGATGTGCAGTTCCTTGGCGACCTGTCCGATGGAGCCCTTGGTATGGAATACGCCCTGCGCTTCCAGAGAGCGGAGTATCTCCAGCTTGTCGGCGGTATGCATGGCATCGGAGGGGATACCATAGCCGAGGATGGTGGAGTGGATCAGATTGCTGGACAGCTCCGGGATGGAATCATCCAGGTTTTCGGTATAGGCGGAGCTCTCCTCCTCTTGCGGAAGAGAAAAGGAATGGAGCAGGCTGGAAAGATGCTCCGAGAGCACCAGAATATCTTCCACATCGTGGTTCACGCAAATCAGCCCCACCAGATGACCCTTTTCCTTAATGAAATAGGTGGAAGAGACGAAACGCTTACCTCCCCGGGTGCGGCCCTCGTAGTTGGCCACATAGTCGTGCTCCTGATAGACTCCGGTTCGCAGCAGTTCCTTGGCCAACTCCGTCATGGGGTCGCCTATGCGGCGGCCGCTGAGATGCTCGTTGCAGGCGGCAATCACCGAGCGCTCCGGCGTGGAAACGTCATGGAGGATGATCTCATAATTCTTTCCGCAGATCTTTCCCATAAATTCCACCAGAGGAATGTATCGCTCAAGACTGGCGTAGTTGCTCACTGTATCCCTACTTTCTCAACAATAATTCTTGCCTGATAAAAAACTGTCACATAGTGCTGCTGAAAGTCAGTATATCGAAAATGAATGGATAAATCAACCCTAATATGCTGGAAAACGGTGGGGGGATGTAATATTTTTTTTGCAGACCAAGGCGGAAATAGCCTTCGAGGCAGCAATTTAGACAAAAAATTATCAACTTTCTTGGCACTTATTCAAGCTATTCAAGATTGACAAAGGCAGTGTGATAAATTATAATCAGAAAAACTAAAAAGTTGTCAGAAGGGAGGCTCAATGCCATCCCCCCCGCACGTTATATTTTTAAGGAGGCATTTGTAATGGAAGCTGCAAACTATGCGCTGCTGGCGGCGGCAGAGTCCATCATTCCGTGGACCGTCGTTGCACTGGTAGGAGGCGCTGCATGAGATACGATTTTGATACCCCCATCAATCGCAGAAATACCTTCTCCTTTAAGTGGGACTGCGATATGGACTATTTCGGCCGGGACGACGTGATCCCCATGTGGGTGGCGGACATGGATTTCGCCTGCGCCCCCTGCGTCGTGGAGGCTGTACAGAAGCGCGCCGCCCATCCGGTTTACGGCTACGGTATGCGCCAGCAGCCCTATTATGACGCGGTGATGGGCTGGCTGAAAAAGCGCCATGGCTTTGAGGTCAAATATGAGCATCTGGCCTTTGCGCCTCCCGGCGTGATCTACGCCTTGAACGTGATGCTGCGCATCCTCACCAAGCCCGGCGACAGGGTCATGGTCCCCATGCCCAACTACGACCCGCTGTTTGACATGGTCACCCGGGGCGGCCGGAAGCTGGTAGAGACGCCGCTAGTCTGGAAGGACGGGCGCTACACCTTCGACTTCGCCGATATGGAGGCCAAGGCTGCCTCCGGCGTGAAGGTACTGGTGCTCTCCAGCCCCCACAACCCCACCGGCCGGGTATGGACCCGTCAGGAGCTGGAGGGCGTGGCGGAGATCTGTCTGCGGCACAACATCTTCATGCTGGTGGACGAGATCCACTGCGACTTCGTGCCGCCGGAGCATCCCCACACCACCTTTGGCCTGCTGGGCGAGGAGGTGCTGCGCCATTCCATGGTCTGCTACTCCTCCAACAAGGGCTTCAATCTGGGCGGACTGGGTATGGCCACCCTGGTGCTGGCGGACGACGACCTGCGGTGCAAGTTCAACGAGGAGATGTCCATTGCCCAGACGCGGCTGGACAACATTTTCGGCATGGCCGCCCTCATAGCCGCCTACAACGACGGCGAGGAGTGGCTGGATCAGGCCATCGCCTACGTCTCCGACAACAAGGCGTATCTGGATCAGTTCCTGCGGGAGCGCATTCCTCAGATCCGTATGATCCCCTCCGAGGGTACGTATCTGGTCTGGCTGGACTGCTCCCAGCTGCCCTACCGGGGCATGGCGCTGGAGCATTTCATGATCAATGAGGCCAAGGTGGCGTTCTGCGCCGGCTATGAATTCGGTAAGCAGGGAGAGGCTTTTCTGCGCATGAATGTGGCCTGTCCCCGGTGTACCCTGACAAAGGCTCTGGAGCAGATGGAAAAGGCGATCAACGGTCTGTCGCTTCAGTAATACCTGTAAACGACGCACCTTGTGAGATAAGAAATTTTTTTAAAGGAGAAACAGCTATGAAAAAAAGAACCATCGCAATGTTCCTGTCCGTAGCTCTGTGTCTCTCGGTGGCCTTGACTGGCTGTGGGGCAGACAAACCGCAGCAGAGTGACCCCGCTGATGACGGCAAAAAGAGCCTGACCATCGCAGTGCTGAATGATGTCGTCTCGCTGGACCCCGCAGTAAAGGACAGCAGCGCCGAGATGCAGATGGCGTCTCATCTGTACGACCCTCTGGTGGACTATAATGCGGACATGAGCAAGAAGCCCGGTCTGGCAGAGAGCTGGAAAGTTCTGGATGACGGCGTGACGTGGGAGTTCAAGCTTCGCCAGGGCGTGAAGTTCTCCAACGGAAACGACTTCAATGCCGACGACGTGGTCTTCAGCTTTGAGCGCATCCTCAACGATCCTACTCTGGAGATGGGCGTGTACCTCATGCGTCTTCAGGAAGTCAAGAAGGTGGATGATTACACCGTGCAGCTGGTGACCAAGATCCCCTATCCCGTGTTTGCCGGCAGCCTGGTCCATATCATGATGCTTGACAAGGAGACCTGTGAGGGCCTTACCAGCGAGGAGATCTCCGCGAACCCTGTGGGTACCGGTCGGTATCGTCTGGTGGAGCACGTGAAGGAATCCTATATCAAGCTGGTCCGCAACGACGAGTATTGGGGCGAGCTGCCTGATGCAGAGACCGTGGAGTTCCGCGTGATCGCCAATGCAGCCACCCGCACCACCGCTCTCATCAACGGCGAGGTGGACTTTATCTCCAACATCCCCGTGATGGACGTGGACCGTCTGAAGGACGCCTCCAACGTTCAGGTCATTACCAATCCCAGCCTGTCCTGCAGCTACATGGGCTTTGATCTGCTCAATGAGCATGGCTCTGCCGGCACCGACGATCCCAACCCGCTTCTCAACGTGAAGGTTCGTCAGGCTATCTACCACGCCATTGACATTCAGACGATCATCGATACCGTCATGAACGGCTACGCCACCGTGGCTAACTCCTATATGCCCAGCATCTGTGTGGGATATAATGCCGACGCAGAGCGTCCCGCCTACGATCCCGAGCTTGCCAAGCAGCTTTTGGCGGAGGCCGGCTATCCCGATGGCTTCTATCTCCGCATCGACGCCCGCAGCGACAGTGACATGAACGCCGATCAGGTGTCTCAGGCCATTGCCAGCTATCTGGAGAAGGTGGGCATCAAGGCCGAGGTAAACCTGCTGCCTCGCGCCTCCTTCTATGAGAAGATAGACGCAGAGAACCTCCAGTCCTCCTTCTTCATGTCAGGCTGGGGCGACGGCTCCGGCGAGGGCATGGTCATCTTCAACGATATGCTCTATACCTACGACGGCAAGGCCGGCATGGGCGAAGGCAACCGGGGCCATTACAGCAATGCCGAGGTGGATGCGCTGCTGGATCAGGCATCTGTTGAGGCCGATCAGGCCAAGCGCGCAGCGCTGGTGGAGCAGGTAGATCAGATCGCCCGGGACGAGGCCGCCTACATTCCCCTGTTCTTCAAGGAGAATATCTTCGGCGTGCGCGCCGGCATTCAGTACACCCCCAGTGCCGATGACCATATTCTGGCTTGGGACTTCACCTTCTAAGCGCACATAAGAACAGTCAATGGGAGGAGGCAGAAGGGGATCTTCCCTTCTGCCTCCCACCAAAAGGGTGTAAGCCCGTAAATGAGGTATTACCATGTTCAAGTATTTCCTGAAGAGGCTGGCGCAAATGGTAGTTACACTGTTCATTGTGTCCATTCTGGTATTTGTTCTGGCCAACTTCATTGGCGATCCCGTCAATATGCTGGTCTCGCCCAAGGCTCCGCCTGAGGTTCGAGAGCAGGTTCGAGAAGAACTGGGGCTCAACAGACCGATCCTGGAGCAGTACGTATCGTTTATTACCAATGCGTTCAAGGGAGATTTCGGCAAGTCCTATATCTATAAAGTGGACGCACTCTCTCTGATCGCCCAGCGGGTGCCTGCTACGCTGGAGCTGGTTTTTGTATCCGCTGTGCTGGCGCTCGGTATCTCTATCCCACTGGGCGTATATGCGGGCGCTTTCCCCAAACGAAAATCCAGCACATTGGTGATGGGAGGCTCCATTCTGGGCATTTCCCTGCCCTCCTTCTTCATCGGCATCATGCTGATCTACATCTTCTCTCTGAAGCTGCACTGGTTCCCCTCCTCGGGACGGGGCGCGACCGCACCGTTCCTGGGGATGGATTTCAGCCTGTTTGCGCCCGGTGGACTTAAGTACATTATCCTGCCTGCTCTTACGCTGTCTGTGACCAACATCGCATCTCTGGTGCGCCTTACCCGCGCCGGTGTGATGGAGAATATGCGGCAGGATTATATCAAATTTGCCCGAGCCAAAGGTGTGTCCACCCGAAAGGTCCTCTTTGGACACGCCCTGAAAAATGCCCTGATCCCGGTTATCACGGTGTTCGGTATGGAAATCGGTTCCCTTATCGCCTTTACGACGGTGACGGAGACCATCTACTCCTGGCCGGGACTCGGCAAGCTTCTTATTGACTCCATTAACTCGGTGGATCGGCCGGTCATTGTGGCCTATCTGATCCTGACTACGGTGTTGTTTGTGTTTATCAATTTTGTGGTCGACCTTCTGTATACAGTCATCGACCCGAGAATCAAGTTCAGGTGATGCGCTATGGGTGAAATGAAAAAAAAGGGCGCGGCCCCCAACAAGAGCTTTTTCCGGCGCATCGCTGAGTCTGAGTTCTTTCACAATTACAAGCGCAGTCCGTCCGCTATCGTCGGTACGGTGATCGTGGTACTGGTACTGTTCATTGCCCTTTTCGGGCCGTTGTTTGCTCCGCAGAACCCCTATGATGTAGCCTCTCTCTCCCTTACGGATTCCTACAAGCCGCCTGCATGGGAGGCGGGAGGTGACGCCCGGTTTATTTTCGGTACCGACAGTCAGGGACGGGATATTTTCAGCTCTCTTATTTACGGAAGCCGTATCTCCCTCTTTATCGGCGTTGTAGGTACGCTGCTGGCCTGTGCCGTAGGTATCACGCTGGGACTGATCTCTGGCTATTTTGGTGGAAAGGTAGACGCTGTCATCATGCGTTTGGCAGATATCCTGCTCTCTTTTCCCGATATCCTCGTGGCACTCTTCATCATGACCATGTTTGGACGGGGTGTAAGCAAGCTGCTGGTCGTATTTACGATCATCGGATGTGTCACATACATCCGTACCGTCCGCGCCGAGGTGCTGACGGTGAAGCAGATGGAATATGTAGATGCGGCCAGAGTCATTGGCCTCCCCAATATCCTGATTATCGCCAAGCATGTGCTGCCCAACGTAATGACCACCGTCATCGTTCTTTCCACGATGAAGGTGGGCGGCCTTATTCTGGCGGAAGCCACGCTGAGCTTTCTGGGCGTAGGTGTTCCGGTCACGGAACCCTCTCTGGGCATGCTGGTCAAGAACGGCTTCGACGTGCTGTTCAGCGGATACTGGTGGATCGCGGTGATGCCGGGTCTCTACATCATGCTGATCGTGTTCGGAATCAACCTTCTGGGAGATTTCCTGCGCGATGAGTTCAATCCTAAGCTGAAGTAAGGGGGGAGCGAGATGAGCGAAACACTGCTGCAGGTGGAAAACCTGCGGACCTATTTCCACACCTTCCGCGGTGTAGTCAAGGCGGTGGACGGCATTAGCTTTTCCCTGGATGAGGGACAGGTGCTGGGCATCGTGGGCGAGTCGGGCAGCGGTAAATCCGTTAGCAGCTTTTCCATTCTGAAATTGATCGAGCCGCCCGGTGTGGTGGAATCGGACGGGATTCTTTTCCAGGGCGAGGACATCAGCAAAAAGAGCGAGCGGGAAATGATGAAGATCCGAGGCAAGGCGATCTCCATGGTGTTCCAGGATCCGATGACCTCCCTGAACCCGCTCTATACCATTGAGAAACAGATCACCGAGATGCTGGACCTCCACCAGAAGCAGATGACCAAACAGGAAAAGCACGCGCGCTGTGTGGAATTGCTGCATATGGTAGGTATCCCCAATCCTGAGGATCGGCTGAAATCCTACCCCCATCAGTTTTCTGGCGGTATGCGGCAGCGGGTCATCATTGCGATCGCCTTGGCTGCCAATCCGAAGCTCATCATCGCCGATGAGCCTACCACTGCCCTGGATGTGACCATACAGGCGCAGATCCTCAAGCTCATGGATAAGCTGGTGAAGGAGCAGGACGCTTCTCTCATCCTGATCACCCATGACTTGGCGGTGGTTTCCCAGATGGCGGATCGCATCATTGTGATGTACTGCGGCAAAATCGTGGAAAGCGGCTCCCGGGATGACGTGATCCGCCGCCCCAGCCATCCGTATACCGAGGGACTTCTTAACTCCATCCCCAGAATGGGAGAGGAGCAAAAACGCCTGGAATCCATTCCGGGTATGGTTCCCAGTATGCTGGATCTGCCCCAAGGATGTTATTTTGCTCCCAGATGCAAATACTGCCAGGATATTTGCCGTACCGTGGCGCCTGAAAGCCATGAGGTTGGCCCGGGGCATTGTGCGGCTTGCCACTTTCCGCTGACAGGAGGCGAGAGCCATGAGTAAGATTCTTCAGGTGGAGAATTTGGTGCAGGAGTTCAATCTCACCAAGGATTTTCTGGATAAGGTAAAATTCAAAAACGGTCATTTTTCACTGGAAAATCGAGTGGTTCATGCGGTTAACAACGTCAGCTTTGATGTGGAGGAGGGCGAGGTGTTCAGCCTGGTGGGAGAGTCCGGATGCGGAAAGTCTACCACGGCCCGCACCATCATCAAGCTGATCGAGCCAAAGTCCGGCAAGATCATATTCGACGGACGCGATATCACCCGGCTCAAGCCGCAGGAGATGCGCCCCATCCGTCGAGAGATGCAGATGATCTTTCAGGATCCCTATGCCTCTCTGAATCCCCGGCAGAAGATCATGGAGATCCTCACCGAGCCGATGCTGTTCCACAAGCTGTGCAGCAGCAAGACGGAGGCGGAGGAGAAGGCGATTCATCTGTTGGAGCGTGTTGGACTCAGCTCTGAGCAGGCCAACCGGTATCCGCATCAGTTTTCCGGCGGTCAGCGTCAGCGCATCGGCATAGCCCGAGCGTTGGCGGTCGAGCCTAAATTTATCATAGCGGATGAGCCGGTATCTGCTTTGGATGTGTCCATTCAGGCTCAGATCTTGAACATTCTTATGGATCTGAAGGATGAATTTCATTTCTCCTATCTGTTCATCGCACACGATCTGAGCGTGGTCAAGCACATCAGCGACAGCTTGGGTGTCATGTATCTGGGAACTATTGTGGAGCGGGCTCCGAAGAAGCTGCTGTTCTCCAACCCGGTTCACCCCTATACCAAGGCGCTTTTTTCCGCTGCGCCGACGATTGATGAGGGCAGTATTGCCGAATCTCAGGAGCTGCGTGGAGAGATTCCCAGCCCGATCCATCTGCCCTCCGGCTGTCCCTTCCATGACCGCTGTCCTGTGGCTTGCCCGGACTGCGCACGGGAGATCCCGGAGCTCAAAGAGGTGGAGCCCGGACACTTCGCAGCCTGCCATCTGCTGTAAAAAAGGGGATTTAGCGCGGGTGGATCACCTCGCATACCCCTGCGGGGGCGGCATAGCCGCCCCCGCTTTTTAATTCTCTATCATTGAATGGACCAGAAGGAGGAAGAAAAAATGGAACTGCAACTTGTGAAAAAGTATGACGCCAGAGCATGGGACGGTGTGGTGGTCCCGCTGGGAGAAGGCAACCTGAACAGCTATCAGGGACCTTGGGAGCAGGAACTTGCCGCAGTTCGTGCCTCGGGGCGCTTTGAAGGGAAAACGGGTGAGATTTTCCGCTTTTCTGTTCTTTCAGAGGGCGTGCTGACCCAAATTTTCCTGCTGGGTCTGGGGAAAGACTGGAGCCTGGAGCAGGTGCTGGAGAGCTGTGCCAAGGTGTATCGTCAGTGCCAGGAGCTGGATCTGCGTACGGTGTGTACCGATCTGCGGGGCGTGTGCCCACAGTTCACGCCGGCGCTCTTCCAAAAGGCGGCAGAGGCTGCCGCTCTTACCGGCTACCGGTTTGACAAGTACAAGACGACCCCTACGGCGCCGGGGATCGAAACGGCTGCGTTTCTCTGCGAGATGCCGGAGCGCTACGAGGCCGCCTTGGTAGAGGCGGAGGTGTCTGCTGAGGCCACCTGCATCGCACGGGATCTGATCAATGAGCCCCCCACGGTGCTTACCCCCGCCAAGCTGGCGCAGGCGGCGCAGGAGCTTTTTAAGGAGACACCCGTGAAGGTGACCGTTTACGGCAGAGATGAGGTGGAGCGCATCGGGCTCACCGCTTTTCTGGAGGTCGGGAAGGGCTCGATTTACGAGCCTAAGCTCATTGTCATGGAGTATACCGGCGCACAGGACGTGGAGAGCCGCCTGGGGCTGATCGGCAAGGGCCTTACCTACGACAGCGGCGGATACTCCCTCCAGTCGTCTGAGTTTATGGAAACCATGCAGCATGATATGAGCGGCGCGGCCGCCGTGATGGGCGCCCTGTGGGCGGCGCAGAAGCGGGGCCTTCGGATCAATATTACCGGTGTGGTGGCGGCTTGTGAGAATAAGCTCTCCGCCACGGCCTATGTGCCGGGCGATGTGATCCGCTCCATGTCCGGGCGGTATATCGAGGTGAACAACACCGATGCCGAGGGCCGTATCACGCTGGCCGACGCCGTGACGTATGCCAAGCAGTGCTGCGGCGTGGATCGCATCGTGGATATTGCCACACTCACCGACGGAATCCAGACGGCGTTGGGAAATCGCCGCTGCGGAGCCTTTAGCAATAACCGGGCCCTGACCGCACAGGTGGAGAAGGGCGCCGCCGCCGCCTGTGAGCGGATGTGGGAGCTGCCCTGTGACGAGAATCTCCGCCGGGTGCTGGACTCCCGTGTAGCCCATCTGAAAAACAGTGCGATGGGCTCCAGCGTGGGTGGATATGCCACGGTGGGCGCCATGTTCGTTAAGGAGTTTGTCGAGGAGACGCCTTGGATCCACTTGGATATCGGCGGTACCGCTTGGACCACCGAATGTGAGGGGATCTATACAAAGGGCGGCATCGGATTTGGCACACGGATGCTTTATGAGACGTTCAAGGTGATGGAAAAGGAGGGGACGCAGGTATGAAGAAGCTGGCATTGACGGATTTTGCCAAGTATCGGTATCCTTCTGCACTGGAGCTGTCTCCGGACGGCAGATATCTGACCTTTGCACTCAAGGAGGTCGACAGGGAAGGGGACGGCTACCGGTGGAATCTGTGGCTGTATGATCTGGAGAGCAGAGAGAGCCGGCAGATCACCAGAGGAGACGACCAGCGGCAGGCGGTTTGGGAGGATAACACCCATATTCTCTATAAAACCACGGAGCCGGACGAAGCTATGCGGGCACGGGGCTTTGAGGAAGAGTGGACGGTGTATCACCGCCTGAATGTATGTACAGGCGAAGAGCGCGAGGCATTCCGTCTCCCCATGTCCGTATCCGGGCTCTGGAAAATGGACGAGGGCCGTTATGTTTTCACGGGCGAGACCCATTTGGACCGGCCGAATCTTCTGGAGCTGACGGGAGAGGCGCTGGAGAAGGAGCTCGTTCGCCGTCAGCAGACCAAGGGCTATAAGGTTTTGACGGAATTACCCCTGTGTGAGAACGGGGTTGGGATGTTTAATCAGACCAGAATTACGCTGTTTCTTTATCTGGAGGCTACCGGAGAATATCGCCGGATCACGCCGGAGGACTATGATGTGAATCATGTGAATGTCCGGCCCGGTCAGGTGCTCTTCACTGCGTTCCCCTTCCGGGATGTAAAGCCGGTCACCGAGGGAATGTATCGCTGGGATGCGGAGCGGAACGAGACGGAGACGCTGATCACGCCCGACAAATACAGCATCGACTATGTGGGGCATTTGGGCCGGAAGGCGCTCTGTCTGGGACTGGTCATGCGGGACTATGGCGTGTACGAGCACCCCACATTCTTTGTGGTGGACGAAAATGGCGAGGAAAATCTGGGCCGCTATGACCGCCGGGTCAACTCCGAGGTGGTCACCGACTGCTTCTCCGGCTCCGTCACGGGACAGAGAATGGTGGGCGAGACGCTGTATTTCCTCAACACGGACGGCGTGGGCTCCGGCTTGTGTGTATGGACGCGGGAAACCGGTGTACAGACGCTCTTCGGCGGCGACGACTACCTCATTGATTTCGATACTAAGGACGGAAAGAGGTTCCTCTTTTCCGCGGCTGTGGGTCTGAAGCTTCCTGAGGTGTACCTTTGGGATGGCGGCCAGCTGGAGCAGCTGACGGATTTCAACGGAGCTGTACTGGAGGGCGTGACCATTTCCACGCCGGAGCGGCTTACCTTTACCAACACGGACGGCGTGGATATCGACGGCTTCGTGATGAAGCCGGTGGGCTACGAGCCGGGCAAGCGGTATCCGGGCATCCTTCATATTCACGGTGGGCCGAAGATGGTATTTGGCCCGGGCTTCCACCATGAGATGCAGCTTTGGGCGGCCTCCGGCTTTTTCGTATGCTACTGCAACCCAAGAGGAAGCTGCGGCAAGGGAAATGCCTTTGCCGATCTTCAGGGCAAGTACGGAGAGGTAGACTTCCAGGATCTGATGGAGTTCACGGATGAGGTTCTGCGGAGGTATCCCGAAATCGACGCAGATCGAATGGGCGTTGCCGGCGGTTCCTATGGCGGCTTTATGACCAACTGGGTCATCGGTCACACGGATCGTTTCCGCTGTGCCGTGTCCCAGCGAAGCATTGCCAACTATGTGGGGGATTATCTCCTCTCGGATATCGGCTACTATTATGTGCCTGACCAGCAGCTTGGCACCATTTGGGAGCATCCGGAGCGTTTGTGGAAGGCGTCGCCCCTCACCTATGCCGACCGTGTTAAGACGCCCACACTCTTTATTCACGCAGATAAGGATTACCGCTGCACGCTGGCCAACGGTCTGGAAATGTTTGCAGCACTCAAGCTCCATGGCGTGGAGAGCAAGCTGTGCATGTTCTACGGCGAGAACCACGGCCTGAGCCGAGAGGGAAAGCCCTCCAACCGCATCAGCCGACTCAGCGAGATCCTGCACTGGATGGAGGAGCACCTGAAGGAAGAATAAGGGGGAGCCAACCGGCGGCTTCTGGCAGAGTGTGTGCCGGAGCATTTGCCGCACTTAAACCTATATCCCTTGGAAGCTGTCTTTTTTACATGGCGATTTCAGCGGACAGCGGCCACAGCGCCGCGTCATACAGGTATCGCGGAAGCATTACGCCGAGAGCCCACCTTCTTGAGAAGGTGGGCTCTCGCTGTAAGCACACAAAATGAGACGCTTTATTTCTTGTCAAACAGGATGAACAGCAGGCTGGACAGGCACAGCAGGAAGGGATAGAACAGCAGGGGGATGATGCCCTGAAAGATGCAGGAGAAGGTGTCCAGCAGGGAGGCGGAGCGCTTGGGGCTGATGCCGTATCGTGCCAACATTCAGCAGGAAATCAGGTTCATCCTCTCAACTCCTCTCTTGTTTTTTCTTATCCTACCACGCGCCGCAAAAAAGCAGCCCCGTCCTCTCCCCGCAGCCCTATCAGCTTTCTGGCGGACAGCGAAGAAGAACAGCACAATAGCCAAAATGCGGGAGAAGGTGCAATTACCTTCTCCCACAATGTTTGCGGTTTAAAAAGAACCTGATACAAGGCTTTCCATGAGCCTCTTTTTTCGCTGCGGCAGACGGACTTTTTGTGCTTGCAGCGTGAATTTCCAAAAAAACCGGTTGAAAAGTTGATAAGAATATGCCATACTAAAACTATACACTTGCGGGGGAAGGAGTTTTGTACCGTTTGTGCCGCAAAATAATTGCAGAAGGAGAACTTGATAACGGCGATGGACAAGCGGATGTTCATGCAAAAGATAGACGATTGCCCAATTATGATTTTCGATTCATCGGACGATTGCAATTACAACGGAACACAAAACAAGGAATAGAAAGGGGAATGTTTTATGCGAAAATTGTTGTTAAGTGTCTTACTCTGCGCTGCGTTGGTGATGGGGTTACTGCCTACTGCCGCTTTTCCGATGGAGTTGGGTAATACCCCTGAGGCGGTGGAAAAGGCTCCGACTTCCGCATTGGAGGAACAAACCGTCAACGAGGAGCTGTTGTCCGAATATGGAGAACAGAAAAATGTGCCGAAGGCAGCGGATCCGGCAGCACAGAATGATGCTGCGGAGATCTATGTCAGCAGCACCGGTAACGACGAACAGAATACCGGCACAAAAGATCTTCCCTTCGCCACGCTGGCTAAGGCGGTCGATGCTGCGGCTGATGGTACAACGATCTATGTCATGAGCGATCTGACCATGGATCAGTGTGCCCGTTTTTACGATAAGAGTCTTAAAATCACCAGTGGAGAAGGCGGTCCTTACACCATTACACGCAGCGCTGATTTTAAGCAGCAAAGTGACACAGCCCGCAGCTGGTATAATCCCGCCATGATCGAGGTTCAGTCTTCATCGGCGAGTTCTGTCGGCCTGACTCTTTCCGACATCGTTCTGGACGATGCAGGGATGCACGAGGGTACTGTATTCGCACAGGCTGTCAGCGGTGACGGCAACGGGGATAATACGGTTTATGTGCAGGACGCTATCATTGCCTCCAACGCCACTGTGCCCTGCACCGTGACGCTGGGTAAGGATGCTGTGCTGCGCAACTTTGGCGGCATGTCCGCTGTGCGCGCCACCAATCAGGCAAAAATCGTCATGGAAAGCGGCAGTGTGATAGAGGATACCCTGACTGGTTATACGAGAACAAAAGGCTCTGGGGCAGACTCAGTCGGTCCGGCAGGTGCGATCTGGCTTCAGGGCGGTACACTCGTGATGGAGGAAGGCTCGAAGATCCGGAATATAGACGGTCGTGGAGTTTATGCAGACGGCGGGAAGGTTGAGATCGGCGGCGCCATCAGCAGCATTGCCGCAAACAAGAGTGCAATGTGGCAGGCGAATAGCGGCATCGTAATTCATCTGCGCAATAACGCAGAGGGAACGCTGACCTCCACCGCGCTGATTGAGAAAATCTCCAGCGGCAGCATAATCTACTGTGCGGGTGGTGCCAAATCCTTCAAAATGGAAAACGGCTCCAAAATCACGGATTGCCCCAAGCTGAACGGCAATGTCATCTATGCAAAAAACTGCACCGTCGTGATTGACGGTGAAATCAGCAATGTGTATGCCACAGGCAACCATATCCTGCAAACCGACGGCGGCACAGCGGTGATAATTGGAGAAAACGGAAGGATCCTCAACAATCACGCATACTATGGCGCAGTTTATATCAATGGTACGGATGAGCACTTAGACATTTACGGGAAAATCAACGGTAATATTTGTGCGAATCGTGGCGGCGGTGTGGTGCTGTCCAATAATGGCGGAGACCACAATGCAACCATGTATGAAGGCGCTGAGATCTGCAACAACAAAGCCGAGCAAACAGGCGGCGGAGCCATGATCTCTAAAGGCGTCTTCACAATGAACGGCGGTACAATCTCCGGCAACATTTCCGGTACAAACAGTGCAAAAGGCGAAGCTGACCGGATCGGCGGCGGCGTATTTGTCCGCAGAGGCGGCCAGTTCATTATGAATGGCGGCGCAATCGAGAACAACGCCACAACAGCCTTTGGCGGCGGTGTCTGCTTTGATGCCAGTGATTATGGCGGCACGGTGCCGAAGATCGAGCTGAATGCCGGTACCATCAGAAACAATCTCATGCAGGTCACCGTCGGTGACGAATATCAGATCACAGGCGGCATATCAAATGATTTGGCTGTCACCGGTAAAGACTATGGAAAGTGCGATCGTTACCTCTATATCTCCCGTGAGGCAGCTGTTGGAGATAAGGCAGTTTATTTCCAGACTGGCAGTAAGACCGTGACCCCGGATGACAGCAGCCTTGACATCAGGCTGGGGAACACCAGTGCTGCAAATGTGACCGCTCTAACCGATGCTTCAAAGAGCATGGGCTGGAATGATCCGTTGACAACCCTCTGGGTTCAGCGTGATGGCGCAGCTGAACTGACGATAGGCGGCCTGACACTGAACGATCTGCCGGTCTATGTGTTAACCTTGCCGGTGGATGAAACCGGAAAGGTTCTCGATGCTTCGGAAGTGCAGGTTTATGAAGCTCAGAAGACGGACACAGGAGATATAATAGACATCACGCTTCCGGATGTGTCTGGAAACGGCTATGCCGTAGCCGTTGTCCAACCCTCGCAGAACCACGGCACACTGGTCATAAATGGACCTGAAACCATCGAGAGAAATAAAACCGGTGCAGACTATCCCGTGACATATACCGTAACGTATGATATGTCTGAAAGCATGGAAAGCATTATTGAACAATCGGGCGGTGAGGCTGAATATGTTCTTACTATTGATCAGGATGTCCGCCTTACAGGAAATCCCGGCAGTTTCAATGGGGAAAGCATCCAGGTGACATATAGTCTGCCCCACTCCGAGTTCAAGGTAGGTGACTTCCTGCTTGCCTCTGCAAAGCTGAGGATCACTGTTGGACAGCACGACTATATCATTCCCTCTAATGTGACGAAAACGCAGAAGATCGAGACGACCTATAGTCTGACAACACAGGTGAATGGCGGGCATGGAACGATTTCTGCAAGTAAAGCAGGGCTGGCGGCCGGATCGCATGAAACAATTGTTTTTACTCCCGATAGCGGCTATGAAATTGACACTGTTACGGTGAATGGTGTTAAAGCAGAGGTTCTCTCCAATACGCTGGAAGTTATCATGGACGCCGACAAGACCGTTATTGTAACATACAAGAGTATTCCGCATATCCATAACCATGGAGCGGATTGGAAGTCAGACGCAGATAACCATTGGCATGAATGCCCCTGCGGTGACAAGAAGGACACGGCGGCGCATAGCTTCAAGTGGGTGATCGATAAGGAAGCCACCGCAACCACGAGAGGCTCCAAGCACGAGGAATGCACCGTCTGTGGCTATAAGAAGGCCGCCGTTGAAATTCCAGCAACGGGTTCTGCGGCGAAGCCGAGCGACCAGCCCGACAAGTCCGGAAATACTACCTCGCCAAAAACCGGTGACAGCAGCAATCTCGTTTTGTGGAGCGCACTTCTGTTCATCAGCGGCGGTGCTGTTATCGGCACAACGGTTGTAAGCCGAAAGAAAAAGTACAACAGATAATAAAGCAATACAGTACCATCGATTGGCAAGGGCGTGTTTTTTCTGCCGCGGCGGCCCAGAAAGGAAAACCGTTCTCCACTTCTACCGCACCGCAGCATGTTTTGTCCATAATGATAACTAAGCGATAAACACAGAAAAAGACCGCCCCGAGGCACCCTCCGTAAGGAAGGTACCCCGGGGCGGCTCTTGTATCTCGGGTTAATAAGTTTTCGGAAACGGTGTAACCCTTGTGGTTACGCCGTTTTCCCTTTGTTGCGCTGGGTGAGGTGCTGCTGGAAGGCTTCTTCCATCTCCTCCGGGTTCAGCTCGTGGAGAATGCCCACGCCGCCTCTTTGGTTGCATATCGCTATGGTTTTACAGTTTGGCATTTCGCTTTTCCTCCTTCTTATGAGATTTGGATCGCTTGATCCACCAAAACACAGGAAGCGGAGTCCTGTGTTTTGGTGGTCGCATTTAACTCGATCTCATCCCCCAAATGCGTAAAAGGAAATCAACAGGCGTTCGGCTGCTGACCGAACTCATAGGAATCTCACCTCTGCCGGGTACTCCGCCAGCCCCATAGGGAAGTATCATTGTCCCTGAATCGTTTCATCGCCTTATCCGTAGCAAGCGGATATTTCAGAATGGTTCGGAATCGCTACCAACCTTGCTTTCCGTGATAACCCTTGTGGGCAGGAAGTTCGTGGCGCACCTTCATCCGGCTGGGGCTTTTGCCCCCGATCAGGAATGTACCTGTTGAATGTGTATTCGGTTTTCAAGGCTCGTGAGGGCGTTTGTTTTGTCCCTCAATAGGTAGGCAGCGAGAAGGCTCATTTATAGACCCCCTAAACGAAAAAATTTCAAAAAATTTTTTGGGAACGAAAAAAGCCGCTGATTTCGTAGTGAAACCAACGGCTTGATTTGCGGTGTATTCAGCTGAAAATGGGCAAAAAACTTCATGCCTGAGCACCGCACCACGGAAATGCGCAAATGCCGGCGCATGAAGTTTTTGTGCATCATTTCCGGTTGCCCCACAGGGGCGAGGAAATGGCACATTTCTTATTTTTGCCATGCTTTTGCATGGCAAAAATAACGGTCACACAATCCAAAGGGACTGTGTGACCGTATTTATATCAGTTGTTTTGCCTACGCTACAAGCGTCAACTTCTTATTGGCGCTGTTCGCGGATGGCAGCCTGCGCGGCGGCCAGACGGGCGATAGGCACACGGAAGGGGGAGCAGGACACATAGTCCAGACCCACACGGTGGCAGAACTCCACAGAGCTGGGATCGCCGCCGTGTTCGCCGCAGATGCCCAGATGCAGGTCGGGGCGGGTGGCACGGCCCAGCTTGGCGGCCATTTCCACCAGCTTGCCCACGCCCACCTGATCCAGCTTGGCGAAGGGATCGTTCTCGTAGATCTTCTTGTCGTAGTAGGCGCCCAGGAACTTGCCGGCGTCATCACGGCTGAAGCCGAAGGTCATCTGAGTCAGGTCGTTGGTGCCGAAGGAGAAGAACTCGGCCTCCTTGGCGATATCGTCGGCGGTGAGGGCGGCACGGGGGATCTCGATCATGGTACCTACCAGATACTTCATCTTCATACCGGCGGCGGCCAGCTCCTCGTCGGCGGTCTTGACCACCACGCTCTTGACGTACTTCAGCTCCTTCACCTCACCCACCAGCGGGATCATGATCTCAGGCACCATGTTCCAGTCGGGGTGACGCTTCTGGACATGGATGGCGGCACGGATGACGGCACGGGTCTGCATGACGGCGATCTCCGGGAAGGTGACGGCCAGACGGCAGCCGCGGTGACCCATCATGGGGTTGAACTCGTGCAGGGAGGCGATGATGGCCTTGATCTCGGCCACGCTCTTGCCCATATCCTTGGCCAGCAGCTCGATGTCGGCCTCCTCGGTGGGGACGAACTCGTGCAGGGGGGGATCCAGGAAACGGATGGTGACGGGATTGCCCTCCATGGCCTCGTAGATACCCTCGAAGTCGCCCTGCTGCATGGGCAGCAGCTTGGCCAGAGCCTTCTCACGCTGCTCCACGGTGTCGGAGCAGATCATCTCACGGATGGCGGCGATGCGGTCGCCCTCGAAGAACATATGCTCGGTGCGGCACAGGCCGATGCCCTGAGCACCCAGCTCACGGGCCTTGGCGGCGTCGTGGGGGGTGTCGGCATTGGTGCGGACCTTCAGGCGGCGGAACTTATCGGCCCAGCCCATGATGCGGCCGAAGTCGCCGCTGACGCTGGCGTCCACGGTGGGCATAGCGCCGTCGTAGATGTTGCCGGTGGAGCCGTCCAGGCTCAGCCAGTCGCCTTCGTGATAGGTCTTGCCGGCCAGCGTGAACTGCTTGTTCTCCTCGTCCATGACGATGGCGCCGCAGCCGGAGACGCAGCACTTGCCCATACCACGGGCCACTACGGCGGCGTGGCTGGTCATACCACCACGGACCGTCAGGATGCCCTGTGCGGCCTTCATGCCCTCGATGTCCTCGGGAGAGGTCTCCAGACGGACCAGAACCACCTTCTCACCACGGGCGGCCCACTCCTTGGCATCCTCGGCGGTGTAGACGATCTTGCCGCAGGCAGCGCCGGGAGAGGCGGGCAGAGCCTTGCCCACGGGGGTGGCGGCCTTCAGAGCGGCGGCGTCGAACTGGGGATGCAGCAGGGTATCCAGATTGCGGGGATCGATCATGGCCACGGCCTGCTGCTCGGAGATCATGCCCTCGTCCACCAGATCGCAGGCGATCTTCAGAGCGGCGGGAGCGGTGCGCTTGCCGTTACGGGTCTGGAGCATATACAGCTTGCCGTGTTCTACGGTAAACTCCATATCCTGCATATCCCGGTAGTGATCCTCCAGCGTGTGGCAGACCTCCACGAACTGGGCATAGGCCTCCGGGAACTTCTCGGCCATCTGGTCGATGGGCATGGGGGTACGGACACCGGCCACCACGTCCTCGCCCTGGGCGTTGGTCAGGAACTCGCCCATGAGCTTCTTCTCGCCGGTGGCGGGGTTGCGGGTAAAGGCCACGCCGGTGCCGCAGTCATCGCCCATGTTGCCGAAGGCCATGGACTGGACGTTGACGGCGGTACCCCAGGAGTAGGGGATGTCATTGTCACGGCGATAGACGTTGGCACGGGGATTGTCCCAGCTGCGGAACACGGCCTTAATGGCACCCAGCAGCTGCTCCTTGGGATCGGTGGGGAAGTCCTGACCGATCTTGGACTTGTACTCGGCCTTGAACTGGCCGGCCAGCTCCTTCAGGTCCTCGGCGGTGAGCTCCACGTCCTGAGTGACGCCCTTCTTGGACTTCATCTCGTCAATGAGCTGCTCGAAATACTTCTTGCCCACCTCCATGACCACGTCAGAGTACATCTGGATGAAACGGCGATAGCAGTCCCAGGCCCAGCGGGGGTTATTGGACTTCTCTGCAATGACCGCCACCACGTCCTCGTTGAGACCCAGATTCAGGATGGTGTCCATCATACCGGGCATGGAGGCCCGTGCGCCGGAACGGACGGAGACCAGCAGGGGATTCTCGTGATCGCCGAACTTCTTGCCGGTGATCTTCTCCATCTTCTCAATATATTCCATGATCTCGGCCATGATCTCGTCGTTGATCTGGCGGCCGTCCTCATAGTACTGGGTGCAGGCCTCGGTGGTGATGGTGAAGCCCTGCGGCACAGGCAGACCAATATTGGTCATTTCCGCCAGATTGGCGCCCTTACCGCCCAGCAGCTCACGCATCTGTGCGTTGCCCTCTGTGAACAGGTAACAATACTTCTTACTCATGCAGATTCCTCCATCTATCATTATAGTTGTACCGAATGTTGAGAACAACCTTATTATAGCAAAAAAAGCTTCAAAAGCAAGCATGGATTCCAGAATTTTTCCGGTTTTTTTTCGTTTTTCTTCGGGCGGCCCTCCGCTGCCGGATATTTCCGCAAAAAACAGAAACTCACACCTTGCGGCATTTGCCGCCTTTGTGCTATACTAAGATATTATATTGGGTGCATAGGCCATCCGGTATGGCAGGGGAGGGCAGAGACGGCATGGAAGAACTGATCCCGGAAAACAGCACACTGGCCCGGCGCATCCGTGCGGCGGCCTCCAAGGGGACGCTGAGCCACGCCGCCATTCTCTCCGGCAGCGGAGATCGCATGGCCGCCGCCCGCTACTTCGCCGCCGCACTGGAGTGCGAGGGAGAGGGGGAGCGTCCCTGCCTGCGGTGCCGCCAGTGCCGCAAGGTACTGGAGGACATCCACCCCGACGTGGTAACGGTGCGGGACGACGGACACAAGGAGCTGCCGGTGGAGCTGGTGCGCCAGCTGCGGCAGGATGTGTATATCCGCCCCAACGACGGCGCCCGGAAGGTGTATATCTTTGCCGACTGCGGCCAGCTGAACCAGCGGGATCAGAACGTGCTGCTGAAGATCGTGGAGGAGGGACCGGCCTACGCCGCCTTCCTGTTCTGCGCCGAGAAGGCGGCGGCTCTGCTGCCCACCATCCGCTCCCGCTGCGTGGAGTGGAAGGTGGCCGGACAGCCGGAGACACCGGAGATGGAGCAGGCCAGAGGGCTGTGCCGGGTGCTGGCGCAGGGAAAGACCCTCCCGGCGGCCCAGTGGCTGGTATCGCTGGAGAACCGCCGCATCAAGCGGGAGCAGCTGCAGGAGCTTTTGCAGGATGCGTGGCTCCTGACGGCGCAGGCCCTGCTGCTTCAGGCGGGGAAGCCGGAGGACGGCACCCTGCCGGAGGAGGCAGCGCTGTTGAGCCGGAGCCTCTCCTCCCGGCGGCTGGAGGGCCTGTCGGCCCTGTTGCGGCAGTACAGCGCCGACTGCGCCTATAATGTGGGGGCGGGCCATGTGCTGGGGGCGCTGTGCGCCCAGTGGGAGCGGCTGCTCCACGCCACCCGCTGACCTCGGGCGCAGAATGGCACCTATATGGAAAAACGATCCCGATACGAAAGGATGAAGGATATGACAGAAGTCATCAGTGTCCGCTTTCGAGGCGGCTGTAAGACCTATTATTTTGACCCTCGTGGCGTTCAGGTGACGGCGGGGGAGCACGTGATCGTGGAGACGGCGCAGGGGCTGGAGTATGCCCAGTGTGCCGAGGGAAACCACGAGGTGCCGGACGAGCAGGTGGTGGAGCCCTTCCGCCCCATGGTCCGCATTGCCACCGACCATGACCGCCGGGTGCTGGAGCGCAACCGGGCCAGAGAGAAGGAAGCCTTCGACGTGTGCCAGAAGAAAATCCTCCAGCACAAGCTGGAGATGAAGCTGGTGCGGGTGGAGTGCAGTTTTGACGGCAACAAGATCCTGTTCTTCTTCACCGCTGATGGCCGGGTGGACTTCCGGGAGCTGGTGAAGGATCTGGCCTCTGCCTTCCGGGCCCGCATCGAACTGCGGCAGATCGGCGTCCGGGACGAGGCAAAGATGCTGGGCGGCCTGGGGATCTGCGGCCGGCCCTTCTGCTGCGCCCAGTTTCTGGACGATTTCATGCCCGTCTCCATCAAGATGGCCAAGACCCAGAGTCTGTCTCTGAACCCCACGAAAATTTCCGGCACCTGCGGGCGGCTCATGTGCTGCCTGAAATATGAGCAGGAGGCCTATGAGGACGCACTGAAGCGTCTGCCCAAGAACGATTCCTTTGTCCAGACCCCCGACGGCCCCGGTAATGTCAGCGACGTCAACGTCCTGAAGGAGACGGTGAAGGTGCGGCTGGATGAGAAGCCGGAGGCTCCCCGGTGCTACCACAACTGCGAGGTGTGCGTCCTCCGCAACGGCAAGGGCAGCCGGGAGGGCATCGAGATCCCCAAGGAGCGGCCCGCCCGCTACGCAGAGGAGCGGCAGGAGGAATTCCCTGTCCCCGCCATCATTGCAGACTTTGCCGCCGATCGGGAGGAGCCGGAGGAGGGCCGCCGCCGCAGCCGCCGCCGCAGAGGCGGCAAGGGCAGCGAGCGTCCTGCGGAGCGTCCGGCGGAAAAGCTGGCGGAAAAGCCGGAGGAGAAGCGGCGGGAGGGCAATCGCCGCCGCCGTACCCGCAGCGGCAAGCCCGGCGCCAGCGCCATCAAGCCCTTTCCCCCCCAGCCGGATGCCAAGCCCGTGTCCCGTCAGGAGAGCCAGCGGCCCATCGAGGACGAAGGACCGAGCAACAAGCGCCCCCGGCACCGTGGAGGTCGCCGCAGAGGCGGTCAGGGTGGCGGTACGCCCAAGACGGAGGCGTGAGCCGTGGGAAAGTTTTCAGGCGTTCTGATCGCCAGCGATTATGACAATACCATGGTGTATACCGAGGGGGCGCTGAAGAGCGGCGGCCCTCTGCCCTCGGTATCGCAGGAGAACCGGGAGGCGGTGGAGTACTTCATGGCGGAGGGCGGCACCTTCTCCGTGGCCACGGGCCGGGCGCTGCCGTCCTTTTCACGGGTTCGGGAGGGCGTTCCCATGAACGGCCCCACGGTGCTCTTCAACGGCGCTGCCATCTACGACTTCGCTCAGCAGCGCTACCTGTACACGGCCTTTCTGCCGGAGTCCGTCCGGGGGCATATCTGCCGCCTGCTGGAGGACCTGCCGGAGACGGCGCTGGAGATCTATCACGACGATGACTCCATCCACGCCATCAACCCCAACGAGATCACCTATCATCACCTGCATCTGACCCACTCCCCTACAGTGGCGCTGGCCAGCATGGAGGAGGTGCCGTCTCCTATCTCCAAGCTACTGTTTGAGGAGGCGGAGCCCCGGATGACGGCCCTGCGGGAGTACATCGCCCGCCAGAGCTGGAGCACCGAGTATGAGGTGGTGCCGTCCAACCCCTATCTGCTGGAGCTGACGGCCAGGGGGGCCAACAAGGGCGGCATGGTGCGCCGTCTGGCTCAAATGCTGGAGATCCGGCAGGAGAACGTCTACTGCGTGGGCGACCACGCCAACGACATCCCCATGCTGACCTTTGCCCGCACCGCCTTTGCCCCGGCCAATGCCATTCAGCCGGTGCATGAGGTGCCGGGCATCCACATTCTGCCCAACTGCTGGGAGAACGCCATTGCGGCCATGATCGCAGAGCTGGACAAGCGGTATTGAGGAGGGAAACGGTCATGCGTGAGAGCGAACCCCTGACCCTATATGTGGTCTATACGGCCAAGCCTGGCTGCCGGGAGGCCTTCGTCCGTCAGATCGTGATGGAGGGCATTGCCGATACCATCCGTCGGGAGGAGGGCTGCATCCGCTACGACTACTATTTCTCCGCCCAGCAGGAGGATAAAATTCTGCTGGTGGAGCAGTGGCAGACGCAGGCCCATCAGCGCATCCATTTGCAGCAGCCCCACATGGCCCGCCTGCGGGAACTGAAGGAGCAATATGTGGCGGACACCCGGCTGGGCCGGGTGACGCTGGAGGAAGCGTCCTGTGGACGCACGCTATCGCCAGGCTGGATCTGCCAGGAGAAGACCGCGCGGATATTCTCTTTGGCGATGTCCGGATTGAAATGCGCCATCGCAAACGCCTGCTTCCAGGTATCCCACGGCCAGGTCTGATTGCCGGAGAACCAGCGCCCGGTCACCGACGGTGTAACGGTGTTAAATTTCACCGCACCGCCCGGTGAGCGCCAGTTACCGTTGAGCGTTTCGATCGCTTTCACCGCGACGCGCGTCTGTTCCGGCGTCGCATCCGGATTGGTTAACCCTTTCTTCAGGTATTCTTCCCAGCGTTGCTGCGAGGCGGTGAGATAAAACGCCGGACGCGCCAGAATATCGCGGATCTGCATTTGCTCTTTGCTAACTTCCTGAGCGGTCAGTAGATGGGAATAGGTGGTGTAGAGCGTGGTCGAACCGTTGATATGCGCCTTACTGGTAAAGCGATTACCGTTGATTTCAGTCTGCACCGGCAGGGATTTATGCACCTGATATTCCGATTCGCCGGAGGTCAGCAGATCCCAGGTGGCGCGCACTTTGCCAAAGGTGACTTTCAGGCCATCACGGGTGGCGCTGATTTTGCGCTGATAGTCAGGGTATTCGCCAGCAATGGTTTTATCGGAAAGCGGTTTCCCTTCTTTCGCTTCCAGTTTTTCCAGCAGTTCGCCGTCCCACACCAGATCCAGCGGTTTATTGCTGGTGATTTTGGTTTCCAGTAGTGACGTGCGCGGCGTGGCGAAGCGCAGAGTCATTTCGACTTGCACATCTTTTGCTGTCAGTTTTTGCACCAGCGCACCGGGAATACTGTATGCCTCCAGCGTAAAGTCGACTTTCTTGCCGTCCTGCCAGACGGTCAGGCGGTCGAAATTGCTGGCCATAAAGTTGATGTACTCTTCCGTCAGCAGCGCAACGCCCGGAAAGCCGCCCATGGTGTTAGGGCCGTCTGGCAACAGATGACCATGCCAGGCTCCGAGATCGAAAAACGGATTAAAACGCTGGTGATCGTCGTAATCGTAATCCTTCATGTACTGCGGCGCGCCAGTACGGTTAATCACGTTTTTATAATTGTCGGCGTTAGCGGCATGGGCGGAAAAACTTATCAGCAGAGCGCAGGTTACTGGCGTTAAAATAGTTTTTATTTTCATGAAATTACAGTCCTTATTACCAGTAGAAATATTGCATCAGGAAGATTTGGTCGCTGGGATCGTGAGAGGCATTTTTCATGTAGAAGCGGCTATCAAAAGCCGTGGCGAAACGTCCGCCGCCGTATTCGTACCAGATACCAAACTGCATGAAAGAGGTGGTTTCATCGTCAGCGTGGTCAGGGCGATGTTTGGCGTAGGTGTAAGCGGTGGAGAGATAAACGCCCTTTAACGCTTCATACATGGCGCTCACCATCATCCCACTTTCACTTCCCGGTACGTCCAGCCCGTCGGCGCGTCCGGTATGGTGCCAGGCGCGAGCGGCAAAGTTAGGAGTTAGCAGGCCCGTGAGATAGAGCTGTCCTGTGCCGTCGGTGATTTCCAGACCGTTCATCCAGGTGATGCCTTCGGCAAGGTCATACTGGATGTAACCGTTCATCATTGCCGGATAGGTGTATTTGTCGTCATAGCGATCGTATTTGCCAAAATGTAGCCAGGCTTTGCTTTCATCATGATGTCCGGCAGGAGTCGCGGTGACGCTATAACGAAAGTTGCCGCTTAAGTTCTGTACCTTCAGCGCAGTCATAATGTCGCGGGTATTGGGAATGACGTAGCCCAGATCGGGGGTGAAATCGCCCCACCATTGCAGGTCATCCAGCGAGGAATCCTGACGCAGACTGAGCATGATTTCGGTGCCATCATTGGTACGATAACCGCCATAGAAACGGTTAATTCCGCCCTCGAAACCACCCCAGCTATGGTCTGGCACCCAGGCATTGCCGTCGTGGTCGGCCTGCACGGTCCAGCCTTCGCCGTAAATCAGGCCGAACCAGGAGCCGTACTTCATCTCCAGGCCACCTTCAATATAGGTACCGTCGCTGTATTTATGTTTATTCTCACCCTCTAAATCCATATATCCACCAACCCCTAATTCGCCGTAAAAACGAAATGAAGGAGAAGATGTCGAGGTAATTGCGGGTGTTTTTGTGTCGTCATGTTCTGCCGGACGTGCTTCTTCTCCTGCCGCAGAAAAGGCGTAGCAAAACGGCAGAGCAAGTAATGCTCTGCATGGTGCAGTGATTAATTTCATTGTGTTAATCCATGAGCTAAAGAAAAAGTACAGCCTTTTATCGTTGTAATTATAAAAATATAAAGGCAGAAACTATT
>OHAE01000796.1_pt1 | contig 27393 bp, 24 predicted proteins | sample 1577061 | NCBI WGS metagenome assembly OHAE01 (sample SAMEA3541535, study PRJEB24748) | human gut metagenome | biome: human gut; feature: human-associated habitat; material: faeces | place: China | collected 2012
ATACAAGAGAGGGGATGTCCTGATAATGATTATAAAAAGTGCTTCTCGCGATACCGGCTGTTTTTGTGATATCGGATACAGTGATCTGGTCAGTAGTTTTTTTCTTTACAAGTTTAAAAAAAGCACCCAGAATAGCTTCATCCGCTACAGAATATCTTTCATCAGAAACTGGATTTTGCATAGTCACGATTCCCTCCCACATCTTATCAATAAATATAATAAAGTATAACACAAATCCAATAGTATAAGAACAAGAAAAAACAGTAACAAGCAGTTTACGCTTCTGGTAAAAAAATAACGATAATGTTTAGAAAATAACAAGATTTTGGGGCCTGTAGAAATTAAAATTTATAAAAAAAGCCAATCTTTTTGATAAAAATATACAATAATATCTGGATAAAATGAGTGCTTTGTGCTACATTTATATAGACAGTAATTATAGAACCAGATTATCAGATCTTTATTGTTTTTTTCTTAACAGTGCAGAGGAGGAAAAGAAGGATAAAAGGCGATAAGTATACAGGTTCAAATATTTCATAAGGAAGGTGAGCAATTGGAAAACTATACTAAGTACAAGCTGAAAAGCAGTGATGAACTTACATCAGTGCTGAACGGCAGGGACAACCTGTTTGTGATTGCCTGCAACAAGTGTTTCAAAGAGTTTGAAACTGTTGACGAACCAGATTGCGGAGAGTTCCTGAAATTTGCTGCGGAGCAGGGAAAAAACGTCACGGGCAGTGCAAAGTTTGATTTCTTATGCAATAAAATGCACACAGAAAGAAAATTACAGGATCTGATTCCAGAAGGTACAGAGAATGTAGTAGTAATTTCCTGTGGTCTTGGTATTCAGACTGTTGCGGATCTGGCTGGCAAACCGGTCATTGCCGCAAGCAATACCCTTAACTACAGAGGCCATCATGGTATGGCACTTACAAAGAAGAGCTGTGATGCTTGTGCACAGTGCTATCTGAACATTACCGGAGGCGTCTGTCCTATCGTTGACTGTTCAAAAAGTCTTGTAAATGGACAGTGCGGCGGAGCAAAGAACGGAAAATGCGAAGTGGATCCGAACAAGGATTGTGCATGGGAAAAAATCTATCAGAGACTGGCAAAACAGGGACGTCTGGAAGAATTTCTCAATCAGCCGGTACAGGTTCGTGATTTCTCCAAAGTTAATTTCAAGGTCATCAATGACTATGTGAAATCTATCAGAGAAGACAGACTGAACGGATATTACGGCGGTGTTCATCCATCAGAACACAAGGAATTCAGTGAACATGTTGATCTGAAGAAATTCCCGGATCCGAAGACTGTTGTAATTTCCATGTCACAGCATCTGGGAGCTCCGGCTAACCCGATCGTTCAGGTTGGCGATACCGTAAAAGTTGGTCAGAAGATTGGTGAAGCTGCCGGATTCATCAGTGCTCCGGTACACTCCAGTGTAAGCGGAACTGTAGTTGCCGTTGAACCTCGTATGCATGGTACAAGAGGCAGTGAAGTAATGGCTGTTGTTATTGAATCGGATGGAAAAAATACTCTGCATGAATCCGTACAGCCACATAAATCATTAGATGAACTGACCCCAGATGAAATCATTGACATTGTAAAAGAAGCAGGAATCGTTGGTATGGGTGGTGCAGGTTTCCCAACCTGTGTCAAACTGAAACCAGCCAAACCAGTTGATACGATTCTTCTCAATGGATGCGAATGTGAACCATATTTAACAGCAGACCACAAGGTTCTTCTTGAGTTCGCAGATGATATCATTTTTGGTCTGAAAGCAATCCTCAAGACGACAGGTGCCGAGAAGGGTATCATCGTTATCGAAGATAATAAACCAGATGCTATCGAATTAATGAAAGAAAAAGTTGCTGATATTGGAAATATGGAAGTCTTTGTTGCACGGACCAAATATCCACAGGGTGCTGAAAAAACTCTCATTAAACGTGTCATGGGCAGAAAGGTTCCAAGTGGCGGTCTCCCGGCTGATGTTGGAGTTATCGTAGATAATATCAGTACGGTAAAGGCAATTTCCGATGCAATCCAGAAAGGCATGCCTTTGATCGAACGTGTTACAACAATAACAGGTGAAAAGATCAAGAATCCTGGCAACTTTATCATCAAGATTGGTACAAGTGTAAAAGATCTGATCGATTATTGCGGTGGATTTACAGATGATGATGTACTGGTTAAGATGGGCGGACCAATGATGGGATTCCCTCTGAACACGCTGGATGTTCCTATGATGAAGGGCTCCAACGGTATCATCGCTATTGATACAGATGAGACAAAAGAGCAGCCATGTATCAAATGCGGACGTTGCGTAGATGTCTGTCCGATGGAACTCTCTCCGCTGTATTTCGTGAAATATGCAAAAGAAGAGAACTGGCAGGGCATGAAAGACATGAACGTTATGGATTGTGTTGAGTGTAGATGCTGCCAGTATATCTGTTCTTCCAAGATTCCGATCATTAACAGTATCAAAGCCGGAAAAAATGCAGTAAGGGGGATGAAGTGATATGTTGATTACCCAGTTAAAAGCAAAAGAAACCATCACATCACTGACAGCTGGAAAGAAAGTTTTTATCATTAACTGCCACGGATGTAAAGAAGTTCGTTTTCCGGAAAAAGAAGCTGTTGAACTTCAGAAAGAGCTTGCTGCTGAGGGAACGGTAACAGGAATCATGACAACAGATTACATTTGTAATCCGGAAAATCTGGAACTTCGCCTTAAGAAACATATGAGTAAGATCCAGGAAGCAGATCTGGTTCTGGTATTCTCCTGTGGTGTTGGTGTACAGACAGTTGCCGAATACCTGGATGACAAGATGGTCTGCGCAGCCTGTGATACATACCCGGTACCAGGTTTCCAGGGTGTGACACCATTAGAGTACAAATGTGACCAGTGCGGTGAATGCTACCTGAACCTGACAGGCGGAATCTGCCCGATCACAGCATGTTCAAAGAGCCTTGTGAATGGCCAGTGCGGCGGTTCCAAGAACGGTAAATGTGAAGTGGACAGCGAAATGGAATGTGGATGGGAACGCATCTACAGACGCCTGAAAGAAATCGGACGCCTTGACGCACTGAAATGCCCGACACAGATTCATAATTTTGCGACAGATGATGAAGTAAAATAATTAAAATGTCTGGTAACTATTTAGTTACGAAGCCTGATAAATTATAATATTATAATGATTGGAGCAATGTACAATGAAAATGAAAGAATTATTCGACCGTGGTGAATTTGTAGTTTCAGCAGAAGTAGGACCGCCGAAAGGAATTCATGTAGATGAACTGGTAGAGGAAGCCAAAACATATCTCAAAGATGTCCATGCAGTTAACGTAACAGATAACCAGTCTTCTGTTATGCGTCTTGGCTCTCTTGCAATGTGTAAAGTCCTTAAAGATGCAGGAATGGATCCGATCTTCCAGCTTGCATGCCGTGACAGAAACCGTATTGCTCTGGAATCTGATCTTTTAAGTGCTGCAATGTTTGGTATTGAGAACATTCTCTGCCTGACAGGTGACCATACAAAGATGGGTGACCATCCGCAGGCAAAACCGGTATTCGACCTTGATTCCGTATCTCTTCTTCATACAGTAAAACTTCTGGAGTCAGGTGTAGACCTTGGTGGAAACGAACTGGTTGGTGAACCACCGAAATTCTCCAAAGGTGCTGTAGTATCTCCATGCAGTGATTCTGTTGATGCACAGCTTGCAAAAATGGAAAGAAAAGTTGCTGCAGGTGCAGATTACTTCCAGACACAGGCTGTATTTGAGCCGGAGAAATTCATCAAATTCATGGAAAAAGCAAAACAGTTCGGTAAACCGGTACAGGTTGGTATCATCATTCCGAAGTCAGTTGGAATGGTAAGATTCATGAACAATAACGTTGCCGGTATTCATGTTCCGGACGAAATGATCGAAGAACTGAAAGCAGACAAAGAAAAGACAAAAGCAGGTATCACAGGTGTTGAGATCGCCGCGCGCATTATCAAAGAGTGCAAGCCATACTGTCAGGGTGTACATATCATGGCACTTGGCTGGGAATCCAAGATTCCGGATCTGCTGAAACTGGCTGAGATCTAAAAAAGTATATATAGTCTGAAATAAAATGACAGGTGTCTGTCTTTGGTGAGAACCAGAGGCAGGCACCTGTTTTTTGATTCTGTATATGAGTAAAAAACAAAAATATCCATTAAATAATAGACATAAAGCTTGAGTAATGATGACAATTGCATGCTATTTTGTTATAATATTTTTTATGCAATATAGAGGAATATGAAACAGTTAATCATATCAGACAAAGTACAAAAAGAGATGCTTACAGATTTTATGATTATGAGGGAAACAAAGGGACTGAATGAACAGAAAGATAGAAAAGCAGATAAGAAAAAAAGGTAAGAAAAAAAGATTCTATTTGAGCATTTTTGCATTTATCATGTTGCTTTTTGTACCGGTTTTTGTTTATGCGTCGGAAATGAAAAGTGACGGGAAAACAACTCAGGTAATAGAGGAAGAAAATAAAACCGTGAGAGTTGGCTATTTTCCATATTCCAATTTTCAGGAAGGAAGTTATGGGGAACATAAGCAGGGAGCAGGCTATGAATATCTTCAGAAAATTTCTTATATAACCGGCTGGAAGTATGAATATGTCTATGGTTCATTTAAAGAGTGTCTGGATATGCTGGCAGATGGAAAAATAGACATACTTGGAAGTGTCAGTTATACACCAGAAAGAGCGGAATCTATCGATTTTTCAACCTACGCTGAGGGGACAGAAAAATATTGGATCTATACCCGGGAAGATCATACGGATCTTACGGATGGTGATCTGAAGCAGATGAATGGCTGTCGTATCGGTGTTGCAGATGGAAGTTATCAGAAAGATCTTTTGGAAAAATGGCTGGACAGCAATCAGATCCATGCAGAGGTTGTTGCCTGTAAAGGCTATGATGAAATGATAGAAAAACTGGATGCAGATGAACTGGATGCACTTGTGATCCCGGCACTGTCTGTCAACAGCGATTTTATTGCCATTGCTAATATCGGTGCAGGTGACTGCTATTTCGGTGTATCAAAATCCAGACCGGATCTGTTAAAGGAATTAAATGCTACCCTGGAAGAAATCAACAATACAGAAACGGACTACAGCAGCAAGCTGTATGCCAGTTATGAAGGAAAAGCGGTCATAAATTATGCACTCAACAAGGAAGAAAAACAATGGCTGGATGCACATGAAAATACAATCCGTGTGGGATATCTAAAGGATAATCTTCCTTTCTGTGGTGAAGAAAATGGGAAACTGACAGGAATCCTTGGAACCGTTCTGGATACGGTTCAGGAAAAATATGAAATTACGATCAAGGTGGTTCCCTGTTCCACGGGAGTACAGATGAATGAGGCATTGCAATCTGGTGAAATAAATATTGCCGGTCCTATCATTCAGGATTTTTATATGCAGGAACAGTTTCAGGTGGTGTTGACAGATGCAATCTTTGATATTACGCCAGTTGTTATTTACAAAGGAAAAGAATATAGCAGCTGCCTCTCTACGATTGCAGTGACAGAGACATCATTGTATTCTGAATTGATGGTGTCCCTTCTTTTTCCGGATGCAGAGATTAAACAATATGGCACACAGGAAGAATGCCTGGAGGCAGTAGCAAATGGAAAAGTAGGAGCAACTGTTATTCCATCTTCGAAGATTAATCTTCTTAATGAAAGTCCACTGACCAAAAGCCTGTCATTTGCAGAAATGGCAAAACGGCAGGAATTAGCGATGTTTACGACGAGAGAAAACAGAAGAGCAGCTACCATTATCAATAAAGCAATCGATCAGTCCTCCAATATTTTAAATGGCGTTGTCCTTGCACAGAATTCTGTTTCAGAAAAGAAAATGACCTTGCAGGATGTACTTACAGAGTATGCCGGTTTCGTTATCGGAGTTTCATTTGTGATTATTTTTGTATTACTTCTTCTGCTTTATTCCCTTTCCGTAAGCAGGAAAAAACAGATGGAAGCATTGAAAGAAGCACAGGATGCAAATGCAGCGAATATTGCAAAAACAACTTTCCTGAACCATATGTCCCATGATATCAGGACACCAATGAATGCAATTGTTGGATTTACAGATATTGCCATGAAGAGGAAACCGGACAAAGAAGTGGAGGATTGTCTGAAAAAGATCAGGCAGAGTTCAGAATATCTGATGACACTCATTAACGATGTGCTGGATATCAGCCGCATCGAAAGCGGTAAACTGGAATATAAACCGGTACTGGTAGATCTCAGGGATATGACAGATACTGTCTTGTCGATCGCAAGGGGATATATGGAAAACCGTGACCTTAATTTTTCTGTTTCAAGAGAAGAACTTAAAAATCCTTATGTGATGGCAGATGAACTCAGAATCAGGGAAGTATTGCTCAACATTATCAGCAATGCAGTCAAATTTACAAAAGACGGAGGTACCATTTCATTTGTAGCAGAAAACTGTCCGGGCAAGGATGAGCATCATTTAATCGTACGCTATCATATATCAGATACCGGAATTGGTATGAGTGAGGAGTTCCAGACCAGAATATTTGATGAGTTCAGTCAGGAAAATAATGGGGCAAGAACCAGTTATAAGGGAACCGGACTGGGAATGGCGATTGCCAAACAGTATGTAGATCTTATGGGTGGGAAAATTGAAGTCAGCAGCAGACAGGGCGTTGGCTCAGCATTTACTGTAGAAATCCCGCTACTTGTAGCAGAACATGTACTAACTGAAGAGAAAGAAAAGTTAAGGAAAGATATTGATTTACATGGTTTACATGTTCTTTTGGCAGAGGACAATGATTTAAACGCAGAAATAGCAATAGCTTTGTTGGAAGAAAAAGGGATGATTGTAACCAGAACCACTGATGGTAAATCTGCCCTGACACAGTTTTGCAATACAGTTCAGGGGACTTTTGATCTGATTTTGATGGACATCATGATGCCGGAAATGAATGGGTATGAAACGACAAAAGCTATAAGAAATCTGCCGGATCGTCCGGACGGAAAGGAAATCCCTATTATTGCAATGACAGCAAATGCATTTGCAGAGGATGTACAGGCTGCTTTGAAGGCTGGAATGGATGATCATGTGGCAAAGCCGATTGATATGAGCATTTTAATATCTGTCATCACAAAATATATAGAGCAATGAGTTAGTGGAGATCAAAGCGCCGAATGATGCCAATGACCTGTTTGTTTCCAAGATCGAGCAGCTTCTTCAGGAACACTCTGGTAAATAACTTCAGGAAACAGTAAATAACGATAAAATTTTATACAAAAAATGCGGAAGAGCATTGCGAAGAAATCTATTCGATGACCTTGCAGTGCTCTTTTTTCGTTTTATAGGAGATTATTTTCGTGTGAGAGCGGGAGAAGTTAGTAATAGTATACAAAAAAAGCAAAATAACATTGTAGCAATTGTCAATAGATTTTTAGAGAACTTATATATATATGTTGTGGACGATATATTGTAAATGCGAAATCCATGCTTGGTGTTCTGAGCATGCCGGAGTTTGACAAAGGTGAACTGCATATCCACACCGATAATGAAAAAGAATGCGAAAAGATATTGTTCCAGTTATTGGAAGCAGATCTTTTGATGGATACGAATGATTCTGTAAAACATTCGATTTATGATATTACAACATTCGGAGAAATGTTCTGGGAGAATGGAGTGAAGTTCTTTACAATTGAAGGACCGAATAAAGAAAAAGTAGAGTTCAGTCAATATTTGTAATATACATATTTATAAAAAGCGCATTTCATATCTGGTGTGGTATGAGATGCGCTTTTTTCAGTGGAGAATCAGAACTCTCCGTTATTTTTTATATAATCTTTGTACCAGTAAGCAGAATCTTTCAGGATTCTTTGCTGTGTCTGGTAGTCAATATAGATCAGACCAAATCGTTCGGAATATCCCTTGGACCATTCGAAATTATCCATCAGGGACCACTGGAAATAACCGCGTATATCCGCAACAGTGGCGGCCTTTTTTAATTCATCAAGGTATCTGGCGAGAAAATCAATTCTGTTTGGATCATGCACTTTGCCATCCAGAGAAACAACATCGTGGCAGGACATTCCGTTCTCTGTAATATAGATTGGAGTTTTGTAACGTTCATACAGGAAACGTGGTCCCCAGTTCAGACATTCCGGTGTTACAGGCCAGTCGATGGCTGTTTTTGGAAAGCCTTCATAGCGTCTGACGTATTCAGGATGTCCATCTTTACCCATGCGGATACACTGGCCATTGTAGATATTCTGACCATAGATATCAATCGGCTCAGAAATAAGCTTCATATCATCATCTGTGATTTTGGGAAGATATTTTTCATATTTCTGCAGACCTTCCTCTGGGTATTTGCCAAAAAATACAGGATCCGACCACCAGGAAACATTCCAGGTCCAGTTGTGTGGATCATCTGGAAGAGAAAATAGTGCTTTTCTTGCAGCTTCAATATCTTCTGCGCTTTCGGTTTCCGGATAACACATGGAAGCAGTTGGAGCGAAACCAATCGACAGTTTTTGTTTCCCATAAGCACGAAGCATCTGTACAGCTTTGCCGTGTGCCTTAAGAGCATTATGCGCCATTTCGAAAGTGTCACGGAGAGGTGCCTGGACTCCCGGTGCATGTTCGCCGGTCAGAAATCCAAGTCCGACAAAGCATTGCGGTTCGTTCAAAGTGAAGAAATTTTTTACTCTGTCACTGAAACGCTCTGCGATAAGACGTGCATAATCACCGAACCAGTCTACGATCTGCGGATTTAGCCAGCCTCCTCTTTTATATAATTCATAGGGAAGTTCCCAGTGATATAAAGTTATATATGGTTCGATATCGTTTGCCAGAAGTTCGTTGATCAGGGCATTATAAAAGGCAATACCTTTTTCATTTACCTGTCCATATCCGTTCGGAAGAACACGACTCCAGTTGATGGAGAAGCGATAGGCATGAAGGCCAATTTCTTTCATCAGTTTCACGTCTTCTTTGAAACGGTGGTAATGATCACAGGCTGTTTCTCCTGTATGATGTTCAAAAATGCGATGGTCCTCTTTTGTAAAAACGTCCCAGATATCTTCGCCTTTGCCATCTTCACTGACGGCACCCTCAATCTGATAAGAACTGGTTGCAGCACCCCATACAAAATCGGCCGGGAATTTATAGTTTTCTGTAGGCATTATGTGTTCCTCTTTCTTTTGTGTGTATTCATATCCAAAGTATAATTTAGACGGGATGATTAATCAATTCAAAAATAAAAAATGTTCGTTGTAAAAATGATTGTTATAACAGATAGCGTATTATAGATAAAATTATCCGGAAGTTATGGCGATACCAGGATAATACATAAAATGCAAAAAGCTGTATGAGGGAATAAATCAAGAGATATATGCAAAAGTAAAAATGCATTATACGTTCGAAATAAAAGAATATCAAATATCTATTAACTATGATAAAATATAGATAAAAAGCATGAAGGAAAACAGAAGAAGGAGTGTAGCGTTTATGAAAGAATTACTCTACGGAGCAGCCTACTACGATGAATACATGCCATATGAACGTCTTGCGAAGGATGTTTCCATGATGCAAAAAGCCGGGATTAATACGGTGCGGATCGCAGAATCCACATGGAGTACCTGCGAGCCTCAGGAAGGAGTTTTTGATTTTTCTCATGTGATCCGTGTGATGGATGCAATGGAAAAAGCAGGGATTAATGTTATCATAGGGACTCCGACCTACGCTGTGCCGACCTGGATGGTAGAAGCATATCCTGACGTATTGGCAGAAACGGTCAGGGGAAGAGGCATTTATGGGACAAGACAGAACATGGACATTACACATCCGGTTTACCGTTATCATGCAGAAAAAGTAATCCGTAAACTGATGGAGGTTTCTGCACATCGTAAGTGTGTGATTGGATTTCAGTTGGATAATGAAACAAAATATTATGGAACAGCAGGCAGGAATGTACAGCTTGGGTTCGTGAAATACCTTCGTGAGAAATTTCATAATGATCTGGACACCATGAATCACGAATTCGGTCTGGATTACTGGAGCAATCGCATCAATGCATGGGAAGATTTTCCGGATGTGCGTGGCACGATCAATGGAAGTCTGGGTGCGGAGTTTGAAAAATACCAGAGAAGTCTGGTGGAAGAATTCCTTGGCTGGCAGGCAGCGATTGTTTCCGAATATAAGAGAGAAGATCAGTTTATCACTCACAATCTGGATTTTGAGTGGAGAGGTTATTCCTACGGCGTGCAGCCGGATGTGAACCATTTCAAATGTGCAAAGCACCTGACTATGGCAGGAACAGATATTTATCATCCGACCCAGGATCATCTGACCGGTGCAGAAATTGCCTTTGGCGGAGACCTGATCCGATGTCTTAAAAATGACAACTATCTGGTTCTGGAAACAGAAGCACAGGGTTATCCGGGCTGGACACCGTATGATGGGCAGCTTCGTCTGCAGGCATACAGCCATCTGGCATCCGGTGCGCTTGGCGTGATGTACTGGCACTGGCATTCAATCCATAACTCCTTTGAGACTTATTGGAAAGGTCTTCTTAGCCATGACATGGAAGAAAATGCTGTATACCGAGAGGCATGTATCGTAGGTGATGAATTTAAGAAACTTTCTCCTGTTTTATCAGGCTTGAAGAAGGATAACAAAGTTGCAATCATGGTGAGCAACGAGGCTCTGACTGCACTCAAATGGTTTGGAATCGAAGCAACTGCAGCAGGAAACAGTGGAATTGGATACAACGATGTTGTTCGCCGGATCTACGATGCACTTTATAAAATAAATATAGAGTGTGACATTATCTGGGAAGAGAGCGAAAATATTGAGAAATACCAGGCAATCATCCTTCCGGCTATGTACACTGCAGATGAAAAAGTTCTCACACGTCTGAAAGATTATACCGCGCAAGGAGGCACACTGATCGCGACGTTCAAGACTGCATTTGCCAACGAGAATGTGAAGGTATATTCTGACAGACAGCCACATATTCTGAGTGAAGTCTTCGGGATGTATTATCAGCAGTTTACATTCCCGGAAAAAGTTACTCTGACAGGTTTTGAAGGTGGTGAACCAGAGGCAGAGACTTTCATGGAACTTCTGATTCCGGATGGTGCAGAAATCATTTCTGCATATCAGCATCCAAACTGGAAAAAGTATGCCGCAGTTACGCATCATACTTATGAAAGCGGAAATGCCTGGTATATCGGATGTATGTTTGAAGAATGCTACCTGCAGCAGTTGTTGATAAAGATTCTGGCTAAGGCTAGTGTAAATGCTGCAGTGCCGGAAAAATTCCCGGTGATCGTGCGAGAGGGAGTCAATGAACAGGGCGAAAAACTTCGTTTCTATCTGAATTATTCCTGGGAAGAGCAAAGAGTTGAGGTGGCGGATGATTTTGAGGTAGTACTTGGGAATGGTGATAGTACGAAGCATGAAATTTACCTGTCGGCATGGGATGTATGTATTATAAAATTTGAAAAATAAAAAGCTTTGTAACAAGCAAACCCCGAGGCAGCAAGCCTCGGGGTTCTTTTATCTCTTTTCTTTTTTCAGAATGGAATTAAACAGTGTGAAGAAGGTGATCGTTGTCACCGCAGCAGCTATGATATCGCTGACTGGTTCTGCGAGGAATACTGCAAATACTTTATTGTCGAAGAAATTCGGCAGGATAAAGATCAGAGGTATCAGCAGGACAATCTTACGAAGGCAGGCAAGCAGCAGGCTGACCTTTGCCTGTCCGAGAGCCATAAAGCTCTGCTGGCAGCTTACCTGGAAACCAAGAGAGAAGATTCCGGCCATGTAGATGCGGAGCGCCCAGGCAGAGTATGTTACTAGTTCCTTATCGGAAGTAAAGATTGTTGCAAATGCTTTTGGAAAAATCATCACGACAAGCCAGAATGCAGTCGTATAGATGACGCAGGTGCAGAACTGTGTGAAGAATGCCTTCTTTACACGGTCTGGTTTGTTTGCACCAAAGTTATAGCTGATGATCGGCTGTCCACCCTGGCAGATTCCCTGAAGCGGCAGGGTAACAAGCTGACTGATACTTGTGATAATCGTCATTGCTCCAACTGCCACGTCGCCGCCAAATCTGGAAAGGCTGCTTGTAAAACTGATGGACAGAAGGCTCTCCGTTGACAGCATAACAAAGGTAGAAATACCAAGAGCAAGGCACGGACCAAATACCTTAGGATCCAGATGCATGTTACTCCGTTTCAGGCGGAGGATAGTTTTCTTTCCGGTTAGGAAGCGGAGAATCCATACAGCACCTACGGTCTGGCTGAGAACAGTGGCAAGTGCGGCACCTTTTACGCCCATGCCAAGGGCAAAAATAAAGATCGGATCCAGGATAATGTTGATAACAGCACCGATAATTGTAGTCATCATACTGATTTTGGCAAATCCCTGAGTTGTAATGAAGGTATTCATGCCCAGTACGATCAGTACAAAAAAGCTTCCGAGGATATAGATTCTGGCATAATCTGTTGCATAAGTTAAGGTGACATCACTGGCACCAAAGAGTCTGAGCAGAGTTGGTGCACTTACGTAAAATACGATGGTCAGCACGACTGCAAGACCGACCAACAAAGTAAAACAGTTTCCGAGGAGCTTTTCGGCCAGATCATTGTCCTTCTTTCCCATTGCAATGGCGGCACGTGGAGCACCGCCGGAGCCAACAAGCATGGCGAAGGCATTCAGCAGCATCAGAATCGGAGTAAAAAGTCCGACACCCGTCAGCGCGGCGGCTCCGATTCCCGGAATATGACCAATGTAGATTCGGTCTACAATGTTATAAAGCAGATTAATAACCTGCGCCACAACTGCCGGAATTGCCAGCTGTGCAAGGAGTTTGGGAATACTTCCCGTCTCCATATGGGTTGTTTTGGTTTGCGTTTTCATAATATTCATCTCCATATTTATATTGGAATTTTGAGTATCAAAATTTAAGCATTGAGTAGCATAGCACAAAAGACAAAAAATAGAAAGTTATTATACAAAAAAGAGGTTTTGTTTGAATTTTGGACAGAACCTCTTTATTGTTACATGACAGTAAAAAGACGAGAATGATATAATACTAACAAAAAGATTTTGAGAATACCAAAAATATTTGAATAAATTGTACAAATGCGTTGTGAAAAATAAACAAATGTGTTAAAATTTGACTATGCGCAATGGAAATAATAGATAAAAATTAGTGAAAAAGGAGAATGATATTGAAACAGTGGTCAGAGATCCTGCGAAATGTCACAATGCTTTCGCAGCTTGGGCTGTCATTTATAACACCGCTTCTTCTGTGCCTGGCGCTCTGCTGGTTCATTATTTCAAAGACCGGTGTTGGTGTCTGGGTCTACATTCCGGGATTTTTCTTCGGAATGGGTGGTTCGGCAACCGTGGCATACAAGTTTTATTTGTCGATCAATAAACAGCAAAAGAAAAAACATAAAAAAGACAAAATATATTTTAACAGACATTCATAAACATCTACATGAAGGACAGAATAATGGAAAGGAAGTAACTGTTTTGGAAGATATGCGTGACCATACAGAACAGTTACGAAAGGAATGGAATTATGAGCAGTATATTGGATAATGTGCAGCCGGCGGTAAAGAAAGAAACAAAAAGGGTCGTGAAGATCACGGCAGTTGGTCTGATTCTGATGTGGATTCTTTTTGCAGTACTTCATTTTACAATGCCGGATAAGGTGCCGTTAGATTATACAGTATTTTTAGGAGGCATTGGAGGCGGAGCAGTTGCAGTTCTGAATTTTTTCCTGATGGGGCTGGCAGTACAGAAGGCTGCATCAGCTTCTGACGAGGGAACTGCAAGAATGAAACTCAAAGCCAGTTATTCACAGCGTTTTTTGATGCAGATCCTGTGGGTGATCCTGGCAATCGTCGCACCGTGCTTCCATTTTGTTGCAGGAATTGCTCCACTTTTATTTCCGGGAACGGGAATAAAGATCATGGGGATATTTCATAATAAAATATAAGACGGAAAACTGATATAGATGGGAGGTGAATGAATGTATGGAACTGGATATTAATGGGGCGAAGATATTATTTACTTTACCCATTGACCTGCCGGTTCTGGGACCTTTAAGAATCAGCGAGACCATGGTCGTAAGCTGGATTGTTATGATACTGATTACAGGATTCTGTATCTGGCTGACGCATGATCTCAAGGAAGAAAACATCTCTAAACGGCAGGCTTTGGCAGAAATGCTGGTAGAGATGGCAAACAAATTTGTTGTCGGCAATATGGGCGAGAAGTTCAGATATATGATTCCGTTCGTTGCAGCACTTTTTGCAACAAGTGTGGTATCGAACCTGATCAGTCTTGTGGGACTTCGAAGTCCGACTTCAGACCTGTCGACAGAGGCTGCGTGGGCAGTCGTGGTATTTATCATGATTACCGCGCAGAAGATCAAGACCAGTGGTTTCGGTGGATATCTCAAAGGATTTACACAGCCGATTCCGGTCATGACACCATTTAATGTTCTTTCTGAACTGGCAACACCGGTAAGTATGGCGTGCCGTCACTTCGGAAACATTCTTTCTGGTGTCGTTATCAATGGTCTGATCTATGGGGCGCTGGCAGTGGCAAGTTCCGCACTTCTGGGGTTGATCCCGGGACTTGTAGGAGATGTATTGTCACAGATACCTGTTCTTGATGTAGGTGTACCGGCAATTTTATCTGTATATTTTGACTGGTTCTCAGGAATTATGCAGGCATTTATTTTCTGTATGCTGACTGTTATGTACATCGCAAACGCAGCAGAGGAGTAACAAAACAGCGGATATGGGGAATCCGCAGGATTAGAAAAACAAACATACTACAGGAGGTTTTTACTATGGATTTTCAGTTATTAGCAAAAGGTATCGCATTAGCAGGTTGTGCAATTGGAGCAGGATGTGCACTGATCGCAGGTATCGGCCCTGGTATTGGTGAAGGTAATGCTGTTGCAAGTGCTCTGGAAGCAATCGGACGTCAGCCGGAATGCAAAGGTGATGTTACATCTACCATGCTTCTTGGTTGTGCTATCGCAGAGACAACTGGTATTTATGGATTTGTAACCGGTCTGCTCCTTATCTTCGTAGCACCTGGTATGTTTATGAATTTCCTGGGTTAAGCAGGAAGATAGTAATGGATGTGGTGGCAGATAAGACCACATCGAAACAGGTCAGGAGATGACTGTTCACAGAAGTGAGCGGTGACAACAGGAGGTTACAAACATGCAGGTACAGGAATTAGTAGGAATTGTGCCGTGGAATTTTATAGCGACGATTTGCAACCTTTTTATTCAGGTGTATCTCATCAAACGTTTTCTTTTCAAGCCGGTCAATGAAATGCTTGAAAAACGCAGGGCCAAAGCCGATGCCGAGATTCAGGACGCTGTAAAGGCTAAAGAAGAGGCAGAGGTTATGAAAGCCGAATACGAAAAGAATATGCAGGAAGCAAAAGAAAAGGCAAATGACATCGTACTGACAGCTCAGAAAACAGCAGCTGTTCAGAGTGAGGAAATGCTCAAGGAAGCTTCCAGTCAGGTAACTGCCATGAAAGAAAAGGCAGAAAAAGACATTGCACAGGAAAGACGTAAAGCCGTCAACGAGATCAAAGGTGAGATCGGAGGTATGGCTGTTGAGATCGCCGGTAAGGTAATCGAGCGCGAAATTAACGAAGAGGATCATACGAAACTGATTAATGATTTTATTGAGAATGTAGGTGAGGCATCATGACACAGGCTGCCAGAGTTTATGGTGGCAGTCTCTATGATCTTGCCACTGAAGAAAAGCTCGATGGACAGATCATGGAGCAGATGAATGAAATCAGACAGATTTTTCGGGAAAATCCAGGATATCTGAAATTATTGGGAGAACCGGCAATTCCGCAGGAAGAGAGAATAAAGCTTCTCGATGAAGCCTTTGGTGGACAGGTAGAACCGTATCTCCTTAATTTTCTCAAACTTTTATGCGAGAAGAAGATTCTGAGAGAGTTTTCCGGCTGCTGTGAGGAGTTTACACGTAGATATAATGCCGATCATGGTATTGTGGAAGCTCTGGTCACAAGTGCAGTGAAACTCAAAGATGATCAGATGGAAGCTTTACGTATCAAACTGGAGAAGATCAGTGGTAAAAAGATCCATCTCACACAGAAAACAGACCCGACGGTTCTTGCCGGACTCCGTGTAGAAATGGAGGGCATACAGCTTGATGGAACCGTACAGGGACGAATTTCAGATATCACGAAGAAACTGAATGAAGTTGTTGTTTGATGAAAAGTAAAATTTAGTAACTATTCAGCAGGTAGTAACTGAGAAGGTACTGAACAGTTACAAAAGCTATAAAATGTTAAAGGATGGAATGGACACATGCAATTAAAACCTGAAGAAATATCCAAAGTCATCCGAAGCCAGATAAAATATTATGAAAATGCTATTCAGCAGAATGAAACAGGAACGATCCTTATGGTCGGCGATGGTATTGCCCGTGCCAGTGGACTCGTAAACTGTATGGCGGGTGAACTGCTGGAATTTGAAGACGGAAATTTCGGAATGGCACAGAACCTGGAAGAAAACAGCGTTTCTATCGTAATATTTGGCTCCGATGAAAATATTGGTGAAGGTCAGACTGTAAAACGTACAGGCAAGGTCGTGTCTGTACCAGTAGGTGAAGCGATGATCGGACGAGTAGTCAATGCTCTTGGACAGCCGATTGACGGTGCAGGTCCGATCGACACAAAAGAATTTCGCCCGGTAGAGACCAAGGCACCTGGGATCTGTGAGAGACGTTCCGTATACCAGCCTCTGCAGACTGGTATCAAGGCAATTGACTCCATGATTCCGATCGGTCGTGGACAGCGTGAGCTGATCATCGGCGACCGTCAGACAGGAAAGACAACCATTGCAACAGATACGATCATTAACCAGAAGGGAAAAGATGTTCTCTGTATCTATGTCGCAATCGGACAGAAACGTTCAACAGTAGCATCTCTGGTAGAGAATCTTACCAGAAACGGTGCTATGGACTATACAATCGTAGTTGCTGCGACGGCTTCGGAATCCAGCCCGATGCAGTATATTGCACCTTATGCAGGCTGTGCAATGGGCGAGTACTTTATGAACCAGGGAAAAGACGTGCTGATCATTTATGATGATCTGAGTAAGCATGCAGTTGCTTATCGTGCACTTTCTCTTCTGATCCGTCGTCCACCTGGACGTGAGGCATATCCTGGAGATGTTTTTTATCTGCACTCCAGACTGCTCGAGCGAGCAGCGAAACTTGACGATGAGCATGGTGGTGGTTCTCTTACTGCACTGCCGATCATTGAGACACAGGCGGGTGACGTATCTGCTTATATCCCGACAAACGTAATTTCCATTACAGATGGACAGATATTCCTTGAGACAGAGCTTTTCCACTCCGGTATCATGCCGGCGGTTAACCCTGGTATCTCTGTATCACGAGTTGGTGGAGATGCACAGATCAAGGCTATGAAGAAAGTAGCCGGAACTCTGAAACTGATCTATTCGCAGTACCGCGAACTTCAGAGTTTTGCCCAGTTCGGTTCAGATCTGGATGCGGATACCAAGGCTCGTCTGGAACAGGGTGCACGTATCGTAGAAGTTCTGAAACAGAGCCAGAATGCTCCGGTGCCGGTAGAAAAACAGGTAGCGATCCTGTATGCCGTAACCAAGGGCATCCTCGAAAAAGTTAAAGTGGAAGATGTAAATGCATATGAGGCAGGACTGTATACCTACCTTGATGCAGATGCAGCCGGTTTGGAAGTAATGCAGCTGATCAGTACCACAGGCAAGCTGGAACCGGAAACAGAAGAAAAACTGCGTCATGTACTGGAAGCGTATACAGAAAATTTCCTGAATACAAGACCTGACAAATAATGTGATTAGGAGGGTATGATCATATGGCTGGAAATATGAAAGCGGTAAAGCTGCGTATCAAAAGCGTACAGAGTACGATGCAGATTACCAAGGCCATGGAGCTTGTTGCATCCTCCAAACTGCGTAAGGCAAAGGAACGTGCAGAAACCTGCCGTCCTTATTTCACAGAGCTGCATGAGACACTGAAGGACATTGCCAGAGAAAACATTGATTTTTCTTCTGTATACGCCAGAGAGTCATCCAATCCGCGTTACTGCTATGTAGCGATTGCCGGTGACAGAGGTCTGGCTGGTGGATATAATGCCAATCTTTTCAAATGTCTGGAAGCTGCAGCTGAAGGCAAGGATTATGTGGTTCTGCCGATAGGAAAAAAAGCAGTTGAGTATTTCAGACAGAGAGGCATTGAATGTCTGACGGATAAGTTTGCGGAGATCGCAGATATTTCTGTCGCAGACTGTTTTGAGATCGCAAATCTGCTTTGTGAAGAATTCCGCAAAGGAACATTCGGGCATATTGAATTATGTTATACCATTTTTGCATCCATGCTTTCTCAGCAGCCGGAGGTATTTTCTGTACTTCCTATGACTGATATCCGAGAGGAAAGCGGTGGCAGAGTAGCTACAAGAAATCTCATCCTCTATGAGCCGAATGCAGAAGTTGTGTTTGATGCCGTTGTTCCGGAATATCTGGCGGGATTGGTTTATGGTGGTGTATGTGAAAGTACAGCCAGTGAACTTGCAGCCAGAAGAATGGCTATGGACGCTGCGACAAGTAATGCAGAAGAGATGATCGATAAACTGAATCTGTATTACAACAGAGCGCGACAGGCCAGCATCACGCAGGAGATCACGGAGATTGTTGCAGGTGCGGAAGGGCTTTAAAATATCATAGGAGACTTAAAACATGAGTGAAAAACACATTGGCGAAGTAGTACAGGTCATCGGTCCGGTTCTGGATATCCGCTTTGCGCACGATGAACTCCCGGCTCTTCTCAATGCCATAGAAATAGAATCAAACGGCGCAAAGCTGACGGCCGAAGTAGCACAGCAGATTGGTGATGATGTCGTAAGGTGTATTGCCATGAACTCTACCGATGGTCTTGTCCGGGGCACGAAGGCAGTAGATACCGGCGGCCCGATCACAGTTCCGGTAGGAGATGCCTGCCTGGGACGAGTATTTAACCTTCTTGGAGATCCGGTAGATAACAAACCAGCTCCGGAGGCGAAGGAGCGCTGGTCTATCCATCGTCCGGCTCCTTCTTATGAGGAACAGATGCCGGCTACAGAAATTCTGGAAACCGGTATCAAAGTCGTAGACCTGATCTGCCCATACGCAAAGGGTGGTAAGATTGGTCTGTTCGGTGGCGCAGGTGTAGGAAAAACAGTTCTGATCATGGAATTGATCCACAACGTAGCTACCGCTCACGGAGGTCTGTCTGTATTCACAGGTGTTGGAGAACGTACCCGTGAGGGAAATGACCTTTATAATGAAATGAAAGAAAGTGGAGTTATCGATAAGACGGCCCTGGTTTATGGTCAGATGAATGAGCCACCAGGAGCACGTATGCGTGTCGGACTTTCAGGGCTTACCATGGCGGAGTACTTCCGTGATGAGAAGAACCAGGATGTGCTTCTCTTTATCGACAATATCTTCCGTTTTACACAGGCTGGTTCTGAGGTATCTGCACTTCTTGGACGTATGCCGTCTGCAGTGGGATATCAGCCGACACTGGCAACTGAAATGGGTAACTTGCAGGAGCGAATCACTTCTACACGTAAGGGTTCCATTACATCCGTACAGGCTGTTTATGTGCCTGCCGATGACCTTACAGACCCTGCTCCGGCAACAACTTTCTCACATCTGGATGCTACGACTGTACTTTCCCGTGAAATCTCCAGTCAGGGTATTTATCCGGCAGTAGATCCGCTGGATTCCACAAGCCGTATCCTTTCACCGGAGATCGTTGGTAAAGAGCACTATGAGATTGCAAGATCTGTACAGCGTGTGCTTCAGCGTTACAAAGAACTTCAGGATATCATTGCCATCATGGGTATGGACGAACTTTCTGAAGAAGACAAACGTACAGTAAGCCGTGCACGTAAAGTACAGAGATATCTGTCCCAGAGCTTTTCAGTAGCAGAACAGTTCACAGGTATGCCTGGTAAATATGTTCCTCTCAAAGAAACCTTAAGAGGATTCAAGATGATCCTTGATGGCGAATGTGATGATATTCCGGAGAGTTATTTCCTGTTTGCCGGTACCATTGATGAAGTATTCGAAAAAGCTAAGAAGCAGTAAAGGAGGTGTCTTATGAGTACCTTCTCTTTACGGATCGGAACACCGGACGGGCTGCTTTTTGAGGGCGATGTGGAACGTGTGGTCTGCAGAAGTATCGGCGGTGATATCGCGATTCTTGCAAGACACTGTAACTTTTGTACTGCTCTTGGAATGGGGGAAGCCAGTGTCGTCATGGCAGATGGAAACAGACGAACTGCGGCCTGTATTGGAGGGATGCTTTCTGTTATGAACGGCACCTGTCGTCTTCTCGCGACCACCTGGGAGTGGAAGGAAGATATTGACGTAGAGCGTGCGCAGGCAGCTAAGAAACGTGCTGAAGAAATGATTGCCAAAGGCGGTCTTACTGACCAGGAATACAAAATGGCATCTGCAAAACTGCAGAGAGCACTGGTTCGTCTGAGTGTAAAAAAATAAGTTATTTGTGCAGGGAGAGTCAGTGGCTCTCCCTGAAATTTTGGGTAAAAGCTTAGTTTTTGAATATTTACGGATTCTCTGTAAAGTGCTATGATGTATCACAATCACAAAATGGATTTGCCGCTACAGCAGGCGGAAGAATAACAGAGAAGAGGGAGTGGGTTTTATGAAAGATACAACGTTGGAGGGAAGGGCAAAAACCAAAAAAGGAGTTGCCAGGCTGGCATTCTCCGTATTGTGCATTTTGTTAGAGGTTGTGTTTATTGTTGCGTTGTTTACCAGACTGAACAGATATGCAGAAGCACTGAACCTTCTGACAAGAGTGTTGGGACTGATTGTCATTTTGAATATGTATGCATCGCCGGTCACATCGACGATCAAGATGCCCTGGATTCTTCTGATCCTCGCATTTCCGATCATGGGACTTGGACTGTATCTGCTGGTTGGTCTGAATGGAGGTACGGCAAAGATGCGAAAGCGCTATCAGAAAATTGATGAACAGCTTTTGCCTTGTCTTCCACAGAACCGTACAATTCAGAAAAAACTTGAACAGATACTTCCAAAGGCAGGAAATATATCTTCGTATATTTACAGGAATGCTTTTTATCCGGTGTATCAGAATACGGATGTGACTTATTACGATGAGGCGGCAAAGGGGCTGGAAGCACAGCTTATTGATTTGGCAAAAGCAGAGCACTTTATTTTTATGGAGTACCATGCAATCGAAGATGCCGAGGCGTGGCAGCGGATTCAGCATGTGCTGGAAGAACGAGTGAAGGCTGGGGTAGAGGTCCGTGTTTTTTATGATGACATGGGCTCGATTGGCTTTATCAATACAGATTTTATCAAAAAGATGGAGGCTGTCGGAATACGTTGCAGGGTCTTTAATCCATTTGTGCCAGGCTTAAATTTATTTCTGAACAACAGAGATCATCGAAAAATTACGGTGATTGACGGCAAGATTGGATTCACAGGAGGCTATAATCTTGCAAATGAATATTTTAATCTGACACATCCTTATGGACAATGGAAAGATACTGGCATTCGTCTGGAAGGTGATGCAGTACGTTCACTGACGGTGACATTCCTGGAGATGTGGAATGCTGTCAGTGATAAGGATGAAAATGACACGGATCTTGAGCAGTTTCTCCTGGAATATTCATATGAGGCACAGCAGACAGGATTTATACAGCCTTATGCAGATAGTCCACTGGATGATGAACAGGTGGGAGAAGAGGTCTACATCAGTATGGCAGATAAAGCAGAAAAATACTGCTGGTTTATGACACCATATCTGATCATTACGGATGAAATGGCACATGCACTGACACTTGCTGCAAAGCGTGGTGTTGATGTAAGGATCATCACCCCGGGAATTCCGGATAAGAAGTTGGTCTATAATGTCACCAGATCTTTTTATCATGAACTGGTCAAGGATGGGGTTCGTATTTATGAATGGACACCGGGATTTTGTCATGCCAAGATGAGTGTTGCGGATGACTGTATGGCGACTTGTGGAACAATCAATCTGGACTATCGAAGTCTGTATCATCACTTCGAAAATGGATGCTTTATGGCAGACTGTGATGCTGTTCTGGATATTCGAAATGACCTGCATGAGACGATGAAAGAGTGCCGCGAAGTTACAGAAAAATATCGTACAGGACGCAGTGCATACCTGCGACTGGGACAGCTGTTTATGAGATTGTTTGCGGGATTGCTGTAAACAAAATTGTCTTGACAAAAGTGTGAAAATAAGTATATAATACAGAAAATTATACATTTATCAAAAGGAGCGATGTTGCTACAGCATCGCTCCTTTTTGCATTTCCGAAAAAAATGCATTTTTTTGAAGCTGTCGGGAGTACTTTAATGTATAGGAAAAGAGGAGGGAACATCGATATGGAACAGTTGAACGAAATTATTGCACAGATTGATGATTTTGTCTGGGGACCGGTTATGCTGGTCCTGTTGGTAGGAACCGGAATATTTCTTACATTTCGAACAAGATTTCTGACGTGGAGAAATCTCGGATATGCACTGAAGAGTACTCTCAGTAAAGAGGCACGCACAAAGAGTCGTGGGGAAGGGGATGTTTCTCCGTTTTCTGCACTTACAACGGCACTCGCAGCTACTATTGGAACAGGTAATATTGTTGGTGTTGCAACTGCTATGGTATCTGGTGGTCCGGGAGCTCTTGTATGGATGTGGATTTCGGCAGCGTTTGGCCTGACTTCCAAATTCAGTGAGTGCATGCTCGCAATTAAATATCGTGAGATAAATGCCAAGGGTGAGATGAGTGGCGGTCCTATGTATACGATGAAAAAAGGTCTGAAAAATAAGACGTTTGGCGCTGTTCTGGCATGGCTTTTTGCTCTGTTTGCAGTAATTGCTTCTTTTGGAATCGGAAACATGACACAGGGAAACTCTATTGCCGGAGCGTTACATTCTACCTTTAGCGTGCCGACATGGGTAACTGGAATTGTGATCACAGTAGTTTCTTTACTGATTATTGTAGGCGGAATCAAATCCATATCAAAAGTCTCTTCGATTGTTGTTCCCGTTATGGCAATTTTTTATGTCATCTGTGGAATGATCGTAATTTTGGGAAATATTTCCAATTTGCCGTCAGGACTTGCGATGATCTTTAAAATGGCATTTTCAGTCAAAGCGGTTGGTGGTGGCCTCTGCGGTTCCATTGTTGCATCTATGATGAGTGCGATGCGATTTGGTGTTGCACGTGGTGTGTTTTCAAATGAAGCAGGTATGGGTTCTGCTGCAATCACAGCGGCAGCGGCAACTACTGATAATCCGGTGCGTCAGGGTTACATAAATATGACCGGTACTTTCTGGGATACGATAGTTGTATGTACGATTACTGGCCTTGCCATTGCATCTTCAGGAGTCCTTGGAATGACCAATGAAGCCGGTGAAATGCTTACAGGTTCGGATGTTACGATTGCCGCATTTAAGACAATCCTTGGAACTTCAGGCGGATGGCTTGTAACAATCGGCATCACATTGTTTGCATTTTCCACGATTCTGGGATGGGAATATCATGGAGAAAAAGCTTTTGAATATCTTCTGGGAACACACAAATTTAACATGATCTACCGAGTTGTATTTTCGCTGGTCGCTTATTTGGGATGTACACAGACATTGAGCCTTGTATGGAATTTTTCGGATATTGCGAATGCACTTATGGCGATTCCAAACCTGATCTGTATGTTGCTTTTAAGTGGTGAGATCGCAAAAGATATTCAGGAATTTCAGTCTGAAATACATTCCTGTTAGTATTGACTCACCCGGTGTCTTTAAAGTACAATAAAACAGAATAAAACGAAAACAGAACAGACTCTGACGGCAAGGAATTCATCCGAGCGGGAATAGTTGTTGATGTGAAATTTACAGGACTTCTCTACCCTGACGGTGGAGGAGTCTTTTTGTATGTATGGGGAGGTATTTGCAAATGCTGAAAGTGGCAATTTATGGAAAGGGTGGTATCGGGAAATCGACAGTGACTTCCAATCTGGCGGCGGCTTTTGCTTCTATGGGGAAGAAAGTCATTCAGATTGGCTGTGATCCGAAGGCAGATTCTACGATCAATCTGCTTGGTGGAGAACCACTTCGCCCGGTTATGAACTATATGCGGGAAGAGGACGAGGAACCGGAGAAACTGGAAGACATTTCACGTGAAGGATTCGGAGGCGTTCTCTGTATTGAGACAGGCGGTCCGACACCGGGACTTGGATGTGCAGGAAGAGGAATCATAGCGACTTTCCAGTTGCTGGAAGATCTGAGATTATTTGAAACTTATCAGCCGGATGTTGTGCTTTATGATGTGCTGGGGGATGTAGTATGCGGCGGTTTTGCAGCACCGATCCGTGAAGGATATGCAGAGAAAGTGCTGATCGTGACATCCGGAGAGAAGATGGCTTTATATGCTGCAAATAATATTTCCAGTGCCGTGAGAAACTTCGAAGATCGGAGTTATGCGCGGGTTTTCGGTATTGTTTTGAATCATCGAAACGTCGAAAATGAAACAGAAAAAGTGCAGGCATTTGCAGACAAGAGCGGTATTCCGATTGTTGGTGAGATACCGAGAAGTGATGAGATTATTCGCTGGGAAGACCAGGGCAAGACTGTAATCGAGGGAAATGCAAAGTCCGAAATCAGCAGACGTTTTTTTGACCTGGCAGAAATGCTTTTGAAAGCAGAGGAAGAAGAATGAGCAGAGCTTATTATTGTACAGTAGAAGAACTGAATGAACGTGGAAGAGAGAATATCCCGGGTCAGTTTAAATCAAATATGCATCTTATTTACAGTTCTCCGGCGACCCTTGCCTTTAACTCTCCGGGAGCAGAAGGGTTCGGAGTCAAGAGAGCAGGGCTGGCAGTTCCGGGTTCGATCATGCTGATCGTGGCTCCGGGATGCTGTGGGCGAAATACGTCTCTGATCAGTTCCATGCGGGAATATGACAACCGATTTTTTTACCTGATGATGGACGAAACTGATATTGTGACAGGACGTCATCTTAAGAAAATCCCAAAAGCAGTGGAAGAAATCTGCGAAAGTCTTGAGCAGAAACCTTCCGTGGTGATGATCTGTATTACCTGTGTGGATGCACTTCTTGGCACAGATATGGAGCGTGTATGCCGCAAGGCCGAGGAGAAAGCAGGACTTCCGGTGCGTCCCTGTTATATGTATGCACTGACCAGAGAAGGACGGAAACCACCGATGGTACATGTACGACAGTCCTTATATTCCCTGCTAGAGCCGACAAAAAAGAAGGGAAATGTCGTTAATCTTCTGGGATTTTTCTCACCGCTTGTGGATGACTGTGAGCTGTATGATCTCCTTCACAGTGCAGGAATTAAGACAATCCACGAGATATCCAGATGCAGAGATTTTGAAGAATATAAGACGATGGCGGAGGCGAATTTCAATCTGGTTTTGTATCAGGAATCCCGTTTTGCGGCGGAGGATTTTAATGACCGGTTGAAGATTCCTTTTATTGAACTCCGTCGCCTGTATCAGACAGATAAGATACAGAATCAGTACCAGGCCTTGGGGTCTGTTCTGGGCATTTCCTTCGAGCTGGACGAGTATCGAGAAGCAGCAGAACAGGGAATCGAGGATTTCCGAAAAGTCTGTCCGGATGCATCATTTGCAGTCGGGGAATGCATGAACGGGGATCCGTTTGAACTGGCACTGGCTCTTCTGAAATATGGATTCAAAGTACCTGAGATTTATGGAACGATTACGGCAGAGAACTTTGTGTATATGAAACAGCTTGCACTCTTAAGCCCGGAAACGAGGGTGTTTTCCAATATGGAACCAACCATGATCTATTACGATCCGGCACAGAGCGGAGTGAATATCACCATAGGCAAGGATGCCCTTTATTACCATCAGGACTGTCCTGGACTGATGTGGAACCAGGACGAACAGCCGTATGGATTCGCCGGGGTGAGAAGGCTGTTTGAGGCGTTAAAGGAGGTGGCTGGATGAGAGGACTTCGGAAATACCTGACGCCGTTCGCACCAGATCAGTCAGGTGCGGTGTCAGTACTTTTTGAACTGGGAGGTATTGTGGTGATCTGCGATGCCGGAGGATGCACCGGCAATGTCTGTGGATTTGATGAGCCACGGTGGTTTGAACAGAAAAGTGCAATTTTCAGCGCCGGACTTCGAGATATGGATGCAATCCTGGGACGTGATGACCGCCTGGTGGCGAAGCTTGCTGATGTGGTGCAGAAGATAGATGCAACGTTTGTAGCAGTGATTGGAACTCCGGTTCCAGCAGTTATCGCAACAGACTATCTTGCGCTTAAACGCATGAGTGAAAAAAAGATAAAACTGCCAATCCTGATAGTAGATACAGACGGAATGGAACTCTATGACAAAGGCGAAGAGAAAGCTTTTCTGGAGCTTTTTAAGATTTTTGCGATAGAAAAATATCAGGCGGAAGAAGACAGAATTGGTATTCTGGGGATGACACCGCAGGATGTCAGTGACCTTGACGCGGCAGACAAAATACGTGATCTATATCAGCAGAAATATGGCAAACAGGCAGTCTGTTACTGCATGGGAGACGGACTGGAAGAGATAAGAGAAGCCTCCTCAGTAAGTAGAAATATCGTTGTTTCGCCGGCGGCACTAATGACAGCAAAGTATCTGGAAAAGACATTTGGGACACCGTATGAAATTCACTATCCGCTGGTGGATGAACTAATTCCAGATGTAGATTATACCGGTAAAGAAGTTCTCATTGTACACCAGCAGGTAATTGCAAATTCTATTCGAAAAGAACTGTTGAAGAAGGGTGCAAAAAGAGTTCAGATTGCAAGCTGGTTTATGATGAAAAAAGAGCTTTTGGCAGATGGTGATGTGCTTCTCCGAGATGAGGATGCTTACATAGAACTTGTGCAAAATGGAGATTTTGATATCATTTTTGCAGATGGATGTATGGAGCGGATGATACCAGAATTTAAGGGAATATTTGTAGACACACGGCATTTTGCGGTGTCTGGAAAGTTGATTGGAAAATAAAAATCCTGCTGTATTTATGAAGTGATACAGTAGATTGGAGAAACTTATGAGTGAAGAGATTACCAGACAGATACGTGTCTATGGAATCGTGCAAGGGGTAGGATTCCGGCTGCTCTGAAAGAAAGGTCGGATAAGATATCCTCCATGGAGGAAAGCTGTTCGCT
>OHAE01000799.1_pt1 | contig 27353 bp, 25 predicted proteins | sample 1577061 | NCBI WGS metagenome assembly OHAE01 (sample SAMEA3541535, study PRJEB24748) | human gut metagenome | biome: human gut; feature: human-associated habitat; material: faeces | place: China | collected 2012
CAAGACCGGCCGGTCTCCACACACCAGTCCAAATCCGACAAAAATACAGCGATAATAATATACAAATACAATCCAAACGTATTCGGATTTGTAAAAATGCCGGCATACCTGCCTCCCTCATACAGAGGACGGAACAAAAAGGAAATCACCGACATAACGGCAAACGACCATTTTATGGCATTCTTGAAGCACTGCCACAACAAATCTTTTCTCGTATGATTCTGCCACACAAAAAATACAGCGGTAAAGACAAAAGCTAAAATCAGACCCAGTCCACACATTTTTTTCGGCACCAGAATATCCGAAACGGTAAAGGAAATGCACATACCAAACCAAGCAATCCAAAGAGAACGTCTCCAGTGGATATGAACCAATGTCCGGTCAAGCGATAATATGGCAATGGCAAACATAACAAAAATACCACAAACCGTATTATAAAAATAGCTTTCCTTATGAAGTCCGTAGCGGACGATACAAAACAAAACAAGGTCAATTACAAAGCACAGCGTAATCAGCCGGTACCTTACCTTGTCTTTTATTCTTCCCACAATCGGAATCCATGGATTAAGGAGAAGAATAAACAAATCTTGTAATTTCGTAATCAATTTTATTCCCCACTTATTCACGACAAACGACCGCTAAAAAGCGGCCGTTTTATCTCGTGTAATGTCTTACTTAATAACGTCATTCTTATCGGAAGCCGAGCTCTCGTTTTCTTTCGTTTCCTTCATTACTTTTTTCATTCTCTTTGTAATCTTCTTCACGGAATTGTAGTTTGGCTCACAAACATACAGCGCCGTTGAGCGAATCGAGAAGGTCGTCTTCTTAGCTCCTGTACCCTCGGCATTCGCATAAGCAATCTTCCATTTTGCCATATCATTCAACTGCATATTGCAGAGCGATACAATCTTGTCCTTTGACATACTTGTCTGGAACATGGACTTCGATTCTTTCAACAAACTTGAGAAATTTGGCAGTACGGAAGGTGACATCACCTTGTTCAAAATTGCCTCAATCATATGCTGATGGTCACGTCCACGCTGGTAGTCACCATTTGCGAAATGGTGTCGCTCACGGCAGAATGCCAATGCTTTCTTACCATTTACTTTGTTATAACCTTTTTTGAACTTATAATGTGTACCGGCACCGTGTGGACCCCAGTCAGAAATGAAGTCATAATCCGAATACACTTCTACACCGCCAAGCAAATCAACAATCTTTTTCAGACTGGTGAAATTGACACGTACGTAGTAATCAATGTCAATGTTATACAATTTTTCCAGTGTATTAATCGAGCAGTCAACACCATAAATACCGGCATGAGTCAGTTTATCCGGCATACCTCCGGAATACGATTTACCGCCCTTACTGTACAGCGGTACATAGTAATCACGAGGTGTAGATGTCAGTAATACTTTCTTTGTAACTGGATTAACCGTCGCAATAATATTTACATCACTTCGGCTTGTCTGTCCAATCTTACCATATACATCAATACCACTGATATAAACATTAAATGGTTTTGTTGTTACATCGGTATCAACCAGTTCTTCTACTTCTGACTCAATCTTGCTTGTATCCAGCTCTCTGGTGTCCGTAGAAAATGTCTTATACTGGCTCTTAACCGTATCTACAAAACTTTTATTCATGATAATTGCCTGCACTTCTTTTGCGTACAAGGCATCTACCATTGTCAACGGATCATCATACTCAACCGTGTTCAATGTCTTGTTCAGTTTCTTACTTGCATCCTGAACTGCTTTGTCCGTATTCTCACGGTCCTGCTGTCTTAGAATACCAAAAGAGTAATTTTTAGCATCTGCTAATGTCTTTGCTGCATCGTCCTTCATGACGTAGAAAGAAATAACATCAACCTTTTTGGTTGCACCACCGACATTCTGGAATGCTGCCATACTCTCTCTCACATAGTTCGCACCAACAAGGAACACGGCACAAAACAGAACGGCTAACACACGTCCAAATATATAACTGGAGTTTGTCAGCTGGCTCATCACCTGATAGACAAGCAATACAACCATAACGACTGCAATCGCAACCATGTACTTAACCGGTACAAGCCCTGTTGTTCCAAAATAAATACAAACCAACAAGGAAACTAAAAACTGCAAAATAATTACTACTAAACTAATCTTTCTCTCTAATAATGTTTTCACTCGTAACCCTCCGTTCTCAAATTAGCCTAATAATACGCTCACAACATTATATCTTATTTCTTGTCAAAAATCAAACATAAAAGTCGATTTACAGCATTTTTATCCTGATACTTGAAAATGCGCCTGCAAAACTGCTCTCGTTGTGAGTCATCCTCGTAAGCCGTATGCCAGTTTTTTTCCAGCTCCGGCTGCGTATATACAATCATTCCCGGCACAAATTTCTCATAGTCCTCGTAAAAATTTCTACCATCTTTCTGAAATACTTCATAGTCATACGCATAAAAAATCATTTTTCTTTCCAAAAGGCAGTACTCATAAATAATGGATGAATAATCCGTAATCAATTGGTCTGCCACAGATAACAGCGTAGCCACTCCCGGATAATCGGAAACATTTCTTATTTTATCCGGATACATATCCCATATACCGACAGGACAATGCTCTGCCACGTGCGGATGCAGACGGATAAGAAGCACCTCATTCTCTTCCATACATTGATTAAGGGAATCAAAATCCAAACAAATTTCCGGATTTTCAACCTGTGAATCTCGGAAGGTAGGTGCGTATAACGTAATTTTCTTTCCCCTCAAATCAGGATATTGCTCAAAAAAACGCTCCTGCATCTTCTGCCTCTTAGAATCATCTAACATCAAATCGGTGCGCGGCAGTCCAATCGGGAAAATTTTTTCATCGTCTACACCAAACGCACTTTTATACCATTTTGCCGTACATTCGGAACTGACAATCAAGTGCGTAATATTTTCATTTGCTTTTTTTGCTAGTCTTTTTACTTCCCCGGTATCCGAATCCAAGCCGAATTTCTTAATCGTACCGGTTCCATGCCACAACTGCACCACTTTCACATTTTTATTAAATTTCATATACGCCATCGGCATGAACTCATTATCGAGAAAAATCACCGATGCCGTTGCCATATGAAACGCTTTTCCAAAGAAAAACGAAAATGGTCTTCGTATGCCGTCTTTTTTTGTCAGATACACCATTTTCATGGATGGAAACTGATTTTTTATAGCATCTGCCACAATGCCGATATTTCCCTCTTCGCTGTCATCATGCGTTGCGACAAAAAATACTTTCTGCCGATTTATGGGTAATAGGCGGAACAGATAGAAAAAGAAAGCAAACAGCACATAGCCTGTTTTTTTAATCATTTTCTCAGTCTTTCATATTCAAATCATTTTTAATTTTTGTTGTGGAAATTCCTTCGGTACGCGGCAGGTAAACAACCTCGCAGTAGTCTTTGAGGAAATCAAACTTGCCCTTCCAGTCATCTCCCATAACAAAAACATCGACATTATTATTTACTACATCATCAATCTTCTGTTCCCATGTATATTCCGGCAGCACTTCATCCACATAACGGATTGCTTCAAGAATTTTTTTGCGGTCTTCAAAAGAATGATACGCTTTTTTGCCCTTGCCGGCGTTAAATTCATCTGAGGAAACAACAACAATCAGATAATCCCCCAATGCTTTCGCGCGGCGAAGTAAATTAATGTGACCTACATGAAGTAAGTCAAACGTTCCATAAGTAATCACTTTTTTCATTTTCTTTTCCTCCTATTCGTTCTCACTCATCTTTGCTTCGTATACACTTACTACGTCTTCAACATCCCCCTGTGCAATCAGACGGCCCTGCTCCAAAAGAATGCCCTTGTTGCACATTCTTAAGACCTGACTGGTTGAATGTGATACGAAAATGACGGTAACACCTTTATCAAACATGCTCTGAATACGATTTTCACATTTTTTACGGAATTTCGCATCTCCAACACTAAGCACCTCATCCAGAATCAAAATATCCGGCTCAACAATTGTTGCCACGGAAAAACCGAGTCTGGCACGCATACCGGAAGAATAATTCTTTACCGGCACATCGATAAAACTGCCAAGTTCCGAGAACTCTACAATTTCGTCGTAACGTGCTTCCAAAAACTCTTTACTGTAACCAAGCATCGCACCATACAGATAAATGTTCTCAGCACCGGTATACTGTCTGTCAAATCCGGCTCCCAGTTCAAGAAGCGGTGCAATCTTGCCATTTGTTGTAACCGTTCCCTGTGTGGCTTTTAACACACCGGAAATTACTTTTAAAAGAGTACTTTTCCCGGCACCATTCAATCCCATAATACCAACACGGTCACCTTTCTGAACTTCAAAGCTGATATCTCTGAGTGCCCAAAACTCCTGAAACATCAATTCCTTTTTTATCATTTTAATAACATATTCTTTGATGTTATCAACTTTTTCAGAACTGAGATTGAACTTCATACTCACATTCTCTATTTTCATTGCTAATGACTTCTTCGCCATAATAACCTCCAATTTGCCTTACACCTTAAATATTCAGGATAAAGGAATCCTGTTTCCGATAAAATACAATCATACCAATAACCAATGTTCCAACCGCAAAAACGGATGTATACAGCAATAATCTCATATCAAAAGGCTGTCCAAAAAAGGCGCGGCGGAAATTGTCAATCACGCCAAATAGTGGATTCAATTTTACCAGTTTTTGTGTGTCACCACTCATGTTGCTTGCGAAATAGAAAATCGCACTACAATACATGATGAGCATTAACATAACGCTCCACAAATACTCAATATCACGGAAGAATACACATAAAGTCGATAATATCATGCCGACTCCCGTTGATAGGATAAACAAATTTAAGAGCGGAATCACCGTCATAACCATATAACCGTTAATCGGTGCATGGTACTGACCGGTTGCTAAGAAAAATACCATTACACCAACCAGTACAACAAGCGAAATCAAAAATATAATGAAGTTTGCCAAAATACCGGAAAACGGATAAATGTATTTTGGTACGTACACTTTCTTAATCATAGCGCCGTTTGTACGAATGGAACGCATCGCACTGTTGGTTGCTGATGAAAAGAACGAATACAGCAAACGTCCGGTCAAGACATAAATCGGGAATGGCACGCCTGCAAATGCAGCATCGGTACTGTTTCTTCCTAACAAGCTGCCAAACACAACCGACAATACAATCATTGTAAGCAGCGGCTCAATCAGTGTCCATAACATTCCTAAATAAGAACGGCGGTAACGGAGCTTGATATTTTTCTTCACAAGCTGTCCCATGAGATACTTGTACTTTAGGAAATTATTAAAAAATTGAATCATTCTCTAGTCCATCCTTTTTATTTTTTCAATCATTTGATTATAGCACCCAAATACGCATTTCGTCAACTATTCTACAAAAAAAGCCAACATAGGATTGACATTTTTTCTTTTTATGGTATATGATAGGTTTCGTAGTTTCAAGTGATATTTTAAGAAAGAATGGAGAATGAACAATGTCAACTTACAATATGGAGAAGCAGCACAAGCTTGGCAAACTTCACGCTTTAGAGCGTATTTGCATGCTGCTAGATGAAGATTCATTTCGTGAAATTGGCTCGAACATTACGAACTTAGAAGATGCTTTTAATATTAAAAAGGGACAATTTCCTTACGATGGCGTAATCACCGGTTACGGTACCATCGGCGGACAAAAAGTTGTGATTTACTCTGAGGATTTCACCGTTATCGGCGGTACTCTTGGTAAACAGCACGGTTTCAAAATTGCCAATGCAATTAAAATGGCAATCGAGAGCCGCTGTCCGGTTATCGGCATCAACGATTCCGGCGGAGCTCGTATTCAGGAAGGTGTAAATGCCTTAGCCGGATATGGTGAGATTTTCTACTATAATACAATGGCATCCGGATACATTCCGCAGATTTCGATTATTGCCGGTAACTGTGCCGGTGGTGCGGTTTACTCACCGGGTATTACCGATTTTATCTTTGTCATTGATGAAATCAGCCAGATGTTTGTTACCGGACCAAAAGTTATCAAAAGCGTAACAAATGAAGATATTACAGCAAAAGAATTAGGTGGTGCCAATGTGCACGCATCCAAAAGCGGTGTCGCTCATTTTCATATGCCAAATGAAAAGGAATGTTTCCGCCGCGTGAAGGAATTGATTTCGATTATTCCTCCGTGCTATGAGGATGGCTACCTTCACACAAACCGTCCGGCACTTCCTAAATACAACGAAAATGTTACTTTTAATGAGGATTTAGCAAATATCATTCCAAAAGAAAGCAATCACAGTTACGACATCCACGATGTCATTAACGGAATTGTAGATACAGACTCCTTTATCGAAGTTCAGGAAGAATTTGCAAGAAATGTAGTCGTTGGATTCGGACGGATTAAAGGAGTTGTCATCGGTATCATTGCTGACCAGCCGAAATTTATGGCAGGCGTCCTTGACTGTGACTCTTCTGATAAAGCAGCACGATTCATCCGCTACTGTGATGCTTTTAATATCCCGATTCTTACATTAACGGATGTGCCGGGATTTTTACCTGGTAAAGACCAGGAATATAAAGGAATCATCCGCCACGGAGCAAAATTACTATATGCCTACTCTGAGGCCACAACAATTAAAATTAATGTTATCCTTCGCAAAGCTTACGGCGGTGCTTACATCGCAATGAGCAGTAAACATCTGCGTGCTGATTTTGTTTATGCATGGCCAACCGCTGAGATTGCTGTTATGGGTGCCGATGGTGCCGCTGATATTTTGTATGGTAAACAGATGAAGAATATGAACCCTGCAGAAAAAGCAGCTTTCCGCAGCGAAAAGATAGATGAATACAATGAAAAATTCATGAATCCAAGTATTGCTTCCATGCACGGTTATGTGGATGAAATCATTAAACCGGAGGCAACAAGAGAACGTGTTTATGCCGACATCTTAATGCTTGCAGATAAACGCTCGATTGATGTAATTCATAAAAAACACGGAAATATCCCATTGTAAAAAATATCAAAAAAATCCTGGCGTCTGCTCCTTGGCAGTCCACCGGGATTTTTTTAGTTTCTACTCCACTGTCGGAGTTGGTGTGCTTGGTGCATCTGTCACCTCACCTTCCTGACGTTTTAGTTTGACTTTAATCTTGATTTTATTTTTCACCTGCACGCCGGTCGGCAGACTATATTTTAATTCAAGCGTATGCGAGCCATCCGATAATCCGTTCAAATCCACATAAGCTCCTAAATCTCCTACATTTACATCCGCCAGCGTCGCATCTTCGCCTAACAATTCTACGGAATACTTTCCGTTTTCCGGCTCAAAATTCATTGTATAATTTTTCGGCAGATTTCTCACGGCAATATCCGAAGATGTAAGTCCCAGCACACGCTGTCCATTCTTCTCAATATCACAACGGACGGAAACCGTCGTCGTCTCCCCTACAATCGACAGCCCTGATGGCAGGTACTCCCTTAAATCAATTTCCTTTTCGATGTCTTTTTTTGCTCTGGCAATCGATATTGGCACCTTAATTGAGACTTCTTTCTCCAGTGCTTCTTTCGTTCCTGAAACCTGGATACTCTCGGGTTTATAATCAGTCTGAACCAGACGATAGCCGGATGCCGGTGCACCTTCTGTCTCCACATAAACCGGTATTTCCTTGGTCGATAAGACCTGGGTTGACACCTTAATTGTATCATTGCTAAAGCTGACATTTGCATCATTTAAAGCATCCCCATTCGCGTCATATAATACCGGCGAATATTCAGAATCAAAGTCTTCGCTTTGACCTTTTAAGCTGACCATAACACCTACATGATCAATTTTCTTGAATTTCGATTCTCCGCAGGATACTTCAATCATATTTGGCTTTGCTGTCATCTCACCGAGTACGTAATTCTCACTCAATTCACCCTCGTAATCCACCTCAACTTTGAAACTCTTTGTGATGCGCTTTTCAAGGGCCACTTTAAGAACAGCATTATTCCAATCCACATCAACACTGGAAGTTGATTCCTTATTTAACTTTACATTAATACTGACTGCATTTACTTTTGACAATTCGCTCAAATCAGCCGTTGCCGTAAAATCAGACTCTTTTAACGTCTCTACAAAACTTCGTTTCCCTTTTACCGTAACCTTAACCGTATCACCATCCACAATATCATAGACCTGATTTGCCGATGTGATTACATTTTCATTTAATATCTGTACCGGTATGTCATAAAATGTTTTTGATGTCGTCGGGTCCGTTATATTAATGATAACCAGCCAAAACAAAAAAGCGACAATCACCGATACAATTTTAAGCATTAATTTACTGGTCAGTTTCTTTTTCATCTTTTTTGCGCCCCTTCCACCATTTCATTTTTCCTTCATCCGGATTTCTTTTAGCAGCTTCCTGCAAACGTATCATCAGTGTGTCCGCATCCACTTTCCGATAAAGTTTACCATCACAAGCCAATGAAACAAAACCTGTTTCCTCCGAAACAATAATAGTAAGAGAATCCGACACTTCGCTGATGCCAAGACCGGCACGGTGTCTCGTTCCCAATTCCTTGCTCACTGCCAAATTGTTAGACAGTGGCAGATAACACGTTGCTGACACAATCCGGTTATCGCGTAAAATCACTGCTCCATCATGAAGCGGTGTATTATGCTCAAAAATATTTACTAATAACTGACTGCTGATTTTTGCACCAATCGGAATTCCGGTTCTCTCATACTCGCGGCACTGGATTTCTTTCTCCACAACAATCAATGCGCCCGTTTTCACACGTGCCATATCATAAACAGCCTTTGTCACGGCTTCAATGCTTTCTGCCGAATATCTCTCATTTTTCGACTTTTGATTATCAAAGGTCAGTGAACTTAAAATCTTTTTTCTTCCAAGCTGCTCCAGCGCATTTCTAAGTTCCGGCTGGAAAATGACAACAAGTGCCATAATTCCGACTACCATCGCATTTTGGAATACCCAAAGCACAACATTCATTTCCAACACAAGTGCCACTAAGAAAATAATTCCAAGAATCACCATACCTTTTAGCAAAACCCATGCTCTCGTATCTTTTATCCACAAAATAATGTGATAAAAGGCAAAGGCTATGATAGCAATTTCAAGCACATCCGTAATCGTAAAGTCGGGAATCGTAAGCCACGCCACATAATCCCTAAAAAAACTAATGATTGTGTTCATCCGCCACACGCTCCAATCTATTCAAAATTATTAAAATCATTTTCCAATTCTTTCTCTAATTCACTTCTTAAATCCTGATTTTCATCATCCTCGTCCGGGACAATTCTTGTCACTGTCTTATCAACGGCGGCAACCTTAATCTTCGGAACTGCTGTCACATAATAATAATATTCATCATCTTCAAACTGTAGCTTACGTGTTCCATGGTAATCCAGTGTCAATCGAAAAAACTGTATAATATAAGCAATCAGCACACTGACGACAATAGATACAACCATCAGCAGTAAATCCACATTTAATTCTAAAAATATATTAGCAAAAAGCAAAATGGATAAGTTTAATATGGCTCCTACCAAAATTGCTATCTGCGAAGCATACTGTATCTTACTTCTCCGAATCAGATACACACAAATAAATGTCAGCACAAATGCTGCTAACAATGTGTACAAAAGTAAATTTCCCCGCAAATAATCCAAAAGATACTTCAGCGGTTCAAAAAAAGTACTCTCCTGCGTCATACGTGATGCCGCCAGCGCATATTCCTGCACACCGCACAGTACAAAATAAAAAAATACGCTGGATATCAATGCCGGAATCATCACCGGTGAAAAAAACAAGCCGCCCACAATCGGAACTAAATAGCTAATCTGAAGGACACTCAGTACAGGAACCGATGCCAGCACCACACTCTGGCGATTTGCAAGCCGTCCAAACAACAAATAGTAAATCAGTAAAATCAGTAAAATGGCAACCGCAATCAGTTCAGAAACTTGAAATACTTCTATTTCCGTCACGAGGAAAACACACAGAGGCGATGCCATATCCGGTGTAACCGCACAAATCACGGCAAGAAGAAGCACAATCCAGTGATTGGCAAGAAACGCCTGATAATTCAACTGACTGGTGATAATCATCAAAGTTATAATCATCAGAACAGCCTTTCCAAAGCACCTCAAAATCCGGTAATGCTTTTCATAAACCCCCTTTAATCTGCTTTTCAGGGTAAGCAAAGCCATCATCATAACGTTTCCTCCTCTCCCTCTTTTTCATATAGTTCCTCTAACTCCATCAACGTTACATAATATTCTTTTACTCTTGCACGCGATTCATCATACGCGCGCCCGGCAATTCTGGCAGTAAAAATCACAAAAAGAATCTCCGCCGCCACAAATACAATACCGCCATAAATAAGTATCGTCTGGTAAGGAAGCTCCCAGACATGCTGCATAACGTAATCCATGTGGTATAAAACTGATAAAAGAATACCCAAAACAAAAGCAACGAATACTGCCAATATTGTCTTCAATATCTGCATACGCACATAATCCATCCGCCAATAGTGGGTTCGCTTCAAATCGGAGCTGCCTATTCCCTTTTCATAATCCGCCAATCGTATCATTTTACGAATTCTTTCTTCACTTAGCAAATAAACACCTCCTGATTCATATTTTATCACAAAAAATAGTGATAGAAAAGTGTCATTTTAATGGAAAAACAAAAAAACAAGGAAGCCGCAAAGGTTTCCCTGTTTTTCGTTTTTATTTCATCTTTTTCGCGTTTAAAGGTCAAAATGTTTTGTATTTTCAGCCAATTCTTCTGACAGTTTGCGAAGTTCTCCGGTCGCTTTATTGCACACCGAAAGAATTTCATTAAACTCAAGCATGGATGCTGAGGTTTCTTCCGTGCTGGCTGCATTTTCTTCTGCAATTGCTGCCAATCCATCAACAATTGATGTAACCTTATTTTTCTTATCTTCTAGAGCTTCTGCCTGCTTACGAATCTGCACAATGGCATCTGCCACTGTGCCAATCTCATTATGTAACAGATTGAACATCTGGCTTGTTTCCGAAAGCTTGTCATTTTGAACACTAATCTTATCCATTACCTTACTCATCGTCTGAACGCTTGTATCAGAATTCACCAAAAGTGTATCCACAATTTCAACAATCTTTTCTGCCGACTGGCGGGACTGCTCAGAAAGGGCACGAATTTCATCTGCCACAACAGCAAATCCTTTACCGTGTTCACCTGCTCTCGCCGCCTCGATACTCGCATTTAAGGACAATAGATTCGTCTGAGCAGCAATATCCGTAATCAATTCAGTTGCTTCTTTAATCTGTTTTGCCGACTGGTTCGTTAAATCGGTCTGCTTCTGTACTTCAATAACTGACTGCTTCGTCTGCTCACTAATCGCATTTAATTCTTCCAGATTACTGCCGGCGGTCTCATTATATTCTTCCATCTTCTCAGAACTAGCATGAAGGTTCTCCACATTTGCCGAAGTCTCCTCCAACGCCTGTCCCATCTCAGCAACCTGCTGGTTCGCACTCATCGTTTCATCCGCCTGGCTGGTCGCACCGGAAGCAATTTCCTCAACTGCCGTATTTACACTGTCAACCGAATCCGTAATATTCGCAAAGGATTCCGCAAACTGATTTGAAAAACCATCCAGTGCTTTCGCAGAAGATGTAATGTTTGTAAGAATCTCGCGGAGCGAATGAATCAAACTCTGAATCGCTCTTGCAATATCACCAACCTCGTCGCCTCGTTCCAAAAGTACCGGCTTCATCTCAAACTGAAGGGCACCTTTTGCCACATTACCAAGATTTGACACGGCACCATCAATACTCTTTACAATACGTTTCACCATAAAAAGTACAATAATAAATGCCGCCAAAAAAATTGTCAACATAACAACCGCCATTGATATAATGGTATTTCTAAGGCTCTGTGTTACATGATTCTGTGTACGTCCACAAAATACACTACCGGCAAACTCTTTCGTACCCGGCTGGTAGAGTGGTACATAATAGCCATAATAATCTGTTCCCAGCACATCTACATTTGTTGCAAAATACTCTTCACCTTTTTTCAAGGTATCATAAACCTCGGATGACATTTTTGTATTAATTTCACGTTTTCCGGATTCATCTTTTAATGTTGTCACTTCTCTGACATCACCAAAAAACAATGATACTTCAACTTCCTGCTCATTTTTTAGCTGGTCGACCAGTTTATAATTTCCACTCAACATCGTATTGCCCTTATAGAGATTATCCCCCTTCATGACAAACTTTTCATTCCCCGCTGTTGCCAAATATGTCTGTCGTAAGCTTCTGGCAATACCGCTTATTTCTCGTTTTACTAAATCTTCAGATAAATTACTTTGTTTATATGCACTCAGCAAAATTCCGGCAATCGTTATCAGAAAAATCGGAATAACCACCGTCAGACTTAATTTTAACGCAAGACGTGCACCTTTTTTTTGATTCACAAGAAATTCCCCCTTTTAATAAAATAAAACTATAATATATAAATATTATGCTATATTATTATAACATCTTTCTCCTTTTGGTACAAGAGATAAGTTGTTATTGTTGCGTTTTGAATAATCAAAGTACGCAGGAAAAGTTGTTTGTGTCAAGTGTTCGTTGGCACTTTTTTGTTTTCCGTAATTCCGTAGAAAAGCTTTGCGTCTCGTAGGCGCTCCCGCTCGTTGAGTGCGTAGCGGTATGGGCACTGAAACTACCAGTGCCACATACCGACGTACTCAAACCCACGAGTCACAAAGTTTTTCTACGAAATTACTGGAATTCAAAGCAACTGACAGCGAACATTTGTCACAAGCCAACCATCCATCCCCCACAATCAGTCTATAACAAAAGTTTTCCTACATTATCTAAAAGGATGATTTTTTTCAGCACACCACAATCGGCAGGGAAAAGTTTTGAGTGGAATGCGTTATATGTGCGTGGGTATCTGATATGCGTATTGTGCATATCGATACCCCTACGCACATATCAGCGGGAGCGGCGCATGACACTCAAACTTTTCCCTGCCGACTGTGAAGTCCTGAAAAACTCTCCTCCTAAATAATGTAGGAAAACGTCTCTCTCTCATGATACTGCCGCACCAATTCAGCGAGTGTAACTCTCTCAAGCACATCATCTACAGCATGATCCACTTCCTGACCCAAGTCGCGAACCAGTGCATTCATCGTGCGGTTATTTTCACTTTCTCTGTAACCATCCAAATCCACGGCATTTCGCTGTCCCTCAATGGCACCGACCACATCTTTAGCGGTACATCGTCTGGTTTCTTCCGGAAGATAATAGCCGCCCTTGCTGCCGCGAATCACGCGCACAATCCCGGCGTGACGCAATTTAGAAGCCACCTGTTCCATATATTTCTCTGACAAATCGTATTCCTTAGCCACCTGTTTGACCGTCACCGTACTGCCATCATGCAGTGCAAGGTCAATCAGAAAAAATAATGCATACTGACCCTTTCTCGTAATATACATAACAACCCCTCTTTCTTAATTTCTATCCTGCTCCAAAGAAGCAATTGCCACGGCACCATCGGAAACCGCTGTAATAACCTGACGAAGCGGTTTGGTTCTCACATCGCCTGCCACATAAATTCCCGGCACATTCGTCCGGCAGTCCTCCCCGGCACAAATATAGCCGGCATCATTTCTCTCAACTACATCCTTCACAAATGCTGTCTGCGGCTCCATGCCAACAGCAATGAAAATACCGGATAACTCAATTTCTTTTTCCTCCCCAGTCTGGTTCTGTGTAAGAATCACTTTCTGTACCATACCGTCTCCGGCAATTTCTTTCACTTCATAATAAGGAAGAAATTCGATATTTTCCGCTGCCATCACTTTTTCGGAAAGTTCCTTAGCCGCGCGAAGACCTTCCCTGCGGTGAATCAAATACACTTTTTCACAAAGATTTGCCAGATACAGCGCATCCTCTAACGCCACATCACCACCGCCGACAACCGCCGTCGTTTTATTCTTAAAAAATGCACCATCGCAGGTTGCACAGTACGAAACGCCTGCACCGGTCAATTCTTCTTCCCCTTTTACGGAAAGTTTTTTATGCCCTGCACCGGTTGCCACTAACACATTTTTTGTGCAGATGGTTTCACCGTCTTCTAAATGCACTTTTTTATATTCGGATTCATTTTCCACGGAACTCACTTCTGCGTCTATAAACGGAACAGAAAGTGCATCCGCATGTTCTCTGAATTTCATTGCCAGCGAATATCCGGATTCTCCGTAAAGTCCCAGATAATTGTCCACGCGTTCCGTCGTCACAATCTGTCCGCCGCTAAATCCTGCCTTCTCAATGACAACAACATCTAACATTGCACGTTTTGCATAAACGGCCGCTGACAAGCCCGCCGGTCCGCTTCCTATAATTACCAAATCTTTTACCTGTTCTGCCATCGTATCCCTCCTAATCTACTTCTGATTGGCAAACTTTCTAATCTGCTCACATGTCTTTTCGATATCCTTATCCGTATGTGCCGCTGACACAAACATAGCCTCAAACTGAGACGGTGCCAAATAAATGCCCTCTTTCAGCATCGCCTTAAAATAAGCCGAATAGCGATTTGTATCCGAGGTCTGCACCGTATCATAATCAACCACTTTTTCACCGGTAAAAAACAAACTCATAAGAGAGCCAACCTGATTTACACAGACCGTTTCTCCAAATGTTTCACGCATCACTGCTGCCAGTTTTTCTGCCTTTTTCTCAATGGTTTTATAAATCGTATCCGAATCACGCAGAATTTTCAGTGTCTCAATTCCTGCAGTCATTGCAATCGGATTTCCCGAAAGAGTTCCTGCCTGATACACTTCCCCAAGCGGTGCAACGCACGACATAATTTCTTTTCTGCCTCCATATGCGCCTACCGGCATACCGCCGCCAATGATTTTTCCAAGTGTCGTCAAATCCGGTGTCACGCCGTAATACTCCTGCGCACCTCCTTTTGCCAGACGAAAGCCTGTAATGACCTCATCGAAAATCAAAAGAGATTGATACTTTTTTGTAATCTCCCGTAAAAAAGGCAGAAAACCTTTTTCCGGACAAACCACACCCATATTGGCTGCCACCGGCTCCACAATAACCGCCGCAATGTTATCACCATATTTTTCAAACAATGCTTTTACCGATTCCGGTTTATTATACTCAGCAATCAATGTTGTCTCTGTATAACCCTTTGGCACACCGGCACTGTCCGGCACAGCCTGCAAAAGTGCCGCAGAACCTGCCTTTACCAAAAGTCCGTCTGAGTGACCATGATAACAACCCTTAAATTTTACAATGTAATCTTTGCCGGTATATCCTCTCGCCACACGGATGGCGCTCATCACCGCTTCCGTTCCGGAATTTACCATACGCATCATTTCCATCGATGGCATCATGTCATGAATTAACGACGCAATTTCATATTCTTTTTTCGTCGGCGCCCCAAAAGTAAGTCCCTGTTCACATGCCTGTTCCACCGCTTCAATCACAGCCGGATATGCATGTCCCAAAATTCCCGGACCATACGAACAAACATAATCAATATAATCATTCCCATCCTCATCCAAAATATGAGAACCTTTTCCACTTTTTACAAATACCGGCGTCCCGCCCACATTGCGGAATGCACGAACCGGCGAATTTACACCACCGGGCAGAAAGTGTTCGGATTTTTCAAATAACTGTTCCGACTGTGTCATAGCCTTACTTCCTTTCTCTATTGATAAAACTGCTCAAGCGCCCTGCCTAAATGTTCTAAATCGCATTGCTCTGGAACCACATCCACATCGATTCCATACGCCTGCAGTCTTTTTTTCGTCACTTCACCAATCGCCGCAACCGCAACATGCTCTTTTTTGCGGTCACGCTCCCATTCTCCTATCTTGTCCTTACCCATCCGGGAAACAAACGCCTCAACACCGGATGCGCTGAAAAATGCAGCCACGTCCATATTCTTCCACATGGACAAATCCCCTGAAAAAGCCCCTTCAACATCATAAAAAGGGATTTCCGTAATCGTAACAGACTTCTTTTGCAGTACTAGAACAAGTTCTTCACTTGCCTGCAAAGCCCTTGGAAGAAGCAGATGTTCTCCCGGTTTCACGACATCTGTAAGCCCTTTGGCAAGTGCCTCTGTCGTAAACTGTTTTGGCATATAATCCGCATAAAATCCATACGTTTCCAGTGCCTTTTTCGTTCCGCTGCCAACGACCGCAAAACGAACCTTTGCAAACTCCCGTCTGTCAATTTGTTTCTTATCTGCCTCAGCAAAAAATAAATGAACCGCATTCTGGCTTGTGAAAACAATCCAGTCATATTTTTTTATCTGAGATAATTCATCCAAAAGTTTCTCTGCACCATCTGTACAGACAACTTTCATTTCACAAAGAGGAAAAACAAAAGCCCCTTTGTCTTCCATCATTTCACGCAGTTTATTATGCAGTTTCTGCGTTGCTGTTGTACCGATTTTTTTCCCGGCAAGCACACCAAAATCCTCACTGACAAAATGATATTTTGCCGTCTGTCCCACAACAAAAACCGCCGGGGAAGTAATTTTATTTTTAATTACTTTATCCGCAATATCGGAAAGTGTTCCATAGACACGTTTCTCATCCGGCATCGTTCCGTGGGAAATCACCGCAACGGGTGTTAACTCATCCTGTCCCTGTTCCATCAGCCGGTCTGCAATCATGCGGATATTTGCGACACTCATCAAAAATACACTCGTGCCATCCTGTTTCGTAATATGGGAAAAAGATTGCTCTGCCCCCTCTTTTGTGTGACCGGTAAACACATGAAAACTGCGGCTTTCCTTACGATGAGTCAAAGGAATTCCGGCGAGCTCACTCACTGCCACTGCACTTGTCACACCAGGCACCAAAGCAAATGGAATTTTCTCTTTCTGCAGTGCTAAAACCTCCTCGCCGCCGCGTCCAAAAACAAATGGGTCACCGCCTTTTAAGCGGACAACATTTTTATACTGTTTTGCCGTCTGAATCAGAATCTCATTAATCTCTTCCTGCTTCTTTGCGTGGCTCATCGGTTTCTTTCCCACATAAATTTTATAGCAGTTTTCAGGAACCACAGAAAGCAGTTCCTCCGACAAAAGCCTGTCATATATGACCGCATCGCATTTTTGCAGCAAACGAAGCCCTTTTACCGTAATTAACTCCGGATTTCCGGGACCCGCTCCGATTAAATAAACCATACTATGATTTCCTCTCCTGACACAATTTTTCTACAAGATTTTGCCAATCTCCTCTGTCCCCCTGCACCGACCGCCGGATTACTTCTCCCTCTTTTTCTTCCATCAGAGAAAGATTCATCCTATGTCCATCGAGGGTACACAAAACACCAATTGGCTCATGGCATCCGGCATTTAATTTCGTGAGGACCGCGCGCTCTGTCCGCAGACACTCTGCTGTATGAACATCCGAAATTTTTTCGGCAAGTTCATTAGCAAGCGTTCCTTTTTTTGTCTCCATCGCAATCACTGCCTGACCTGCCGCCGGAAGCATCTCCTTTACAGAAAGATACTCGTAAACAAAATCCGAATCGTTGTCAATACCCTGCCGCCTAATTCCGGCAGCAGCCAACACAATCGCATCGTACTCGCCTGCCCGCAGTTTATTGAGCCTTGTGCCGATATTTCCTCGAAGACTTTTGCAGACGGCATTCGGATACATCTTTTTAATCTGGCACTGTCTGCGCAGACTCCCTGTTCCAATGGTAAAAACAGAATCCTTTGTAAAGGAAGTTTCCTTTTTGTAAATGAGTACATCCTGCACACAGGCACGCTCCAAAACACCGGCAACCGTAAGTCCGTCTTTACACGGGTTTGGCATATCTTTTGCACTGTGCACCGCCAAATCAACCGTATCGTCTAAAAGCGCCTGTTCAAATTCTTCAACAAACACGGCTTTTCCGCCAAAGGAAGGAATCGGCGAATCCTTTTCCTTATCGCCTTTGGTTGTCATATACACAATTTCGTATTCATACTCCGGAAATGCCTCCTGCAATTTTGAAACAACCAGTCCGGTCTGAATTTTTGCCAGTTCACTTTTTCTTGTACCAATCCGAATGACTGATTTTTTCCACTCTTTTTTCACCATATCTAACATAATCTCTTTCCGCTTTTCTTCCTCCGGCTCTGTTTTCAAAACCGCATTTCTTTTTTCAAGAAGCGTCTTTGCCATATCTCCGCAGTTACCCGGCAGATGGCTCCTAATACTCTTTTTTATCTGAGAAGCTAACGCCGGAGCACTGCCACCGGTCGAAACCGAAACTACGACATCATCCTGCTTTATAATTGCCGGAAAATAAAAACCGCAGTCTTTTTTGACATCCACCACATTGACAAGAATCCGTTTGTCCTTACAAATGGCAGCGATATGGGAATTGACTTCACTGTCATTCGTCGCCATAATCACCACATCGGCTCCTTCGATATCACCATCCTCAAATGGTCTTTGAACCAATAAAAGGGCATCTTGTTTCGATTCAATTTTCTGCAATTCATCGCAAATTTTTGGTGCAATCACCGTAACACGTGCCCCAAACGACAGCATCATAGAAACTTTTCGGTATGCCACTTTGCCACCGCCGCCGATAACACATAACTTATCCTGCATCTGAATCATAAATGGGAAAAATGCCATTTCGACCTCCTCGATATAGAAGAAAGAAGGCAGACGCTACCTTCTTTCCTTTTTATTACGAAATTACTAATTCCTCTTTTGTCACCTGTTTTTCCTCATCGACACGGAACGCATTCAATACCGGATTGTCTGCTTCCATCAACGATAAAATCAGATAATTTGCCTTGGAATCATAGGCAAGCCGTTTGTCCTCCTCCGATGGTCTCGATGGAGACTCCGGATGAGAATGGAAATTGCCAAGCGGCACATAGCCATTTTTACGCATATCTTTGACTGCCGCAAGCTGCTCTTTCGGATCCATGGAAAAATGCTCGTTGCTCTCATCCATGTTTGTCAGGAGATAAACCTTTTTCACATACTGTTTTTCCCCTTCCACAACACCACCAATCAAACCACAGGCTTCATTCGGAAGACCCTCTTTGCAGTGAGCTAACATTTTCTCATAATCACTTTTTGTCAAAAATAACATATCCTTTTCTTCCTTTCCGCCTACTTTCCGTCACACTCTACCTGCTCGTAATCAATTAACTCCGTAATTGTCGGATGATCACCGCAGACTGCGCAGGTGCCATTTGCCTTTGGCAGTTTAATCGTGTGAAATTCCATCTTAAGGGCATCATAAGTCAAAAGTTTTCCGGTCAGCAAATCGCCAACACCAATCAGATACTTAATTGCTTCCATTGCCTGCAGACTTCCGATAACACCGCCCATTGCACCGATAACACCAGCCTGTTTACAGGTCGGAACAGCATCCTTCGGAGGCGGATCCTTGAAGACACAGCGGTAGCATGGTCCTTCTCCCGGAACATAGGTCATAAGCTGACCCTTAAAGCGGATGATTCCTGCATGGGAAAATGGTTTCTTTGCCATTACGCAGGCATCGTTAATCAAAAATTTCGCCGGGAAGTTATCTGTACCATCAATGATAAAATCATAATCCGCAATCAAATCCATAATATTTTCCGATGTTACAAACTCGCGGTATGTATTTACTACCACATCACTGTTCATCGCATTCATCGTCTCTTTTGCCGATTTTACTTTTGCTTTGCCTACATCTGCCGTGCCATGAATAATCTGACGCTGCAAGTTCGACAAATCTACCTCATCCGCATCGACAATACCAATGGTTCCAACACCGGCTGCTGCCAGATACATTGCTGCCGGAGCACCAAGTCCACCGGCTCCGATAATAAGGACTTTGCCGTTTAACAGCTTTTTCTGTCCTTTCACGCCTACTTCCTGCAAAATAATATGCCGCGAATAGCGCTCCATCTGCTCATTTGTAAACGCCATTAATTTGCGCCTCCTCCCATGAAATAAAGAAATTCTACGACATCATTTTCTTTGAGTGCCGTTGTGGCAAAATCTGTGCTTTCCACAAATTCATCGTTTACTGTTACGGTTACATAATCCGGGTTTTCCACTTTCTCAACCTCAATGAGTTTTGCAATTGTCAAACCCTCATCGTATGTTTTCTTTTCTCCAGCTACGGTTACTACCATTTTCATATCCTCCTTTATAAAACTTCCTCTACAGCTTCTTCTAACTCTTTCCGCTTTACAAGACCTCGGATTCGGTTTACTTCTTTTCCCTCTTTGAAAAACAAAAGGGTTGGGGAAGCTGCTACTTCATATTTTTGTGCCAGTTCGGCATCAAAATTCACATTTACTTTGACGACGATAAGTTTATCCTCATAGTCATCTTCAATTCCGCCTAAAACCGGCGATAATTGTTTACATGGAATACAGCTATCCGAATAAAATTCAACAATAACCGGAAGAGACGCCTTAAGAACTTCGGCTTCAAACTCTTCTGCATTCACTCGCTTTGCCATGTCCTGCCTCCTATTCTTCTACCTTTTTAACAATCAAATCATAGGTGCCATTTTCATTGTCAATCAATTTCAGAACCTGCTGTCCTTCTTCCTTAAAACTTCTTGGCACATTCTGAACCGGTTCTCCATCATTCATCGTAACCGCTAACACCTGTCCGATTTCCAACTCTTCCATTGCCACTTTTGCCTTTACAAATGTCATCGGGCAGACAACATCCGTAATATCTACTCTTTCATCTACTTCAAACTCAGCCATGATATGCCTCCTTCATCTTTTCTATAAATTTATCTTCGCCAACTCTCTCGATTGTGAATCGGAAACGTTCGCTTGGATTTGCGTTATCATCAAAAAACTGAATTGCTGCGTCCGTTACACGGAACAAATCTTCCTCAGATTCAATCACCGGCAAAATTTCCTCGCCCTTGTAAATTCGGTTACCAAACAATCCGCCAAACGATACGAGATAACCGCTTTTTGCATCCCATGCATCCGTCGGACAGGCTTTCACACAGCGTCCACAGTAATTACATTTACTCTCATCCACTTTAATTTTATTATCCTCAAGAGTAATCGCACCGGTACGGCATACCTTAACACAGACACCGCAGGAAATGCAGGCATCTTCTTTCCACTGCACTTTCGTTGCGCCCTTGATACCAACATCATTTTCCTCTGCTTTTAAGCAGTTGTTCTGGCATCCGGTTACACCGAATTTAAACTTATGAGGAAGTTCTCTGGCGAAATATCTCTCATCCAGTTTTTTTGCAATATCATATGTGTCAATGTTGCCGCTTGGACAAATCTGATTTCCCTGACAGGAAGTAATCGTACGAACACGTGGTCCGCACACACCCGGCTTACAGCCGCCCTTTGCCAAATCTTCTTTTACGGCATCAATATCATCTAATTTGATAAATGGAATTTCCACGCTCTGACGGGAAGTCAGGTGAACATGTCCATCTCCATATTTGTCTGCTACTTCCGCAATTGTTTTCAAATTCTCTGCGGTTAAGTTTCCTCCTACGACTGCCAATCGAAGAGAAAAACAATTTTTTTGTTTCTGGCGCATAAATCCGCCCTTTTTCAGTGTACTGTAGTCTACTGCCATTTTCTTATCCTCCTGCTCTTTCTACTTGAGTGCGTGCTTAAAATCTTCGATTAAATCTTCCACATCTTCAATTCCAACACTAATGCGAATCAAATCATCAAAAACGCCCGCTTCTTCTTTTTCTTTTTGTGTACTGTGTGCATTCAGCGTCGATTCCGGATGAATGATTAAAGTTTTTGTATCGCCAATATTCGACACAATTTTCGGTATTGTCAATGTGTTAATCAAATCAAACGCACGCTCTTTGGAGCCAACTCGAATTGTAAGAATTGCTCCATATCCATTTTGCAGAACTTTCTCTGCCTGTGCATGCCATAAACTGTCACTAAGTCCCGGATAATTTACTGTTACGTCCGGATACGTGTTTAAAAATTCAGCCAGTTTTTTCGCATTATCGCAGGCCCGCTCCATGCGCAGACCCAGAGTTTCCATACCTAAGAGATTATAAAACGCTGTCTGTGGAGACAAACAGGCTCCCGTGTTACGGAACAGACCGTTTCGCAGTTTCGCCGTGAAAGCAAATTTGCCAAACTTCGCATACTCTGCCATGCCCGGATATTTCTCCTTGTTCCAGCGAAAAGCACCGCTGTCGGTAATCACACCACTGATAGCATCACTGTTGGCATTGATGTATTTCGAGGTCGAATTGACTACAATGTCCGCTCCTTTTTCAATCGGGCGTACCAGATATGCCGTTGCTACCGTGTTATCCATCACAAGCGGCAGATTATGTTTGTGTGCTGTCTCTGCTAACTTCTCAATATCCATAACGTCAAGTTTTGGATTACCAATTGTCTCTGCGAAAATCACGCGGGTCTTTTCATTGATGGCGGCTTCCACCGCCTGCTCATCGTGAATATCCACAAATACTGTCTTAATGCCAAATGCCTCAAAATCATGAAACACATCGATGGAACCGCCGTACAAACTTGTACTCGCTAAAATTTCCTCGCCCGCACGGACAACATTTAACAGCGCATTCGTAATCGCTGCCATACCGGATGCACAGGCAACCGATGCAATTCCACCTTCCAATGCCGTCATTTCATTTTCAAAAGCTAAAATCGTCGGATTATTGATTCTCGTATAAGAAAATCCGTTTGCTTTATTATGAAACAACTTTTCATGCTGTTCTGCCGAAGACTGGTAAAAAGCACTGGAATGATAAATCGGAGTCAGTGTAGCACCGGTCTCCTTATCCCCTTTTTCTACCTGATGCAATAGTGCTGTATTAAATCTCATGGCGTCCTCCTCTAAATGTAATCACCGCGTTTTGCTTCATTACCCAAAAAGACGGACTGCTCACGGATATAATCCGCTGCCCACTTCGCATCTGCGCCCTCGTCAAGCCAGTTACTTAAGTACGATTCACTCTTATTCTGAATGGTATCTGCCTGCTTTTTATCAACTAACAATAATACAACAATACCGGCACGATGTAAATGTTTAATCACACAGTCAATATCATCATTTTTTCCAGGGGCATACAAATATGTATGTCTGCCATCCAGATTCAGAATTTTCTCGACGTCTTCCACAAACGCACGGTTTATCTTCTTGTCATCTTTTACAAACTCAACCGTAATTGCCTTCTGTCCATTGGTTGCTGCACGAACAGTTCGGTCCACACGACCTTCGTAGACACTGTGCTCTTTCTCATGCACTTCTTCCACGACACCGCAGGCAGAAGTCATATTCGTCACACGGTCAATCAAAATGAATTCACCCATCGTTTTATGATTCTTAAATTCATCGATGACAATGCGGTCTGCCAGTGAAATTTTGCAGCTTGCAATCTCATTTTTGGCAAGATTTTTTACATCCTTTTTCTCACCGGTATTAACATCTACCGCATAAGAAATTTCTGTCACGGAGCAAGGAATCGTTTTCGTTCCGAGTTTAAAGAAGAAGTTTTTGCCACGGAACAATTCGTCATCGTCCATCCACAAAATTGTAGCAGTCAGAGTCGATGCCGTTTTCACACCGGAATCTACTGTAAGTACACAGCCGCGGGAAACATCCACTTCCCTGTCTAACTGAATGGTAACCGGCTGGCCTTTTTTCGCCTCTTTACTATCCTTATCACCAACATAAATACTTTTTACTTTTGCCTTTTCATTGCTTGGCAGCGTTGTCAGCTCGTCTCCCACATGGATATTTCCATTTTCTACCTGTCCCTGGAAACCACGGAAGGTATGGTCCGGACGGCACACACGCTGTACCGGCATATAAAATCCTTTTTCATGAGAATCCTCTGCCACATCCACATCTTCCAAATAAGAAAGAAGAGTTGGTCCTTCATACCAGTCAATCGCATCGGATTTCTTTGTTACATTATCTCCTTCCGTTGCGGAAACCGGAATAATCTGAATTGTCTGAAGATTCAGTTCACCGGCAAGTTCTTGAATCTGTTTTTCAATTTCATCAAAACGCTCTTTGCTGTAATCAACCAAATCCATTTTATTAACAGCAAATACAAACGAATTGATTCCCATCAACGCACAAATTCTCGCATGACGTCTTGTCTGAATCAAAACACCCTGTGTGGCATCAATCAAAATAACTGCCAAATCCGCAAAGGAAGCACCTACTGCCATGTTTCTTGTATACTCTTCATGACCCGGCGTATCTGCTACAATAAAACTTCTCTTATCTGTCGTAAAATAGCGGTATGCCACGTCAATCGTAATTCCCTGCTCTCTCTCTGCCATCAATCCGTCAAGCAAGAGCGAATAATCAATCGCACCGCCGCGGCTTCCGACTTTACTGTCAAGTTCCAACGCTTTTTCCTGATCGGCATAAAGAAGTTTTGAATCATACAGGATATGACCGATCAAGGTTGATTTTCCGTCGTCCACGCTTCCGCATGTAATAAATTTTAATAATCCGCTCATCTTAGAAATACCCCTCTCTCTTTCTTCTTTCCATACTTCCTGCTGCCTCATTATCAATTACTCGTGTCGTTCTCTCTGACGATACGGCACTAAGTGTCTCATCAATAATTTCATCCAAAGTAGTCGCTGTCGACTCGCATCCTCCGGTCAGAGGATAGCATCCCAATGTACGGAAACGTACACTCTTATGCTCAATTTTTTCACCCGGACGTAATTTCATGCGGTCATCATCCACCATAATAATGTTGCCATCGCGGTAAACAACCGGGCGGACTTTTGCAAAATACAAAGAAGGAATCTCAATTTTTTCCCGTCTTATGTACTGCCAGATATCCGTCTCTGTCCAGTTGGAAAGTGGGAACACTCTCACTTCCTGATGTTTCTGAATCTGGGAATTATATAATTTCCACATCTCCGGACGCTGGTTTTTCGGATCCCAGGCATGATGCTCATTTCTAAAAGAAAAGATTCTCTCTTTCGCACGGGACTTTTCTTCATCTCTTCGTCCGCCGCCAAATGCTGCGGTAAAACCATATTTATCAAGCGCCTGTTTCAATGCCTGTGTCTTCATGATATCGGTGTAAGCAGAACCATGATCAAATGGATTAATGCCCTGCTTTACTCCTTCCTCATTGATATATTCAATCATTTCAATGCCAAGTTCTTTCGCTCTTCTGTCACGGAACTCAATCATTTCTTTAAATTTCCATGTCGTGTTTACGTGCAAAAACGGAAATGGCGGTTTCTCCGGATAAAAAGCTTTCATTGCCAGGTGTAACATAACCGAACTGTCTTTTCCAATCGAATACAGCATAACCGGTTTTTCACATTCCGCCGCAACTTCGCGAATGATATAAATTGCCTCTGCCTCCAGTTCATCCAGATGTGATAATTCACTCATATCGTTTTCCTTCCTTTCTTCTCTCCTCGTTAATATTTGTTGGACTCTTTCGTATTTAGAACAATCTGCTCGGTTTCGCCATCCTGTCTGTGTATCTGCCAGTACAGCTTGTCTCCTTTTTTGTCGACTGTCATTTTGCTTCCCATACCGCCGATATCGGCTCCTAAGTAGAGGGAAATCGCACCGAAGTGACATTCTTTCACACAAGAGGAACATCCCCAGCAGTCCTTCGGGTACTTGATATAGGCTTTCCCTGCCTCATTCATTTTAATAAGGCTTCCCGGACATACCTGCTCGCAGGCTTTACAGCCTTTACAGAGCGCCTGATTCATCGTGATGCTCATAATGCTCCTCCCTTCCAACTAATTTACGGGTAAATACGGTGATTTTGCCATCTTCCATTTTGGAATTAACATACTTTAACCAGTCACCGCTCTTTTTAGGATAATCTAAATTTTCATCAAAACTGTGCCATCTTGTCTCTTTTCTTGCAAAAAGATGAGCAATTACCGATTTGCACACGGTAAGACGTTCTTTCAATTCATACACAAACATCAACTCATGCATATCACCGGCGTTTACATTTTCAGCAAGTTTTTCTATTTTTTCAATCTTTTCTTTCGCAAGCGCAAGCTGTTTTTCATTGAATTGATAATGAGTAGAAATACCTCCGGCATACTCATCCATTACCTTCTGCATTGCCTCTTCCAACGCTTCCGTCTCATACATACTGCCTTCATTTGATAAGTAGCGGTTGTACTCCGTAATCTTTGCATCGAGAGCTTTTTTTTCTATACTCTCATCAGATGCCTTCTCTTTATCTCTTTCCTCATTCAATTGAGAAACTATTTTCTTGGCTGCGATTTCACCTTCAACCATCGCACCGGTCACATATTTCTGCGGACATCCGCCTGCCACATCTCCTGCGGCAAACAAACCATGAATCGTAGTCTCTCTGTCGGTATCAACCCAGTAGCCGCTCGCTGTATGGCCACCGACGATATAAGGCTCAGTGCCCTCGATTTCGACATTCTGCTCACTCGGATTTTTACCCGATTCAAGCCATTTGAGTGTCTGGCTTGGTGCCATGTTTAAGTACGCTTTTTTCAGCGACTCATCCTGCTCTGCGGTAATGCCCTCTGTTCTCAGATAACAAGGTCCGCGCCCCTCTAAATTTTCCATCACCGTGCCGTAGACACGCTCCGATGTTGTCAGACCATATTTATCTTCGTATACTTCTCCTTTGGCATTCACCTGCTTCGCACCAACGCCCTGAGCAATCGTTCCGGTCGGTGCAATTGTATCTTTACAGCGAAGTGCGATAAAACGCATTTCAAATGTTGTCATTTCTGCTCCGGCACGAATCCCCATCGCATAACCGGCTCCGGTATTAAACGGCGGATACCACATTTTGTGGCGGGAAAATCCCGGATTATTCGGCCGGTACAAACCTGCTGCACCGCCGGTCGCACAGAGCACCTTCTTTGCCCTTATCTCATAGGCGGTACCTTCTTCAATCGAAAAGCCGAAAGCTCCTTTGATTTCATTCTCCTCCACAATGTAATCGGTAATGTTAATCCGGTTTAAAATTGTGACATCCTCTAACTTTTCTACCGCCTTTGCCAAAAGCGGCTTCATATTTTCTCCATTTATTTTTATGTTGCGGTTTCCTCTGGCAACATAGTTCCCATTTTCATCTTTTAAAATAACAAGTCCTAAGTTTTCCATTTTATGTGTCACACGGTTTAATCCTTCGGACATCGTCATCAGCAAATCTTCTCTTACAATGCCGTCCGCATCTTTTTTCGCATACTCCACATAATCTTCCGGTTTTCTTCCATCCACAATGTAAGCATTAATGGCATTAACGCCGGCCGCTAAACAGCCGCTTCGTTTGATATTTGCT
>OHAE01000833.1_pt1 | contig 26643 bp, 34 predicted proteins | sample 1577061 | NCBI WGS metagenome assembly OHAE01 (sample SAMEA3541535, study PRJEB24748) | human gut metagenome | biome: human gut; feature: human-associated habitat; material: faeces | place: China | collected 2012
TTCCAAATCTCCTCCTCCCACGAGGCATCGAACTCAGCGGCACTCATGGCTTGGAACACCAGCCAGTCACCATCCATCACAAGGACACCCTTGGCAATCTTCTGGGTTGCCCGGTAGTCGCTGAAGGATAACAATGTGTGCTTACTCATGGTGAACCTCCACACGCTCCTCCACCAGTTTCGGCTTAAGGTGCTTCTCAAGGAAATCAAGAGCCATACTGTTATCCTCAGCGTTGAGGTGTGAGAGTAACTCGCGGAACTCTGAGCGAGCCTCAGTGTCTTCCTCGGAGGTCTCCACAGAGAATACTCGCCAGTCGTAAATCTCATCACCACAAGTGTCGTCCCACATTCCGGTAGCAACAATCTCTTTACCGACATAGGGCAGCAGCTCCTCTTCGTTCTCAGCATCACTCTCTGTAACCTTCAGGGATATCGTCAGGTAGAACGAAGAATACTTGCGGTGCTCAGTCTCCCGCTCTCCGAGCTCCTTTACGTAGCCTTTAACGTTATCGGACAGCTTACTCATAAACAACCTCCATGGGTCTTAAGGAATTTCACTCCGGCGCTGGTAATTTCCCAAGCGCCACCGTTACGACCACTCATGGTCAGGCACGAAATGTGACCACGGCTCGCGGCCTCAGCGACTAACGCAGCGTTGTTCCGCACATAGTTCGACTGGAAGGACTTAGGGCAGCCCTTGAGGGCGGCCAGAACTTTGAGATACTCACTCATTGCTTGAACCCCACTCGGAAGTTACCACACGACACCTGAGGCTCTCGTAGCTCATCCTTCAGTCGGCCAACAATGGCAGACTTCATGGATAACTCGATGGACGCTTCGATGCCCTCGGTGGCTGCAACACGTGCAAGTTCCAGCTCAATGCCGGATACCTTCTCCCCGTTAGCAATCTTACGGGACACGCTCAGCATTCGCTTGGTGTACCCTTCCACATCCTCGCTCGAAGCCACGAACTTCATGTCGAAACTTACGATACAACGCTTGGTAATAGCCATGATAAATCTCCTGTATTATTAGTGACATACGGCCCAGTTAGGACCCATCTTACCTTCTGTATCCAGACGGCAACGGAACTTAAAGTGTTCCCCAACGTTGCGCATAGCTTGTTGCGCAGTGTCAATCACCTGCTGTGCAATCTCTGGGGTCCGGCAGGCCACTTGTATTTCATCGTGAACCCACGCCATGTAGGCGAAGTCGCCATCCCATCCGTGCTTCAAGCCAGCTTTAAGAAGCAACTCTTCAGTCTCGACAATCCACAGCTTACAAATGAGCGCACCCGCTGACTGAAGCAACGTGTTGAGCGCGGCATGTGGTGACCGTACGTGTACCTTTCTTCCATCCAGTCCCTTAATCCAGCGTCGTTTCCACTTGACCTTCTGCTCTCCGGCAACCCATCGGGATGACTCGACGAGGGTCTGCTGGATTCCTTCTCGCAACGCTGCGATTGCTGGGGTGTTCTCAAGGAATTTCTTCTTGAGTTCCTTTCCGCGTTCCTTACCTGCTCCAACGATTTGTCCAATCTTCTCATCGCCTGCTCCGTAAAGGAATCCGTAGATAAAGGTCTTTGCGTTGTCACGAGTCGGAAGCTCAGCGGCCTGTTGATTAACTGTGTGAATGTCACCATTAAGGATAACGTCAGCGTAATCTCCATTATCGTACTTGGACATAAAGTGGGCGAGACATCGCAGCTCCAGACCGGAGGCGTCGATACCTGCTTGAACCCAAGGTTTTCCAGTAATACCATCAAGGTGGTGTTCAGCTCCGAATGCGGCTCGGCAAGGTTCACCATAAGGAGAACGGACTCCGGGAACTTGTCCGAGGTTAGGAAAACTGTGCGTTGCTCGACCAGTAACGGCCCCATTGGGATTAACGGACCCATGAATTTTACCATCCTCTTGAACGTAACGTAGCCACGCTTTGTCACCCTCAGCTGCCTGACCGATACGCTTCTGTATCATCAGGTACTCTTTGATGAGGTCGATGCAGCGCTGCTTCTCAGGGTCTTCCACACGAACGTGCTCAAGGACCTCGTCGTCCACCTTAGGTGCACCTTTATCGGTGAACTCTGTAGGTACCCATCCGGCTTCCTTCAGCTTGAGTGCAATGTGGTCTCGGCTACTTGGGTTAAACACAACGTGCTCTACTGGTGTGTACGGAGCGCCCTCTACGTAATCCCGAGTGTCCAGCTCGCAGGGTTCACGACCCTCACGCTGAGCTTTGTTCTTGGGTTTCTTGTAGATGGCACCCTGCTTCGGGTACTTCACTCGTGGGTATTTCCCAAGAGGCTTCCCGGTGCGCGGGTGCAGGAATAACTCAGTGCCGCCCTTAGGTTGGTACCAAGTCCCGAAAGTGTCGGTGAGCGTCTGAAGGAGTTCGGAACGACGACCAGCTAGTTCGACGTAGAGTTCCTCGATGGCCTTGGTGTTGAATGGGAATCCGTTGCGCTCCTGCTTAGCGAGTAACCAAGCGGCCCGGTGTTCCAACCAGACGGCCTCACATGACTCCGACCAGAAGGTTGTCTCACCTACATCCGTGAAGTCTATACCAGCTGGGAAGTAGTGCTTGTCGCTTAGCAGCTTCTCTAAAAGCGCCTTGGTCACCACAACGTCCTGAACGTTATAGTCCATCATCGGCTCGTTGAAGCTAATCCACTCAGCACCGTCCACATAGTCCTCTCCTTGTTCCTCAAGGAGCTTCTTGAAGTCGTCCTTGTACTCACCTTTCATCTCGCCTAAGCGGTAACCCCACGCCTCCAGAGCGTGAGACCCGAAGCGCTTACCGGGCAACTTACCGGAACGCAGCAGGGCCATGTCGGAATCTTTGATGTTCGCATACAGCAAGCGACTCAGGACCAGCGTGTCTACTACGTTCTCACGCGGTAGGTGGAACTCTCGGTTCAGCTGAAGTTTGGCCAGCTTGGTTAACGCTGGGACATCGTACTTGTGACCGTTGTGGAATACGATGAGACCACCACGAGCCACCTCAGCTTCCAACGCATCGAGATACGCTGCGAAGTCCCAAGGTCGATACGATACGTACTCGTCCGTGCTGTAGTCATAAATGACACCACAGTGGAACTGAGTGACTTTCTCTAAGAGGTTGTTGGCCTCGATATCGGTTACTAACATAGTGGTCTCCTGTTACTTAACGACGCCCGATGAAATACTCACGAGGACGCACGGTTAACTTGCTTTTCTCGATGGCAAAGCTCCCATTCACTACGTCAGCACCAATCCGGCTGATACCGCGAACATGTGACACCTGAGCATACTTGTCGCCGACACTGCGGATATAGACTGTACCACCAATGGGCCCGTCCTCCCAAGTCGCCAGTTCGCCCGCCTTCAGTGGGATACTGCGCCAGTCGCTCCGCTTTGGTGCGGGTTTCTGCCAGCCCTTAAGGCCACTGTGGGTCCACCCAAGGTTCTCCAGAATGTGAACAGCAGCGTCACGCTTGGCCTCATAGGTCTTGGCAGCAGCCAGCTCTTTGTTCAGGGCATCAATCTCTTTACGAATCTCTTCAGGTTTACGCATGGTAATGTCCTCTCAATATGTTGTGTATGATAATCATAAAGGCCACTACATATAGTAATGACCTTGAGTTTATCACTTAGCTTCTGACGCTGCGGCCAGACATAAGGACGTTTCGCCGACCTCTTTTGTCAGGAGTGCCTCCCGAACTTTGTCTTCACCAATAGCCACAGTAGCGGCCACAGCCACGGATGCCAGAAGGCGAGCTGCTTGAGTATCGTCGAGGGTCACACGCTGAGTATGCGCACGGTTATCGCTCTTAGCCTTCCAGCGGTAGACCAGAGTAACTTTGTCGTTGCGAACGTTGATGTGAACCTTGCGGCCCCACTGGTCAACAGTGTCGGACAGCTGGATGGTGTTGCCGGGGAATTTAGCTTTGGTAGTCATTAGAAGAACTCCTTAAGTTTCTGAGCTTTAAGTGCAACTTTCGCTGCCTCTGCGGTCGCATCCAGAGATGCTTGACGTGCCTTGTCGGCGGCCTTAGCCAGCTTGGCGGCTGCTTCTGCTTCCACCTTGGACGCTTTGTCCAGTGCCTTGGCTTCACGGATGTACAGGGCGATGACCAGACGGCCTAAAGTTTCGATAAGTTTAAACATGATGGTTCTCCTTAGGTTGATTAAGCCCGGTCGGGACAGACGCATGGTCTATCCCATGGGCAATTACATTGTGTGGTTAACTTCCAATCTGGCTCAGTAGTCGTCTTCTTCGTGGCCTTCCCAGCCAGTATCTCCCTCTCCTTCTCCGCCAGTGTAGCTAGACGGTTCAAGGAGTCCGGTCTTTTCGTTGTACTCCATGTACCCCGCAATGCCAACGCCAATACCATTAAAGCGACACTTGAGAATACGAAGGAGGACAAGATTAGGCATGTCCCCTTGCTGATTACGCTCAAGGGCAATGATAGTATCAGAGAGTTGGCGCAGAGACCCAGACCCACGCAGGTCAGTAATGGAAACAGCACGTCCTTCTTCATGAGCTTTACCTTTCTCCGGGTTCTTCAGGTGGCAAATAACAATTAGTACCACTCCGGTTGACTTAGCGAACCCTTTCAGCTTGGTCATGAGTCGGTCAATCATCTTGCGCTCATCGGATTCCTCCGAGGCAGACACTACGATTGAGATGTGGTCCAGAATGATTACGTCACAGTTTAACCCTGTGCGCATGTAGTGCAGCTTGGCCAGCAGTCGGTCCACCTCAGCTTCCGCAAAGGAGTCATAAAGATGGAACTGGTCGGTGCCATACAGCTCATCGAACCACTCATCGTACGTACCGTCCTCAATGAGTTTCTGCTTGAACTCCCGAGGCTGCTGCCGTAAGCGGATACCGTTAGCAATCCCTAGGACATCCTCCATGGTCTCCTCTACGGACTCCTCAAGCATCGCCATGCCAACCCTCAGCCCCTGCCCTCTGGCGAACCCTAGGGCCTGCTGGCGAACGAACGTAGACTTACCCATTCCTGACCCAGAAGTGACCATGATGACTTCGCCACCACGTGCACCCAAGGTTCGGTCATTCAGTCCCGGACATCCCGAGAAAAGGTATCCTACGCTTTGTTCGCTGGTCATGGCCTCACGCACTCGGTCCTTCATGGACATCGCACCGATGACACCATCAGGTACCCAAGGCGCGGCGTTCCATATCTGGTCGAGAACCTCCTTGCCCTTACCTTTGAGTAAACACTCGTTGGCGTCCTTCTCGGTCAGTACGGCCACGTGGACCTTACCGGGAGGGAGAACCTGAGCGGCTTCCTCAACGGCTGCACGACCCGGCTCATCCATGTCGAACATCAGGATTATCTGGTCGAAGCTATCGAAATACTCGTAGTTTGCACTACAAGTTTTCTTAGCGGCGGACGCACCGTGACCGAGAGAAACCACAGGCCACTTGCAATCCTGAAGTTGCATCACGGTTAACATGTCGATTTCACCCTCTGTGATGACAATCTTCTTGCCCCCATTCCATAGGTGCTTACCGAACAGTGCATCCCCTTTGTGAGACCCTCGGGTAGAGAAGTTTTTCTCCTTGTCCCGCAACTTCTGAGAGACGATGGAGCCATTCTGGTCACGATAGTCGGCCACCTGATAGGCAGTCCCTCGGACCTTGGCGACCCAGTAGCCAGCCTTCTGGCATGTCGCCTTTGAGATACCGCGAGCCGTCAGGTCAGTGTACCGACCGTCGTTCTCGCCGAATACCAATAAGCCTGAACCTTGTGTATTCATCCCGTAATTCCCTCCTCTGGGTCTTCTGTTGGCAATCTCCGAGCGCTTTTGGTCATCGCCCGGTACCCATTTCTCACACACGTAGCAGTATTGATGCCCGTCTGAGAACAGGGAGTTCCCATCTGACGAACCGCAGTGCTCACAAGGTATGTGATAAAGGAAAACACTATCTGAATCTAGCGAATTGTCCATGTAACTCTCTCCTCATGCGGTAAATCCAAGCGACCACTTCCAATAAGTCCTTGGAGGTTTTGGAATACTGCTTGCCTTCCTTGAGGATTGAACCTCGCCACGACTCATGACTAGCCCTCCACGATAAACCTTTAAGCCCTGTCTTATTACTCTTGGGAGTCTTCATGTTCCATGAGTTCTCCTTTGGAAGTGCCAAGCGCAGATTACTCAGGTCGTCGTTGAGTGGATTGCCGTCAATGTGGTCTATGTAGTACCCGTCAGGGATAGGCCCATTAGCTGCTTCCCACACGCGGATGTGTCCTCTGGGGCCTTTGTAGTATTGCTTGTACGACTTTCTCATAAAGCAGTCCCGTCAACACACGACATGAAGAACGCTATGAGGAAGGTCACGCCCCAAAGTCCGAGCACGCTATACGCCAGCAGCGGGATTATGTCGAAGTCTTTCAAGTTGTTCATAAAGGAATCTCCTCAAGCGACAACAGGGAAACGTAATTGTCTCCCTGTAGTGTGCCCTAATGTTTACCCACGGTCAGAAGTGACCAGTTCGTTCTTCTCCCACCAGCGCTTCAGGTCGAAGCTCGGGCAGGCTTTAGGTGCTACATCGTGGTGCGCCATCAGCACGGCCCCAGCGTATTGCACCTTCAGTTCTACCAGCAGTGAACGCAGAGACTGCATCTGGGCTGGCGTGAAGTTTGCCTCAGGGTTACCCTTAGCGTCGATACCGCCCACCAGACACACACCGACTGAAGTAGAGTTGTACCCCTTGACGTGAGAACCCACAGCATCTTGGTCACGGCCCGCCTCGACGGTGCCATCACGGCGGATGATGAAGTGATACCCAACGTCCAGCCAGCCTTGCTCTTTGTGCCACTGGCGAATCTCACGGACGCCTACGTCCATGGTTGCCTTGGTGGCCGAACAGTGAACGAAAATCTGAGAGGTCTCCTGTCGCTTAGTGAATTGAACCTTGGCCATACTTACTTTGCTCCTTTCTTCTGCTTGAACTTGCCGAACGGTACATCACGCTTCGGCTCCTTCAGCCAGTCTACGGGAATCAATTTGTCGGCAAACAAGATGTTATGCTTCTCGCACCACTCAGCGTAACTGGTGGGCGACCCTTTGTAAATCTTAGTGCGACTCGAAGAGAACACTAGCCGGATGTCTAACTCCGGGTGCTGCTCACGAATCAGTAGGTGCTTCTTGCGGTCCTCGGCTTCCCAGAGACCCTTAGTCTCCACGAAGATACCGTTGGGTAACAAGAAGTCTGGAGTGTAAAGGTGGTCACTCGCAGGAATAACGTAAGGGATGCGCCACAATTCGTAGTCGAACGTGACGCCCTTTGATTCTAACTGCTTGGACACCTTGTCCTCAAGGCCAGACCGGAAGGCACCCACCTTCCGAATCCCTTTGGCCCCATAGCCAGCCATTAGAAGTCATCGTCTTCTTCAGCTTCACCCTCGTCGGCCTCTTCCTCACCAGACCAGTCTTCCGGGTCTTCCTGAGGTTTACGGCTGCGAGATTCGTCCGCTTCGTAACCGCCTTCTACGGCTTCGTCAGCCCAGTCGTCTTCGCCACCACCAAAGGTAGCCAGTTCGACCAGCATCACGCCTTCCAGCTGCAACTTAACGGAGGCACCAGCAACAGCGGACCAGCCGTACGGTACCAGCGAGAAGCGAATCTTCACTTTGGAGCCGCCACCAATAATCGGAACGTCCTGAATGCGCTTGCCCTTCGCGTCTACTACGCCCAGAACAATCTTCTTGGTCTCGCCAGTCTTCTTGTCCTCGTACGAACCGTAGCACTTGAAGTTGAACGTAGTGGTACCATCACCGTTGTCGAAGAACGGCATGTCGCCTTCGTACGGCTTCAGAGGTTTCTTACCCTTCTGAACCTTCGGCGGGTTCGCTTCGTGCGCTTCCAGACGAGCAGCGTAGTTTTCCTCATGGGTCTTAACGATGAGGTCTACCAGCTCCTGACAGTCTTCGTTCTTGAACGTTACGGAACCCTTGTAGGTACCGCGTGGGTTCTCAAAACCCTCACCGCCAAAGTCCGGCTTGTTGAAGTAAGCGTACGGCTCACAGGTACCAATCTTGGTGGTGTAAATCTTCTTCTTAGCGAATGCCATGATGAATCTCCTTTGGTTTATAACAGAAAGAGGGACAGCCTGTGTCCCTATAGTGTGTCCTAATTACTACAGGTCGAACCCAAAATTAGTATCCGGGCGTACCCGAGTCACTTGGCCTAACTCTTCGTACTCCGCCTCGGCAACTTCTAGGGCCTCCTCAAGAGACCCAGCGTGTACCGGGAGTTCGTACGATGCGTTAGCTGTCTCGACCGTTACGACGAACTTTTGCATCTTCTCGCTCCTTCCACATGTTATACAGGGTGATGTACGCAGGGTCGAGCGTCTTCTCGTACATCTTTCTTGCCCACTCACTTGGCGTCATAACACAGACCTTTGTGCTTGGTGTACAGCTCCAGATAGAAAGTGGCCTTCGCCATGTCTTTCTCTAAGGTAGCCAGCTCGGACTTCTTACCAGCACGGAGGCGGTACTTGAGGATGTTCCCGAGGCAATACCCCTTGAACATCTCTTGGGTCATGCTGCGAGCAATCACCTCGATGGCCTCGACACCCTCAAACAGTTGGTAGTGACTTGGCTGCTTGACACCATCGTCTTCCTTAGGCTCGGCTGGTTCTTTGGCCTTGGGAACATTGCGGTCGTCCATAGCGCGCACCTCTCCGAGAGTGCTAACTCTCTGCATCGGGCAGTCCTCGCAGGCCACGCCATGACAGGCCACAGCGCACTCCATAGTGGAGTCATCGAGTTCCTTGTTCTGGTCCACAATTTTGTGAACAGCGATAATCTTTTGGTTAGTCATTGACAACCTCCTTGATGCGCTCCCAGAACAGACGAAGGCGTGGCCACTTGGTTACCACTACGGGTACGAAAGGACGGCTCTTAGTCTGAGCCAGTTCGTAGAGACCGCGAGTAACCAAGATGTGCACACTAGGTGCCAGCTCGAAGGTGTCGCCGATACGTGGAATCTTACCGTGGCGCTCAGAGGCTGCCACAGTGCTGCGGTCCTCCCGGCGAACCGAGAAGATACCGTTGGATTTGTTGAAGTGTAAGCGCATGGTTTATGCTCCTTTAGGTGGCTCGTCGTTCATTGACCACACGATAGCCGCGAGGATGAACACGATGATTAGAATCAGGTTTATAGACATTTGGTGTCTCCTATAGTGGGTCCTAATTAGTCGCATGCCCCACAGAAGCCAACGACCATTCCGAATATAAACACAAGAATACAAGTGAGGGTTATTTCTAAAGGTGTCATCACATTTTCTCCGTCGGGTCAGCCTCGGTGCCACGCCATTTGTCGAACGACGGGTGACGCAGAGAGCCATCTGGAGTTTCCTCCATGTACTTGATTTGGCACGCCCAGCCGTAGTAAGGGTTAACCTCTTCATCTTCTTGACGTTTAACCTCAGCGGTGAACTCCTCCATAAGTGCCTGAGAGATGTTATTAGCGGAGACTACGCGACCGGACTCAAGGAGAACCTCGAAGCCAATCACCTTTCCCTCGTTGGCAAGACCGGGAGTTCCCCAATTGAGTCCCACAACGACACCGTCAGCTTCATTCTCTGGCTTCATCTTCCACCAGCCGGACTTCTTACCACGCTTGTAGATGCCCTGAGGGTCCTTGACCACCAGACCTTCGTGACCTTCTTCACGTTTCTGTCGATACAGCGCTTCGAGTTCGTCCATGTCGTAAACTTCATGGGACTCTGAGAGGCACCACTCAACTTCAGGGAAGTGGTCTTGCAGGACTGGTAAGGCAACCTTGACGTGCTCAAGGCGCAGGAGGGTCATCACGCTGTAATCATCACCGGACTCGATAATGTCAAGCGGAATGATATCGTAGAGGACTACTTTGAGGTGTTTGGTGTCGAGTTCAAACGGAACCTTCAGCGGGGCCATCGGGTCTGTATGATAATCAAAGTTACCTTTCTTGGTCCACTTAGTGCGCAGCAGGCCAGACCCGGTGTTGAAGTCCACGCCTTTGACCATGAGTTCACCATCAAGCATGAAGCCATCCGGGAAAATCCAGCGGTCATCTTTAAGTAACTTCTGCCAGCGCTGGTCGAAACCGTTGAGATGCTCAAGGGCCGGAATGGTCTTGGAGACCCGGCTGAGCCACGCTGCGTTGGCCGTGTTGTCTACGCAAATGTTCCCGCGTACACCATCGTGCTTAGTGTCAGCAATGAGGTAGCCGGAAGTCTCCAGCGCCTTCTCGATAGCAGAGCGAACGAACGATACAGCCTTAAATGGATTAGTCTTGATATTCATCATGATGATGTCTCCGAAGTGTAGTGTTCATTTAGTGTGCAATAAGCAATCATAAAGGCCACCGGAATCCGATGACCTTGAGTCTGCCTATAGTGTGTCCTAATTACTGCCAGCTTGAGTAGTCAGCTGCGAGTTTTGCCAGCCAGTCTGACGCTGAGTCAATCGACCAGTGGCTGAACCGCTTACTTATTAGAAGCGACCCGCGTGGCTCGAATACGTTGAACAACACGGTGTTAGTGAATGGGTCGTCAAGCATGACCACATGCAGTCCTGTCGTATCTAGTAGTCTACGCTCCGCCGCTCCTAAACGAGACCATTGTGAGGTGCTGCCGTCGAAAATCCATCTTTTTTCCGTAGCCATTTGTTACGCTCCTACGAAGTATTTCTCTTGGTTAACAACGCTGTCACCCTTCGCGTTACGGAAGGAACCTTTCACGCCGCCACCGCGCTTTGTCTTGTTCAGCTTGCGGCCCTTAGGGATGTAACCCTCGGTCTGCTGACGTTCACGGGTGCGCTCAAAGTTGATTGTGTTCTGATACATGTTGTTGCTCCTGATTGTGATAGTAAGGGACATTCATGAAGGCCACCAAACGTGATGACCTTGAGCATGTTCCTGATAGTGGGTCCTAATTACAGCTTACCGTGGCGGAACTCGATGCGCCCTACTACTTCGCTCTTGTAGTAGACGAACTGCTTGCGCTCACCGTTGGTGCACAGCTGGTCTATCAGATAGCGGTCTTCAAGCTCGGTCCAGCGCAGGGACTTAACGTGCAGACCACACGGCCCAAGTCCTAACTTAAAGAGCGTCTTAGAGTGGATACCATCCGGCAACACAGCGGTGAACTTAACGTGAATCAGGTCGGAGACCATCATCAGCTCGTCTTGTGCTTCCTTAAGCGACTTGCGGAGGAACTTCATACGGTCCCGCTGGTGCGCTCGGAGTTCATTCACATCGCGCACCTTCTGCTCTTCTTCCTTAAGCGTGGACTCAAGCCACCGCACCTGCTTATTGAGTGATGCCTTATCTTCAGACAGGCGGCACACCTTATCGTGCAAGATGTTTGTGTACTCCTCGTTACTCTTTGCCTGTTTCTCAAGAGTGTACTCGCAGGTAGCGAGTCTCGTGGTGGCCCTTACGAACAGGACGATTAATACGATTAACAAGATGGTTACAACGAGTGAGTAAGTCATGATGTGCCTCTTTAAGCATTCTTTAAGTTAAGACTTTAAGTAATGGAACCCTCGGTCATTCGAAGGTTCCCTATAGTGTGCCCTAATTGCCTGAGACCTTATGCGAACGCGAAGTCAGACTCTAAGATATCGCGCAGATTCAGGTCACCTTTGGCCGGGACCGCTGGCATCTTGTCCAGTTGAGACTCGTGCAGCTGGTCAGCGAACTGGTCGTAGAAGTCGGCGATTACATCGTTGTCCTCGTAGGTCTTGACCATCGTCTCGCGGACTGCCTTAAAGAGATTCCCAGCGTCTGCCGGAATGGTCCCGAAGGAGTCGTGAATCAGTGCGAAGGAGTCAATCCCGTAGACCTCGTTGGCGTGCACTACGGTCATGCGCAGGTGGCTACCATCCTGTGAGTGTACAAAGTTGGGAGCGATGCCGGATTCCTGCTTGTGTGCATCAATCTCTGAGTCCTTCCCGGTGTTGTACGTCATCTTAACGTTGGCCTGACCGAGGAAGACCAGCTTCAGGCGTGCTTGGTTCTGCTTACGGTACTCTTGCCACACTGGGAAGCCATCTGGTGTTACCCAGTGGATTGCACAGCGCTTGCGGAGTACCTCCTTTGTCTTCTTGTCCTTGACTTCAGCAGCCAGCAGCTTAGCGGCAGACTTCAGCCAGTTCATCGCTTCGACAGCGGCCACAACGGTAACAGTCACAGCGTCCCAAATCAGCTTAGCCATGTAGCCAGCTGCTTGGTTAGGGTGCGTAAACATCAGGCCCTCGCCGTTGTCAATAGCGGGCTGAATGGTGTCCTCAAGAACTTGCTGGCGGAAGCCAAACTCTTTGGAACCGTACGCCAACGTCATGACCGAACGCTTAGTCACCTTGCGGGTCACACCGTATTGCAACCACTGAGCAGCCAGTACGGACTCACCCAGCGTCACCTTCTCGTGAAACTCGCCAGTCTCCTTATCGGCAATCTGCTCGACCACCGTCTGAGACCCGTTGACAGCGTGCTGGTGGAGCACCTCGTTAACCTTGTCGGCCACAATCTTGTAGATATCCTGCACGGTATCAGAAGGCAGCAGGTTCACAGCACGACCACCGATGGAATCGCGGAGCATTGCGCTGAAGTGCTGAATCCCAGAGCAAGACCCATCGAACGCCAGCGGCAGCGAGCAGTTGTAGTTCAGACCATGGTGCTTGACGCCTGCGTACTCGAAGCAGAACGCTAAGAAACAGAACGGTGAATCTTGCTGAGTCCACCAAGTGTTATTCAGTGGGTCAGCTGCGCTTGCCAGAATGTTACCTTCGTTCTCTTCGATGAACTTGATGCGCTCAGGGAAGGGAACCTTGTCGACGCCTGCACAGTTTGCACCGTGAATCTTCAGCCAGTAGAACCCATCGAGACCGATTGGCTTGCCTTTGGCCAGCGTCAGCATACCCTTGGTCATATCGTTACCCTGTGGGTTGAACATGCTCACAGCGTACACACGCCCGCGCCAGTCCATGTTGTACGGGAACCAAATGGCCTTGTGGTTAGCGAACTTGTTGGCCTGCGCGACCATGAACTCCATGGATAAACGGCGAGACTGGCGGGCCTTGTCCTTACGGTAGACCGCTGCTGCCTCCTTGCGCCATGCCTTACGTGCCACCTCATTGGTGTCGATATCGTCCGGACGCGGTGGTAACTCTTCGCGTTCAATCGCTGGGACGTCACCGACCGGGCAGTGCTTCCAGTTGATAATCTCGTTGACTACCGCCAGCACCTTCTTGTTCACCTTCCACGGCGTGTTTTGCGCGAGGTTAACCGCTTTGTACACCTCAGGCATATGCACATCATCGTAGCGACGCAGCGCCTTCTTGGAGTGGGTACGCACCAGTGCCAGCGGACGACGCCCGACTGACCAGTAGCCACCACCTACGGTTTCCACCCAAGGTTTCGGAGGGACTACGCACGGCTGGTGCATCGGGCTGATACCTGCGAGTGCGCCCGCTCGTTTGCTCAGGAGTTCCACAAAGGCCGGAGCCAGCTGGACCATCTGCATACTGGTCACATCATCGGAGCCATCGGCCATCTTGTTCTTGGTCATCTCCACCAGACCAGTGCCCTCGATGAGTAGCTCCAGCAGTTTTGTCCCTACGTGCATCTGCTCGTCGGTCTTCCAGCTCGCCCAGTTGTCTCCGCCAAGCATCCCTTTGGAAATCATATCGGCCTCGACGACCTGCATGAAAGCCTTCTTGTACACATGGCCTACACGCTTGTCCAGCTGGTCCGCTACGTTCTTCTTGAAGTAGGCGGCTTCCTGCTCACGGATACGACCGAAGCGGGCCTCATCCTCAAGCGCCTTACCTAACTGCGAGGATACCTGCTGGATGGTGGCCTTAGAGGCATCTGTGAGCGTCCCTAAGACGACCTTAATGGTTAGCAGTGCGATTGCCTCACTGGACACTCCGCGCTTCTCTTTGAGCACCTCAGCGCCCATGCTAAGGGCCAACTCTGAGGGAACACCGTGCTTAATCGGGTAGTATGCGCGAGGCTTCTTACCGCGAGCGTTTGCTTGCTCCTCCTTCCAGTCGTCAATGCGCTTGGTCAGCTGTGGGTGCAACGTTAAGACCAGTGGTTTAGCGGCCACGTTGTCAGCAAACTCACCAGCTTTCACCTGACGCTCTAGCATCTTAAGGAAACGCTGCTCGCCCAGCTCGTACGCTTCGTGCTCCAATGCTAACTGCTCGCGTGCCAGCTTGTCCCCGTAGTGCTCGCTGAGGATGTTGTACGGGATAGCGGCCAGTTCAATCTCTGAGAAGTCATTACGTGCAATGTTTAATGCGTTCATTGTGTGCCTCTTTGGTGCCAGCGAACTGGCGTTAATAAAGTTTATCTATTGGTGCCTCACCGTTCGGAGACACCTAAGATACACCTTGTTAGCCCATGAGTCTACCCTGAAGGTAATTGTCTATTGCCAATGGCTTGCCCTGCTGGATGGCAAGACCCTCGCAGGCCACCCATGCGTTCACGCGCTGTTCGACCGCTGCAAAGTCCATTCTCGGAGCTAATCCCCAGCCTAATCCCTCAGGCATCTCGCGGGCAGCCTTAAGTATTTCAGCGTCATGTAGTGCCCGCTCCTTCATGCGGCGTGCGTGTGCCTTACGGCGTGCTCGACGTTCCTTATTAGCCTTACGGCGTGCGATGCGCATTGCTCCGTTAGGGTCACGTTTAGCCTTGTTGCGCTTGCAGCGTTCAATCATCTTGTCGTGCGCTATCTGCTCAATCTCAGCAAGTAGCTCCTCAGGTTCCAGTGAGAAAGGCTCCCGGTCCCGGTCCGCTGAGAACGACACCGGGTCGGTAATCACTGGTTTTCCGTCCTTGGTGAACATGATGTTACCGCTGTGCATGTCGAAAGATGCAATCCCACAGAAGAAGTCACGAATCATCTGGCACGTCTCGATGAATGGTAAGTCCTTCTGGTGGTGCTCCTCGGGTGCATAGCCACACTCGACAAAGTAATACGCGAGGTCTGCGTAGTGGTCGTGCAAGTGGTTACCGCTGCGATTGCATGGTTCCAGCTCATCCAGAACCACCGTATAGCAACCAGCGTGACGCGCTACGTGATAGACGTTAGGTATCCCTACCCGACCTTGGTGCATCCGGCAGAAAGCCACGTAGGCGGCCCCTGAGTCTTCTTTCTTAAAGCCAACCTTAATGACCCTACCCGGCAGCAGCTCGTGCTTAAACGCTGCACTGAAGTGACCATTGCCCAGCAGGTTAAACCCAGCATCTTTGGCCTTAATCTTCAAGGTCTGCCAGTAGTCCTGACGTTCAAGACCCCAATCACTGTCCGTATCGTCACCGTCGGACGTCTCACAGTTCACAATGTCGGCGATGAGTGCTACCAGCAGTGGCTGGCGCTTGTCGAGTTCACAGATTGGCAGGTTACGGATGACGTATAAGCGTTCTTGCATGTCGGTGTAGTTCATTAGGTTGTTTCCTTATGGTGGTTGGTATGAGTGTGTCAGTCGGTAAACTTCAGGTTAGTCCCAATGCGCTCCCATGTCTTGCGGGTGTTGACGCTCGGGTAATACGCCAGTGATTCGCAGGTGTCTGCATAGACGTAGCAATCATCTTTTATGATGTGCACTATAACGAACCCATGCTTGTCCCGGTAGACTCGGTTGTCAATGCGTTGCGACATAGAATATTCCCACTTTGTTAGCCTTAAAGCGGCCATTAGGCAGCCGTACAGTAAAGCGAGGCAACACGCCCCACTTCATGTAACTGAATGATGCTTTGTGCACCTTGAGACCCTTACGAAAGTCCCGCACAAAGTACAGGACAATCAGGGCGTACACGCTAATTACGAACAGGGTTGCCATACATCACCTTACGTGAGCGATAGGTCTGGGCCAGCTGGGCCATACAGTAACCGAACGATGCACCGTATGCCATAGCTGTGCGATATAACTTCAGGTGCTCTTGAGTGAGTCCGTACTTAATCATTACACCACCTCCCAGATAGTGCCATTAGCGTCTACGCTGTAGCACTCTCCTTTGGGTGCATCAACTTGTTGCAGTGACCCGTTGAGACGCTCCGCTTTGTACGCTAGGCCCTCAGGGCACGACATAAGAGCAGCACTGTGCGTTTGTGACTTAATGACCAGTGCACAATCCTGCTGGTACGCTCGGCAGACAAGTTGAGTCAAGCAAATGCACTCTTCACGTGTCCTGCAAGCAACCTTGATGGTTCGCTCCTCAGTGGCTACATCTTGCCCAGCCTCACGGAAGTACCCAGTGATGCCTGTCTGTACAATCTCACCGTACATCCCGAGACCATTCATGATGTCCCGCTTGAGCTGATTGTGTCGTGCAAGATTCACCACATCAGGGCGGTCAGCACGTGCAGCTGATACGTACATGTAGAAGATGTTGGCTGGCTCGTTGGTGTAAATCATGATGTGCATATCCTTCAGTTAGTGGTTATCAGCGTGGCTACTCTCAGGGTGACAGGACGTACCTTGCCAGAGACCTGAATGTAACCACTAGTTAAACACTATTGTCATGGTGTACATATCAGCTTGACTATCCATATTGTTAAAGAGCGGTGCTACTAGGTACTGCGTGTTACTGAGACTGCATGTTACTTCATGTTATCCGTTGAGTCAACCACTTTCGTATGTCCGGTTGATGACTACTTGAGACCCTTCGGCATCCATCTAGTAACTCGAAGTATGCTAGTGGTTGGTAGCGTTGTGTCTCTCAACTGGTAGCCATTAGACCATAGCTGTTACCTAATGTCAATACTCTAAGTTGAACTTTATGTAGACCCATAGTGATAGTGTTCTTATTGGTAATGGTCTCTTAGTAATACTCTAAGTGTCTCCCTATAGTGTGTCCTAATTGATTGTGGTGTTGACAATGACCACCAATAGCCCTTATAGTGATGACTCACCGATATCATCTTGTCCCGCTCTTAGTGTCTCAGGGACTGCTAAACGAGATACTTAAGTGATTACTCTATGTGACCTACTAACAGTCACTGCTAAACGTTAGTCAGACGGTGAACCTAAGGTAATATGGTCTCAGGTCTAACCTCAGGTGGTTACCTCAGGTGTGACTCAAGGTGTGACTTAATGAGTACCAACAGATAGGGACACAGAGACATCAACATATAGTATCCCAAGGTACACCACAGCCCAACATATGGTATCACCTAAGGATTCCCCAAGGTTCCACCCAAGGTTCCACCCAAGGTTAAACCCAAGGTTAAACCGAAGGTTTAGGGGTACCCACGGTTACTTTGGGTGAACTGGAGGGTACCGGGGGGATAACCAAAAGTGTAAACTGTGAGATGTACACTCAGAACTTTATGTCAAATTCTTAAAGGTAACCTCAGGTAGTCCTCAGGTCAGTGCATAGACCCGTAGGTAGACCCAGTGAATCACCTAAGGTTAACTTTAAGTATTGACTGTAGAGGGATGGAGTGGTGTATGCTGATAAGCATCACTACGGAATCCCTAGCGCGTCAGGAAGACCCTAATCGCTACAAGTGAGTAGAGAGCACACGAGAGTCTCCAGTCCACTGAGTTGCTGCTGAGTAGCCAGTGTAGCCCCAAGGGCACCAGCAAGTACCAGCAGAAATCGCCAAGTAGTCCTATGGCGCAGTAAGGTTAACAATAAGCGCATAGGTCCTCCTTATGTTGGCTCTTAGTGTCTTATAGTGAGAGGGTGATATTATCATCACTACCCTCTATCTTTAAGGAGACTTAAAGTGAATAACTATATGAATGAATCTTTAAGTTGTCTTATAGTAAGTCTTCAAGGGTCTCTCCCTATAGTGGGCCCTAATTCCAAGTGTCTGTTATACATGGAGTTTCCTCAAAGTGGCCTTCCGTGGCCTAATGAATCCTTATGCACAATCCCTGCATAATCACCATGCGATGAACATAGAGTCATCCCCATCGTCTTCCCATCGGATGTCCACACCGTTGCCACTGGTGGCCCGGAACTGGGAGATGTTACTCAGAGGCTTCTCCATGTGGTGCTCTAAGAACTCCTGAAGTACCTCAGCCTCTATCTTCACAGCGTCCTGCTGCATCGTAGAGCGTAGGAACTCGACACCCAATGCCAACGCATCAAGTCGGTCATCGTGTGCCACAGCGCCCTTCTCACGGCTCATACGGGTCATCTGGTAGAACAGGCTGTACTTCAGAGCATGCTTACCGTCTGCATCACGTGCCGTCTGGTAGTCCTGTCGGATAACCTCGTCACGGATAATCAAGCGGTGACTTGCCAGTACAGGCTCAAGGGTATCGCATATACGGACCTCTTTCATACCACGAGCACGAATCTCTTCGAGTTGCGCTGGGTGATGCTTCAGGAGCACAGGCTGGAACACGTTACCGAACATACCGTCACCGAAGTTACTCTCGAAGACCACAGTCTGCACCTGCCACTGTTTGGCTTTCTTAGCGAGGAACTCAAGGGACTTCTCTTCGTAACCGCGAGTACCACCAGCGTCCATCAGGTAGATGTAACCGTTGAGGGTGTACAGTACGCACCAGCCAGTTTCATCCTTACCGCGACCACTTGGGTCAATGACCAGAATCTTACCCTGATACGCGCCAGTGTTACTTGAGGCTGTGTGGAAGGAGTAAATCTCGTCACCCTTCATGCCCACGTTAGGAAGCTCCTCATTGCGGTTCTGACGGTTCGGGAGCCACTGGTAATGCATTGGGGCCTTGTCCGCCTGTAGACCGCACACGATAGCGTCACGGAGGCGTAGCGGGTACTTCTCGGCGTCACTGAGGTTCGGGTTGAGCATGAACTGAAGCGTATAGCCAGCCTTGCCGTATTCCACCTCACGTTCCTGAAGGTCCATAGAGTCGAATCGCACCGGGTCAGTAGGTTGACTGCTGAGACCCTCCTTGTCCTCATCGTACTCGCTACGGAGCATCGGAGCCAGTCGGTCGCCATAGTACAGGTCTTCCTCTTTGGAGCGAGGATACTGTGCAGGCCAGATAATCGTCGAGTACCCACGGTTGTCCTCAAGTTCCTTGTAGAGCGTCATCTCAGTCTGAGGGGTGCCTAGATAGATAACACGGCTAGTCGGCAGAGGTTTCAACAGTGCGGCGAACTCCTGAACCAACGTCCAGAGTTTCTCTCGGGCACCTTGGGTCGCAGAGTTACCGGGAATCTCCACGTCATCCGCAATGATGATATCAGCACGGCTACCAGTTAGCTGACCCGTAATACCCACAGACTTAACTGACGGGCTGTGGTCCGGCTTGGCAGGGCCTACATCAAAGCTAATCACGGAGTCACGCTGACCGGGGCGAGGCTTAAGCTCACTAAGGAAAGGCAACAAGTCGATGATGTTCTTGATGAAGATGGAGTTGGCGTCCGCACGTTCCTTTGAGGCCGAGACAATCAGTATCTTTAACTGAGGGTCACGCCACAAGGTCCACACTACGAACGCACACGTGATGAACGACTTCCCGATACCACGGAAAGCCTGAAGGATAAACTTCTTGTTCTTTGGGTCCGCCAGACACTTGGCCATGTCGATTTGACACTTGGTCGGTTCCGGCAGGTTCAGCGCCTTCCAGAGCACGAAGAGAAAGGCGACGAAGTCACCCTTCAGTTGCGCAATGATTAAGGCGTTCTTGGCTTGTTGAGAGTTACTCAATGTTCACCTCCTTACCTTGCAGCTTGCGAATGGTGTCCTGTAGGGCCTTCTCTTTAAGGTCGGCCTTCTGGGTTATTGCGATAAGACTTCGAGCAGTTGCTTCGTGTAGTTCGACGGAACCATCAACGAGGCATCGACCGTCTGGTCCTGCGGGGACACTGGTAGGTTTGACTTTGACGCGCAGCCGCTTATTGTCGCTACGCAAATCAGCAATAATCCTATCAGTGCTGCCTTCCAGCCCTTCAAGGTCTGCTTGGTACTTAGCCGATACTGCGTCAATCGCTTTCTGAGTTTCAGCTCTAGCCGTTTGCTTCTTAACGTACTCATTCTGTACTACCTCCTTCCATTTAGCGTCCGTAGATTGCGAACCCAAGTGCCACCCGAAGGCAAACACCATGATAGCCACAAGATACGGGACGATTCTCTTAGTAAAAGTTAGAAATCCCATATGTTTCCTCCAGCATTTTAGCGTGGGTTTGTTTGGCCCACTCCACTACTTCTTGTAGATTCGTAGTAGGCGCTTTAGTCTCCTTACGGCCACCCATGCGAATATCTCCGTAATACACTTCGCAGCCTTTTCTCTTAGCGAATCTGGAGTACACTCCTTTAGGAAGTTTCCGACTGCCAGTAGTATTCGCCACGTTTGCACCGCGTGGGATGGCCCTCAAGTTTGACAGGTCGTTATTCAGCGGGTTACGGTCTATATGGTCCACAACGAACCCATCCGGTACAGGACCATTCGCTTCTTCCCATAGTAATCGATGTACTCCGTATACCTTTCCGTTTATAGTGACTCGCCAGTAGCCGCCACTCAAATATTGCCCTTCCATATTACCTCCTTAAATGACATCCATAAAGGCACTACATATAGTAGTACCTTGAGTATATCACTGTAGGGTGAACGCATCGTCGTCTGTCAGACCATCCGCACCAACCTTGGAGTTATAAGCCTCCAGACCCTCAGCCAGACCGCCCAAGATGTTAACGTCTGGGGTCAGCTTAGAGATTTGGAACTTGTGCCGCTCCAGCAGTTTACCAATAGCGTTGTACAGCTGAGGGGTTCTCTTCTCGGGATTCTTCAGGTCCATGAGCATCTGCTGAGCCATCTCAGTGTCTAGCATTTCGAGGAACTTAATCAGGTCCATATGTCACTCCTTATAAGTCTGGGCGCTCATCCATCATGAGTCACCTCTGTTTGCTTTCTTCCAGTCAATGATTTTATCGACTACCTTGGCACCAATCTGAACCACTGTGTAGGCGATGGCCGCGACGTAGAACCATTCGTTGAGTGAGAGACCCCAGAAGAGTCTCGCTACGCCGTCAGCCCCAGCGACCCCCGCAATGGGAGCCGCCTTGATAACTTCGTTGTTGAAGTCTAGGGATAACATTTTGCCTCCTTAGGCGTTTAGGTAAACACCGGTAATGGTGTCACTGCACCGAACCAGACCCACGTTCGCCTTCAAGCTGCGGGCGTTGAGACTCAATTGGTAGTTTACATTCTTCGCCACTGAGAACCCGTAGGTTGTGCCTGAAGCATGGCCAGTTGAGAACCCTTGTGGAATCATCAGAGTCGCTGCCAGTGTCTGGGACGTCTCACCATTTACTGCGGAGATGTTCAGCCCCAGAGTGTTCCCGCGTGCCACGTTGAAGTTAGCACTCGCTCCAGTTGGACCACCTGCCCCACTCCAGAGTAACGGCTGGATGTAGGTCGGGCCGGAACTGAGGAACTTGCAGCCGGACGCCTGAACAAACTCTGCAACGTTCAAGTTTGCGTCTGTCACTTCAGTCTGGGAGTACGGACCAACGAACATAACGCCAGTCGCCACCACAGGGATGTCATAGCCGTTACCATAGGTTATATCCGTAGGGTTTCCGGTAAGTGAGTTCCAAGTACCACCAGTCACCGAGAACGTGCTCCGACGGTTTGCACGCTCACCAGTGGTCATCGACTTGTCCACAATCTGTTGCAGACCGCACCCAACCAAGTTATAACGACCACACTGGTTAGTGTACAGAGTGAACGGCGACAGGGAGTGCTCCTCTACGTTCTTAACGTTAACGAGGTTTACGTCAAAGTTAGAGTAATCGTAGGCGCTCAGTGGTCGGGTGAACTCAAGGCCAACCATCGAGCAGTCCTTCACATCAACAAAGTTCGTAGGACGGAATGCCAGAGTGTTCGCGATACCAACCTTCGAAGGGTTGTACGGAGTAACCCTCCAGCCCCTCAGGTCGAACTTCTCGAACGCCGTAGAGTTGAAGTTACAATCCTCCAGTTTAACCCGCATTGGGTGGTACACTGTGAACTGAATACTTGGAGCTGAGATGATGGAGTTGAACCGACGACCAGTCCGCTTGAACGGGCAGTGCAGGCCCTCAACGATTACCTCCTTGAAGCCCCACGGCGTAACCGGAGAGGACTCGGGGATATACGCAAGGGATGCGTTGAAGGAGTATGCAGAGACCAGCGCCACTGGGTGTCCAGATGCTGCCTCGAAGGCGGAAGCCTCACCGACGATTGTCAGGTCCTTAATGTACAGACCACCATCGTGGAACCCGCCAAAGTCACCACGGGCGTTGATGATGCCCTCGTGCTCGCGGTAGCCACCATGTGCCGAATCGTCCAAATCGACCGTGACGCGCTCTAAGTACATGTCACCCATTCCCGAAGCATTGATACCCCAAGTACCTAATCGGGTGTCCAGCACCTTCAGGTACCCCATGTAAGGGTCGTGCATGTCCACCCTGTTAAGGTTACAGTCACGATAGGTTATATTGGTAGAGCGCTGCCCGCCAACCACGCCCCAACCGTACCCCTGCGAGTTGAAGTTCTCAAACACAGCGTCAGCGATGTCGTTGAAGTTCAGGGTGTAGGAGTAGACGAGCGAGTTATTGGCGTCCACCGCAAAGGCCGGATACGGGTCGAAGAAGTCGTACGCCTTGAAGGCTGCGCAGTAGTTGAGGCTGATTATGACCGGACTCTTTGACACATCCTTAAGTGGACGGTTGGAGATTGAGCCACCCTGCATAATGAACCGGGTGTTGTTCAGTACGCGAATCACACCGTTGTTCGCTGGGCCATTACCAAAGTCCAGATTAGGAAGACGATAGTAGACAATCTTCGTGCGAGGGGTGACCGCCGTTATCTTCGTGATAGCCGATACGCCATACTTAAGGTTGTCACTCAGTTTCCCACGGTTTGACAGGTAGGTGTTCGTCCACCAGTACTTAGCTGTTCCTCGGGAATAATAAAGGACATCGGCACCCTCCATGAACAGGAACTTTCCATTCAACTCGGTAGAGTTCACCAGACCTTCCAGAACGCCAGAGCCAGCGGTTCGCCCACCAGCCGCATTGATGGCCTGAACGATAGGACTGGTTGGCCCGTAAACCGTTGTGGAGTCCTTCTGGGTCAGTGCAAAGTACCCAGTGAAACCAGCAGCCAACTTCAGCGTCACCCCATTGAGGTCGAGAGAGTTGTATACAGGCCACACAGGGTTTCCAGACACTAGATACGTCCCATCGTTCTGCTTAATGTCCAGCCCTAAGTCATTGGCGACAATGCAGGCTGTCATAATGTCAGCGGTAACATCCTTTGAGCCATCCTTTACGATGTCGAAGGAGTCGAACGTAAGCCAATTAATAGCGTCCTGAACGGTACCGCCCTGCTTGAGACCAACACGTTCAGCTCCAGATGGGCCAGCCAAAAGAACGCCAAGAGCCTTGGAGGAGCTGTCCACCCACGCCGTTTCGGAAATACCACCTGTAGACTCTGGAGTAGAGTTCTCAGGGACAACCTTCGGCAGAGTACCAGCCCATGTGTAACACTTACGGCCACTTATGGACCACAGTGCTTGAGTTCTGGTAGTAATGGTTGCACCAGTCTCGAAGCTACCGTCAACAAGCGTGATTCCGATGTCACCTAAAACTCGCTCCCAAAGGCCCCGGATGTTATCTGCCACACTGTCAGGGATGGTGGTCACGACGTCAGCGATTATCTTGTTGAGCTGCTGAACGGTTACTGCGTCGGTATTGTCAACACCCGCTGCTACATTCTTTATCTGCAAGCCTTTAGCGTCAAAGTAGCTAAGTTGACCGATGCTCAGGGATGTGCTGAATAAGTCACGAGCCTCCTCTGCGATGTGTGCAGACTGTAGAGCTGACACGTTAAGGTCGGTCGCGCGGAGAACGGACCCATCGCTGAAGTCCACGACCATCTCGGACGCAGAGGTGAAGCGTCGAATCTCTACACGGCTATACCCATCGGTACTTACCAGCAGTTTAACGCGCGTTCTGGAGACGTACCGGTAATCTGTGATGTTATCCAGCAAGAGACGCTGGGTATCCGACACGAGAGACACACGGACAAACTTACGCGACAGGTAGTCGAATGGGATATCGTATTCGTCACCACCGGTGGGGTATTGGATAATTGTTTTAGTATCTTGGTCCATTGTGACCTCCTTTAGTTGAATGAGAAGGGGAAACCGTTGGGTCTCCCTATAGTGTGTCCTAATTAGTTAGGCTTCGGCTGCTGCTTGATGGTGACCCCGTTAGCCTCATAGATTTTCATGATGAGCTGCTGGGTCAGCGGGTCGTTCGGAACAAGCTCCTTGGTGGAGTTCATCAGGCCAGTCATGTAGTCACGCTCAGTCGGCTTGTTGGGCGCTGTAGCAACACCGTAGGCGTTCTTAGCGGTCGCAATGACGTTCCCTACGTAACCCAGAGCCGGGACCTGAGACCCTAAGTTACCCGCAAGGTTGCTCGACTCGGCTCTACCTTTGGACGCTCCGTCTTTCTTCTGGAACTGTTCCTCCTTCGGTAAGATGGTGGAGCGCAGCATGTTGGCATCTTGGAACCCAGCAGCACCAGCCATCATCGAAACGATAGACAGCGGGGCACCAGTGTGGGAACTTCGAGTCAACGCTGCGTAGCCCAGCATGGTCGGGTTCAGGGCTTTCTTCAGGTAGTCCTTACGTTGAGACTCTTGGAGGCCGTAAGCCTTCACATGGGCCTGCATCGCAAAGTAAGTCCCGGCGATACCCAGAGACAACACGTGGGTCAAGGCCATGTCGATAGCTCGGTTGTTCTTGTAGCCCTCGTAGAAGGACCGAATGAACTTAGCGTTGAGTGATTTGATGGTGAAGTTCTTGAACTGCATAGCCATCTTGACACCAGCACCGTACGCCTTGGAATCCTGCTGGGATACCTTGTGAGGTCGCAGCATGGTCTCGTCGGCAACCTTATCGGCAAGACGCCACAGGTCCATCGCTCTCGGGTCCTGACTGAAAGCCTTCTTGTCCTTGATGGTGAACTGACCGTTAGCGTCACGAGTCGCGTGGTCGACAAAGAGTTGCTTGATTCCCTTCCACTGCTCAGGACTGATAGAGGCAGCTTTGAGGAAGTTCTCTTTGCCAAACTTGGAACCCTTACCGCCTAGGGCCGCACCAGCCACATCACCGAGCACACCCTGACGGGCAGTGTCCAGAATGTAGTTAGCCGTACCGTTCAGCATCTTGGTCCAAGGAGAACGAGCTGACAGCTCCTGAGTACCGAACTTGATGGTACCAATGACTGACGCCATGGCCCCACTGGTATCGGAAGCCTCACGGATTCGCTGTACGATATCCTCACGCCCCGGACGGATTAACTGGTCGAGTTCCTTACCGAACAGCGCCCCATGGAGTTCTCGGAGTTCACTACCGGACACCGGAGAGGTTCTGGTGGCGAGGTCACGCAACGTTGGAATACCGTGGAGCATCGCCTTAACGTTACCCTTGGCCAACATCCCTGCAATCTCTGTGAGGTTCTGTGGACCCATGTAGAAGTTCTTAGCGAAGAACGCTAGGTCGTTCAGGGTACGCATGGCGGTCTCAAAGGCCGTATCGTTGTTACGGCGAGCACGACCAGTGAGAATCTTAACGGTGTCCTTCAGAGCTTCCACTTCGCCCTTCAGTTGTCCCTTGCGTTCGGCCCTCTTGTCTAACGCCATGATTTCGTCCTTGAGCTGCTGCGTGGTCTTACCGCTACCGCCCATGATGGAGATATCACCGTTAACTCGACGGTCGTACGCTGGGATAATCCGTGCCATGTCGAAGTCCCTCAGGTCGTTGACACTGAAGGTCGACCCATCCGGTAAGGTAACCGGGAGGTCGCTGTCGAACATGTTACGGGCCTCAAGGAACGAGTTGTTCTCAATACCGACCAGACCTGTGATGTTGTCGTCAATGACACTGGATGCCGTGAAGTCCTCAGTGTGGCTGATACCGTACGCCTTATCCATGGCGTGCTTCTGGACCACCTCAGGTGTCACTTGGTCAACCGACTTGTAGCCGTTGAGTTCCATCAGGTACTCATCGACACGTGCCTTGACCTCAGGTCGCACTCGGTAACTGGTAAGCCAGCTCTGAGAGATTGCCTGTTGGAGTCCTTCAGGTCCACCCAGCTTCTGAATCATCAGCTCCTTAGCACCCCTGTCGTACACGTTAGGAACGTAGGTACCCTTGTGTCGACTACCGGGGAAGATGCTCACGGCGTTAGCGTTACCGAAGATACCCGGCTGTTCCATCAGTTCACGCTTGGTGTCGAAGTGCTCCTTCAGCAGGTCCATAACCTCACGTTCACCTTTGGTCAAATCAGCCTGTAACTCTGGACGCTCAATCGCCAAGGCCGCACGCTTGTAGACTTCCTGACGGATGGCTCTGCGTGACATCTTCTGCTCACCCACGGAGAACTCTGGGTCCTTCATGGCACGGTCAACAGCGTCATACAGTTGGTTATACATCCGCTGGTCAGTCGCATGGAGCCGCTCATGGATGTCCGAAGCGGTCGCACCGAACTTACCACTAGACCCGGATTGCATCCCTGTTGGAGAGCGCACGAGGTCCTGAGCGATTGCACGAACACCAGCATCCTTGGACCCTAAGGTCTTCATCCAACAAGTAATAGTGTACTTATGTACTCCCTTAATGGAAGAGGCAGACAC
>OHAE01000846.1_pt1 | contig 26391 bp, 18 predicted proteins | sample 1577061 | NCBI WGS metagenome assembly OHAE01 (sample SAMEA3541535, study PRJEB24748) | human gut metagenome | biome: human gut; feature: human-associated habitat; material: faeces | place: China | collected 2012
GTATAAAACCTGAATCCTGTAGTTTTCTATTTACACAAAATAATGGACAGTGCCTCACTCTCATATCGGCTTTTTTTCTGACAAATATATAGAAACAATTATTTTATAAGGCCTAATTGTGTCTTTTGACAGAATGCGATGATGTTTTCTATCTCTTCGCTCATTGGAACCTGATTACGTATTTTGTCTAAAGCATCGTCCAAGTTGATGATACTGGCTTGGAATATCAAACGGTATGCACTACTAATATGTCGAAGTACTCTCTCGCTAAATCCGCAGTTAGACAAAACTAATTTGTTTACCCCGTGATAAACGGTCGGCTCAAGAGCTGCCACGATATAAGGCGGTATATCTTTATTGAAACGACAACCTCCTTGCACCAGTGACCATTGTCCTACACGGGTATGCTGCTGCATAAGTACGCATGAACTTAAAATTGCATGATCTTCTATCGTGGTATCACCTGAAACTTGTGAACCGTTTCCTACAATCACATGATTGCCTACATGTACATCGTGGGATAGACGTACTGCCTGCATGATGAAGTTATTATCTCCGATACAGGTTTCACCGTCCGGGTGAGTGGCGCGACTGATAACGGCGTATTCACGAATCGTGTTGTTGTTACCGATACGGGCGATTGTTTCTTCACCCTTGAAGTTGAAATCTTGAGGAACGGCACTTATCACCGCTCCCTGATATATCGTGTTTCCATCGCCTATGCGTGCACCACTAAGAACACTGGCATAAGGCATGATAACATTATTATTACCGATAACTACATTTTTGTCAATGTAAGCAAACGGATGAACCGTTACGTTTTCCCCTATTTTTGCGCTGGGGTCGACAAATGCTAATGGACTAATCATAATCTTCTAATTTAAAGGTTAATTACTCTCTTCCACCTCCTAATGATTCATACAAGTTGATGACAGCTTGCATACGTTGGAATGTATCGGATACTTCGTTTAATTGTGCATTGAGTAATGATTGTTGAGCAGTCAGTATCTCTAAATAGGATGCTGATCCCGAATGGAACAAGTCTTGAGTATATTCGACAGCTTTGGTCAGTTCTTCGACTTGTGCCTTATGTTCAGTAATTTTCTTACTTGCTGTTTCATAAAGGAATAAAGCGTTGCTTACTTCTTCACCGGCATTCAGGATAGCTTGTTGATAATTCATTTGTGCTATTTTCTCTTCTGCTTTCGATACTTTTAGATTAGCAACAATTTTTCCATGGTTGAATATGGGTTGTGTCAACGAGCCTAGAGCTTGTAACAGTAATTTCCCCGGATTAGCCACGGACATTCCTGAACCATTTGTCCATCCGGCTGTTCCTCCGATTGTTAAGGAAGGATAGAATGCTGCACGTGCCTGATTGGTCGTATAATATGCACCGGCCAAAGCCATTTCGGCTGCTTTTACGTCCGGACGGTTGGCAAGTAGTTGTATGGGGATACCTGCTGCCAATTCCTCCGGCATCTCTTGTTCTTCAAGACTACTGCGCTCAATAGTTTGCGGAGCTTGTGCTAAAAGGACGGACAGCGCATTTTCTGTTTCACGAACCTGACGTCTAAGGTCTGCAAGAGATGCTTCAACTTGATGACTGTTTGCTTTACTTTGTACAACTGCTGCTTCTGTTGTCATACCGGCTTCTTTCATCGCTTCCATAACACGGACATTATCTTTCCAAATTAAAGAAGTCTTTTCGCTGATAGCTACCTGTTTGTCCAGCATTAATAAAGAATAATAGGTATTGGCAATTCCTGCGATTAATTGTGAACGTACAGCTTGTTGATAAGCTTCGCTTTGTAATAAGCTGGCTTTAGCACCTCTTTTTGCATTCAGAACTTTGCCGAATAAATCTATTTCCCAACTTGCTGCTGCCGGAATTGAATATGCCTTTACATTGCGGGAATGATCTAAGGTAGTAATTGTTCCTTGCGGTGCGAAATTGATAGAAGGAAGATAGGATAACTTTGCTGAAGTAAGCATTACTTTAGCTTCTTGTACACGTAGTATAGCAGCTTGCATATCTACATTATTTTCCAGACCTTGTTCTATTAATGTCTGTAGTTTGGGGTCACGGAAGACTTCTTTCCACGGGAGGTTTCCCATGTTCGTCGTATCGGAAGCAAGCGTGTCATTTGCATTCATCGGGTCACGATAGATGCCGGAAGCGTTGACTTCTGGACGGTCGTATGATTTATAGATGTGGCAACTGCTCAAAAGAGCGGTTGCACACAACATATATATAATCTGTTTTTTCATATTATGCTATTCTTTATTTTTAGAGTATTGCTCAATTTCTGTTTTAACATCGCTGTTATCCATATCTTCCCATTCAAGAGGCTTAATCTTTTCTTGTAGATACTGGAAGATGACAAATAATGCCGGAACAACGAAAATCTGGCAAATCATACCGATCAACATACCACCTACGGCCGCTGTACCAAGGGCACGGTTACCGTTGGCACCTACCCCGAATGCAAACATCATAGGTAATAAACCTACTACCATAGCCAAAGAGGTCATCAAGATAGGGCGTAGACGGGCTGCAGCTCCTAAGACAGCAGCCCAAGTGATACTCATACCCATTTTACGACGATCAAGGGCAAATTCTACGATTAAGATAGCGTTCTTTGCCAAAAGACCGATCAACATAATCAATGCAATCTGCATGTAAATATTGTTGGTAGCGGCACCAAGTATAGGAATTATATTGTTTACCAATCCCATTAAGTGTGCGAGGATAAAGCTACCTGCCAAACCGAACGGAATGGATAACAATACGGCCAATGGCAGAATATAACTTTCATATTGTGCACTCAATAATAAGTATACGAAGACAAAACAAAGGATAAAGATCATGGCAGTAGTGCTACCGCTTGAACTTTGCTCTTCACGTGTCATACCTGAGAATTCATAACCATATCCTGTAGGTAATACTTCTTTGGCAACTTCTTCCATAGCTTGGATTGCCTGACCACTACTATATCCGTCCGCAGGTGAACCGTTGATGGTCATTGCGGTAAACATGTTGAAACGTTTGATGTTATCCGGTCCGTAAACACGTTTCATACTCATGAATTGGCTTATCGGAGCCATTTCGTTTCCATTGCGTATCATAATGGATTTCAATGATTCCAAATTGGTACGTGCACTTGGGTCTGCCTGAATCATTACACGATACAGCTTTCCGAAACGGTTGAAGTTTGAAGTGTATAATCCACCATAATATCCCTGCAATGTTGTTAAGATGGTACTGGGGCTGATTCCGGCTTTCTTACAAGCAGCTGCATCAATGTCAATCATGTATTGTGGGAAGTTCGGATTAAATGAGGTCTGTGCAGACTGTATTTCCGGACGTTCTTGTAGCTTATGAATGAATTCTTGTGCTACTTCATAGAATTTATCCAGACTACCTCCGGTCTTATCTTGCAGGTTCAATTCAAAACCGTTGGATACACTATATCCAGGAATCATAGGAGGTGCGAAGAATAATACACGTGCGTCTTTTATCACCTTCATGGCTGATAAATAAAGCATACCGGAAACGAAGTCCGAACGTTGCTTAATGTCTCGTTCTTCCCAGTTTTTCAGTTTGCAGATGAAAGAACCGTAACTAGGACCCTGACCGGAAAGGAAACTGTAACCGACAATCATAGTACGGCTTTCTACTGCCGGATCGGCAGCGATTAAACTGTCAACCTTCATCATTGTAGCTTCAGTGAATTCTTTGGAACTTCCTGGAGGCATATCTACTACTGCCATAATAGTACCTGTATCTTCATTTGGAACTAAACCTGTCGGCGTAATTTTCATGAAGAATAGCAATGCTGCTATACCGACAATTACAAAACCGATTGTAAGCCATGGTTTGTGTATGAAGCGGAGAGTACCTTTCTTATATTTTTTCAATAAATTATCATAATATACGTTGAAAGCAATATGGAAACGACTGATGAAAGTTGATTTCTTTTTCTCGTCTTCTTTATGTGGTTTCAACAAGATAGCACAAAGTGCCGGTGTTAATGTCAAAGCGTTGATTGCGGATAGTCCGATAGCGATTGCCATTGTTAGACCGAATTGGCGATAGAACGTACCTGAAGTTCCGGACATGAAACTTACCGGAATAAATACGGACATCATGACCAAAGTAATGGAAACGATAGCCCCACCAAGTTCACTCATGGCATCGATAGATGCTAAGCGGGCAGACTTGTATCCTTGGTCTAACTTTGCATGTACTCCCTCGACGACGACAATGGCATCATCAACCACTATCGCAATGGCGAGCACCATGGCACAAAGTGTCAGCAAGTTGATACTGAATCCGATTAAATAAAGGATAAAGAATGTTCCCACTAAAGCAACCGGGATTGCAATTGCCGGAATTAAAGTGGAACGGAAATCTTGCAGAAAGATGTATACCACGATAAATACAAGTAAGAATGCTTCCAGCAATGTTTTGATAACTTCATGGATAGAAGCGAACAAAAAATCATTTGCATTTTGTGATATATTGACTTTTACACCGGGAGGCAATGTGTCTTCGGTTCTTTTAAGCAAATCTTCAATATCATTGATAATTTGAGTTGCATTAGAGCCGGCAGTCTGGAATACGATACATGTTACACCGGGATGACCGTTTACCAAGTTCGTGAAACCATAGGTTAGACGTCCTAATTCCACCCCTGCTACATCTTTTAGACGAAGTACCTGACCGTCTTCAGTAGCACGAATAACTATATTCTCAAATTCTTCCTGAGTTTGCAGACGTCCTTTATATCTTAATGTATATTGGAAAGTCTGATTTCCTGATTCTCCAAATGATCCCGGAGCTGCTTCTATATTTTGTTCGCTTAATGCGTTGGTAATGTCGGTTGGCATCAATTTGTATTGTGCCATTACATCCGGTTTTAACCAAATACGCATGGAGTAGTCGGCGCCTAATACCATTGCGTCACCTACGCCCGGTACACGCTGTACTTCCGGAATAACATTTATTTTCGCATAGTTTTCCAGGAATTCATTATCGTATTTATCATCGGAACTATAGAGTGAGAATACCAATAACATACTTGTTTGGCGTTTAGAAGTGATAACACCTACTTTAGTAACCTCAGCAGGAAGGAATCCCTGTGCTTTAGCAACACGGTTTTGTACATTGACGGCGGCCATATCCGGGTCTGTTCCCTGTTTAAAATAAACTTGGATATCAGCTTCGCCGGTATTGGTAGCGGTAGATGTCATGTACATCATATTTTCCACACCATTAATCTGTTCTTCCAACGGAGCTATCACACTGTTCAATACTGTTTGTGCATTAGCACCTTGATAGGTAGTAGACACACGAACGGTAGGAGGGGCTATGTCCGGATATTGGGATATAGGCAATGACAGCAAACCTAATATACCCAGAATGACTATTACGATAGAAATTACCGTGGATAGTACCGGGCGATTAATAAATTTATCTAATTTCATAGTTCTTCTAATGTTATTAAAATCTATTTATTCAAAGCATCTTTGAAGTTTTGTTCAGATTGCTCTTTTGTGATCGGTTCTATAGCCTGACCATCTTTTAATGTACTAACATTTTCTATAACAATCTTATCTCCGGCTTTTAAACCTGACATAACTACATAGTCAGATCCATTGTCTACATTGAATATTTGAATTTCTGTATTCTTAATGGTATTATCCGGTTGTAGAACATATACGAATTTTTTGTCCTGAACTTCATATGTTGCTTTTTGAGGAACAACAACTGCGCTCTCCATTTTATAAGGTATAAGTACAGAGCCGGTTCCACCACTCCTTAATAGGTGATTTGGATTTGGGAATGCAGCCCGAAGTGTAACAGAACCTGTGGTTGGGTCTATTACGCCACTTATCGTCTCTACTTTTCCATTCTGGTCATAGAGTGAACCGTCTGCTAATTGTAGTTCTACAGTAGGGAAACTTTCTATCATTTTCTTTTCTCCTGCATCTTTTCTAATCAGATTAAGAAGCTCTTTTTCTGTTAATGAAAAATAAGCGTACATTTCAGAATATTGAGAAACAGTAGTCAGTGGGGTTGCAATAGATGCACTGACTAAACTTCCGATACGATAAGGTATGGAACCTACTATACCGTCAGAAGGACTGCTTACTACCGTATAAGATAAATTTTGACGAGCATTTACTAATTGTGCTTCAGCTTGTGCTAAAGATGCTTTTTTACTGGCAAGGGTATTCTGAGCTGATTGTAATTCGTAATCACTAATGATTTTCTTTTTATGTAGCTCAATCTTATTCTTATAAGTTAATTCCTCGGTTGCTACACTGGCTTCTGCTACTTTTACACCGGCTTCTGCTTGTTTTACTGCCGCCTCATATTGCACTTGATCAATAATGAAAAGTGGCTGGCCTTTACGTACTGTAGCACCTTCGTCTACACATAATTTAGTGATAAATCCTGCTACTTGAGGGCGGATTTCTACATCTTGTTTACCGCGAACAGTTGCTGGATAGGAACTTTTTAACTCTACATCAGTTGGTTGCAAAGTTACTACTGCAAACTTTTTGTTTGGTTCAATATGCATTCCTTTATTACCGCATGATACGAGTAGGAAAGATAGGCTAAGTGCGAATAGTGAGATTCGCTGTGTTTTGTTAATCATAAATCTACAAATTTGCGTTTTCATATTTTCTAATCAGTATAATTTGTCCTTATTCTGTTCTATAAACATGTTTTCCAGTAGGGGGAAGTCTTAGATAAGGGATATAAAGGTTGGAAACTTGAAAAAATATTTTAGTTTCCTTTTCGGGCGCAAAGTTAGAATCTTTTTATTAGATTGTTTCTTTGGCTATTTGTTTTTAACTAAAGTTATTACTAAATTTGATAATATTCGCATTGCGGTGTTTTAACTATAAATTATTGATAAAATTTGTTTGAAATAAAAGCTATATTTAAGATGTGATTATTTCTTTCTGTTGCTGGATCTATTGAATTTTATTATAGGTATTGCATTAAATAATAGGAAAGGTTTATCTTGGATATTTTTTAATGTAAAAAAGCATCTTCATTATTTTATGAAGATGCTTTTATTATATTTATTTTTTGCTTAAATAATATATTGCGAACTTATTGATTCATTGCTAACAACCCTGCGAATTGTCTCTGCAAATAAATCGGCAATCGTTAATTGTTTGACTTTTGCACATTTATGAGTATAAGGGATACTATCTGTAAATACCATTTCTGTTAAACTGGAATCCTGTACTCTTTCGCTTGCCGGGTCAGACATGACACAGTGACTGGCTATGGCACGAACAGAAACAGCTCCAGCATCAAGCATTATATTGGCAGCTTTTGTAATTGTTCCTGCAGTATCTACAATATCATCGATTAATACGACATTTTTATTTTTAACGTCACCTATGATCTGCATAGATGCTACCTCGTTTGCTTTCTCACGTGATTTGTTGCATAAAACCAATGGCACTCCTAAATATTTAGAATATGTACTTGCACGTTTGGAACCGCCTACGTCAGGAGTTGCTATTACTAAATTTTCTAAATGTAAAGACTCTATATAAGGTAAGAAAACTGCGGATGCATATAAGTGGTCCACCGGTACATCAAAAAAACCTTGAATTTGGTCTGCGTGTAAATCCATTGTAATAAGACGGTCAATGCCGGCTACACTTAATAAATCTGCAACTAATTTTGCTCCGATAGAAACGCGTGGTTTGTCTTTTCTATCTTGACGAGCCCATCCAAAATAAGGAATTACAGCTACAATGCTTTTAGCTGATGCTCTTTTTGCAGCATCGACCATTAGTAAGAGTTCCATTAAGTTGTCTGAGTTGGGGAAAGTAGATTGAACTAAAAATACATGTGAACCTCTGATAGATTCTTCATAAGAAACGGCAAATTCTCCATCTGCGAAGTGCATAATGTTCATGTTTCCCATTTCGCAATCAAGGCTTTTGCAAATTTTTTCTGCAAGGTATCTGGAGTTAGTTCCAGAAAATACCATAAAGGGTGCTTTTTCGCTCATTTTGTAATAGATGTTACCTATGTGTTAATTTGCATGCAAAGGTATGAATTATCTACGCATTATACAAAGACTTATTGTGAAAAATATGAGTTTGATTTATAAATAATAAGAGATGGATTCATATGAAATTATGTCTTGATTTTGAGGGCTCAGGATTGAACCTGGAAAATAAACATAAATCTAGAAAGCTTCTGTCATATTAAAGTAGAATAAATTCTGCTTATTTACTGTGTTTCGTCCGAAATCCAAGCGAACATTCATTCGAGGTTGTACTTCTATACGCAAACCTACTCCAAAGTTTGGTAATACCCCTTCTAAACGAACAGGATTTGGTCCCATGAATCCACATCCTCCCCATGCTGTAAAACCTACGTGACTCAACATTCGTTTAACGAAGTTTTCTTTGTCTGTATTGATCATTTGACGATATTCAGCCATTATAACGTGGGATGTTTTATCTCGGTACTGTCCCATATAATATCCTCTCAAATCATAAGGGGTTCCGCTAAGCGCATATTTGTTTAAAGGTACATTGCCGAAGACGTTTTTACTTTGTGCCATCCAAGCTATTACTTTACGGTTTCCGACGGATTTATATTGACGATAGTCCAATAATAACTGATAAAAGTTATTATCACTACCTAATATCTTATTGTAGAAGCTACCCTGTACATTCAGATAAACTCCTTTATATGCATTGGCTGGTACGTCTCTTGTGTCGTACGAGATTAAGAAACCCAATCCGGAGCTAAAGTTCTTATAGCCGTTGGCATTACCCCCTGCTTTTATATAATCGGAATTAGTAATCATACCGGGAGCCGGATCGAGAATCTTATCAAGATTAAGATCTATTTGAGGACCAACAAAAAAATTACTTTCTCCTAAACGGAACATGAACCATGGATTTACTTGTATTCCGCTATATCGGTATTCGCTTGTTTCTTTACTTCTGTTGTAATCTTTGTTAGTAGAATATCCTATTCCATAGAAATTCTCCATCGTATTTTTATAAGCGAATTGTCCGAATATCCGGAAACGGTCATTTTTGAAAAATAATTGTGGACGGGTACCTAAATTTAAGCCGCCTTTAAACATGACCGCAATTGCAAATGGAGCAACGGAGCGTAGTTGAGTCTTGTCACTGGGATTCATTCGAAAGGTCATTAATGCGCTACCTCCGATTAATACTCCATAGTCCGGTGTATAGCTTGGACCACCTAATATATTATAATGGAAATTGCGGTTTTTTACCCGCTCTTTTCTTAACTCTTTTTTTGAGAGAGTTTTAGTTATATCATTTTCCTGTGGAATAGAATCATTTGGGAGTATTGCTTTTGCAGATACGCAATTTAAGTAGCAAATAATAAGAAATATGTATGCTATCTTATTCTTTTTATACATAAGTATCTTTATAAATTTGCAGCAAAGGAAACTAAATTATTCTCATATAGTTTTCTTTGTTAACATACTATAATAATTTATAGGTGTTTTCTGCTCATTTCCATATTAATCGATGGATGCACCAATTTAATATTGAGATGACAGCGCTAAATAATATAACATACCAAGTTCCTTCTGCGGAAAAGCCTTCAATGATCCAATCCGATAAAACAATGATTAATCCATTAAAGAAAAATAGAGCAAGTACTATAGTAATAAAGGTGGGAATAATGGATAATATTAATAAAAAGGGTTTGATACTAATATTTATTAGTCCAATGATTAGAGCTATAAAAATAGCAATTAAGTAATTGTCTACGTCAAGTCCCGGTAAAAATTCAATTGCGGCAAATGCAACAAGAGAAGATAACAGAAAATTAATGAATAGTTTCATGGCTATAATATTAAAATAGTTTATAATAACATTAATCTGCTTTTCTTTGTTCGTTTGTGGTAAAGATAAACTAAAAACTTGAAATGACAAAATTTTATGTACCTTATTTAATGTGCAATTTGACAAAATGAAAGTATAAAAATGCAGTTTTTGAATAAAATGAAAGAAATAAGTGGTTGGTAACTCAATTTTAACCCACTTTCGTTTGGCATACTGAAAATAATTTGTAAATTCGCAGTGTCATCAAGACAAAATTAAAGAATTGTTTAACCCTAACAAAAAAAGAAATGAAGAAGCATAATTTCAATGCGGGACCATCAATTTTACCTCGTGAGGTAATTGAGAAAACAGCACAGGCTATTTTAGATTTTAACGGCTCCGGTCTTTCTCTGATGGAGATCAGTCATCGCGCAAAAGATTTTCAACCAGTTTTAGATGAAGCGGTCGCTTTATTTAAAGAACTGCTTAATATTCCGGATGGGTATTCGGTCTTATTCTTAGGTGGTGGCGCTAGCTTGGAATTCTGTATGATTCCGTATAATTTCTTAGAGAAAAAGGCAGCTTATTTAAATACGGGTGTATGGGCAAAAAAAGCAATGAAAGAGGCAAAAGCTTTTGGTGAAGTTGTTGAAGTTGCATCATCTGCTGAATCTACTTATAATTATATTCCTAAAGATTATACTATTCCTACTGATGCGGATTATTTCCACATTACTACTAATAATACAATTTATGGAACAGAACTTCATGGAGAGTTGGATTCACCGGTTCCTATGATTGCTGATATGTCTTCTGATATTTTCTCTCGTCCTATTGACGTTTCTAAATATATATGTATTTATGGTGGTGCTCAAAAGAACTTAGCTCCGGCCGGAGTTACTTTTGTCATTGTGAAAGATGACATTTTAGGTAAAGTATCTCGTTACATTCCTACAATGTTGGATTATCGTACTCATATTGACGGAGGTTCAATGTTTAATACTCCTCCTGTAGTACCTATTTATGCTGCATTGCAAACTCTACGTTGGATAAAGGAACAGGGCGGAGTAAAAGAAATGCAAAGGAGAGCACAAGAAAGAGCTGATCTGCTTTACGGTGAGATTGACCGCAACAAGTTGTTCCGTGGTACAGTTATAAATCCGGAAGATCGTTCATTGATGAATATCTGTTTCGTGATGAATGACCAATATAAAGATTTGGAAGCTGATTTCATGAAGTTTGCTACAGAAAGAGGTATGGTTGGTATCAAAGGTCACCGTTCTGTTGGTGGTTTCCGTGCTTCTTGCTATAACGCAATGTCATTGGAAAGCGTACAGGCATTAGTTGATTGTATGCGTGAATTTGAAAAACTACATTAATTGAATATCAACATCAGATAAGGACGTGTTTGGCACGTCCTTATTATTTTAACACATTATAAATATGAAAATATTAGTAGCAACAGATAAACCATTTGCAAAAGTAGCAGTGGACGGTATTCGTAAAGAAGTAGAAGCAGCAGGTTATGAGTTGGTCTTATTGGAAAAATATGGTGAAAAGACTAAGTTGTTGGAAGCTGTGAAAGATGTTAATGCAATTATCATCCGTAGTGATATTATTGATGCTGAAGTATTTGATGCAGCAAAGGAACTTAAAATCGTAGTTCGTGCGGGTGCAGGATATGATAATGTCGATCTGGCATCAGCTACTGCTCATGGTGTTTGCGTGATGAATACTCCGGGACAAAACTCGAATGCAGTTGCCGAACTTGCTTTTGGTATGATGGTTATGGCTGTTCGTAATTTTTATAATGGTACATCCGGTACGGAATTAATGGGAAAGAAATTAGGTATTCATGCTTATGGAAATGTCGGACGTAATGTAGCCCGCGTAGCTAAAGGCTTTGGAATGGATATCTATGCTTTTGACGCTTTCTGTCCGAAAGAGATTATAGAGAAAGATGGTGTGAAAGCTGTATCTTCCGTAGAAGAATTATATTCGACTTGTAATGTTGTATCTCTTCATATACCTGCAACTCCGGAAACGAAAAACTCCATCAACTACGCTTTAGTAAATAAGATGCCTAAAGGTGGAGTGTTAGTGAATACTGCACGTAAAGAAGTTATTAACGAGGTCGAATTAATAAAATTGATGGAAGAACGCACTGACTTGAAGTATGTAACAGATATCATGCCTGCTGCTAATGATGAATTTGTATCTAAATTCGAGGGACGTTATTTTTCCACTCCGAAGAAAATGGGAGCACAGACTGCCGAGGCAAATATAAATGCCGGTATTGCTGCTGCAAAACAGATTGTAAGTTTCTTTAAGGATGGATGTGAGAAGTTCCGCGTCAATAAATAAGTCTTAAAATATGATAGCTAAAAGACTATATACCATTGCAGTATTATTTCTTGTAATCGGTTGTATTCTCTTTTTACTAATTAGTATATATAGATATGATTTATCAGATTTCGCCCTCGGTTTTTGCGAGGGCGCATCTGCTATGTCAATATTGAGTAGTGCTATCTATCTGATTATATATTTTATTAAGAAGAAATCCTTATAAATCTAAAAAATACCCCTTAATTATGGCTGTTATTAAACCTTTTAAAGGTGTTCGCCCTCCACAGGATTTGGTTGAACAAGTTGCTTCTCGTCCTTATGATGTATTGAACTCTGAAGAAGCTCGTACTGAAGCTGCCGGAAATGAAAAGTCGTTGTATCATATTATTAAGCCGGAAATTGATTTCCCGGTAGGAACAGATGAACATGACGAAAAAGTTTATTTAAAGGCCGCCGAAAACTTCCGGAAATTTCAAGACAAGGGCTGGTTAGTACAAGATAAAAAAGAATGTTATTATGTATATGCCCAAACTATGAATGGTAAAACTCAATATGGTTTGGTAGTTGGGGCATATGTTCCGGATTACATGAATGGTATTATTAAGAAGCATGAACTGACCCGCCGGGATAAGGAGGAGGATCGCATGAAGCATGTAAGAGTAAATAATGCCAATATCGAACCGGTATTTTTTGCTTATCCGGATAATGCGGAATTAGATGCTATTGTGAAGAAGTATACTTCTCAGAAACCTGAATATGATTTTATAGCTCCGGGCGATGGTTTTGGACATTCATTCTGGGTAATTGACAAAGAAGATGATATTGAAGCTATAACCCGTATGTTTAAGGCAATGCCTGCATTGTATATTGCAGATGGGCATCATCGTTCTGCTGCTGCTGCATTAGTAGGTGCCGAGAAAGCTAAGCAGAATCCGAATCATCGCGGTGATGAAGAATATAATTACTTCATGGCTGTATGCTTCCCGGCAAATCAGTTGACAATTATTGACTATAATCGCGTAGTAAAAGATCTGAATGGTCTGACTCCGGAACAATTTATAGCTGCTTTAGAAAAGAACTTCATAGTAGAGGAAAAAGGTACTGAAATTTATAAACCTAATGCCTTACATAATTTTTCTTTCTATCTGAATGGTAAGTGGTATAGTCTGACTGCTAAAAAAGGTACATATAATGATAATGACCCGATAGGAGTCTTGGATGTAACTATCTCATCAAATCTTATTTTAGATGAAATTCTTGGGATAAAGGATTTGCGTTCTGATAAGAGAATTGACTTTGTTGGTGGTATCCGTGGTTTAGGTGAACTAAAGAAGCGGGTGGATAGTGGTGAAATGAAAGTAGCTTTGGCTCTTTATCCTGTTTCAATGAAGCAATTAATGGATATTGCCGATACCGGTAATATTATGCCACCGAAAACTACATGGTTTGAACCTAAACTTCGTTCCGGATTAGTTATACATAAATTATCGTAATTTTTTAATAGGATAAATCTTTTCTGAATCATCCGTTGCCTGTTATGTGTGTCATTCTATTAGAGAATCATACAACGGTGCCGGATGATTTTTTGTATATATTTGTTTGAGAGAGCAGGAACTATTATCTTTGTTCTTATGATTGAAGATGCTTATAAAACTATTTCTTCCATATCCGAAGGTATTTATACAGAAAAGCGAAGTAAATTCATAGCAATTGCTTTGCCGGTTCGTACACATGAACAAATTAAAGCATATTTGGAACAATACCAAAAAGAGTATTATGATGCACGTCATGTATGCTATGCCTATATGCTTGGACATGAGCGAAAAGATTTTCGTGCTAATGATAATGGTGAACCTTCGGGTACAGCAGGGAAACCTATTTTGGGTCAGATAAATTCAAATGAATTAACCGATATACTAATTATTGTCATTCGTTATTTTGGAGGGATAAAACTGGGAACCAGTGGCCTGATTGTTGCATATAAAGCCGCTGCTGTTGAAGCTATAGCCAATGCTGAAATAATAGAGAAAACAGTAGACGAGGATATTATTGTTGCCTTTGAATATCCTTTTATGAATGATGTAATGCGCATTGTAAAGGAGGAAGGACCGGAGATTATTGAACAATCTTATGATATGGACTGTTTAATTACCCTCCGCATTCGTAAATCGATGATGGAGAAATTGCGTTCTCGCTTAGAGAAAGTAGAGACTGCAAGAATTTTAGAAAAATAATAATAAAAACTCAGTCATCATGAAAACGATTTTATCATTAATGTTTGCCGTATTGGCATTGTGTGCCTGTAATGACAGTAAAGAAACTTATTTGATTGATTTTAATAGTTTTGTGGAAGAAGTGAAAACCGAATCACCTAATTACACAGAGGAGGATTGGAGCGCAGCCGATACAAAGTACGATAAGTTTATTACTATTATTGATGAACAATTCTCGGAACAATTAACTTCGGAAGAGAAAATGAACTTGCCGAAACAGAAAGGAATTTATCAGGAATCGAAATTAAAGAATAAGGCAAAGCAAGCTAAGGATAGTATCGAAAATGAAATAAAGCAAAGAGTTACTGAAACGGAAGATATGCAGGAAGGGATAGAATAAGTTTTTTATTTGTTTAAATGGGAATGAGGGCATAAAGAAGATATGTCCTCTCTTTTTTTCGTGATAATAGAGTCTGTATTCTGTTTCTTGTTCTTATGTTTTCTGATTTATAGGTTAATAGACCTTTTTAGCCCATAATTTAGTGGTTATTAATTTAATTTTTTTTGTTTGTATTTGATTTTAACCTACATTTGCCTACTATTAATCATAATTATTCAAAAGAGATGAAAAGAAAGTTACTTTTATTTTTTGCACTTCTTATTGCTGTAGGTATGAAGGCGGCGGAAGATTTGCAGCCGACCAACGTGACTCCAGAGATTGGTGCAACGTATTTAGTAAGTGAGAATGATGGAAGTGTAGTATTTACCTTTGATCAACAATTAAAGATTGATAAGGCATATATTATTCCGGCTAATGGTAATCCTATTGAAATTGACGATATAGTGGATATGTATACGAATGCATATTATTATTATTGTAAAATTGGTAGCCAAATGAAAGTATTAATAAAAAACGGTACGATTACAGCTGGTGGAAATTTTCAAATAAAGTTGCAGGGAATTAAAGATGCTACTGATGCTTCCATTTCTTATAATGATGTGACAGCAACTTTCGTAGCAGGAAATTTACCTGCTGAATTAGTTAGTATTAAGCCTCAAGATGGTGAAACGATAAATTCATTTTATGCTGTAGGGGGAACAGATGGATTAATAGCTTTTACTTTTACTGATCCGGTTGTTTGCGAATCGGCAAAGGTATCTTATGGAGATGTGGAAGCTGGTACCTTTGGGAGTATAGACCTTCCGACTCCGGTTGCTTCCGGTTCGGTGTTGACAGCCAATATCCAAGGAATAAAATTATCGCCTACCGACATTAATAAACAAACTTCTATAACTCTGCAAATATCAAGAGTAAAAACGACTGATGGTATATTACTTGAAGGTAACATACCGGGCTCTCCTGGTGCATATGCAGTAAATTATAATATTAAATCTTCATCAGTAGAAGTTTCGTACCGGTTTACTCCTGACAAGGGAAGTAATATTGATAATGTGGAACAACTGAAATGTTATTTTAGCTATCCTATTATTTTTGATGGAGTGAAACTTTCTTATGCCTTAGGTGGCGGAAAGACAAGCATTGTTATACCAAAGGAACAAATTACAATAGAGAATGATCCAAATGATGATGAGGGAGCATTTTTTGCGTATATTCCAATTAAAGACTTGTCTTTTGATGCCGGAAATGTAGATGTAGAGTTTGTTGGTGGAATGGATTTAAACGGCAATGCAGTAGAAGTAAAAGGAACTTTTCTTTCTGAAGGTAAACATGCGGATGTAACTACTTGTCTCAGTGTAACTCCGACACCGGGAAGTAAACTTGTTCCGCGTCCGGAAGCATTTGTGTTTACTTTCAGTGATCTGGTCACTATGGATATGTCATCTGTTCTTCTTATAGAAGGAAATGAAATGCCTCTTGGGCGTTTAGCTAATGTTGATAAAAATGTACTTACAGTTCTTTATAATAGCGCGATGTATGGTGATTTAACTTTTAAGTTGCGTATGAAAAATGCAGCCGGTAATTTTGTTACTTATGGAGATACGGAAGGTTATGTTACTGTGTCTTACTCTGCACCGTCTGATCTATTTACTTGTTCAGGAACAGATCCTGTAGTGGGGAAAGTTGAATCATTGAAAGTATTTACTTTGACGTTTGATGGCGTGGATGAATTTGATTATGTCGGTGGATTTGATGAAAGTAAGGAAATTGTTTTGAAGGATGAAGCTGGAGAGAAAGTAACGACAGGGACTATTGCTCTGCCGGAAGATTACTATACATATCCTTTTGATGCGATCGTAACATTGGCTGAAGAAGTAAATACGACCGGTATCTATACATTAGTCGTTCCTGAAAAGACAGCTTATAATAATTCGTTTGACGATTCTATGGAGGATTTCGGTGTTTCAGCTGGAGCTATTTACAATCCGGAACTGACATTTACTTATACAATAGGTGATGTAACCCCTACTACTTGTACTAATGTCGATCCTGCTCCTGCCCAGAATATGGATGCTATTCCGACACAGTTTGCATTTACTTTCAGCCGTAATGTGACACTTAGCAGTGCACGAATGACGAGCGATGAGAATCCGAGAGGTGGTGTTGATATCAGCGAATATGTTGCAGTTGCCGATAATGTATTAACTATAACGTTACCTGAAGGTATGGCTGATTCTTATACATTTGTTAATTTTATGTTGCAAGTGACGGATATTACCGGTGCATATGTTACTTATGGTGATGTAAATGATTATGTTGTAGCAGGATACACGAAGAAGGTGGAAGCCAATACATTAATCTGCTCTGACATCACTCCGGCAGTAGGAGAGGTAAAATCATTGAAAGAATTTATATTGACTTTTGTCGGTGTTGATGAATTTGATATGGTCGGTGGATTTGATACCACGAAAGAGATTGTATTAAAAGATGTAGCCAGAACTACAGTAACAACAGGAACTATCGATTTTTCAGATTTTGATCATCCTATGGATGCTATTATAAGTCTTGAGAAAGAGGTGGCAGAAAATGGCACTTATACTTTGACTATACCTGAAGGAACGGTTTATAATGGTCTTTACGATGATATGGCAGAAGATTTTGGTGTATCGCTTGGAGCTATTTATAATCCTGAGTTGACTTACACTTATACTATTCTTGCATCCGGTATTGATTCCGTTATGGCAGGCGAATTAAGTGGTATCGTTGAAGTATATAGTTTACAAGGAGTTCTTTTACGCAAAGCGGATGCTTCCGAAGCATTAAAAGGTCTCACTCCGGGTATCTATATTGTGAATGGTAAGAAGATTGCCGTTAAGTAATTGCGTTGATATTTAGAAATAATAGATTAAGTGCTGCTCGATTTCGGGCAGCACTTTTTTTGTATTCTTCACTGTTTGACATACGGTCGATTGTTTGCAAACGATAGGAGTTTGTCGTCAATCGACCGTATCTTTGTCATCAATCGTCCTTATGATTTTTTCAATCAGCCTGATGTTTTTTTTTTAACATCGAGGTGTTTGTAAAAAACATCAAGGTTATTCCAAAATCACCTAAGGGAGCGTTGCTACAGCTACGGGAGCGTAAGACATCACTCCCTTAAGTGTTTTTGATAGTATTTTTGCTAATTCAGCAGTTTTCAACTTTTACTTTGACTTGCCTTCACCTTATCACTTTTTACTCTTATATTATTAATTACTATTTAATTAAAGTGGAGGCACTATTTATTTTGAACTGTACCCCAAAAGTTGGACGGTTAATTTGCATCAAATTATTTCTTTGTTTATAGAAGAGGTGTCATGTAATGACGGAGAAAAAAGTGCCTTCACTGTAATTTGTTATTTAATAGCGATTTGCATCTAAATAGTGAAGACGTGAAGGTGGTTTAAGTATAATTTGAAATATGCATAAAAAGACCTATTTATGTTTGTGGATAGCACTACATCAGGATTTTTTATTGGTGAGTTCTTTTTTTTGAGATAAAAAAAGCATGGAAACCATTGAGCTTCCATGCTTTTATATTAGCCGAGAGGGGATAATCCCTTTCGTCGAAATTTATCGGATTACAAGTTTTTGTACAGTAACTTGATTATCAACAACCACTTTGGCAATAATGATACCAGAGTATCCATTTGCACTGACATTGAGCGTTTCACCATTTGTTATGGTTGTTTGTACTTGATTGATAACGTAGCCATTGATATTGTATAATGTTACAACTGCTTTACCATCAGTGCTGAAAGTCGTTGTTACGTCTTGTCCTTCGGAGCGAATGATAACATTTTGGCTTTCTGTCGTACTTTCATCTATGCTTACGCTAGGATCAACTGTTCCACTGACAAAACGACTACGTGTCGCATTCACAACTCTTCCTGTATTAGCATTGATAAGCATACATACAACAGATGCATTATCCATATCGGTCACTCTTACCGGAATATCACTTTGAATTTCAAATTCAACCGGAGTATTAGCTTCTACGCTTGTTGGGATATATCCACTGATACCATTGAATGAAGTTCCTACGATACTGCGTGCTACATCTTTATAGGAATATTTTGCATAAGAAGTACCATATATGCCGCCTTTACCCCATTCGCCGAGGTTCGGGTGTGAAGTATTGTAGAAATTATTTTTCTGGTTTTCTATCAAATCATCTTCAAGAATTACATATAGCACATTATAGTTTGCAGAATTGATATCTACAGCATAATTTACACTTGTAGGAAGTGCTATTCTGTTGATTGATTTATCATAAACGGCATCCTTTAATGTTACTTCCGCTTCAGCGTTCGTTTCAAGTTCTCTAAGTACGATATCCGTAAATGTTTCATTTCCGGCAGATGAAACAAATTCATAGACAGCTTCTCCTGCTTCATTTTTTCCTGTGAGCATAGGGCTGTATATTGTGTCGATACGGTTGATTACTCCGGAAGGGTATGCTGTTATACCCAGATAGTTGTAATATTGCTCGAAGTCGTAGGCATCATTATTATGAATACCGATTGAAATCACATTATCCGGCATTTGCTTTTCAAGATGTTCCAAAGCTATTATACCTAATGGGCAATTTTGACACCATGCACCGGTTCCTTCTTCAATTACCACTTTTTTCGTAGTAGCAAATGCAAGGTTTTTCACGTTTAAGTTTACTTCCTGAATACCGCCTTCCATTTCTACGCCAATGGTATAATTCGTTATTTTTCCGACTTCAAGAGGTAGTTTTTTATCAAATTTAAATTTGTAAATATCTCCTTTTGATAACGTGATATTTTCAGCCTTTATTTCGTCTTGTACTTCTTTGTCATTGTTTTTATAGTAGGCTCGCAAGCTGGTATATGTTTTATCATCTGTAATTTTGATGTATCCTGCAATTTCCACTTCATCTTGCTTAACTACTACTGATTCAGTGCTTGAACCAATAACAAAAGGTCCTTCGTAAGTAACTTGTATATTGTCTACAAAAACCATACTTTGGTCTTCATTTTGATTGACGAAAGCAATATAAATATTCTTTCCGCTAAATTCAGCAAGAGATAGTTTATTTTGTTTCCATTCTCCGGTTAATACTTCTTCGCTTTCTCCCGGGCTTTCAATCTCATCATAAATACATTTGCCGTTTGCTTCAAATTGTGCGATCAAATCATTGCTTAAATTGTTCAGAACTGCATCATTAGTCCAAACGAATACCTTGAGGCGGTCTTCTTTATCTTTTTTATAAGATTGTGAGTTGAAATACAAATAGTAATCTGCATTTGGCAAATATAATTGGATAGTAGACATCCAGTCGTTTGATTTACCGGCAGGAGAGTACATAGAAGTAGATCCTGCACAATTATCATTACTATTTTCAGTTTCTCTTATTGTAAAATTCCATGGCGTATTATTGCTGTCGAATTCCATCTCCTGCATTGCTTCTGTCGGTGTGTTTTTATCACCATCCCATAATAAGAATCTTGTATATGAAGTAGCGGGATCGGAGAAATCATCGCTAAAGATATTATTATCAACCTCTTGTGCGGGTCTCTCATATATACCGTGATAGTGCAATACAATTTCTTCATTGGCACAATTACCCATGATATCGGTTACGATACCTGCCGGTATTTTAACGGTATAATTGATATCTTTGTATAGATAACGTTTCAATGCCGGATAAGCTGCCATCATATTTGAAGAAGTAGCAATAGTCAGATCACATAACGGATCTTCGTTTCCATCCTGATACAATTTACCGACAGCACCTTCTGTAAGAGCCAATGGCACATCAAAAGTAAGACTCATAGGTGAGTTATAACTGATTTCACTAACATTATTTCCGTCGGCAGGCGAGATTCTGGTTGTATAAACCGGAATGTCTTCTCGTCCGGTATATGTTACATTTATTTCCTCACTCTCAATGTTTGTTCCCGGTAAGTAGAAAGTTCCGGCAGGTATTTTTAATGTATATTGTTTTCCTTTCTTCAAAACTACAGTCTGGAAAGTAATTGCGAATGTTTTGGTTGAAGTTGTGGTCTGTTTGATAGATAATGAATAATCAATTTGAGTCTCTCCCTGATAAATATATGCTTTTGCATCGTCTTTGATTTGAGCATTTTTATCGAATGTAATAGTCGCAACTTTTAATTTAGAGAATGTGTAACCGTTACCCGGATATACTATCGGATCGGCAAGCAAGTTTACAGTAGATGCTGCTTCTTCAAAAGTTTCGGGTAAGGTAATAATGTAATTAAATGTATTACCCATTGCCAATGCAGCCAATGTTTTGTTATCGGAAGAAATAGCAACAGGAGTACCGGTATAATCGTAACCGGTCTTAGTCATATAGTCGATATTGTATTTTTCTTTTAATACCAATTCAAGACTATACCAGAAATCACCCACTTTGTATTGAAGTGTACGTGCCGGATTGTTAAAAGGAGCAGCTCCGAATACTATACCATTATTGTTAATAACGAACCCGCCGATATCTTGGTCTTCCAATCCATCATTTAACGTAAAAGTATCGTTTTCTACATCATATTTGTAAGATGTATCATATTCAGTAGGGAAATCACTGCCTGCTGCGGCTTTTACGATATGTGCAGTTCCCGTTACGAACTTTCCGTTGGAACTAAGAGCGGCTTGGTCTACATGGCCGGGTTTTGCAATTTCTTCCCATCCCAACATCTTATATTTTTTTGTTGTTCGATTGTATACATAATAACAACAGCCCCAGCCCGGATGACTATATGAAAGACAACCTAAAATGATGTTACCGTCCTCGGATATGCCCACAAAACGATTTTGCTCGGCAGTATATCCTCCGGCATCGATAGTTGGGAGCCCAGTTAATGTTTGTAAAACTCCATCTATCCAGAAAAGAGGTTTTTCAGTATATCCGTTTATGCTTATACCAATGATGTATTTTCCATCACTGGTTATATATTCTGCTGTTCCGGAAACTTTTTTATCCGATAATATTTTCCATCCGGTGCTTTCCTTGTAAACAGCAGGATACCCATCGTAATTACCGACAACAGTTCCATCATTGCTGACGTCATATGCACCACACATGACTGCATTCTTGATTTCTTCGTCTGTTAATAAATACTTGCGTGTTCCTTTTTTTACGTCTAGTAAGTAAGGGTGTGCATCAACTGTTTCGTCTTCGCTGTTTTTCCCTTTGGCAGTGGCCCAAAGACCATTACTTGAAAGTCCGCTAAGAGAAGCTCCGTCTTCAAATGTGAACGTCTGAATAACAGGTTTCTCTTGTGCCATCAGGATGTTAGGTAGTAATCCTATTGCTAGCGCAATACAGTACATTAGATTCTTCATTGTTTTTCTCTCTTTTAAAAATTATGATTAAAATATCTGCAAAAATAAGAAAACTAACTATCATAGATGTATAATCTGTTTTATATTGCATAATTTTAACCAATAATATAGGGATGATTTCGCCACTTTTACATATTTTTGCAGCAGTATAAACAACGAAAATAAAATAAAATGGGAAAAAGATTTTGTCTGGTAGTGCTTCTTCTTTTAGGAGTTTTTGCATCTTATGCACAGTTACCATCTGTCACGTTGAAAGATATTAATGGAAAGACCGTTGACACTGCAAAATTACAAAATGATGGAAAACCATTTATTATCAGTTTTTTTGCTACTTGGTGTAAACCCTGTAATCGTGAACTTAAGGCTATTAGTGAAGTCTATGCTGATTGGCAAGATGAAACAGGTGTAAAAGTTATAGCCGTTTCTATCGATCAGGCACAGAACGTTGCTAAAGTAAAACCTTTGGTGGATGGCTACGGATGGGAATATGAAGTATTGCTTGATCCGAACAGCGATTTCAAACGTGCAATGGGAGTGAACATGATTCCTGCTGTATTTATAATTGATGGAGATGGCAAGATCGCAGAATCACGTAGTGGTTATACGGATGGTTCTGAAAGTCATTTGATAGATAAAGTAAGAGAATTGATTGCTAAAAAGAAATAAATGGCATGAAAATTACAAGATATATAGTATTGCTCCAATTTTCTTTGATAACTTCATTTGCTTGGTCACAGATTCAGTTAGGAGACAAAGTATCATTAAGCGGAAGTTTACAGGCAGACGTCTTATTTCCGCAAGAGGATGAAGCTATAGGAACAGGAACTTATGATGATTGGGGATTGACCAATACTTATTTAGACCTAAACCTGTTAAGTAAATATGTTTCAGCGGGTGCTCGTTTGGAGTATTTGGATCATCCGCTTCCCGGATTTGAAAAGGACTTTGCCGGATGGGGAGTTCCTTACATTTATGTTACCGGAAAGTATAAGGGAGTAGAGTTAACGGTAGGAGACTTTTACGATCAATTCGGAAATGGTTTTATATACCGCACTTATGAAGAGAGAAGTCTCGGTGTCGATAATTCGTTGAGAGGTGCACGTTTAGTGATACGCCCTTTCAAAGGAATCAATATAAAAATGCTGGGTGGTAAACAACGTTATTATTGGCAGAACAAGGGTTATCTTTGGCAGGGATGTTATTGGAATAATCCCGGAAGAGATAGCTATGTCTTCGGGGCTGATGCCGAATTGAACGTTGAACAGTGGTTTAAACGGATGCAGGAGAGCAATACGTATTTGACTCTTGGAGTATCTTATGTAGGAAGACAGGAGGATGATGAAATAGTAGAAACTGATTCTATAATAAAAAATCCAGGAGAACCCACAATTATAAAACGTTTGAATTTACCTGAAGTGGTGAATGCCTATGATTTTCGTGTCCAATTGCAAAAAGGGAATTATAATTTTATGGTGAATTATGCTATAAAAGGTTGTGATCCTTCTAGTGATAATTATTATATATACAAGAATGGTAGTGCAGTAATGGTTTCCGGATCTTATTCTAAAAGAGGAATGAGTGCATTAATTCAGGCTAAACGCAGCGATAATATGTCTTATCGTAGTAATAGAACTATTAATGGCGTAAGTACTGCTTCTTTCATAAATAATATGCCGGTCTTTTCTTATCAACATACTTACAATTTGGCGACGATTTATCCGTATTCTACTCAAACAGCAGGGGAATGGGCCTTCCAGGGTGAGTTTAGTTATAATTTCAAAAGAAAAACTGCATTAGGTGGGAAGTATGGGACTAACGTAAAACTCAATTTCTCTCATATTCGTTCTATATATGGACAATTTGATAATGTGGCGAAGTTAAAAGGTACAGATGGTAAAAAGGCGAACTTCTTTGATATGAGTGGAGGCGTTTATTATCAGGATGCTCATATTGCTATTGAGAAGAAGTTATCTAAAGTATTTAAGTTGAATGTAATGTATATCAATCAACTTTATAATCCGAAAGCCAATGGGCATGGAGATGAGAAATTAGTTCAATCTAATATATTTGTAGCAGAAGGTAAATATCAAATTAATAAGAAATTATCTCTACGGGCAGAACTTCAATATTTATTGGCTAATGACTATGAGACTTATAGCGGACATGAAGTTGAACCTTTAGAACGATCCAATCAAGGTGACTGGATGTTTGGCTTAGTTGAATTAGCTATTGCTCCGTCTTTTATGTTTTCTGTATCAGATATGTATAATGTAGGGGCAACTAATAATCATTACTATAATGTTTCCGGAGTCTTTACGCATAAGTCGCATCGTCTGCAAGTTGGTTATGGGCGTACGAGGGCCGGTTATACTTGTGCTGGAGGTGTCTGTCGGTCTGTACCTGCTAGTAAAGGAGCAACTGTTTCATATACTTATAATTTCTAAGTTATGCTAAAGAATAAATTATATATTTACAGTATTATACTTGTTTTGTGTGCTTGTAATTCAATTGATGAGAACGAACGTTTTCTAGATTATGAACCACCGACAAGTGATCGTAATATCTTGCTGGAAGAGTTTACCGGACAAGAGTGCCAGAACTGTCCTGAAGGTGCAGCAGAAGCAAAACGTCTTCAAGAAAGTTATAATCATAAAGTAATTGTTATTGGAATACATGCCGGAATATTTTCGTCAGGTAGTAAGTTTAGAACGGAGGCTGGGAATGCTTATTGGAATAAATTTTATTCGGACGGCGATAGTAGAGGGTATCCAGCAGCAACGATTAATCGTAGTGGAAAAGTGTCTACCGGTTTTCAGCAAGAGTGGAGTTCTATGGTTTCCAATGCATTCCAAATGCCAACTTATATATCTCTTTCTATGAAGACTGATTATAATACTGTGGATAGTATTTTGAGTGTAACTTCTATTTTGAGAAAGTCTACGGCGCAAATGGAAAATGAAACAAAGTTGTTATTGCTTCTTACAGAGGGTAAAATTATTGATTACCAAAAATCTGGTAAAGTTTATATAGAAGATTATGAGCATAATCACGTACTTAGAGGTGCAATAGGAGATAAAGATGAGGTGCCTAATTATTGGGGAGAAGAAGTTGAAATTAGTTCTTTGGAAGATACTGAAATTGTATCAAAACCTTATAAATTAGATAAAAGTTGGAAACCTGAGAATATGAATGTTGTTGGTTTAGTATATGATGCCAATACTAATGAAGTATTACAGGTAGAAGAAGTGTCAGTAATAGAAAATAATAATTAATTAAAAAAAGAGAGAATAACTATGAGAAAATTTACTTTATTTGCAGCTATGCTGTTATCCTACGGCGTTTCTTTTGCACAAACCGTGGAATTTGTTCGTAATGGCGAGGTCCTTGCTGATGGGACTACGATAAAAGTAACAGAGATACATAACTCAGAAATGAGTCCTGAAGTTTTAGTGAGAAATAGCAGTGGGGAAGAAGTGGTTACTGTCCTTAAAATAACAACCGTGAAAAAAGGTGAGGTTGGTTTTTGTGGATATTGTGGTTTTGGAACAGAATTATGTGTAACTGTGGGTGAAGGTCAGTCTGTAGCTAGAGGAGTGATTCTTCCTGCAGGAGAGACTGTTGATCCAGCTATTCATTGGCAAGGTGTCAGAGGAGAAAATCCGATAGTTGATGCTATCGTAAAATACGAGTTGAAAACCGGAGGTGTTCTTGAATATAATGAAAAGACGGAGACTTTCTCTGTAGTAGATGAAGGTAATACTATTAGTACAATAACGGTGAATTTAAACAATGATCCTACTTCCATCAACTCCCTTGATGCAAATGCAAACGTTTATTTTTCAGGAAACGAATTCTCTTATCATTTTAATGATGTAGCTAATCGTCAATTGAATATTTACAATGTAACCGGTTCTTTAGTGAAGAGTGTATCTTTGGAAACAGAAGGAACAGTTGCTATAAATAATTTGAATAAAGGCGTTTACATCTATGAAGTAAAAGAAAACGGAAGACGTATTGCTGCTCATAAGTGTGTGATTCGTTAATATAACGATTGCTATAATATAAAAGAGGCGACTTCTCATTACGGAGGGACTATCCATAAGATTGTGTAAATAGAAAACTACGGGATTCTTCTCGTGGTTTTTTTATTTATCTATTAACTTTGTAAAAAGAGAATTTATGGACATTCCTAAA
>OHAE01000862.1_pt1 | contig 25956 bp, 17 predicted proteins | sample 1577061 | NCBI WGS metagenome assembly OHAE01 (sample SAMEA3541535, study PRJEB24748) | human gut metagenome | biome: human gut; feature: human-associated habitat; material: faeces | place: China | collected 2012
CACGCTCCAGCTTCTCCCGCAGGCGGCGGATGTGGACATCCACCGTGCGATAGTCCCCGGCGTAGGAGTAGCCCCACACCAGATCCATCAGGCTCTCTCGGCTGTATACCCGCCGGGGATTTTTCATCAGCAGTTCCACCAGATCGTACTCCTTGGCGGTGAGGTCGATGGCCTTGCCGTCCCGGATGGCTACCCGCTGGCGGGTGTCCAGCGTCAGGTCACCCACTGTCAGCAGCTCCGGATCCGGCTGGGCTGCCGGACGGCTCTGGCCGGAGGAGCGCCGCAGCAGCGCCCGGATGCGGGCCTTCAGCTCCAGAATGTTGAAGGGCTTGGTGACATAGTCGTCGGCTCCGCAGGCAAAGCCCATGATCTTGTCGGCGTCCTCGCTGCGGGCGGTGAGCATGATGATGGGAACGTCGGAAAATTCCCGTATCTTCATGCAGGCCTCGCTGCCGGAGAGGCCGGGCATCATCAGGTCCAGAATGATGAGGTCCAGCGTCTCCTGACGGGCCAGCTCCACGGCGGTTGCGCCGTCGTAGGCGGTGAGGACCTGATAGCCCTCGTTCTCCAGATTGAATTTGATGCCCTTGACCAAGAGCTTTTCGTCGTCTACTACCAGTATTTTCATGTATCGTCCTCCACGGTGATCTGCTGCCGGATGGTTTCAAAAATGCCCTCGCCGATGCCGTTGACATCCATGATGGACTCGATATCGGCAAAGGGGCCGTGCTCCTCCCGATAGGCCACGATGCGCTGGGCCAGTGTGGGCCCGATGCCGTCCAGTGCTTCCAGTTGGGCGGCGTCGGCGGTGTTGATGTTCACCTTGCCGGGGACGGCGGGAGGATCGGGAGCCTCCGGCTCCTGCGCTGTATACTGGGGCGTGACGGTGTAGTCCCCGCCGCCGGCGCTGCGGTGGTCGGTGAAATACAGCAGCGCCAGACACAGAAGGAAGATGGCCGTCAGAAGCAGCAGATATTTTTCTGTTTTTGTGATCTTTCCCATTTTTCCGCAGTTGACTCCCGGTCGATTTTTGTTATAATAAGAGGAAAGCGACCCTGCGGCCGGGAGGGGGGCTGCCCCGCTGACGGCCGCTGATACCGGCGGAGAGCATGAGGGCCGGCTCCTGCTTACGGATGGTAGATAGGTTCATTATAGCATAGATGGAGAAAAATTACTATGAAAATTCGCCGTATTCTATCTGTTTTTTTGCTGACCGTGCTGATGGTCAGTCTGATGCTGACCCCGCAGGCCTACGCCCTGCCTGCGCTGGAGATCAAGGCCAAGGCGGCCGTACTGGTGGACGCCGATGAGGGGCGGATCATCTTTGGGCAGAATGAGCAGGAGAGGGAATACCCCGCCAGCATCACCAAGGTGATGACGGCCCTGCTGACGCTGGAGGCCGTGGACGCCGGGAAGCTGTCTCTGGACCAGCCCATCACCGCATCGGCGGTGGTGAACGATCAGGACCCGGAGGGCAGCTCCGCCGGCATCGAGGAGGGCGAGGTGCTGACGGTGGAACAGCTGCTGTACTGCCTGCTGCTGGTGTCCGCCAACGAGGCGGCGGACATTCTGGCGGAGACGGTATCCGGCTCCCGTGAGGCCTTTGTGGAGCTGATGAACCAGCGGGCGCAGGAGCTGGGCTGCACCGGCACCCACTTTGCCAACACCAACGGCCTGCACGATGTGAACCACTATACCACCGCCTACGATATCTATCTGTTCTTCCGGGAGGCCATGAAGCATGAGACCTTCATGACCATCACCGGCTCCGTGGCCTATGAGGTGCCGGCCACCAACAAGTCCGAGGCACGGGAGCTGCACACCACCAACTCGCTGCTCTCCAACTGGCGTATTCTGGATTATCTCTATGACGGGGTGGACTGCGGCAAGACCGGCTCCACGCCGGAGGCGGGGTACTGTCTGGTGTCCAGCTGCCTGCGGGACGGCAAGCGGCTGGTGGCGGTGGTGCTGGGCGCCGAGGGCGAGGGGACTCATATCGAGAGCTTTTCCGAGAGCGCACGGCTCTATGACTACGGCTATGACAACTTCAGCAAGCAGCTGGTGGTCTCCACGGAGGACGTGTTCCGCCAGCCGGTGGCCCTGTCCAAGGAGACGGACTGCGTGATGCTCTATCCGGCGGAGAACGCCGAGGCGTTCCTGCCCTCCGACGTGACGAAGGATCAGCTGGAGCAGACGGTGACGCTGAAAAATGAGGTGGCGGATGCTCCCATCACCCGGGGGCAGGAGATGGGGACCCTGACCATCTCCTACAACGGGCAGGTGTGCGTCACGGTGCCGCTGCTGGCGCAGGCGGACGTCAGCGCCTCCCGGTTTTTGGTGGCCAAGGCGGCGGTGGAGGAGTTCCTCTCCCGCACCATTGTGAAGGTGGCGCTGGTGGTACTGGTGCTGCTGGTGATCCTGCTGGTGCTTTGGGCGAAGGTGTTCCGCCGCAACCGGCGCTACGGCAGCCGCAGCGGCAGACGGTATCGGAGCAGCTCCTACCGGGGCGGCAGAAGAGGACGCTGAAAAACGATAGACGGGCGGGTCTGCCCTAAGGGCAGGCCCGCTTTTTATGGGCGGAGGTGTATGGTATGGCGGAGGAGCTGCGGATCCTCTATGAGGATCCCTATCTGGTGGTGTGCGTGAAGCCGGTGGGGGTGCTGTCGGAAGACAGCGAGAGCGGGCGATCCCTGCCACGGATGCTGGCGGAGCACTACCGGCAGGCGGGAAAGCCCGACTATATCGCCACGGTGCATCGGCTGGACAAGATCGTGGGCGGGGTGATGGTATTGTCCCGGCGGCGGGAGGTCACGGGCAGGCTGACGGCGGCCATAGCCGCTCATGAGATCACCAAGGAGTATCTGGCGGTGCTGCGGGGGCACCCGCAGGAGCCGGCCGCCACGCTGACGGATCTGCTGTTCCGGGACGCCTCCCACAACAAGAGCTATGTGGTGAAGCGGATGCGTAAGGGCGTCCGGGAGGCCCGGCTCTCCTATGAGGAGGTGGGGCGCACGGAGGAGCTGTCGCTGGTGCGGGTGCAGCTCTATACGGGGCGTACCCATCAGATCCGGGTGCAGTTTGCCTCCCGTGGGCTGCCGCTGCTGGGGGATATCCGCTACGGCAGCAAGGATCCCGGCTGCACGGCGGCGCTGTGGTCATATCATCTGGGCTTCCGGCATCCCGTCACCGGGAAGCCGGTGGATGTGACGTGTCCGCCGCCGAAGGCGTATCCGTGGGATTTGTTTGGCGGGGTAAAATGACAGAGAGCACCGGCGGTCTGTGGGGCCGTCGGTGCTTTTGCGTGGTTGCCAATCGGAGACGGATGTGGTAGAATCCGGGGAGAAGAATCACTGCGAGAGGGGGAGCGCCATGCAGGAGCTGATAAGCGCACTGACGGCCCATGAGGAGGAATGCTCACGGGAGTTCGAAGCGGATCTGTCCGCCTTCTGCACCCGGCATATGGACGCCCAGCTGGTGCAGCAGCTGCGGCAGCTGGTGGCGGAGGGGGAGGAGGATCTGGCCTACCGGGCCTTCTATGCCCTGACCATCATCTACCGCAATCGGAAGGACTATCAGCAGCTGCAGGCGCTGTTCGAGGAGAATCCACGCTTTGCGGGACATCCCTCCTATCACCATCTGCTGATTTTGTTCCAGCTGGAGGCGGAGACCTTCTTCGATGCGCTGGAGCTGCTGGAGCTGGCCCGTGAGGACGCACGGCAGCATCGGGACAATGCCGGGTATCTGCATCTGTTTGCCCATCTGTTCGTCTACACCTGCGAAAAGAGCCGGGGAGAGATGCGGGAGCAGGTGCGCAGAGAGTACTACGACGACGTGGAGCGAGCGGTGGAGGATGCCATCCGGCTGGACCCGGCCTACGCCAAGTTCTACTGCACCAAGGCCCGTGTGGTGGCCCAGCGGGGGCGTTACGGTGAGGCGTACAGCCTTATCAACAAGGCCGTTGCCACGGAGAGCTCCGCCCGGAAGGACTACGCCCTGCGGCTGCTGGACTATCGCCACTGCGAGACGGTGATCCTGCTGCAGGAGCAGAGGGAGTACTTCCAAGGGGAGATGGAGAAGCTGCGCAAGTCTGTGCCGTCCTTGCCTAAGCCCAAGACCTTTGTGCCGGGACGGGGGCCGAAGGCCTATGAGGGAGCAGAGCCTTACTGCTTCGTCAGCTATGCCCACATCAACAGCGACCGGGTGTACCCCATAGTGGAGCAGCTGATGCAGCGGGGCATCCGGCTGTGGTACGACGACGGCATCGAGGCCGGCAGCGATTTCCGGGAGTTCATCGCAGAGAAGATACGGGATTCGTGGCAGGTGCTGCTGTTTGCCTCCCACGAGTCCATCCAGCCGGGCTTTGTCCGCAATGAGATCAACTATGCCCTGCACTGCGGCAAGCCTATCCTGCGGGTGAACTTGGACGATGTGGAGCTGACGCCGGGCATGGAGCTGAGCTTGGGCGGGATGCAGTATGTGGATGCCACGGAGCCGGGGGCGACTATCTGGAGCGCATTGTCCGGACACTGCTGACGGAACGGAAGGAGAAGGCATGAACATCACACAGCAGCTCTGCTGCCCCGGCGCAGCGGAGAATCAGGACTATATCCGGCTGGAAGAGAGCATCGCCATGGTGGTGGACGGCTCCACGCCGCTGGTGAAGGATCCCCGTGTGCCGGAGGTGCGGGAGTATGTCCGCCTGTTGGCGGATGCCGTGGCCGGTGCAGAGGGGGAGGATCTGCCCCACATGGTGGCGGCGGGCATTGAGACCCTTCGGCGGCGATGCGGTGTTCCGCCGGAGACGGAGGGTGTCTCGGCGGCGCTGGCTATCCTCCGGGAGACGGGGAAGCGGGTAGAAGTATTTGTGCTGGGGGACTGCGCCGCCGGGGTACGCTTTCGGGACGGGCGTGGGCCAGAGCTGGTGTCTCAGGAGGCGGTGAGCCGTCTGGACGGCGCTGTGGTGGCGGAGATGTGCCGTCTGCACCGGGAGCGAGGTATCGACGTCATCGAGGCACGGCAGCTGCCGGAGGTGCGAGAGATGCTGCTGCGGCACCGGCGGATGATGAACCGGCCGGGAGGATACTGGATCGCAGGCTTCGCTCCGGAGGCGGCCCGGCACGGCAGTCATCGGGTGTACCGGAGGGAAGAACTCTCCCGAGTGGTGCTGTTCTCCGACGGCTTTTCCGGCCAGCGGGAGGCTCTGCTGGGAGCGGAGGAGCCGTGCTTGCAGGAGCTGTATCAGCAGCTGCGGCAGCGGGAGGCGGCGGACAGCCGCTGCAACCGCTATCCCCGGCTGAAGCCCGGCGATGACGTCAGCGGCATCGTGGCGGTGTTTTGATGGGCCGGGAGCTTTGAACTGAAAAAATGAGAAAAGGCAGCGGGCTTTTGCCCACTGCCTTTGTGTGTGGGGTACCATCGATGGATCAGGCAAACACGCCTGCCGGCGATGGTACTGCGGATACATGAAAGACAGCCCTCCGGCGAAAGCCGGAGGGCTGATCTTATGGCAGATGATACTGCGGAGACTTAGGGGTCAGCCCTCGTACTTCTCCTTACGGCTGCGCAGGACCAGTACGACAGCACCGGCCAGAGCCATCACAGCGGACATGGTCCACATGGTCATGGTGCTGTTGTCGCCGGTGTTGACGCCGGGCTGCTTATCGCCGCAGCGAGTGCAGGTGCCATCCTTGTAGTCGTGGCCCAGAGCCTTGATGACCTCGCCCTTAGCCAAGACCTTACCGCAGGCGGCGCAGACCGTATCACCGGTGTAGCCGTCCTCGGTGCAGGTGGCGGGCTTGGCGTTCACGACCTTGGTGTCCTGATGGAGGTCAGCGGTGAGCGCCTCGGTGACGTCCACAGTCTGATCGTTGATCTCCGTCTGGTGGACGGTGACGGCGGTGGAGGCGTCCACGGCGGTGGGATCGCTGACGGTGAAGGTCAGGGTCGCCACAGCGGTACCGGCCTTCAGACCGTCCACATCCACATAGCCCAGCGTGACCTTGCCGTCGGCATCCTTGTGAGAGGAGTACTGAGAGGCGAAGGTGACGTCGGCCAGAGTCAGGACGCTGGCGTCATAGTCCACGGTGAAGAGGCCGTTGGTGGTGACATCGTCGTTCTTGGGAACCACGGTGACGGTGACGGTCTTTTCATCCTCGGAGACAGCGATGGAGGAAACGGGGGTCGTGGTCTCGGCATCGGCGGGCTTGACAGCGCCGGTACCCTCGCCGTTGGCAGTGTTCAGGCTGCCGGTGACGGAGGCAGGAGTCAGGGCCTTGGCCTGCGTCTCCACCATAGCGGAGGCGGCATCCAGAGTCACATCGCCCAGAGCACTCTTCACGGTGACAGCGTTGTTGCCGGCCTCGCCGGAGGTGGCGGGAACAGCGGAGTACAGAGTGGCAGGCCACACCTCACTGCTCACGTCGCCCAGCAGGCTGGCATCCCAGTAATGGGTGTCGCCGTCGTCGTCGGTGGAATAGGCCAGACGATAGATGTCGTTGGTCTCGCCGTTGAAGTAGGACAGATACAGCACGTCGCCGCTCTCCTCCTCGGCATAGACCAGAGAGGACATGGAGGAATCGTACTGGTCGAGGCCGGGATAGCTCAGCTCAGGCAGAGTGGTCTTTTCCACATCGTCCAGAGTGTACAGCTTGACCTCATTGTTGTAGTAGACATATCCCAGCGTCCAGATGTTGCCGGCATCGTCCAGTGCGACAAACACATCTGCGGGGCAAAGGGTGCTGCCGACTCTCACATCATAATAGCCCATGTTGGCAATGGCAGTGAAGAAGTTGGCGTCCTGCGTGGCCAGTGTCTGCTGGAAGCTGTAAGCGCCGGCATCCAGTTCATCGGGATGCTGCAGAGTGGATACATAGTAGCCATAGATCCAAACCATGTTGCTGCCGTTCTGTTCGCCGGAGTACAGGTAGCTGTGAGCGATATCGAACAGGGGGAGATTGCTGCCGTTGCCGCCGTCGATACCGTTCCAAGTGTGCAGGTTCTTGCCGGTGGCCAGATCTACCTCGTGCATATTGTAGCTATCGCCATCCAACAGCAGCAGGGTGTTGTTGTCGTCGTCCAGCGTAGTGGCACTCACGGAACCGGCTTCCAACTCGGGGCCGGCGGTCCAAGTGGCATCGTTGCCCAGATCCCAGGTGAAGAGCTCAGCCTTGCCCTTGGCATCCTGCAGAGCGCCGTTCAGGGTAACCTCCACCGCCTTGACTGTGACCACGCAGGTGGCGCTGACGGAGGGATCCTTCACGGAGGTGGCAGTGATGTTGGCAGTACCCTTGCCCACAGCGGTGACGAGACCATTGTCGCTGACGGTGGCCACGTCGGTGTTGTCGGAGGACCAGGTCACGGTGTCGGGCTGGACGCCGAAGGGCTCCACACTGGCGGTGAGCTTGGCGACGTTGCCCTTGAAGAGGGTCAGGGCCTCGGTGTTGAGCTTCACGGTGACATCACCGGCCAACTCATCGGGGTTCAGGTTCAGCTTGTAGGTGACGTAGTTCTCGGCGTAGTCGTACACCTGCAGCAGCAGATGGGTAGCCGTAGAATCGCCCAGAGACAGGGTGAAGTTCTGGCTGGCACCCTTGGCAGCGCCCTCGGGAGAACCGGCCGCTTTGCTGACGACGCTGCCTTTGTCGTAGTCTAGCAGGGCCACGGCGGACATATACTGGTCGTCGCCGGCGGTGAAGGTCAGGACCTTGTTGCCCTCGGCGTCGGTACCCAGATTCACGTTGGAGACGGTGGGAGCCGTCTTATCCACGACCATGCCATAGTGCATGGTAGCGCCGTCGGACAGAGCATCCCAATCCACGGTGACGTTGCCGTCCTTGTCGTAGCTGGCGTAGTACTCAGGGGCCAGAGTCAAGTCCACATTCAGGTAGGTGCCGTCAGCTGCGTTGGGGGTATCGCCCATGTTCAGGGTGTACCGGGTCATGCTCCAAGTGGCGTCGCTGCTGGAGTAGAAGGCGGAGGAGACCTCTCCCAGATCGCTGCTGGAGAGAACCTTGCCGTTGCCGTCGGTGATGGTCAGGCGGGAAGCAGCGGCGTTGCGGATGGCGGTGAAGGTCATCTTGTAGAAGTTGTTGATCTCCGGATTGATGGCATCACGGGCAGCATCATAGAACTCGTCCAGACCGAAGGGGTTGCCGCCGAAGTAGTAGCCTTTCGTTTCGCCCACGGCCTTGATGGTCAGGGCCTGATTGTTTACGGAATTGTCACCATTATAGACATACATATAGGGGGCGCGGGTCTCCAGACCGTTGGCATAGGCGATATAGCTGCCGATATCGAACATGGAGGAGTCGGTCCAGCTGCCGTAGTAGCCCAACACGGGGATGGAGTGGCTGTCGCCCTGCTCACCCTCGGCGGTGGCGGCCTCGTTAGCGAACACATAGCCCTCCACATAGGTGCCGGTGTTGTCGCTGGCCTTATCGTAGGCATCCAGACCCAGCAGAGTCACATCGGCGGTGACGTGCAGACTGCCGCCGGCGGGGATCACCACGGGAGCAGTACCCAATTCCTTGAAGAACAGGTAAGCATCGTAGGTGTCGATGCCGTTGTCGTTGTCGAAGTCAGCAGCGTCCTTGTGCGCAATGTCGGCACGCACGCCGGTGACATAGTCCAGCAGAGCCTGACCGTCATCGGCATCGACCTTACCGTCGCCGTTAAAGTCACAATCTTTCAGTGTATCGTTCAGGAAAGCAGCGTATTCGCCGTCCACGGTCCACTTGACGTTGGAGGCCACGGGGTCGGTCCAGGTGTACTCGAAGTTCACACCATCGGAGGACATCAGACTCTGCGTGAAGAAGTCGGCGCTCAGGTCGAAGTAAGCAGCCTTGTCCTCCAGATTGTGGATGGTGAAGCCGAAGGAGTACTTGCCGGTGCGGGCGGGATCGTCGCCCAGCTCTACCTTGACCTTGCCGTCGGCAGCGCCGGCGTTGGCGCCCTCATCCATCAGGATGTAGGTGCCGGAGGTAACGGCATTGGCCACGTTGGCCAGACCGGCACCCTGACGCAGCACGGGATAGTAGCCGTCGCCGTCCTTACCGTAATCCTCCACCATGGGCTCGGCGGTGGACATCAGCAGGGACTGAGCCAGCTGACGGACGGTGAGGCCGGTCTGCTCGGTGAGATCATTCTCACGGATGTACTGAGCCACCAGAGCGGCCATACCGGTGATCTGAGGAGCGGCCATGGAGGTGCCGGACATATTCTGATAGGTACCGCCGTCCTTCAGGGAGTAGATGTTGCCGCCAGGGGCGGTGATCTCGGGCTTCATCTCCAGAGAACCGGGAACGCCCCAGCTGGAGAAGCTGCTCATGGTGTAGTAGTCGGCGGAGGCATGGTTGACAGCGGCGGAAGCACCCACGGTCATGGTGCCGGTGTAGTACACAAGACCGGAATCGGTGGTGTGCTTCTCGGAGCTGGCCTTAATGTACTCGCCGTCGGCCTGCAGTATGGAGACATAGGGGGCCGTGTAGTTATAGCCATCGGTAACCATGCTGATGGTGCCGGGCTCGTTGTTGGCCACGATCAGGGCGATGGCACCGTTGGAGATGGCGTTGTTGCCCTTATCGGTGAAGGCGATGGAGCCACGGTTGCAGATGGCGATCTTACCGGTGAGGATATCCTTTACGGCGGCAAAATCCTCGGCATTACCGGCGGTGTCCACATACACGAACTGCTGCTCACCGGCCAGAGTCGTCAGAGCCTGGATGGGAGCGCTGGTGCTGTCGGTGTAGAAGAGCTTCTTGCCGGCCACTTCCACGTAATCACCGGTGCCGCCCACGTTATCTACGGAGGCAACGCCCAGAGAGTTGGTGTAGGAGCCGGGGGAGCCGGTGGTGGTCCAGCTGTTGCTCTCGGCATAGGGATACTGGTAGGCAGTGTTCTCGAACCAGTTGCCGGAGTTACCGGCGGAGATGGACACCACGGTGCCGCTATTGGTGATGTTCTCCATGATGGCCTGATAAGCGGCATAGGAGTTGCGGGAGGTACCGGGGTTGCTGCTGCCCAGAGACAGGTTCACGGAATCAGCGCCCAGCAGGATGGCGTCCTCGATGGCGACCATATAGTCGGAGTCACGAGCGCCGCCGTTGGTGCCGAATACCTTCATAACGAACACCTGAGCATCCGGAGCCACGCCCTGCGTCAGAGCGGTATCCAGAGCGGGGGAGAAGGAGCCGTCCTCGTTCTTGATATAGCGGTTGCCGGCGGCAATGCCGGTGACGTGGGAGCCGTGGTCACCCTGCTTGTCGTTGGCGTGGGTGATATCCAGATCGTCATCCACGTAGTTGAAGCCGTAGGGGATCTTGGCGTTGACGTACAGCTGATCAGCGGTGACGCCGGGCATCTTCTTGGAGGCGTTCAGCTGCTCCAGAACGGTATCCGTCAGATCAGCAGCGGTCATCAGCGTGGCGCCGCTGTCCTTCACGGCATAGGTGAAGGCATCGGGATCCAGAGAGGGATGGTCGGTGTCAGCACCGGTATCGATGATGGCCACCTTGGAGCCGGCGCCGGTATAACCGTCCGCCCAAGCCACATGGGAGCCGATCATGCTGCCGGAGGTAGCCATGTTGGGATCGGTGGTCTCATTGTCCTTCACCACGCAGGGCTCGTAGCGGGTCTCAATGAGCACGGCCTCGACGCCGGAGATCTTTTCGATCTTTTCGATCTGGCCGTATTCCACATTGGCGGAGATGATGTTGGCCGCCAGAGTCAGGTTCCAGACCACGTCCAGAGCCTCACCGCCCAGAGCCTTTTTGGAGATGGTCTTAGCCATCTTCTCCTGCTTGGTCTCCAGCTTCTGGCGGTACTTCATGGCCGCAGAATTGGTAGCGATATCCTCGCTGGAGTAACCCTTCGCCAGCGTGGAGGCATCTTTCAGAACGATGGAGACACGGACTACGTCGGTGTCTGCATATTCCGGAGTGTCTTGCGCCACCTTCTCAGCGTTGTTCTTGTCCAAACGCAGATCGGTGGAACGGTTGTCGATCTTCTCCCAGGTGAGGCCGTTGCCGGTACCGCTGGAAGGCGTCTTGGCGGCGGCCCAGGTGGGCGTGACCAGACTCAGGCTCAGAACCAGAGCCAGCAGCACGGACAATGCCCGCTTCATGGGCTTGGCGTGTTTCATAAGCGCACTCTCTCTTTCTCCGGCATCAGCCGGTTAGAATTGACCATACGGTGTGCCGGAAGCGGCTGCCCTGCTGCATACCGAGCAAGTATGGTTTTACCAATCATAGCACGATTTGGAAGAGATTGCAATTCTTGAGAAATATATTCTGGCGAAATTTTCGTTGAAAATTTTCTCTTATGCAGGCATATTTTTGCCGAATTTAACAGTTTTTTCAAAAATGGAATACCGAATCGATTCGCCGAATGACTTACTGCGCAAAGAGGAATGTGCGTGACAGGAGGACAAAGATGAGAAATGTCCGGGAAATGGGCTATATAAAGGGTTAGCGAGGGCTAACCAAGGGCGTATGGAGGCGGGGGCGTCTGCCGGAGACGGACAGGGGTAGTAAAAGCTCCAGCCGACTTGGCAGAAATACCGTTGATGTCCTTTCCGCTTGCCGGAAATTGAAGGGCTATAACTGCGATGTGAATTTTCAAGTCAAAGCCGAAAGAACATTTTGATTTTTCTCATTAGGGGGTGCAAGGGCGGCTTGAGGAAAGAAGTTCTCCGAATAAAGAAAAATCCAGACCGGCCGGGCTTTTGCACCCCCTTGTCTGGATTTTTCCCGTATCACGGCGTTTTTTTAATAGGAAAATAAAAAAGGTACGGTAGCCCATTGTATCATGGACTACCGCACTTCGTGGCAAATGACTCTAATTTTGATAGAAACCCGTTAAGGGGATGCAATTACGGTTTGGAGGGGGGTGCATTTTTGATTTTAGGGGGGGTGCAGTTCTTTGCCAAAGGAAGAGGAGCGCCTTCATGAAATAATGTGTTAAGGGAAAATAATTTTTTGTTAAAATGCATATGTTTTCCCCGCACCTCTTGCAAACCAGAAAAAATGCGGTATAATATGACCAGAAGAACCAAAATGGTCATTTGGATGGTGAACGAGCTTGGCTTTTACCGACTATGAAACAGAACAACTTCACAAGGCGCTGCTGAAGGAAACAAGACGCTGCGCCGTCACGCTGGGGATGAAGAAAACCTCAGTGGATCAACTGACAAAGGCGATCGGCATCGCAAAAGGCTCGTTCTATAAATTCTACGAATCCAAGGAAATGCTTTTCTTCGCGGTTCTGGAAAGTATCCACTCCGAGCTTTACGGAGTGGCTGACCATGCACTGAGCGAAGCAAACGGCTTGCCGCCGTCGGAGCGTGCGGCAGAGGCGGTTCTTGCCGTCTGCCGGAGGCTGTCCGATACCGGCGACATGGTTTTCATTGAAAACGATGCGAAGCTGCTTTTGCAGAGACTGCCGGAGGATGTCAAAAACGTGCATTACCACGATGACGAGACGCACATCCGTCAGCTTCTGGAAAAATATGACCTTGTGCCGAGTCGCGGCATCTCTTTGGCTGCTGCGACGGTGCGGGGACTGATCCTCACCATTTCTCACAAGGAGCAGATCGGGGAGCTATACCCACAGGTGCTGGAAACGCTGGTGTACGGCGCTTGCAGGGAGTTATTTAAATAAGCGGAAGGCCGCAGAAATGCGGCTTTTCCAAGGCGCAACGGTTAGCGCCATCTAACCGCCCGGATGCACACGTCGGTTAGGTTAATCTAACATTGAAAGGAATGATAGCGATGCAGGAACACAAGGATTTCTGGGACAAAAATGCCGGTCGGTACGACCACTTTATGCGAAAGGATGGGGCGGCGTATGACGAGATGTATGAGCTGATCCGGCCAGTCGTGCGGCACAAGACGGTGCTGGAGCTCGCTGCCGGCACGGGATTGATCGCAAAACACATCGTAAACGCGGCGGCACATATCGAGGCGACGGACGCCTCCGCAGAGATGATCGCCGAGGCAAAGCGAGATAATCGCTCGGCAAAGCTGCACTTTTCGGTGCAGGATATGTTCCGCCTGCCGTATGCGGAGGAGTCCTTTGATGTGGTGATCGTGTCCAACGCACTGCATATCGTGCCGCAGCCGGAGAAAGCCCTGCAAGAAATCAAGCGGGTTCTGAAGGATGACGGCGTGTTGATTGCGCCGACCTTTACCCACGCAGGGAACTCGTTTACCGGCAAGGTCAGGGCATTTTTTATGAAGCTGGCAGGTTTCCCTCTCCACAGCAGGTGGACGAGCGAGGAATACCTGCGCTTCCTACGGCAAAACGGCTGGGCGGTGCGGAAAAGCGCTGTTCTGAAGGCATCCTTCCCGCTGACCTATGCAGAATGTGTGAAATCGGAGGTGTGATAAGATGTCATTTTTTGAGAACACCAGAAAGCCTGTGGGGCTTGGCGGGAAAATCATGGTCGCTATGATGAACCTGGGGCACAGTCCTGTGGCACGGTGGGGGCTTCATTTTTTGGAGCTTGCTCCGGACGCCAAGGTGCTGGACTGCGGCTGCGGCGGAGGGGCGAACATCAAGAGACTTCTGAAAAAATGCCCGGAGGGTAGGGTTCCATCTCATAGGGAAACGAATTGAACCCCCGGGGGGCACTACCGGTACGGAACAAACAAAATAGCCGCAAGACATCAAAATGATGTCTTGCGGCTATTGTTTTTATAGGTTATCCAATATCGTTTTTAGCGCATATGGTTTCGCATATTTCAAATGCGCGTCGCTTACGAAGATAGTGTTTTCTTCTACAGGCTTAGTCCACATGGCAGGGTAAACCACTACTTTCTTTTTGCTGTAGCGGCCTTCTGCCCTAACAGGATCATGCTTGACATCGATATGGACACCGGAAATCTGTAGTATCTGCTCCAACGATTGAAGTAAATACTGTTGATTTTTATCGGGGAGTGCAGATGCCCTAATGCCTGTTTCACCCCAGTTCAACAAATCAAGCGCAGCCTTGCGGTCAAGAACACTATGGATATACTGATTGCGATAATGCTTCAAGCATTTATGGCATGCACTATCGCAAGAACAACCGGCAAGCAACTCTCTCGTCTTGGTAAGCAGTTTCTGAATGGAGGACTCAATGCTGACGGCATAACCAGCACCACTCGAAAGACTGTCATATAAGTAGACATCGACGAAGTCACCGTTTTGATTGTGTCTAACACGATAGCCAGTGACAAGCTCAGTAAATTCGATATCCAGTTCTTGACATGCAGCTAAACGCAGCGCTTCCGCAAGAGACTGACCTGCCCGATTAAGCCAGGAGTTCCGTTGAGGATTTATATCAATCAACTGCCTGTCCAAGGCGAATTCTAACACAAGCATATCAGTAACGAAGTCATAGCCAAGATTCACATTATCGGTATCTGTATGCCTGCAGCGTGTTTTATTGAATTTGGAGCGATAGGGGCGAAGAATATCTTTTAGCACAACTGGGTCACCGCCAGGCATTGCCGCCCCGCAATCACAACAGATAGTAAATCCCTTGCCACCAACACCTTTATTGAGCATGATAATTCGCTGATTTGGCCGAACTGCCATGCGAATATTAGCACAGTCATCAACATCTATAACATCGTCAGCATCAGGCAAAGTGGAGTATAAGGGCTGCTGAGTTGCCGTATATTCTTCGTTCAACTGCGCCGTTTCAATCGATGTAGCATTTCTCGGCGCAAATCCCCACGGGCGTAACATTGGCAGCATATTCGTCAAAACCGAATTACCGCAGAAGGGACAGGCTTCGTGATTATCCTCTTCCAAGCCAAACCATCCACACTGCCCACATGTACGGATTGTTTTTCGATAGCTTGCATCGTTAATGAAGGATCTTGCGGGAGATGCAGCTGTTCGCTCGCTCCGCTCTCCACCAGGATAATATAGACCACCGATCTGGTAGGTCGTTTTATCAACAACAATGGCTCTTCCGGGGGCATATTCACCGATAGCAACATCCAAACCTCGTTCAACTTGGTATTTTACTTTCCCCCCCATATCGGAGATATAGGTGCTAACGACATTTTTGGGGAAAGAATAGGTTGGAATGATGCCTTCTTCATAGAGCGCATCCAGTAGCGTTTTCTTTCCGGAGTCACTGTTATCATCTGTTTCGAACAGTTCGGGATGATTGTCTCGTTTCTGTTTCAAAGCAAACAGAGATTTTTCGAGATCGCCTTTGTAGCTGTACAATGCGCCTTGGGAATTTGCAGGAACAAGAATGTCATTTTCACTGATTTTGAAGGTCGTCAGAAAACCGCTAAAAGGCTGTAGGTGGTCGTCCAAAAACTCAATAGCAGAAATTGCATCCAGACTATTGGCTTTTGTTCTCAGATAGGATTGAAGTGCGACCATACCAAGATGACGCTGGACGATCTTCTCGCTGCCGATATCAATCCAAGGTCTCCTGGGATCACCTCTAAACATTGGCACAGGATTAGAGAAGTATAGAGAATCATGCGGTCCATCTTCACAGAACGTAACGATTGTAGACAGACTTGAACCACGACGACCGGCACGACCGGCACGCTGCTGATAATTCTCTCGCATAGGGGGAATATTTCGTAGTCCAACAGCGACCAGTGAGCCAATATCGATACCCACTTCCATTGTAGTAGTACTGCTCAGAATATCAACTGGTGCCTCACCATCTTGTAGGAAATCTTGGAAACGGAGTTCATACTGTTCTGTTTTGGACCAAAGCTCATCCCGCTGATCTTTGTGGGACAGCTGTGCGGTATGTTCTTCCGTATCAATTACACGGATAGTCTCACCCCGGAGCGCTTCATCAATAGGTGCGCGCCAGAAATCCAGTGCATCAATTTCTTCCGCTGTCATGGGATGGATTTTTTCACACTGGCAACTTGGACATTTTCCTCTCAGCAAATACGGAGTGAGCTCCGAACAGCGCTCACACCGGAACCAGGTATGCTCTAAATCGAAACGCGGTTTTACACGGGACAGATCGATATAATACTTTCCATTAGAAGACTGCCCTTCGTCCATGAATTTTTCCCGCAAAATCCGACTCCATTTTGCTGCGATAGGATCATTATCGCCCCATCCCATTATTCCTCGTATATCGGTAGAGAACTTTTTATCCTTATCAATACCATATCCTACATAGTTCGGGCGTACTTTTTCGCGGATTACATCAGGGATCGTATGGCCAAGGACCACAGAGGAATCACAGGTGGAAAGAATCCATGCATTGAACAGTTCCATAAATTCTTCCTCAGTAACTTCATTGCCTGCCTCCTCCAATGCGTCAATCGCATCCCATTTTGCCGCATCTGTAGGCTCTATCCAGCTGAGTGCAGAGTCAATCAGCGTATTATATCCGCCGCAATAGAAACGAAAGAGTTGCTCTTTCATTTGTGCCGGCGCATTATCAATGGTGAAGCGAGGGGTGTATTGCTGGTTCCGTTTCTTTGCGCGAGTGTAATTCTTCAATGCTTGCGTGCCGTGCTCAATCAGTCTTGCTCGTTGCTTTTCGGTTTCACTGTCATGGAAAATCTGAACATGATGCTCCACGGCTACCATGGCAAAGTAGTCATAAAAATAATTCATGGACTGTTCCACAACTTCTTGTTCCATTCGATCGATGGCAAGCGCAGCAAGCTGTCTGGCGGCTGTCATATCAGAAGCATCCGACATATCTCTTGCCAGCTTCGCTGCCCGCTGCCGACTATCCGAGAACAGCAGGACCTTTCGCCCTTCATTAGGCAGCCGATTCGGATCTCCTGTTTTTCCGGGAACCGCAGGCTGCGCCTGGAACTGTGCCTTGATCAAATTGAAGAAGGACTGATTGCCTCTTGTACTGAAAGAGGTAAGCTGCATTTTGGACAACTCATGACGGCAATGGGGACAAGTGGCAAATGTCAGAATATCAGGACGAGCCTTTGCGGTAAAACTGCTATAATACAGTTTTCTGATGCCCGGCTTTCCTTCCAAGGAATCATCCAAAAAATCAATAAAACCGCTATACACATCCAAATAACAAGGCAAAATTTTATTCTGTCCCTGTCTTTCCGGCAGCCGATAGTCGGCAGACGGAATAAAGAGGTGTATTTCCTTGACCTCATCTTCATTCATCATACCAGGTTGATGCCAAAGATAAGTGCGTTTTCTGGCTTCAAAATCCTGTTTTAGGACAAAGCCTCTGAAGAAAATACTACCGCAGCGGCGATCATTGTACAGCTCATAAACTGTGCTTCCACATTCCTTACAGGTCAAATTGCCATCCGCAAAATAGACTTCCCCCAATGTTAAACCATTTTCTGTGCGGGAATGAGAACACTTGGGATTTGTGCAAGCATAAACACCTTTGATTCCTCGGAAGAGCATGTGCATTCTCGCCGGAAATAGCACGCTGCCACTTTCGCTTCGTGCCAAGGGTGCAATTGCAAGCATGACACTGACAGCTTGAAGGGCGTCTTCCAGATTATTGTCTGGGAAAATGGATTCTGCCAGTTCTTGTAGAGAGGCCGCTGTACCACGGCAACGTTTGAACATTTCGCAGAAAGGCACATAGTCAATCAGGTGGTCATATAGCCACTGATATGCGTCTTCGGAGGAGCTAAATGGTGCAGCACTATTTGCGATGCCTGTCCAAAAGCGATTGAGTGCCATGAGCCTCTTCGGGTTATCACCCTCAAATTCATCGGGAAGCGATTCGTTGAATTTGCTGAAAGGGATAGTGAACGCACTTCCGCTTCCAATTTCCTCTTGTTCACCAGTGAGATAACAGAACGGATGCATGTCGTCAGATGCAGTCAATTCATTTGCAAATGTCCTGACGGCCTTCCGGTCATTCTCGTTATTGTTGGGCATACTTGCGGTAGTCAATATAAATTGAACTCTACTGCGATTAATGCCCAAACGGTGGAATAAACGCCGTATGAGCAATGATACCTCGCCGCCTGCAGAACCACGATACATATGCGCTTCATCAATGACAAATAGAAGCTTATTATTCGGATCTGCATTTAGCCATGCCTGAGTATCTGACCATATTTTATGCTCTCTTGGCCGAAGAAGCATATATTCAAGCATGGAGTAGTTTGTAATCAAAATATCGGGGCAGAATTGCTGCATTTCAAAACGAGTTACCAGTTCTGCATCCTCATCGTTCGGAATATGTTTTCCGTTATAGAGTTTTTCAAGGAATTCATCAAAATTTTCTTTGGCCGGTAGTTTTCCGTCCTTAATGAGTTTCTCTAAAAAAGCTTTTTCTTCATCGTTTTCAGGATTGACCATACGGGAATATGTTGCCGCAAGTGAACGGTCCTCACTACGTCGGGGCTCCTTACCTGCATAAGGAGTTCTTCCGGTATACATGCCGAATTGAGGGCGGCGGGAATTATTTCCACATGCGGTGCGGAATATATTTATAAATCGGTGGTCTGGATCACCAATCAAACGGCGCAAACGACTAATCTGGTCAGAAACCAGGGCGTTCATAGGATACATGATAATCGTTCGGACGCCACGCATAGCCCAGCTATCCGGGCTATTTCTTGCTTCTGAAGCAAGTTTTGCCATCAAGGGCCACATAAAACATTCCGTCTTACCAGAGCCTGTACCTGTTGACACAAACAGATCCTGACCCTCAAATGCCGCTTCCAAAGCGGAAATTTGGTGACAAAAAGGTGATGGGTATACGCCAAGATTGGCATCTGATAGCGCCTTAAAATAGTCTTTCAGCCAATCAGGTAACTTGGGAGATGACTGGATTCCGTTTGTCGTACTTTTGTAAGCAGGTGATGATTCAACATACGGTTTTTGATAAAGAACACCTTCTTGATTCAGCTTATTTTGTGCAGCGGACAGCAAGATAGGCGACTTCCCAAAATATTGCGACTTTATATAGTTTTCCAGAGCTTCACGCAGTTGCAAGTGAACTCCGTTTGCACCATTGGACATAATCATTCCTCCACAAAGCAGTAACCCATTGATTCCAACTCATGTTTGAACATAGGATAGATTTGCCTTGCCATCATTCTTGTAAAGACTTGGGGCGTTTTTGATGTAAAATCATATCGCACAGGCCAGCTATAGAGTTTGAAGAAGTTTTCTTCCGAAGGTGGCAGACGATAGCCAAGTTTGATTTCTATCAGACTTCCCTTTGCCTTCGTTTTGATTTCTGGAAGTGTTCCATGTTTTTTTAGAAGTGATATTGCAATCCTTCTATATTCGCCGTGGTTGCTTGGAACATTCGAAAAATAGTCCCGCATTCTCCATTCTGGAATCGGTGTATTCAGAAATACCCCATTACTATATCGATAAAATACAAAAATTTTATTTGGCTCACCATATCTTGCAAGGGATATATGGTCATTTTTTTCGGGAATCTGTTGCCAATACCCCCATTTAAATGGAGGATCAAGCCGCAGAAACTCTGAGTTATCTGGCCATTCTATTTGTTTCCATTCGCAATGCGCCAACAGTTCTTCGAGATAGCTTTCAAACGACTGCTCCTGTAGACCAAACATTGATGATATTGTCCTGTCGGAAGTTGAAGTTTGAACGGAATAGAAACCCAATCCGCTCATAAATAACTTCAAGTCAGGTGAAATACCTCTGTGAAGAACAAGATCCCCATTTCCTCCAGTTGCAAGAGCGGCTGGGGATATTTGATAAGCGGAATGATAAAAGAACCCATTTCGCAGATAGATAGAGTATATTTCCTCAATCAAATCCGTCTTGTCATGCGGGAGGAGAAATCCAATCTTCGGATAAATGCCCTCATAAGCATCAAAAATCTGGTCAATTCTGCTTTTGAAATGCTGAATAGAAACTGAACCTCCATCCTCGGTGTGATCCCAAAGCGAAGCGAGAGCCATTTGCCCAGCAACACTATAAACGACCCGACAAACCCATTCGTTGTCATCTGACTGCGGAATATTTAATTGTCTTCCAATTGAAACAATTAGGTCGTTTATCATATCGTTCACTCTTCCTCAATATATCTTGCAACTTCAGCTTTTACCGAACTGGAGATCCCGCTCTCGCCTTCAATAACATCCTTTAAGACATCCAATCTCCCGGTAAGTACGCAGAGAGGAAGCACACCAAAGAGCAGTTCCAAGTCCTTATCTTTTGCGGGATTCTCCAAAATGCATTTTGCATCGGACAGGACACGGGTTAACTGGCCCAATAGGAGTTTGCTAAGGCCCAAACGCTTAAATGCAGATATCCGGAGAGACTGTTTTTCCTCAGAAACATATGGTTGGAACTTCTCAGTGCGTTTACTTGGCCATGTCTCGAGAGCAGGTAAACTTCCTATAAAACATTCACTCAGGACGGGGAGCATGTAATTATAAAGGCCTTTCGGCTCAATAAGCATATCCTCGACATATGGATGGGTCCAGATTATCTGCTTTTTGAGTCTTGTAAACTTCTGCGGTAATGCATCCGTCCACCCTTTTCCGAACATATTTTGAACCGACACAATAGAATCGTCAGCCTCGCTGATTCTTTCCACTATAGAAAGGTCACATTCATCTCCTAAAGTCAATTGTCCTGCTCCGTTTGCGTACATCGAAATAGACAGCACCTCAGCAATATCCTGTCCCCCAGGGCCTGCAATCAAAGTTGGCACATTGTTGATATGGGTTGCATACAGAAAAGCAGTGAGCATTGAGCAGAAGTCTGGTTCAATGCCCAACGCACATGACAAATTCTGATAGATTGCATCATATTCATTGCGCCAGCTTTCTGCGAGTTCAATATCCTCATCAGAATATTGGCCACTGGTACCGCTGTATTGCCATGAGGCAGGGGGATTCCCATACGGCAAGGTTGCATTTGACTGAGGCAGAAAAACAGAAATATCAGCAATGAATCCTGCCATATCTTTTTGCGCGTCAGCAATTTTCTGGCGCACTGCGACCAGCGTTTCTTTTCCAATCGATTCATATTGCGCTATCTCTGCAAGTAACTGATCCAGTTCACCTTGTTTTGTAGCAATTTCTGCAAGTATTTTACTGTGCTGCTTTTTTGCAATGGATATTGTTTCTTCCATTTCTGAAACTTCTGCCTCAGCTTTGGCAATTTCAGCAGCATGAGAATTATGCCATTCCACGGATACGGCTTTTTCGCATAATTCTCTTAATTCATCGTGATTCTTTGCAATTTCAGCCAACACATTAACATCGATATCGCCGACCTTAATCAGTACATCTGCTCGATTAACAAAATCATCAACTGCCTGTTTTGCTTGGTCCAGAGTACAATTTAGTTTTTGAACAATCGCGTCGTACAAAGATTCACCGCAAATCTTCTCAAGAAGAAGTTTGCAATGTTTCCATTCAGCCTTGGTGGCACCAATACACTCCTTAAACAAAGGCCATGTGGTGCGTTCAAGAATGAGCGTGCGAATAACCTCGTTTGTATTTCCTATTGAAACGTATCCAGAAGGCTCTCCCGCCTGAAGTGTTTTTAGAAATCTTAGGTTACGATCATCCCAATTATAGATATCCCCGGAGGAAATTGTGTAGCTTGGCAGGGAATAGACAGTTTCCGAAAGTTTTGCACATCGATCCGAAATGTTGAACTCATTTGCACGACACAGTACGCCTGCGAACTGCCCCCATTTAGGTTCATAGCAAAAAAGTGTATCGCAAAAGTAAGCTTGTGTACGAGCAGTTCCATTCTGAAGTTGTTCAACCACTTCGTCTAAAGACTTTGCCATAAGAACTACTACACGTACCGGCGAGTAGTCTTTGACATAGTGCGACTGGACATAGTCAATTGTTGGGTTATCCCTATTAGGAATTGCTGTCCACTCCCAAATACCGACCGTTCCAAGCGCAGTAGGCCCATCGTTGCGGTACAGTCTATCTCTGTTTTCAAAATAGTTATCCGTCCGTTCTGACTTGAATGGTGTATGTAAAATATCATCTTCCACATCTGCTAAACGGTTCAGCCATATACGCCCTTCGTAATCTACAGTAATGTAGCACAGTGATGTGAAGGAAACTTCATTGTCAATCATCATTATCCCTCCCAGGATTATTTTGAATGGTTTTCCTGAGCAAATTTAAAGCTGTACGTGAAATTTCGCCTCGCCGCAAAGCCATGCAGAGCCATTTTTGCGTTTGGGGATATTTCGAGAATTTACTGACAAAACTTCCAACTGCATGCGTTACAGGAATCATCGGGCCAGAGCAAGAACTCAATTTTTTGACAAGTACAGCATCCAGCAACATAACATCCATGTTGACGGTTTCCTGCTCAAAACGAATGGAGCGAATGTAGTCGCAGCCTTGATAAAAATGTATCTCTGTGCCAAATGATAGTTCGTCGATTGTTAAATGCTCCTCGCCAGAAAGCTTGTAGATATATTCGGTCTTACCGTTTCTTTGAACCACAGCCTTCCCATCATACGGGCAAGAAACTGATATGCACTTTAATTTAGGAAGTTTTGCATAGCTCTCTTCATTTAGCGTGTTGCCAGAATGGTCAGATATGATTATTGCTGGTAACGGCGCCTTTTTGCGCAGGGGTTGCTTTACCAAATAGGAGAAGCCCAATGCTCCCGATTTTCCGAGTGAAATTAACTGTTCTCTTTCTCGAGTGTAGAGCTTATACAGTTTTCCATCCTGAATACCCAGCACATTCGCTGTTGCGGGATATGATTTCAGTTCGGCATCATCACCACATAAATAGAAGTAGAACTCAGGTGAGTTGTGGTATATAAAATACGGATCATTGATGTATGCCGGCCATATAGGATAGAATTTCGTCGGTTTTTCGGTCAGGAAAATCGCGTATTTTAGGAAAAACTTCGCAGAGTAAGCTGAAAACTTCTTGATACGAATCTTGTACAGATACCAAGTAGTGAAAGGACTCGCTTGATTTCTTGCTACTTCTGTTGCCTCAATATCTGTATGGTAGGAATACAGTGGACATCGTTGTAATAAATAATAGGAATTCCCGGAATAAGCTTTTCCTCCGGATTGGAGAATCTGCCCAGTTCGGCCATCAAAGAAAGATCCTGTCGTATTAATTCCTGTTATTTTGTTAGACCAGAAGCGTTTTAGCTCTGTGTTAGCATTTACATACTCGACCCCGTAAATCTGGCTCGGAATAGAGCCGACGCTTAAGTATGTTGTTCCAATCCGCTCAATTCGCTCAAACGAGTACTCATAAACTTGGTGTGAATCTCCGGCTATCTTAATTTTGTCGCAGTGTGCCTTGTTGTCTGGAGGGTAGAAGAACCCTAATTGTAGAGAAAATATCGATCCTGTTACAACAAGACGCAAAGGCATTATATGGCTGTTAAGTGCTCGTAGCGATCGACCGTAGTTTGGATCAAAAGAGGCTTGGCGTTCGTCGCATTCTTTATTGGGAGAGGCCGGATCATGACGGAAGTGTTGAACATTCATACCAGGGGCGGTAAGTAAAACATTTTGTGCGCATAATTCACATACAAAATGGCCGCTTCGTGCTGACGCACCATAAGGGTACATTTCGCATGCTTCTTCGACCGTGACACGACGATATCCAGTTTTAGAATCCCATACACATACATGCGTTAACGGCATATTTAGTCACCCGTACTCCCTTTATGGTTCTGTACTCTCCACAGGAGTGTCATCTTTGATAAAATCCATCATTTCTCCCGCATTGCAATCCATAACAGTGGCAATTTTAAGGAGGATAGATAGATTCACTTCTTGATTTTTTCGGAGCTTAGTAAATGTAGCAGAAGAAAGTCCTGCACGCTTGCGTAGCTCAGCTTTGCTCATCTCTCGTTCAGCGCAAAGGACCCATAATTTTTTGTAAGTTACTTTCATGGTTTCACCCCGAATAAGAAGGATTTATAAAATTATACTACTACGAACCACATCTGTTTTCAACATATTTCGCTTTTTCGCGAGTTGTTTCGATTGCATGAATTAAAGTTATCGCGAATCTAAACGCTTTTTTCTTTACGAGTGATTTTTTAAATATTTTGTTGGCTATTCTCCTCGTTCTGTGGTATGGTGTGTTGCTACCAGGAGGTGCAACACATGAAAACATTACTCAAGGACCTGTACGATTGCTTCTATACTCCGCCAGAGCTCCCAGCACAGAAGAAGGAAATCGAGGAATGCCATCAGGCACTCATTGAAGTGTTGGAAAAGCCGGAACGGCGGCTGGTGCTGCAGATCATCGACGCCAAAGACCGCATTGTGGAGGACACATCCATCGACAGCTTTATCTCTGGATTTGAGCTGGCGTGGCGGCTCTCTATGGAACTGAATCAACATGAAAAAGAGCGCTCAGTCTCTCGCTGTACGGCGAAAAGATTGGGCGCTCTTTCCATGTCCAGAAAGGAAGAAGCAAAATGAAGAAGCTAATCACTACTGTAGCCGCATCCGCCGCCTGTCTGGCCCTGTGTGCCGCCGTGTGGCTGCAGAACGAGCCAGCCGTGGAAACATCTGCGTCGCCTACTTCGCCCGCCGTAATCGCCGCACAGCCCGAAGTTCCGGAGTTGCCAGAAATTGAAGAAATCATAATGCCAGAGGAAGAAAAGTCGGATGTAACGCAACCGGAGCCAGTCAAAGAAGCTGCCACTGCACTGGGGTCATCGCCTATTCAAGCGACTCCGTCGGGTGAAGTACAGGCTTCCCCTGAACAGAATGCCACACCACCGCAAGAACCGGGGTCTGCCTCGGCATCATCTGACAGCTCTCCGTACAACATGGTCTATGTGCCGGGCTTCGGCTGGATAGAAAGTCAAGGCCCCAACCATGTTGAATACGCCGAGGACATGTACGAGAACAGCAATAAAATCGGCATCATGGGATAAACGAAAAGCAGTACGGTATCAGGCCAAGCCTGGTGCCGTACCGCTCATTCTGTTTCCTTCTCCAATGTGTCACTGAAAATCTTATGGACACGGATCAGCGAAACGACCTCGCAGATAAACCGCTCCATCAGTGCCTTTTCGTCCAACCATGTCCTCTGTGGCGTTGTGTACTGCCCAGAATTCGCTTCGGCTTCCGCCTTGGCCGCACGGATCGCTCTCTGTGCGGAAAGCCACTGTCCGTATGTGCCAGAATACAGATTTTTCCTCAGCTTCTGAAGAGCAGTCTTATACGCCTTCTCCGCTCCGCTGGGGCCATTGTAGTTGAGATAGATCGCCAGCTCCTGAAAGGTCATGCCGACCTCGTCCGGCTGACCGATGCCGAGGTAGCTTCGCACCAGATTCAGCTCTCTGGGCGTCAGCACCTCCTCCATCCGCTGCATCAGCAGCGTCCGACGCATGAGGCGGTCATAGGCAACAGCGGGATTGCCGCCGCAGCTGACGGAGAACACATCGTCACCTAACTGCTGGACGCAAAACAGCGTCCGGTATTCTTTTATCAACGCCTCGGCTGCCTTGGAGGATACCTTCAACTTTTCGCATACCGCCTTGGTCAATTCTGTCTCTGAGGCATCCTATGCCTCGACGCAGAGGTATGCCACCCTGCGCAGTTGGCTGCCGCGGCTGGCTGGGACGGACAGCGGGAAGGCATGCCGCGCGGCGTAGTCAGACAGCGTTGCTTCTATCGCGGGCGTCGCATAGGTCAGCAGCTTCGTTCCGTAGGCGGGATCAAAGCGCCTCGCCGCGTCCAGCAGTGCCAGCGCCGCCTCCTGCTTCAAATCCTCCATCTCACACAACGGTGTGTACGCCCACGCCAGGTCGGTGAGGTAGCCCTCGTTCTGTGCGACGAGCCGCTCCGCAGCGTTTTTGTCTCCGGCTTGCATTCGCAACGCCAGCTCTTCATTGCAGGGGCCGTCCCCGGCAACGATGTACATATTTTTCGTCACAGGAATGGCCCCCCTTCCTCATTTCAGCCGATTCTCTGCCTCCGCGTAAATGTGTTCCAATTCCATGTCGTGCGCATATCCGTCAGCGGCATAGTCGTTGTCCATCAGCGCCTTGTCCCGGTAGCT
>OHAE01000871.1_pt1 | contig 25735 bp, 18 predicted proteins | sample 1577061 | NCBI WGS metagenome assembly OHAE01 (sample SAMEA3541535, study PRJEB24748) | human gut metagenome | biome: human gut; feature: human-associated habitat; material: faeces | place: China | collected 2012
AGAAATATAACGTCACAAGCGTTCCGACACTTGTGTTCTTCAAGGACGGAGCCGGTTTTTGTGCTAAATAATGATAAAATGTATAGTCTCTCATTTCGGTATTGCAAAACTCACGGGAATTTCCGTTCTTTGCATAGAATAAGCTTAAATCCTGCTATATGCTCACAAAATTAAAATTGAACCGCTTCAAAGATACCCAATTCGCCAATCTGATGACGAAACGTATCTTTAATGTCTTGTTGGTTGCCAATCCGTACGATGCATTTATGCTGGAGGATGACGGTCGGATAGACGAAAAGATCTTTATTGAATATATGAACCTCAGCCTGCGTTATCCGCCGCGTTTCACGCAGGTTTCTACGGAAGAAGATACCTGGAGACAACTGGGAAATACAATGTTTGATCTGGTAATCTGTATGCCCGGATCCGACAACAGCGATACGTTTGATATCGGACGTCAGATCAAGGAGAAATATCCGCATATTCCGCTGGTTGTTCTGACTCCTTTTTCCCACGGCATCCGGGCGCGTATGGAACATGAGGATCTGAGTATATTTGAATATGTATTTTGCTGGCTGGGAAATACGGATCTGCTCTTGTCCATCATCAAGCTGATCGAGGATAAGATGAATCTGGAGCATGATATCAATGAAGTTGGCGTTCAGATGATCCTGCTGGTGGAAGATTCCATCCGTTTCTATTCTTCTGTCCTGCCGAATCTTTATAAGTTTGTCCTCACCCAGAGTCAGGATGTTGCCACGGAAGCTCTGAACGAACATCAGCGGACGTTGCGAATGCGCGGCCGTCCCAAGATTGTACTTGCCCGTTCGTATGAAGAAGCAATGGACCTCTATGAAAGATTCAAAAACAATATTCTGGGAATTATTTCCGATGCCCGTTTCCCCCGTGAAGGGGCCGTTGATTCGCTGGCCGGCATTAAACTGTTGGGAGAGATCCGCAAGAGTGATCCTTACATGCCGCTGATTCTTCAGTCGGCAGAGGAGAGCAACCGTGCCTATGCTTCCCGGCTTGAAGCTTCTTTCATCGATAAGAATTCCAAGAAAATGAATATCGATTTGCGGGATGCTGTTTCGCGGAATTTCGGTTTCGGCGATTTTATTTTCATCAATCCGCGTACGATGGAGGAAGTAGCCCGCGTTCATAATCTGAAGGAATTGCAGAATGTTATATTCTCTGTTCCGGCTGAGTCCCTGCAATACCATATTATACGCAACCATGTATCCCGCTGGCTTTATTCCCGGGCTATTTTCCCTGTGGCCGAATTCCTGAAGCAGATTCGTTGGGAAGGTCTGCAGGATATCGACGCTCACCGGAAGATTATTTTCGAAGCCATCGTGAAATACCGCAAGATGAAAAACCAGGGAGTGGTGGCTGTGTTCCAGCGCGACCGTTTCGACCGCTATTCCCATTTTGCACGCATTGGTGACGGATCGCTGGGAGGAAAGGGACGTGGTCTGGCTTTCATCGACAACATGGTGAAGCGTCATCCTGAATTTTCGGAGTTTGAGAATGCTTCAGTAGTTATTCCCAAGACCGTGGTGCTGTGTACCGATATCTTTGATGAGTTCATGGATACGAATCTTCTTTATCAGCTGGCTTTGAGCGATGCCGATGATGATACCATTCTGAGAGCCTTTCTGAAAGCCAAACTTCCCGACCGTCTGGTGGAAGACTTCTTTGCTTTCTTCGATGTAGTGAAAGCTCCGATAGCCATCCGTTCGTCCAGTCTTCTTGAGGATTCGCATTACCAGCCGTTTGCCGGTATCTATTCCACCTATATGATTCCTTATCTGGAAGACAAATATGAAATGCTCCGTATGCTGAGTGATGCGATAAAAGGTGTGTATGCTTCGGTTTATTATCGTGACAGCAAGGCGTACATGCAGGCCACCAGTAACGTCATCGACCAGGAAAAGATGGCCGTTATTTTGCAGGAGGTAGTCGGAACCCAGTATGGCGACCGTTATTATCCGGCCATATCGGGAGTGGCCCGTTCCATCAACTATTATCCGATCAATGACGAAACGGCTGAAGAAGGTACCGTCAGTCTGGCACTGGGACTCGGCAAGTATATCGTTGACGGCGGACTGACTTTGCGTGTCTGTCCGTATCATCCGGACAAGGTGCTTCAGACCAGTGAAATGGAAATAGCCCTGCGCGAAACGCAGACCCGTTTCTATGCGCTTGACTTGAAGAACAACGGACATAACTTCTCGCTTGATGACGGATTTAATCTCCTGAAGCTTACCGTAAAGGATGCCGAAAATGACGGTGCCCTCGATTATATTGCTTCCACCTACGATCCGTATGATATGGTGATCCGTGACGGAATCTATCCGGGCGGCCGTAAGCTGATTACTTTTGCCAATATCCTTCAGCATGATGTCTTTCCTCTGGCACGCATTCTTCAGCTTGCCCAGCAATACGGACAGGCAGAAATGAGGCGTCCTGTAGAGATTGAGTTTGCTGTTAACTTCGATGCGCGTACCAAGAGCGGTGTCTTCTATCTGCTTCAGATTCGTCCGATGGTCGATGTGAAGGCCGGACTTGATGAAGATCTTACCCAGATACCTGATGACCAGTTGCTGCTGAAGAGTGAAAATGCCCTGGGACATGGTATTATGGAAGATATCAGCGATGTGATCTACGTGAAGACGGAAGGCTATTCGGCTTCCAATAACCAGTTGATTGCTTATGATATAGAGAAGCTGAACCGCCGTTTCCTGGATGAAGGGAAGCATTATGTGCTGGTAGGGCCCGGCCGGTGGGGCAGCAGCGATACGTGGCTGGGGGTACCGGTCAAATGGCCGCATATCTCAGCGGCCCGTGTCATTGTGGAAGCCGGACTGACTAATTATCGGGTAGATCCCAGTCAGGGAACTCACTTCTTCCAGAATCTGACTTCATTTGGAGTGGGGTATTTCACCATTAATGCCTATATGAATGAAGGCATTTACAATCAGGAATTGCTGAACTCCATGCCGGCTGTGGAGGAAACGAAGTTCCTGCGCTGGGTACATTTTGACCGTCCGCTGACTGTGAAGATGGACGGCCGCAAGAAATTGGGAGTCGTGGTACTGCCGGAAGAAGAATAAGAACGAAAGAAGCTGTTATATAATGAGGAGGCGGGCAAATGTCGGTGGATGTTTGCCCGCCTCGGGCTTTTAAAAAAAGACTTCGACGAATGCAATAAAACGTTTCGGCGTTCGAAGGAAAAGAATTCGACGTTTTTTAAAAAGCCCGAAGGGGAACAGGCACCGTGAAAAAGTGTATTTGGAATAATTTTCTAAAATAAGAAAAAAAGATCAAAAAATATCCGTAATTTTTTGTCTGTTTTTCATATGATGTGAAAAATAGAACAAAAGTCGCAAGAATAGACCTTGTAGGTGTATTTATTTCCCTCTTACTTTGCACCCGATTTGAAAAGGAATAACTATTCATTAATTATTAAACATTATTTCATCATGAAAAAAACATTATTTATTGGCTTATTCTCTATTGCTTTGGCTGGAGGTGTGCTGACTTCCTGCAGCAACGATGATGATTCATCTGTCGTATCTCCGATCACACAGACTAAAACTTATGCGGATGCCAGCGGGCTGACTCTTACATATAGCGGTGCTCCTATGCTGGGCAAGCAGGTTGTCTTTACACCGGATGCAAATGACATTACCAAGGCAACGTTGACTTTATCAGGTGCTCAGACAACTTCTCCGTTGAGTGATAATGCTTCCGGTCTGGCTACGGCAGGTGTCATTCCGGGCGAAGTAAGTACTACCATTGATGTAGACCTGACAATTAAAAACGATACGGTAACCTTTGCCGGAGAAGAAAACCGGGGAGGATATACTTTGAAATATCAGGGATCAGCTACCGATGCTTCTTTGAATCTGGCCTTGAATGTGACTTTTGTTGAAACTGCCTGGACCAATACTTCCTGGCAATTGCTTCCTCCGGGAAATCTGTTCAGTGGTGATCCGATGCAGCCAATCCATGTGAAATGGGATGCAGATCCATTTGATTTTAATGGATCTCCTTATGAAATTCAGTCATTGATTTCTTTGGCTATTAGTATGACTCAAATTGAAGGAAACACCATTCCTAAAATGCTTTGTGGAGTATTAAATAAGGTAACTTTTCTTTCTGACGGAAATGTTCAGGCTGAATACAAGGATTCGCTGAATGCAACAGAGTGGAAGACTTCACCTTTGAATCTGGCTACTTATACTGTGCCTGAACCCAATAAGATCCGTTTGTTCCTGAATCCGGCACAAATTGCAGCAACAGCTTCCGGTAAGAGCCGTGCCGGTATGACGGATGTTCTTTCACAGCTGATGGCTGCTGTTACTCCGATGCTTTCCGAAGGAATTCTGATTACTTTGGACAAAGGTGAAGAAGGTGTGCTGAAAGCTTATCTGGATACAGAAACTCTGCTCCCGATTCTGAAGATCGTAGCACCGCTCTTTGAAGATGAAACAGCAGTGGAACAGATTCTTTCTATGTTGAAAGCTCAGGCTGGTGAGATGGCCGGAATGGTTGATGTATTCTTGAAGCCGGCTCTGGTTGCGATGCCGCAGATTATTGGTTCAACAGAAACCATTCAGATTGGTATCAAGATGCAGGCCGCTCAATAAAACAATAAGAAAAGACCGCAGCCGTTTCCGTTTGAGGAGAGGCTGCGGTCTTTTTTGTATTCTTACGTGTCGGATCTTTCTGCTCAGAAAGCATATCCGAATCCGAAATTCAGATAAATGGGATACATGGCGAATGAGATTGTCTGGAAATCTTTCTGGAAAATATCATTCAGTCCCCATGTCAGGTCGGCGAAAACTTTCAGATGCTTGAATGCTTTCCAGTCAGCACCAGCCTGTACACCCCATTGAAAATGATTCATATCATTATGGAAATCATATGTTGCAATAGCACCGTCCGTGAATACAATCTTCTGTCCCGTAGGGTTTCCTTCCCGAAGATAGCCTTCATATACTTCACCGGAAAAATCCCCGTCCATCAGATACGAGAAATAAGGGCCCAGCTTGACACTCCATCTTTCGCCGAATTTGTGGGTGGCCAGTAAAGGAATGGTTACCAGTGAACTTCTTAATTTGGTCCGTACACCGCCGGTCCAGTTTCCTTTCAACCGGTTCCCGTCGCTGCCGATGATCTCCATTCCGTAGTTTTTCACCGTAGCCCGTGTCGTCATGTTTTTATTTTCCAGTCTCAGTCCGGTGGTCAGTCCCCATTTCTTTTCTGCCCCGAACCATTTGATCGCATTTCCCTCCAGCATGATGGCAAGCGTGGGATTATACGAATCAATACTTCTGATTTCAGCTGGCAAAGGCAGGGGAGAACTTCCTCCGATACTGATACCTGCCCGGACTTCGTATTCCCATCCGTGCAGGGCTGCATTCAGCAACGTCTGATTCTCGTTCTTTTGGGCATAAAGACAGCTTCCGGCAGTAATTATGGCAGCTGTCAGTGCAAGTAAATATCTTTTCATATTCTTGTCAGATTCTGTTTCTTGGATCTTGAGTGATCCTTCCGTTTATTCAAAAATCAGTTCCATCTCGTCAATAAGCAGCGTACTTCCCGGTGCACCTTCAAAAGAAGCCCCGTCTTTGCTGGAAGACATGACAATGCCCAGGCTGTATTTCCCTTCGGCCAGTTTCTGTGCATCTACTCCTTTTCCGAAGGAATCATAATCAAAGTTGAGGCTGAAGCTGGTCCATTCATCTGTTTCGTGAGCATCTTTGATGCGTGCCACCGCTACCATATCCGGATGAGTATATCCGTTGGACGGCAAACTTCCGTCGAGCATGCTTGTTCCGTTGCTGTTGTCAAAGAAGAACGCATAGATGTCAAAAACATCTTTCTGATCCGTATATGCGTCATTGGCAAAGAACTGTTCGCCCGCCTTATACTTATAATATCCTGTCAGGCGGATCGGTTTGCTATAGAAAGGTATTCCGAACTTGGTTGCCTTGAGCGGAGCAGTCAGAGCGTTTGTCAGGTCAAACTGCCCGATAAACAAGTTTCCGGCTGCGATCGGCATGCCTACAAGGCTTCCCAGGCTTCCTGTACTCCGCGTAACCAGTTTCAGGCATTTCCCGTTCCATCCGTTATCATCCTGTGTAGTCGGATAATCTTTAGCCGCAGCCTGGCTGACCGCCAGAGCATATCCTCCGTTTCCGCTGGCCCAGGTAAGCGAATGCTCTCCCTGCTGTTCATAGAATACATAATAATTGCCCGAAGTCTTGACATTTTCAAAATGATATACCGTCGGTATGTTGGTCGAAGTCTGTTCCGTGACCGACACACTGTAAGTGCGGTGCCATTGTCTGTCTTCCGAAGTCACGGTATATCTCACTGGGGAAGAGAAGTCATGAATGCTTCCGCTTTCCGGGCTGATGGTTGCCCCCGGAGTCAGTTCAAAAGTCGGTGCGAGGCTGGAAAGGTCAGTACCTTCCTTCACTTTTATTTCTATGGGATAAGCATTCAACTCATCACTGTAAGGCAGTCCAACCTCAATGGTATTGCTTGCCAGACAGTCCACAGGCAAGAGTGAGCAGGCCGTGATGTCAGCTTCTGCATTGGGAGCCTCTTCCTGGATACAGGAGTTCAGCGTCAGTCCCAGCAGGAAGGTTCCGACCGTTGTTACATACGTTTTTTTCATAGTTTAATCTGTTAGTCTGTTTAGTTTATCCATTATTGCGATATTCCAGCGGGCTCATACCCACGTTCCGCTTGAAATACTTTCCGAAGAATGACATATTTGCAAAGTTCAGTGAATCCGATATGTCCTGTATGGACAGATTGGTAGATTTCAGCTGCGATTTGGCATCCATGATTACCATGGATGAAATGATGTCCACACATGTCCTTCCGGTAACTTGCTTCACAGTCGTGCAAAGGTGAGCATGCGTGATACCCAGTTTCTCGGCATACCAAGCTACGTTTCTTGTCTGGTTATAATGTTGCATGACCAGCTGTCCGAAGTTCCGGCAGATTTGTTCACTCTTTGAAACAGGACTCTTGTCCGTATTCTTATTCTTATATAATATGGATACACCTTTATGTATATCCGCATACAGATTGGGAGCCATTTCCGTTCGCATCTTCTCGGGAAAAGTCTCATACATCCGGATCAGCAGTTTCAGGTAATCCTGCATAACACTTGCTCCCTCCGGTTTCAGTGAGAGGACAGGATGTCCCAAAGTCAGATAAATGGAATCCAGCATTGCTCTGGTCTGATTGCTTTCCTCAATGTATTTGGAAGAAAAGCCCAGAAAATAGATTTTCAGATTCCCGTCCACACGATAGATCTGAAAGATACTTCCCGGAGTAAGCGTAATGATGTCGTTGGGGCGTACCTCAATACGGTTTAGGTTCACTGAGGCATCCACTTCTCCGTCCATGCAAAGCACAAAGATTTCACATTTCAGTCTCACCGGATAATTGGTGTAGAGGCTGAGCAGTTCCTTGCTGATATCCGTACCGATCAGCCAGGGTTCAGGTAAATCTATTTTAGGCAATTCTTTTTCCATGTCTTTTTTGTTTGAAAATATTTCATTTGCAAAGTTAGCCAATTTGAAATATCGGCTATAAAGTAATGCTATAAAATAACATAAAACAGAGAAAATCGGTGTGTTATGTCTTTCTTGAAAAGGCAAAGATAAAGAATAGACCAAAAATAAAATAAATTGACCTTGTGAGGGTGTGTAAAAAGCCGTTACTTTGCAGCCAGAAATAAAACTATAAAATTATTGTTGGATGAAAATGAAAAACTATTTGAAAGTCTTTTTTTCATTGGTATTACTGATATCTTTGGGAAGCTGTACCAGTGAGAAGGAAGAAAATATTTCAGGCCAGGGAAGTATTATGATTGACCTGTCAACTGATTTGTCCTATAGTCGTTCGATAGACGAAGGTGCTTATCAGGATGTGAATAACTATAAGGTGTCTTTGTACAAAGGTGAAGAAGCTGTTTATACGGATAAACCTTATGGGGAATTAGATCTTACCCAGAAAGTTGATTTTGGAGTTTCTTACACTTTAACTGCTTATTATGGGGAAGATGTTGCTGCCGGTTATGATAAATTGTATGTGAAAGGCAGTCAGACATTCTCTGTTTCTCAAGGAGATACGAAAACAGTATCAGTGCTTTGTAAACCAGCCAATGCAAGATTGGCAGTTGTCTATAAAGGTAATGATGAAAGTGATACCTTTGAAGACTATTTTCAGGATTGTTCTGTTACCATAAAGACTGACTATATGGATGAAGCCTGGACTATGAATAAGTCGAATGTAGGTCAGCAGCTTTATTTGAAGACTGGAGATGAAGGAACAAAGGCTATGTTGTCTTTCTCTTTGACAGACAAAAATGGAGAACCTGTAACTGTCGAAGGATTTGAAGCTACTAAAGAAATTAATTTGCAGCCCTGTTATTCTTATACGTTGACGATCAAACCAAATCATACAGATATAGCCGGAGGTAAATTTGGTCTGACTATTACGGTTGATGACGGAGTGACAGAGGAAGATGTAACTGTTGAAATTCCTGGGGAATACATTTAATTTAAATTATAAAGAAGAAAGATATGAAAAGATATAAAAGTTTAATAGGACTTTTGAGTCTGATAATCGGTCTTTCATCTTGCGAAATGCGTGATGAACTTTGGGGTAAAGGTGAAGTAGGACCTAACGATGGAGTTTTAGAACTTGATTTGTCTTCCTTATATAATGGTGTCAAGATAAGCCGTGCTACTGATGCTGTAGATAATGGAACTACAACTGGAAACTTTAATGAGGAAGATATCAATATTGATAATTATACTCTGGTTGTAACCAAAACAGATACTCAGGAAGAAGTTGAAAAAGGACTTGTCAGTGACTTGAAAAATGAAGAAGGTAAGGTGTTGATTCCTTTGAGTGAAGGTGATTATTCTGTTAAGGCCTATAATTATGAGGGTGAGAATGTAACGGTATCCGAGCGTCCCTTCTTTAAAGGTGAGCAGACATTCTCTGTAAAAAAAGGTGTATCTACCGGCGTGGATTTGTCGTGCAAATTGGCATGTGTTGAGGTCGAATTGGGCGTGACAGAATCATTTACAGCTTCTTTTAAAGATGATTATACTGTGACTGTAGATAATGGCGAAGGAGCTACTCAGGTATTTACAAAAGATAATTTGGATAAAAAATATTATTTCAAAACTCCTGATCAGCAGGATCATTTGAGTGCAGCGATTAAAGCGACATCTATAGAAGGTAATTTTATTGAGTTGACGGCTACTATACAGAAACCTGCTGATGCTGAAGGTGGTCATGCAAATTTGGCAGGTGGAGATTCTTTTGTGATCAATCTGACAGAAGATGGTGCTACAGATTCTTATATTAAGCTCGGCTTGGAAGTAGACTTGACCTTTACGGAAGTTGGGGAAACTATTGAAATACCGGTAGAGAATATTATTTATGATGGACCGGATGTACCAGATGGTGGTGGGGATACTGATCCTGAAGAACCGGAAGGAGGAAATACTTTGACTGTAACAGGTGTTCCTGAAACCTATGATTTGACTCTTACTGGAGAAGTTCCTACGATTAAAGTAGATATGGCATCCGAGAGAGGTATTAAGTCATTAGTCGTTTCGATAAGTAGTGATAACCCAGTATTCCCAACTCTGTTGGCTGGTTTGGATTTGGCGGAACCTTTTGATTTATGTAATTTGGAAGATAGATCTACTGCTAAGGATAATTTACTTAATTTAAAATTAATATCAGAAGAAGTTTATGCTCAGTTGTATGCCGGAACATTAACATCTTACACATTTGAGGTTACTTCATTAGTAAAAATGTTGCCTGCAAGTGGTCTTACTGGCTCTCATGTGTTTAATTTGACCATTTCCGATGGTAACGAGACAAAGGAGGGAGCTTTAACCGTGAATGTAACAGAATAATAATCCGGCTTTTAAAGGATAATAACAAAACATAGAGATAAATGAAAACAAATATATTAGTTACCAGTTTATTTCTTTTGGCAGGATTATTCTCTTCTTGTCAATCAGAAATGGAAGAAGCCAAAGGATATGGCTATCTCCAGTTGTCTTCCGTTGAAGTCAATAAGAGTGTGACTACCCGTGCTGATATTACAAGTACAGAAGCAATTGCTGTAGATGTAATAGATGAATCGGCGTTGGTTGTGAAACATGCCGATGATTGGAATGAAATGAATGATGTGTTGTTGCCAGTTGCAACTTATACTATCAAAGCATACTCTGCAGGTAAAGATAAGGAGGCTCAAGGTTTTGATGCAGCTCCTTATTATGAAGGTCAGGCAGAAGTGGCTATCGAGGCGAATAAAGCTAAGGCAGTTGAAATTACTTGTAAACTGGCACAGGCTAAGGTATCAATTAATTGTTCAGAAAGTTTTAAAACAGCTTTTAATGATTATTCTTGCACAGTTGAAGGAACAGATTTTAATATCCCTTTTGTGAAAGATGAATCACGTGCAGCTTATGTAAAGGCAGGTCAGTCTTTAACCGTAATGGTTGATTTCGGTAATGGAAAATCTTTCTCTCAGCAGATTACTGAAAAGACAGAAGCTGCTTATTATTATAAAGTAAACTTGGATATTACAGAAGGTAATGCTTCATTTGATATTTCTGTAGACCAGACTATTCATCAGTATGAAGTAACAGTAAAAGTTCCTACTAAGCAGGAAAGTGCTGATATGGTGACCAGTGATATCAGAAACGATGTTTCTAAAGTTTGGGGACAGTTTGCTTATCTGTCGGGTGCTTGCAATTTGGAAGAAATTACCTCTCCGGTACAGTTCCGTTACAAGAAAAAAGCTGATGCCGAATGGACTACGGTAGAAGCTGTTCAGGAAGAAGATACCAAAAATTATTCAGTAAAGGTTGCTCCGCTTGATTTCAGTACTGAGTACGAATATTATATTTTGTGTGGAGATAAAGCTGGTGAAACTTGTACGTTTACTACAGAAGCGTATGCGGAAATTCCGAACTTGAATTTCGATACGTGGAGTCAGAACGGGAAAAATTGGTATGCCAATGCTGATGCGTCAGATAGTTATTGGGCTACAGGTAATTCTGGTGTTACTATAGTGAAAGATGCTACAACTGTTCCGGTAGAAGGAAGTGAAGCTCATAGCGGAAAAGCTGCTAAGATGACTACTGTTGATGGTGTAATGTTGGTTGGAGCTGCTGCCGGTAATTTGTTTATCGGAACTTATAAAACCGATATGCTGAATCCATCTGCAAGTGTTAATTTTGGTCGTGAGTATGCAGGGGCTCGTCCTGTAAAACTTTCAGGTTACTATAAATATACTTCTTGTGCAATCAATTATGGTTCTCAACCGGGTACACTTACAACTGATGAATGTAATATTTATATTCGTTTGTGGGATGCAAGCGGGGAGGAAATTGGTTTTGGTGAATTTGTGGGTTCTGAATCGGTTGATACATATACTCCGTTTGAAATTACCATTAATTATAGTAATACTCAGAAGCGTCCTGCTAAGTTAACAATTGTTGCTACTTCCAGTCGTTATGGTGGTGAATTTAGTGGTAATAAAGTCGTAGGTCAAGTTGGAGCCGGCAGTACCCTTTGGGTAGATGATTTTGAATTGTCATACTATTAATATTTTACATGAAAAAATATTTAATTCTATTTTTAACTTTTTTGTGCGTCACTTCGGTGTACGCACGAAAAAGTTATGATCGTAATATAAAGCCATCTCTGTTTGTTCCGAAAGGCTCATGGATGGGAGGAGTGACATTCTCTTACACAGAGTTGATGGGTGATAATTATAAGTTCCTTATATTGGATGATGTAAACGGAGAAGGATATACATTTAAGGTAAGTCCATACGCAGGATATTTCTTTCGGGATAACATGGCGGCTGGGGTCCGTTTGAATTATAATCGTACATATGCGGGTGTAGGAAATATCAATATTGATTTAGGCGATGACTTGACTTTTGATATAAGCGATTATAAATATCTGGAGCATGAATATACAGCTGCTGGTTTTTTGCGTACTTATATGGGCCTTGGCAATAGTAAGATATTTGGGTTCTTTAATGAATTACGGTTAACTTATGGATATGGTGAGGGTAAAACCTTATCCGGCGAAGAGCAGAAAGCAACAGGTACTTACCAGACTTCTCATCGTTTGCAGATTGGTGCGGCACCGGGATTGACAGCGTTTGTTATGAATAATATGGCTGTCGAAGTTTCCATCAATGTTGTTGGTCTGGGTTTTTAGTGGATTGAGCAGACAAGTAATCAGGTGGAGCACGGGTCATACCGTCAAAGCTCTGCGGATTTTAAGATTAATATATTTTCAATAAATATCGGTATTTGTACCTATTTCTAAATTGACAGATTATGCTTATAAAAGCCTTGAAATATAGCTTTGTATCATTTTTATTACTGAACATGTCTTCATGTATTGAGAACGATATTCCTTATCCTTATATCGAAGGAGTTATTCAGGATATTCAGGTAGAAGGAATGCAAGGGGAAGCCGTGTTCAATAATCAGGCTCGTACCATAGAATTGACTATTGGTGAGGATGCTTTTATAGATAGTTTGCCGATAACGAAATTGGTCGCAAATTCCGAAGCTTTAATTTATCCGGATTCTGCGGCATGCATTAAGGCATCCGGTTTTCCTGATTTTAGTTTTTCTTCATTAGATGAACTTCCTTCTAATGCTAATACAGCCATTAACTTCACTAATCCGGTTTCTGTCTTATTGAAAACTTATCAGGAGTATTGGTGGAAGATTACTGTAAAGCAGGAGATAGAGCGTACCATCGAAGTTGAGAATCAGTCGGGTACTGCACCTTTATTGGATTTGAATACTCATGTTGCTATTATTTATGTAACAGAAGATGTGGATTACAAAAATATAAAAATAAACAAACTGAATCTGGAAGGTTCAAAAACCAAGTTGATTCCTTCGCCTGATACGATTACTGATTTTACTCGTCCTCGTGTTTTTCAGGCTTATCGGAACGGACGTTATGTCTGTGACTGGACGGTAGATATTCAGAAATCTTCAGTTCCTGCTTCAGTAGAGAAGGTGAATGCATGGGCTAAGAAAGCTTATCTGAGTGGAAGTTTTCGTGCTGGAACAAAGTTGTCTGTACAATATCGTGTACAGGGAGAAGAAGAATGGATTTCTTTGGATGCAGCTTCCATAACGACTACGGGGGCTACTTCATATTCAGCTACGCTGGCAGGACTGGAAAGCGGAACGAATTATGAGGTGCGTGCATTGGCGGATGGAAATGAAGGTGAAATTTTTTCTTTTCAAACAGAGACGATCGTTACGATTCCCAATATGGGATTTGACACCTGGACTCAGGATGGCAAGAACTGGTTCCCTAATTCAGATGCTGCAGACAGTTATTGGGCTTCAGGAAACACCGGAGTTACAACAGTGAAAGATGCGACTACAGTTCCTGTTGACGGAAGTGATGCGTATAAAGGAAAGGCTGCTAAGATGACAACAGTTACTGGGGTTGTACTGGTTGGTTCAGCGGCAGGTAACCTGTTTATTGGAACTTATAAAACGAATATGGGTAATCCTGCGGCTAGTGTGAACTTTGGTCGGGAATATACTGGGGCTCGTCCTACTAAGCTGAAAGGATATTATAAATATAAATCAACACCGATAACGGCAGGAACAAAACCGGGCAATCTGCAGACAGATCAATGTCATATCTATTTAAGATTATGGGACAGTTCCGATACTGAAATAGCCTATGGAGAGTTTATTGGCAGTGAAACGGTGACTCAGTATACTCCTTTCGAATTTGACATAGAGTATAAGAATACGGAAGCTAAACCTGCTAAGATTACCATCGTGGCAACATCCAGTAAATATGGTGGTGACTTTGAAGGCTCAAAGGTAGTCGGTCAGGTAGGTGAAGGCAGTACTCTGTGGGTAGATGAATTTGAATTAAGTTATGATTAAAGTGGGTGCAATGATGAAACAGACAGATTATATAATGCGTAATTTTATATGGAGCATAATACTTTTTGTGCTTGGAGCTTGTAGTCAGGAAGACACTGATTACAGTTCTGCTCATACAGGTTTTCAAATATCATTGGTAGATGCTGGTGGGGAAATTTTATCTCGACAGACACCTATTGAATTACCAGATCCTGTAATGACGAACTTTAATTTGGCCGTAATTTCTCACCAGACAGGAAAAGCAGTATATGAAGGTGCATGTTCATCTTCTGTTCTTGTGAAGGAAGGTGTATATGATTTGATTGCTACTTATGGAGATAGTACAAAATTGGCTTTGGATGCTCCATGTTATTATGGAATAGCATTAGATCAGTCTGTTGTTACAGGTGAATGTTCTCCTGTATCCATTACTTGCAATGTATCTAATGCGTTAATTTCTGTGACGTATACAAATGCAGATAAATTTGATACTACATTTGAGAGTTATTCGATGGAAGTTTCACTTGGAGATCAAACTGTTGAAATTGAAAAAGGATCTGATGCCAGTGCTTATTTCCCGGCAGGTTCATCTCCTAGTTTAAAATTTCATGCATATTTGGCAGGAACAGGTAAAGAGGTTGCATATGAGCTTCCTGCAGAAAAGATTCCGACCAATATAAAAGCTGGGCATCATATTCGGGTGAATTTGACTGTTATGGGTGTGGCATCAGGTGTTGGTATTTCCGTTGATAAAGTAACTAATGAACCGGTGAGTGTATTGGAAACAATTCCTGGGGAATGGTTACCTGCTCCTAAAATTTCTGCTACCGGCTTTGATACATCTACAAAAACTTTAGAAGTGTATGAAACGGAAGCCCAATCAGCTTCTATTGATTTTGCTATCTCTTCCCCTTTACAAGAGTTGGAATTCTCTTTAAATTTTAAGGATGAAAACTTGTCTTCGTTAAATGGCGACTATGTGTTATCTGAACTTCCGGATGAGAAGCGGATTGAATTTGAGAATAAGGGAATAAACCTTCCTATGATTGGATATAATCAAGCGAGTATTACACTTTCGAAAATCTTGACTCGGACTTTACATTCAAAAAATGACGAGGTTGTAGCTAATGAAGTTATTATAAAGAGTGTGAAAGCCAATGATCGTGTAAACAAGGAAGGGATTGTAACATATACAATTAATACGCATAAGCCAGAATTTACAATAACTGCTTTGCCTGGAGATATTTGGACAAAGGAGTTTACTGTTAGTGCCTTGAAAGAAGATCAGGTTGTACATGGTGATTTTTCAGAGTTGAGTAAAAATATGAAATATCAGTTTAGTCTGGATGGTAACAGTGGATGGACTGATTTGGCCGAAGATTTACGTAAGGATGGGCTTCAACCGGGTACAACTTATTATGTTCGGGGCGTTTATAGAGGTGAAATCTGTGGTACGGTAAAGGCTATAAAAACTTATGATGCATTGTCTATTCCTAATTCAAATCTGGATGAAGGATATGATACTTCTTATCCCAAAAATGATAATCCATTGTATACGTTTAAAGGTGGATGGATTGGGACTCGTAATCCATTGACGTGTCATGATCAAGGTGTAAATGCATTTTATGTTTCTAAATCCAGTACTTTACCGATAAATGATAATGGTAGTACAGTAGCTCATATGATGACTATAGGATGGGGAAAGGGGAATAGTTGTGCTGTTGGAAATAAGACAGGTAGTGTGATAAATCATATTTCAGCAGGAATTGTCTGTGTAGGAGATTATGATGCTGGTACTGATATGATTAATGCTAAGGAAGCAGCAATTCGTCCTACAACTCTTTCTTTTATCTATAAAGCTTCTCCTTATAATGGGGATGAGTATTTGGTTAAAGCAGAATTGGTGAATATTACGGATGGTGTTGAAACAATTATAGGTACAGGAAATTTGCAATCTGGAATAACAGTAAGTAACTATACAACTCAGACGATTAATATTGAATACGCTGATACTTATAAGGAGTTGCCTATTACCCATGTACGGGTTGTGTTTAAAGCTGGAACCAAAGAAGATCGGGATCATTTGGAGGATAAATTTAGAGATGCTTCTATTTGGGATGGTTATTCAAATGCTTATATCATAGGTAGTCAATTTTGGCTTGATTCATTTTCTTTCAATTATGATAAATAAACTCTAAATAGATTATGATGAAAAGAAATATATTTTACATCTTGCTAGGTACATTATTTCTGGCATCTTGTCAGCAGGAGAAAGTTCCTTCATCAAATGAGGGATATTTGGTTGTTAGTGGGCTTACAGTTGAGACAGAAAGTTTGGAGATTGTGAGTACGCGTTCTGAAGAAGTACCTCAACCTTTGACTATTGAAATCTGGAAAGGGGAGGAACTTTTGTATACACGAACGGAAGCTGAATTAACAGATAAGATTAAGCTGGAAGTAGGTGCGGATTATCTGTTGAAAGTTTATAGTCCTAACTATCTGACGGATGTAGAGTGGACAAATGAAGAAAAAGGGGAACCTGTTTATTATTGGGAACAATCTTTTGAGGTAAAAGCTGAAGAAACAACGGCTTTAAATGTTGAAGTGCCGATGGTGAATTATGGAGTCCAACTTTCTTTACCTGAAGGCTTTACTGAGATATTTCCAAAATATACCTTTTCTGTCAGTGCTGGGGATCGTATCGTAGGATTGCAGAATGGTGAAATAGTGTATTTCCCTCATGATGCAAAAAAGCATGTAACTTATAGTTTGCAAACAACTAATGTTGATCAGGAATCGAATGAGGCAACAGGTTCTTATGGTGATGAGTCAGGTGAAAGTGGCAAAATGATAGTAAGTGGAACAGTTTACGTCATCACTTACAGCATGGAATACAATGCTTTGAAAGTAAGTCTTTAACCCACCCTCAGGTAATCACTGAACTACCCCGCAGTAGTTGTCGCGTTACCCCGTAGTAACGGACGGACTACTGCGGGGTAGTTTTTAGGCAGGGAATGATGATTCTTTTCCGGTAAAAGCGTATTTTTATCCCGACTTTTACTTAATGAATGACACAAAAATTGCCTATGAGAAGATTAGACCGATGGAAAAAGACTTTGCTGCTGGCCTTGGCCGTGGCTTCGTGTGAGTGGATGGGAGCGCAGACTGCTACTATTTTACCTGCTCCGGTAGAGATGACAATGCAGGAAGGATACTTCCGGCTTATGGACGGAATGACTATCTGTGCGGAAAAAGATGAACTTCATCCGGTGGCAGATTATTTTGCAGAAGCCATGAAGGAAATGAGCGGCGTAACGCTGAAACAGGTTGATACGGATGGAAAGAAGGCAGATATCCGTCTGGAAATCAGTAAAGATCTGTCACCGGAGGCTTATCGGCTGACGGTGGATGCTGACGGTGTGAGTGTAGAAGCTGGAGGACCGGCAGGTGCATTCTATGCTCTTCAGTCGGTGCGACTGGCCATTCAGCCGCAGGACAAGACGGGAATTCCGCGGATGTACGTGGCCGACCGGCCGCGGTTCGGATATCGCGGACTGATGGTCGACGTTTCAAGATATTTTGTCGGGAAGGAGGAACTGATGAAGATCATCGACTGTATGTCAGTGCTTAAATTGAACAAGTTGCATCTGCATCTGACGGATGATAACGGATGGCGGCTGGAAATCAAGAAATATCCGCGGCTTACTTCCGTGGGAGCGTGGAGAGTGAACCAGACAGACCGTCCGTTCCCGGACCGCAGAAATCCGGAGCCGGGCGAGCCGACGCCTATAGGAGGCTATTATACTCAGGAGGATATGAAGGAAATTATCCGTTATGCTGCCGGCCGATGCATTGAGATTATTCCGGAAATTGATATGCCGGGACATTCGAATGCGGCACTGGCTGCTTATCCGGAGCTGGCTTGCCCTTCGGTAGATAAGCACATTTGTGTAGTTCCGGGTATGGGACAGGGCTCGGGTAATATCATTTTCTGTGCCGGAAATGAGGAAACGTTCCGTTTTCTGGAAGGGGTGATTGACGAGGTTGCGGAACTGTTTCCTTCGCATTACATTCATTTGGGAGGCGATGAGGCCTGGAAAGAATACTGGAAGAAATGTCCCCGGTGTGCGGACCGCATGAAGCAGGAAGGCATTACGCATATCGAGGAATTGCAGAGTTATTTCATGCGCCGCATGAGCAAGTATGGGCAGAGCAAAGGCAAACAGGTGATGGGATGGGACGAACTGACCAACAGCACCTTGCCCGACGAGGCAATCATCTTTGGCTGGCAGGGCATGGGTAATGCGGCCTTGAAGGCAGCAGCCCAGGGACACCGCTTCGTGATGACACCTGCCCGGCTGATGTATCTGATCCGTTATCAGGGACCCCAGTGGTTTGAGCCGCTGACGTATTTCGGAAATAATACGCTGAAGGATGTCTATTCGTATGAACCGGTCGGTGCGGACTGGAAGGAAAATTATGAATCGTTGCTGATGGGCTTGCAGGATTCTATGTGGACGGAGTTCTGTAATTCTGCCGAAGATGTCACTTATCAGGTGTTTCCGCGACTGGCTGCGCTGGCAGAAGTGGCATGGTCGCCCAAGGGACACAAGGACTGGTACCGCTTTGTCAAGAGTCTGGACAATTATCTCTACTTGCTTCGTTCAAAAGGAATCCGCTATTCTGAAGCGATGTTCAACATTCAGCATAAGGCGGTTGCAGAGAATGGAAAGGTGAAGGTAACGCTGGAATGCGAACGTCCGGATGTGGCGATCCGTTATACGACAGACGGGATGGAGCCGGATATATCGTCACCTGTTTATACGGCTCCATTGATTGTTGATCACGGGGGAGAGATCCGTTGTGCCACATTTGACGGAACCGGGAAGATGGGCAAGACGCTGACGCTGGATATGGGCTGGAACCTGGCTACGGGTAAGGAAGTGATCTCGCCCAATGTGTCGGATAAATTGCTGACCAACGGAGTGCGGGGAAGTCTGAAACAATCCGACTTTGAATGGACGGAATGGTACACACCGAAGGATGCTTCGTTTACGGTGGATCTGGGAAAAGCTTCGCCTGTCAGCAGGGTGGTTCTGGGCTGTCTTACCCATTATGCGATGGGAGTTCACAAGCCGGCTGGCATTACGGTGGAGGTTTCGGCCGACGGGCAGCATTTCACGAAGGCGGCTTCGCGGACATTTACAAAGCAGGAAATCTTTAAGGAAGGCAATTTCATTGAAGATTTGTCGTTCCAGATTACCGGAGGTAAGTCTGTGCGTTATGTGAAAGTGACGACTACGGACGCGGGTATGTGTCCGGAAGATCACCTGAAACCCGGCCAGCAGTCCCGTTACCGTTTCGACGAGATCCAGGTGTTTTGATTGAACCGGCAGCCTGCTTCCTTCGCAGGTTGCGGACGATAAGAGAGTTTTATGCTGACAAAACTTCTGTTTCGACAGGGTGAAACTTTTGTTTTCTCTATATGAAACTTTTGTTTCCACTAGGTGGAACAAAAAGTTTCACTCAGTGGAACAATTATTTCCACTCGTCAGAACACTTGTTTCGTTTCGTTGAAACCAATGTTTTGTTTCGTCGAAGCCGGATCTTTCCTTAGTCGGCTAAGTTGAAATATACGGTCGGTTGAGGCAGATCAATATTTCCACCATGGATTGTGATACGTGGAATTTTAAGTAAACTTACTTTTTTGCCGATTCCGTGAAAAAACGTATCTTTGTGCTTGAAAATCTGACAAAAGATGGACAATAGCATGCGATATAACGATTTTGCCGGTTTCCTGGCCGGAGAGTTCCCGTTCAAGGTACAGAAGATTTCGGTCAATGCCGGTTTCACCTGCCCCAACCGTGACGGAACGAAGGGTTTGGGAGGGTGTACGTATTGCAACAATCAGACTTTCAACCCGGCTTATTGCAGGGACGACCGGAGCGTTACGATGCAGCTGGAAGAGGGAAAGCGTTTCTTTGCACGCAAATATCCGCAGATGAAATACCTGGCCTACTTTCAGGCATATACCAATACTTATGGTGAACTGGAACTGCTGAAGCGCATGTATGAGGAGGCGCTGGCGGTGGAAGGAGTCGTGGGACTGGTGATCGGGACGCGTCCCGACTGTATGCCCGACAGCTTGCTGGATTATCTGGAGGAAGTGAACCGCAGGACGTTCCTGCTGGTGGAATATGGCATCGAGAGTGCGGACGACCGGACTCTGGAGCGGATCAACCGCGGGCATTCCTTTGCATGTACGGAGGATGCGGTGCGCAGAACGGCTGCAAGGGGCATCCGTACGGGCGGACACGTGATCCTGGGATTACCGGGAGAGAGCCGGGAAGATCTCATAAAGCAGGCGGAACGTCTGTCGGAACTGCCGCTCACAACGCTGAAGATGCACCAGCTTCAGCTCATTCGCGGAACGCGTATGGCGCATGAGTATGCCTTGCATCCGGAGGAATTTCACCTGTTTTCGGCTGATGAATACATTGATCTGGTTATCGATTATGTAGAGCATCTCCGGCCGGATCTGATTCTGGAGCGTTTCGTTTCGCAGTCGCCCAGGGAATTGCTGATTGCGCCTGACTGGGGACTGAAGAACCATGAGTTCACCGACCGTGTCAAGAAGCGCATGAAGGAACGTGATGCCTGGCAGGGAAAGGCATACCGGAAAGCGGACGGGCATAAAAACAGTTAGTTAACAACAACAATATATAAAAGAAACAGAAAGATGGAAATTAAAGGTAAAGTACATTATGTAGGTGTGAACGACCGCACAAAAGCGTTGTTCGAAAATCTGTGGCCGTTGCCGTACGGCGTATCATACAATTCTTATCTGATTGCAGATGATGACATGGTAGCGCTGGTGGACACGGTAGATGTGGCTTTCTTTGAACAGTATCTGAAGAAGATTCGCAGCGTGATCGGTGACCGCAAGATCGATTATCTGATCATCAATCACATGGAACCGGACCATTCGGGAGCCATTGCGCTGATTAAACAATATTATCCGGAAATCGTGCTGGTGGGTAACAAGAAGACTTTCGACATGGTGGAAGGTTACTATGGTGTGACGGGCGAACGTTATGTAGTCGGCGACGGAGACTTCCTGAAACTGGGCCATCACAACCTGCGCTTCTATCTGGTTCCGATGGTTCACTGGCCGGAAACGATGGTGACATACGATGAAACAGAGAAAATCCTGTTCTCGGGTGATGCCTTCGGTTGCTTCGGTGCGCTGAATGGTGGCTGCATCGACCGCAACATCAATACGGATATCTACTGGAACGAAATGCGCCGTTACTATGCAAATATCGTGGGCAAGTTCGGCAATCCGGTACAGAAGGCTTTGCAGAAATGCAGCGGACTGGACATCCGGACCATCTGTCCGACTCACGGACCGGTGTGGGAAGAAAAGATTCCTCAGGTAGTGGAAATGTATGACAAGCTGAGCCGTTACGAAGGCGAAGAAGGTGTGGTGATTGCTTATGGTACCATGTACGGCAATACGGAAGAACTGGCTGAAGCCATTGCTGAAGAACTGAGCGCACAGGGCATCCGCAACATCGTGCTGCACAATGTTTCTCATACGCACCATTCTTATATCCTGGCTGATATCTTCAAATACAAAGGTCTGATTGTGGGATGTACTACTTACAACATGCACCTGTATCCGGAAATGGAGTCACTGCTCAGCAAGGTGGTTGCCCGTGAAATGAAGAATCGTGTGATGGGTTACTTCGGTTCATATACCTGGGCAAGCGCTGCCGTGAAGAAACTGGGCGAGTTTGCCGAGAAGCTGAAGTTTGAACTGGTAGGCAATCCGGTGGAAATGAAGCAGGCCATGAAGCAGGACAACTATGCTCAGGCTAAGGAACTGGCCAAGGCTATGGCTGATCGTCTGAAGGCTGACCGCAAGTAAGAACTGCCGGAAAGGGCGTGATATACAGACAGCGGGTGCATCACTTTTAGCGATGTACCCGCTGTTCGTCTTTTCATTAAGCGTTTGTCTGTTCCCGTCAGTTCATCCGGTTAAACTTGTATCTGAGTGAGATCAGGAAATAACTGCGCAACTGTTCGGCATAACTTTCATAGAAGCCGCTGGAACTTGCCGAGCGTTGCAGGCTTTTGCGCTGGTTCAGGATGTCAGTCCAGGTTGCGGATAGTTCTGCACGCCGTTCCTTGGCAAACTTCCAGGTCAGGGTCAGGTTCCATAATGCTTCGTTCTGTTCTTTGCTGTCCACATAGCTTCCGCTGCGGATCAGGTAGGTGAAATCGGAATCCAGCTGGAAATGAAGCGGAAGCTGGGCTGAGACCAGCGAATTGATGGTATAGTCACGGGTATAGGTATTGCTTCCCTGCAGGGTGTTCAGAGAGTTCCTGAAATGCTGGAAGTCCCATGTGCCGTTGAGTTCAATGTTTCCCCACGAGGGCAGATAGGATACCCCGACGAAGGCATTGATGCCGGAAGTATGTGTTACGCTTTTTTTCAGTTCTTTACCGCCGTCCTCGTTGATCAGTCCCACATTATGACTGTAGTTACCTCCTGCCCGGCCTGCCAGCTTGAAGTTGCCGATCCGCCGTTCATAGTTGGAGTTGCCCATCACGTTCCAGTTTCCGTTGATGTTGACAGGGTAGGTTTCCTGACCCCCCGTCTGAGGATTGTACAGAGTGGCCTGGGTAATTCCGTTCAGTTCCTGACTGCATGTAACATAAGCGGAAATTCCTTTCGTATAATTGCTGAACGAGAGGTTCAGATAATGCTGGTAGGTTGCTTTCAGATTGGGATTGCTTCTGCTGATGTACACAGCCGAGTAATACACAGTGGGAGCCATCAGGTCATACAGGGACGGCTGCCGGGTACTTCCGTTGTAGCGGATGCTCAGGTCATAATCATTCTTGTTGTATTGGACAAAGAAGGTGGGCATCCACTCGAAAGAATATCCTGTGGTGTCTATGATCTGTTTTCCGTCATCCTGGTTCAGGCTTCTCCGCTGCAATGTTCCGGTCAGTCCGCCGTATGCTTTCCAGTTTTCTCCGTCATGAGAGTAGTTCAGGGAGAAAGCATGCTTGATCGTGCGGCTGTTGCGGTGGTTGCTCAGACTGTCAATCAGAAAAGGTACATTACCGGATAAATCGTAGGTACTCTGCATTTCCTTTTCATTCTGGAGTCCCCATGCGTATGAGAACTGCAGGTTGTTCTTTTTCGTGATCCGCCAGGTATAATCCGCTCTGATTTCATGGTTGCCTGATTGTCCGGGGGAGTCCTGGTATTGATGTTGCAGGTCTGTGGAGTCCCGTCCGCTGATATCCTGCAGCTGATAGAACGTCGTGCTGAAGGTTTTGTAAGCATCGTTGTCTTGTCTGTTCCGATACAGTGAGTAAGAGATTCCCAGGCTGTTTCCTTCTTCGCTGAACTGGTGGATCATGCTGGCGTAGAGGTTATATGCCTTGTTCTGCAACTTATTGGAGTTTTTTTGCCAGGTTTCATTCATCCGGATGTCGCGGCTGGTCTGTTCAAATCCCTGGAACGGATGCAGCAGATCGAGGTTGGGATTTTCGCTGAATTTGGCTGAATGGGTGTCTGACATGTTTTCCGACCAGCTCATATTTCCGCCTCCTGCTACACGGAGCATGGTCTGCTTGTTGAGATTCCACATCAGGTTCAGGGAAGAAGAGAAACCGTTTTGAAGGTTTTCCAGTGTCCGTTCGGAAATTCCGTACTGGTTCTGGGAAGTCATATACAGCTCATTGCGTGAAGTGGACCGGTCTCCGGTCTTTGAATGATTGTAGCCGATGTTGGCTGAAACCTGGATATCATCTCCTATTTTTCTGGAGATGTTTCCACCGACATTTCCGGCTCTGTTTCCGTCGTATACTGAGGTAAAGTTGCGGTTCCCGAAACGGCCTACCAGCCCGATGTTCTCGCCGTTTTCCTTGAACTGGAATATTTGTGCCCTGGCATCGTATTTATTCTTGCTGCCGTATCCTCCTTCCAGACCTGCCATCAGCGTGCCATTGACGGCTTTTTTGGTCTGAAGGTCCAGTACATAATTTTTCTGGCTGCCTTTTACTCCGGTCATCTCTTCTTCCTCTGTCGCCTTGTCATACACCTTGAGGCGGCTGACGAAACTGGCGGGCAGGTTCTCCAGAGGCACACGGGTGTTGCCCTTGAAAAACTCTTTTCCGTTGACGGTTATTTCACTGATCTTTTCACCTTTGTATTCAATTGACTTGGTTTTCGGGTCGTAACTTAAACCGGGGATGCGTCGGATCAGTACTTCCAGATAGGCTCCTTCGGGAAGTTTGTATGCTTCGGCATTGAATATGGTCGTATCTTTTTTCTGTTCTACGGGCTGTACGAGGGCTGTCACTACCACCTCATTCAGTGTTTTTACGTCTTCCTTCAGCCGGATTGTGCCGGCCTGGATGGCATAGGCTGTTCCTGATATTTCCTGCCAGACAGGAAGGCATCCCGTAAACGACGTTTTCAGCAGGTATTTCTGAGACAGATCGCAGTGCAGGCGCAGGGAGAATTTTCCTTCTTTGTCGCTGGTTGCACCGGCAAGGAAAGTGGAATCGGGCAATGACAGCAATGAAATATTGGCATATTCCACGCTTTCCTGTTTACCGTCTCCCGGGTCCATGACGACTTTTCCGCTAATCTCCCGGTTGATTTTCTGTTCTTGGGAAAAGGCGGACAGGGAAAGCATGAACACCAGTAATAGAAAGGCATATAATTTATGCATACGTCTCAGTCTCGGAATTGTTTTGAATAATCCGGCTCCTAAAGTACTCAAAATTTTCAGATTCAAAGGAACGGAATGAATAAATTTTGGGGTGTGGAGTCTCTTTTCCATATATGAGAGGATAAGCAGGGAGACTAAAAATGTCAAGTCCTGCCGGATCTATTTTCCGGCAGGACTTGAAGAGTGAATCGGATCGGAAAGATCCGACGGATGAATTTAGTCTTGCGCCTGATGAACAGTGAGCTGCGGGAACGGGAAGCCGATACCTTCCTTGTTGAAGGTGGCGTAGACAATGCGGTTCATATCGAACATGACATCCCAGTAGTCAGCAGTCTTGGTCCATACACGTACCTTGATGTCAACGCTGCTGGCAGACAGAGATCCGAGACCGATGAACGGGGCCGGAGTCTGCAGGATACGTTCGTCGGCTGCAATGATGCGTTCCAGTACGGCTTTGACGCGTTCGTAATCTTCTCCGTATTCCACACCGAATACCCATTCGGCACGTCGGGTTTCCTGCTTGCTGTAATTAGTAATGGCATTGCTGCTCAGGGAACCGTTGGGCACGTAAATGATCCGGTTGTCCACGGTGGAAAGAATGGTGTGGAAAATCTGGATTTCCTTTACCGTACCGCTGGCGCCTTGTCCGTCAATATAGTCACCAACCTTAAAGGGCTTGAACACCAGAATGATCAGTCCTCCTGCAAAGTTGGAGAGGTTGCCGGACAGAGCCATACCGATTGCCACACCGGCAGAGGCCAGGATAGCAGCGAAGCTGGTGGTTTCAACACCCAGACGACTTACGATGGCAAAGGCCAGAATCAGGTTAAGCAGAATGCTCAGCAAGCTTTTCAGGAAAGTCTGTACACTGATTTCCAGCTTGCGCTTTTCAAGAATTTTGGCTACCAGCCGGCTGATCTGCCGGCGTCTTCAAGACGTTTATACAGCAGCAGAAAGCCGTCATCTTCCCATAAAAGC
>OHAE01000877.1_pt1 | contig 25651 bp, 24 predicted proteins | sample 1577061 | NCBI WGS metagenome assembly OHAE01 (sample SAMEA3541535, study PRJEB24748) | human gut metagenome | biome: human gut; feature: human-associated habitat; material: faeces | place: China | collected 2012
AGCCGCCCAAGGGCGGCTCCCTTCTACTATGGCTACTTACGCAAACAGGTAGGCGTACCGGTCACGGACGGTGACGATGAGCTTTTCCAGCTCCGCAGGCAGGTCGTTGCGGCCGGAGAGGTCGTACTCCTTGGGTTCCCCGAAGGTACGTACCTTCACCCGGTCGCCGCCCAGGAACAGGACACCGGCGTTGTGGGAATCCGCCATATCCTCCGCTGTCTGGAAGAGGGTGAACTTATCGTGGCAGGGCTCGGAGTGGTAGGGGCAGAACTGGGTGCAGTTGCCGCACTCGTTGCACATTTTATCCACGTGCAGGATCTGGTGGCTGCCGTCGGCCATGGCAATGACCACGTTGGCCCGGTTGGGGCAGGAGTCGGCACAGTTTTCGCAAGCGGTGGAGCACTGGAGGCAGCGCTCACCCTCGCAGGCGGTGCAGCCGCTCATCCGCAGGATACCCTTCTTGGCGATGGCGTCGGCCTTGGTGATGTAGGCCTGCTGGGGGATATCGTAGGTATGGGGAGCGCCGATGACCGCCTCGGCGAACTGTGCGGCGTCGGCAATGCCCTCCACCACCGTAGCGGGGCCACGGCGGGCGTCACCGGCGGCGTACACGCCCTCCACATTGGTTCGGAAGGCGGGGCGGCCCTTGCCGTCCACCTCCACGCCGTTGGAGGTCAGGAGGTCGCTGTCCACCTGCTCGCCCACGGCGGAGATCACCAGATCGCAGGGGATGTCCACATACTCGCCGGTGGCCACGGGGCTGCGGCGGCCGGAGGCATCTGCCTCGCCCAGCTTCATCTTCTCGCAGCGCAGCACACCGTCCTTCTGCTCCACCGGGGCGCACAGCTCGGCAAAGGTCACGCCGTCCGCCAGCGCCAGCGCCAACTCATGCTCGTCGGCGGGCATATATTTTTTGGTGCGGCGGTAGACGATGGTGACGTGCTGGGCGCCGCTGCGCTTGGCCAGACGTGCCGCATCCATGGCGGTATTGCCGGCGCCCACCACGGCCACATTGCCGCCCACGGAGATGTTCCCGGCCTTGACGCCCTTCATCCACTGGATGGCGCCGGCCACATCGCCGGGGATGCCCAGCCGGCCGGGCTTCCATGCGCCCACGGCATAGAGGATATGGGTGTAGCCCATGGCCTTCAGCTCTGCCACGGAGGGGGCGGGAGCGCCGCAGCGAACCTCCACGCCGTACTTCTCCATCAGGGCGATGTCCTTCTGGATGGCCTCGTTGGTGATGCGGAAGGCGGGGATCACGTGGCGGGGGACACCGCCCAGACACTGCTCCCGCTCGAAAATGGTGGTCTCGATACCGGCACGGCCCAGGAAATAGGCGGCGGCGATGCCGGTGGGGCCGCCGCCGATGATGGCGGCCTTCTTGCCGGAAACCTTAGCGGGCTTCTGGATGGAGGCCATCAGGGCCTCATAGCCACGCTCCGCCGCCACCAGCTTGGTATCCCGGATGCGAATGGACTCGTCGTAGAAATTCCGGGAGCACTTGGTCTGGCACCGGTGGGCGCAGATGGTGCCGGTGAGGAAGGGCAGGGGGTTCTTCTCGGTGATGAGCTTCAGAGCCGGGCCGTACAGGCCCTTGCGGACCAGCTCCACATATTCGGGGATATCCTGCTCGATGGGACAGCCGCCCTTGCAGGGAGCCATGAAGCAGTCCAGCCAAGGCACCTGCTTGTCGCTCTTGCGGCTGGGCAGGGGCTTGATGGGCTTGACGTGGTGGAAGTCCGTGTGGCTGGCGGTGGACAGGTCACAGATGGCCTGTGTGTCCGTGCCGGAGAAGGGGCGGTAGGGCAGAGCCTCCACCTTCTCCACCATTTGCAGCAGGCGGTTGTAGCCGCCGGGCTTGAGGATGGTGGTGGCCACGGTGATGGGCCAGATACCAGCGGCAAACAGCTTGTCGCAGTTGAAGTACTCGGCGCCGCCGGCGAAGGAGATCCGCATCCTGCCGCCGAACTGCCGGGAGATGCGGTGGCACATCTCGATGGTCAGGGGGAACAGGCTCCGGCCGGACATATACATCTCGTTGTTGGGCAGTTCACCACGGGTGGTGTCCACCGGGAAGGTGTTGGAGAGCTTCAGGCCGAACTCCAGACCGCAGCTGTCCGCCAGCTTCTGGAGCCGCTGGAACATGGGAACGGCGTCCGCCCACTGGAGATCCTCGTTGAAGTGGTGCTCGTCAAAGACGATGTAGTCATAGCCCATGGCGTCCAGCGTCCGCCGGGCAGTCTCGTAGCCCAGAATGGTGGGGTTGCATTTGACGAAGGTGTGCAGGTGCTTTTCGGAGATGAGATAGCTGGCAATGCGCTCGATCTCATCGGGAGGACATCCGTGGAGGGTAGAGACGGTGACGCTGCCGGAGACACGGGGGGAGATGGCGTCGATGAAGTCGCTCTCCGCCGGGAACAGCTCCTTCAGAACCGCCTTGCACTCACCGAAGATGGCGGTACGGCGGGCGTCCATCATGCCGTCGATGTAGGTGTTCACCTTCTCGCCCTTGATGCCCTCCAGATCGTAGCCTACGGACATATTGAACACGAAGCCGTCGGGATCGCCCAGATCGTAGACCTTGCTGAGAACCTTCAGGGCGCACCAGGCCTTGATGTACTCGTCCATGGCCTGCGGCACCGTCAGCTCCGTGGACCACTCCTGATTGTAGCCCTCGTCGTTGGCCAGAATGCAAGGGCGGGGGACGCAGGCGGCCAGATCGGCGCCGTCCATCTTCTGGACGGTCTTGACCTCGAAGAACCGTGCGCCGGCCACATAGGCGGCGATGATGTTCTGAGCCAGCTGGCTGTTGGGGCCGGCGGCGGGGCCGAAGGGAGTTTCGATGCGCTCACCGAAGATGGGCAGACTCTTGCCGGAGGCGCGATAGGCCTTGTGGATGCCGAAGATCTCGCCGCAGTCGGCGTATTCGGTGACCACCCAGTTCATAAGAGAGCGGAAGGGGATGGGATACATTTTTTCAGACATGGGGATTCCTCCTTATTGTGATATGGGGATGATGGGATATCAATACGTTCTGTGGTTCAGGTCACCCCACAGCTTTTTGGCGGCTTCCAGAATGTGGGCGTTCTCTGCCTCCTCGTCGATGCCCACCAGCACACGGTCCTGCATCAGCACCTTGCCGCCTGCGATGGTGGTCTGGCACTGGCGGCCGGTCATGCCGAAGATCATGTGGCCGTCGATGTTCTCGTCGGAGAAGGGGGTGAAGGGCTTATAGTCCATGACGATAATGTCCGCCGCTGCGCCGGCCTTCAGCACGCCCAGCGTGGTGGGGAAGTACTTCTCACCGATTTTGGCGTTGTTGCGGAACAGCATATCCGTCACCTCGCACCAGCCCACGTTGGGCAGGCAGTTCTGGCTCCGCTGGGAGCACAGGGCCACCTTGATGGACTCCAGCATATCGTTGGTATAGGCATCGGTACCCATGCCCAGCAGGATGCCCCGCTTGTGCAGCTGGATCACCGGGCAGATGCCGATGGCGTTGCCCATGTTGCTCTCCGGGTTATTCACCACCATGGTGTTGGTGTGCTGGATGATCTCCATCTCGGCGGTGTTGACGTGGATGCAATGGCCCAGAATGGTCTTGTCCCCCAGAATACCGTGGTCCTGCAGCCGCTGGATGGGGCGGCGGCCGTAGTTCTGCAGGGAATCATACACATCGTTCATGCCCTCAGATACATGGATGTGGTAGCCGGTGCGGCCGTTGTTGGCGGCCACCATCCGGTCGAAGGTCTTGTCGCTGATGGTGAACAGGGCGTGGCCGCCGAACATGGCCGCCAGCATGGGGTCCTTGTTCTTCTCACACTCGGTGATAAAGTCGGCGTTCTCCTGAATGGCCTGCAGGCACTTCTCCTCGCCGTCCCGGTCGGAGACCTCATAGCACAGACAGGAGCGCAGGCCCAGACGCTTGGACTCCTCGGCGATGGTGTGGAGGGTGCCGGGAATCTCGCCATAGGAGGCGTGGTGGTCGAAGATGGTGGTGACACCCTGCTTGATGGAGTCCATGTACAGAGCCGTGGCGCTGGCCCGTGTGCCGTCCATCATCAGCTTGCGGTCGATGGCCCACCATGTACCGTCCAGTACCTCATAGAAGTTGGTGGGATTGTTGCCCACGATGGACAGACCTCTCGCCAGAGCGGAGTAGATGTGGGTGTGGGCGTTGATGAGGGCGGGCATGATGACGCCGCCCTTGGCATCGATGCAGTGGGCGTCGGGGTACTTCTGACGTAGGGCGCTCTCCTCACCTACCTCCACGATCTTGCTGCCCTCGTAGGCCACGGCACCATGCTCGTAATAGCCCTTGCCCTCCGTGTCACGGGTGATGAGTCTGCCGTTGATGACCAGATTCATGATGTTTCCTCCTTTTATAATGTTTCCGGGTAACAAAAAATGCTCCAAATCCCCGGAGAGATCTGAAACACTCAAGCAACCGCCGAGTGATAGTTGCAGCCCGTGTGCGAGACACTTCCTTACAGCTACCAATCTGAATTGTCACACTCATTCTACCCGAAAACGGCGCAAAATGCAACAGCAAATTCCATGGAAATGCCGAAAAATATCCGCAGGCATGGAATGTCTGCGGATATTTCGGATAGAAAAGAGAGAATTGCTGAAAAAGCTTTCAGTTTTGCTGCGGGGTTTACTTGGTGCCGAAGATGCGGTCGCCGGCGTCGCCCAGACCGGGGACGATGTAGCCGTTCTCGTTCAGGTGGTCGTCCAGCGCAGCGCAGTAGATGTCCACATCGGGGTGGCGCTCATAGATGAATTTCACGCCCTCCGGGGCTGCCACCAGGATCATCAGCTTGATGTTCTTGCAGCCCAGCTCCTTCATCTTGGTGATGGCCATGTCGGCGCTGCCGCCGGTGGCCAGCATGGGATCCACGATCAGCACGTCACGGCCGGCGATGTCCTTGGGGTACTTCAGGAAGTAGAAGTGGGGCTCCAGCGTCTCCTCATCCCGGTACATGCCGATGTGGGCCACACGGGCGGAGGGAACCAGCGTCAGGATGCCGTCCTCAAAGCCCAGTCCGGCCCGCAGGATGGGGACGATGGCCAGCTTCTTGCCTGCCAGCACAGGCGCCTCGTAGGAGCAGATGGGGGTCTCGATGGTCCGGGTGGTCATGGGCAGGTCACGGGTGGCCTCGTAGGTCAGCAGCATGGCGATCTCGCCCACCAGTGCCCGGAAGTCCTTCACGCTGGTGTTCTTGTCACGCATCACCGACAGCTTGTGCTGCACCAGGGGATGGTCCACAATGTGCAGGGTGGGAAACTGATTGCTCATAGTCTTGTCCTCCGCATATAAAAATTTTTGAATCAGTCCAAAGTGATCTTCAGGCCCTTGGCCAGCCGCTCCCGCTCCGCCTGACTCAGCCGCAGGTAGACCGGAACCAGATCACGGGCGGATACCGTTTCGCCACGGGCGGCCATCTCCTCCGCCGCCAACGCCACGCCCACGGCGTTCTGCATCACCAGCTGGGCCGGGGCCATGCGGCAGGGGATGCCCGCCTCGGAGAGAAAGCCGCTGCACAGAGCGGCGCCGTCCCCCACCACCAGCTTGGGCCGGGGATCGTTTTGCAGCTCCTCCGCCAGCTGGGACAGGGCGATGGCCCGGTCGGGGGTCAGCCGGGTGAGCTGTCCGCCTTCGGCGGCGAATACGGCGTTATAGACCTGACTGCGCCGGGCGTCCATGGAACAGACGATGAGGCCATCCATGTGCCGCAGGTTCTGGGCCATGGCCTCCAGCGTGGACACACCGCAGCAGGGCTTGTCCGCCGCCCAGGCCAGCCCCTTCAGGGTCGATACCCCGATCCGCAGGCCGGTGAAGCTTCCCGGCCCCGCCGCCACTGCCAGCAGGTCCATGTCCGACAGCGACTGCTCGCTCTCCCGCAGCATGGCGTCCACCAGCGGCATCAGGGTACGGCTGTGGGTGAGGCCGGTGTTCTGATAAGTATAGGCCCGCACCACGCCGCCGTCGGTCACGGCAGCGGATACGCTTTTGGCAGAGGTTTCCAGAGCCAGTATTTTCAAAATCCCGTCACCCCCGTTATGGTGATGCACCGTCCGTTGTCCTCGCCCTCCAGCCGGCGGATGTCCACCCACACGGTGTCCTCCGGCAGGGCCTCGGCCACGTTCTCACTCCACTCCACGGCGCACACGCCGCCCCGGTCCAGATAGTCCTCCCACCCGATATCAAAGAGAGCGTCGGCATCCGGCAGGCGGTACATATCGAAGTGGAACAGGGGGATGCGCCCCTGATACTCGTTGACGATGGTGAAGGTGGGGCTGGTGACCCGGTCCCGGCAATCCAGCCCACGGGCCAGACCACGGGTGAAGGCGGTCTTGCCCATGCCCAGCCCGCCACGGTAGGCGATGACGGTGCCGGGGGCCAGGGCGCAGCCCAGCCGACAGCCCAGCGCCTCCGTCTCGGCGGCGCTGTGGGTGAGATGCTCCATGTCCATCGCCTCCTATCCTGAAATCGACTTATTATAGCACACATCCCCACGGATGAAAAGGGCAAACTTGCCCAAGGGTAGGGGGAATGTAGGCTTTACCTTTTTACGCTCCTGTGCTATACTGATACATGATATGCAACCATACGAAGGGAGGGCGGCCCATGAACCTGTGTGACCGCAATGAGATACAGGAGCTGCTGCGGCGTCACGGCTTCCGTTTTTCCAAATCCATGGGGCAGAACTTCCTCATTGAAAGCTGGGTGCCGGAGGATATCGCCGCCGCCAGCGGCGCCGACCGACAGACCGGCGTGCTGGAGATCGGTCCCGGCATCGGCCCCCTGACCCAGCAGCTGGCCCGGCGGGCGGGGAAGGTAGTCTCCGTGGAGCTGGATCGTCGGCTCTATCCCGTGCTGCGGGAGACTATGGCGGACTTTGACAACTTCACCCTGCTGGAGGGGGATGCCATGAAGCTGCCCCTACGGCAGACGGTGAAAGAGCAGTTTTCCGGTCTACGGCCCATTCTGTGTGCCAATCTGCCCTATAACATCACCACACCTTTCCTTACCGCCTGCGTGGAGGCCCAGTGCTTCGACAGTCTGACGGTGCTGATCCAGAAGGAGGTGGCCCAGCGCATCTGCGCTGCCCCCGGTACGGCGGACTACGGGGCCTTTACCCTGCTGATGCAGTACTATACCCAGCCGGAGCTGCTGTTCACCGTTTCCAACACCTGCTTCCTGCCGGCCCCCAAGGTCACCTCGGCGGTGATCCACTGCCGCAGCCGCAAGGCTCCGCCGGTGGAGGTGTGCTCCAGGGAGATGCTGTTCCGCACCGTCCGGGCGGGCTTTGCCCTGCGGCGCAAGACATTGGTGAACTCCTTGCAGACGGCCTTCCCCCTGCCCAAGGAGCGGCTGACGGAGATCGTCGCTGCCTGCGGGCTGGATCCCTCTGTGCGGGGAGAGCGGCTGGGGCTGGCGGAATATGCCCGGCTGGCGGATGCGCTGGCGGCGGAAAAGGAGGGGTGAGATGTTTCGCTCGTTGTTTGATCCCAACAGCGCCTTCTCCCGTGGCATGGAGCGGGTGTGGACGCTGGTGGTGCTGAATGTGCTGTGGGTGTTGTGCTCTCTGCCGGTGGTGACCATAGGCCCCTCCACAGCGGCGCTGTATCAGGTGCTGGGGAAAGTGATACAGGGGGAGGACAGCCACACGGCGAGAAAATTTTTCGCCGCATGGCGGGAGAACTTCAAGTGTGCCCTGCTGGTATGGCTGCCCATGCTGGCGGTGCTGGTTCTGTGCGGCTTTGATCTGTACTTCGCCGTTCTGAACGATCGGTTTTTGTGGAAGCTGCTGGCGGTATTCGCCTTGCAGCTGGCGGCAGTGGAGCTGACGTTTGTGTTTCCCCTGATGGCCCGGTATCAGAACACGTGGCGCAGCCACATGAAAAATGCCATGCTGGTGGGGGTGGGGAACCTGCCACGGATGCTGCTGATCTGGCTGATCTGGGCGGTGCCGGTGGGGGCGTGTCTGGTGTTCCCGTGGCTGCGGCTGTATCTGAGCCTTGTGTGGCTGCTGATCGGGTACAGCAGTCTCAGCTATGTGACGGCTCTGCTGCTGCGGCCGGTGTTCCGGCGGCTGGAGCAGCCCAAGGATGACCCGAAGAAGGACGGGACGGATGCGTCCTGACCGGCGGGAGCTGACGGCTTGACAAGCGGCGTCAGGTATGGTAAACTGTGATAAATTTTGTAATGTACGGAGGGTACAGCTATGAAGCACATTCAGACCATTGAGACCCGTGACCTCTGCCAGAGCGCCAAGAACGGCGGCTGCGGCGAGTGCCAGACCCCCTGCCAGTCTGCCTGCAAGACCAGCTGCGGTATTGCCAATCAGGCTTGCGAGAAGAAGAACAACGACTGAGTTGTGAAAACCATGGTGCCGCCCTTGCCGGGCGGCATTTTTGGCGTAGAGATCAAATATAAAGGTAGGAAACAGGATGATACATCAATATAAGCTGGGTGACCTGTGCGTGGTGCTGGATGTGTGCTCCGGCTCCGTCCACGCCGTGGACGAGGTGGCCTATGACATGATCGCCGGGTTCGAGACGCAGGAGCGGGAGACGCTGGTGGAAGCGCTGGCGGAGAAGTACCGGGATCGGGAGGATGTGACCCGGCCGGAGCTGGAGGAGTGCTACGATCAGCTGCTGGCGCTGAAGGATGCGGGGAAGCTTTTCACCGAGGACACCTTCGCCCCCATGGCCGGGGAGCTGAAGGCCCGTACCTCCGGAGTCATCAAGGCATTGTGCCTCCATGTGGCCCACACCTGCAACCTCAACTGCTCCTACTGCTTCGCCAGTCAGGGCAAGTACCACGGCGACCGGGCGCTGATGAGCTATGAGGTGGGCAAGCAGGCGCTGGACTTCCTCATGGATCATTCCGGTACCCGGCACAATCTGGAGGTAGACTTCTTCGGCGGTGAGCCGCTGATGAATTTCGACGTGGTGAAGCGGCTGGTGGCCTATGCACGCAGCGTGGAGAAGGAGCGGGGCAAGCACTTCCGCTTTACCCTGACCACCAATGGGGTGCTCATCGACGACGACGTCATCGACTTCGCCAACCGGGAGATGAGCAATGTGGTGCTGAGTCTGGACGGCCGCAAGGAGGTCCATGACCGCTACCGGGTGGACTATGCAGGAAACGGCAGCTGGGAGAAGATCGTTCCCAAGTTCCAGAAGCTGGTGCAGGCCCGGCAGGGGAAGAACTACTATATGCGGGGGACCTTCACCCATGCAAACCCCGACTTTTTGAAGGACATCCAGACCATGCTGGATCTGGGCTTCACGGAGCTGAGCATGGAGCCGGTGGTGGCTGCCCCCGGTGATCCGGCGGCCCTGACGGAGGCGGACAAGGAAATCGTCATGCAGCAGTATGAGGAGCTGGCCCGACTGATGCTGCAGCGGGACAAGGAGGGACGGCCCTTCACCTTCTACCATTACATGATCGACCTCAAGGGCGGCCCCTGTATTTATAAGCGCATCTCCGGCTGCGGCTCCGGTACGGAGTACATGGCCGTGACTCCTTGGGGCGACCTGTACCCCTGTCACCAGTTCGTGGGCGACGAGAAATTCAAGCTTGGCAATATCTGGGACGGGGTGGAGAACCATGCCGTGCAGGCGGAGTTTGCCGGGTGCAACGTGTATGCACGGGAGGAGTGCCGGGACTGCTGGGCACGGCTCTATTGCTCCGGAGGCTGCGCTGCCAACGCCTATCATGCCACCGGCTCCGTCCGGGGCGTATACGCCGACGGCTGCGATCTGTTCCGCAAGCGCATGGAGTGTGCCATCGCCGTGGCGGTGGCCCGTGAGCTGGGGACGGAATGAGTACCCCTATCTGCGATTTCGTCCGCCGCTACGCCGGCGGCGGGGCCGTGCGGCTGCATATGCCCGGCCACAAGGGCTGCGGCCCGCTGGGCTTCGAGGCACTGGACATCACGGAGATAGACGGCGCTGACGATCTGTTTCACCCGGAGGGCATTATCGCCCGGAGCGAGGAGAACGCCGGAGCCATCTTTGGAGCACACACCCTGTACGCCACCGGAGGCTCCACCCTGTGCATCCAGGCCATGGTGCAGCTGCTGGCGGTATATGCACGCAGTCGGGGGCAGAGGCCCCTGCTGCTGGCGGGACGCAATGCCCACAAGGCATTCGTCAATGCCGCCGCTCTGCTGGACGTGCCGGTGCGCTGGCTCTGTCCGGCAGCGGGAGAGACCTATTACAGCGGGGCCGTGACCCCGGAGCAGCTGGAGCGGGAGCTGGCTTGCAGCCGGGAGCCGGTGACGGCGGTGTATCTCACCTGCCCGGACTATCTGGGGGAGCTGCCGGATGTGGCGGCGTTGGCGACGGTGTGCCGCCGGGCTGGGGTGCTGCTGGCGGTGGACAATGCCCACGGGGCATATCTGAAATTCCTGTCCCCCTCCCGGCATCCCATGGATCTGGGAGCAGACCTGTGCTGCGACTCCGCCCATAAGACGCTGCCGGTGGTCACGGGCGGGGCGTATCTGCACATCGCCCATCAGGCCCCGGAGCTGCTGCACCGGCAGGCCAAGGCGTCCATGGGGCTGTGGGGCTCCAGCAGCCCGTCGTATCTGATCTTGCAGTCGCTGGACGCTGCCAACGAGCTGTTGGCGGACTATCCGGAGAAGCTGCAAGCGCTGCTGCCGCAGCTGGAGAGTCTGCGTCGTCGGCTGGCGGCGCAGGGATGGGAGCTTCTCTCCGGCGAGCCGCTGAAGGTGACGCTGTGTCCCAAAGGGTACGGCTACACCGGCTCGGAGGTGGCGGCGGCACTGGAGAGAGACGGCATCTACCCGGAGTTTTACGACCCGGATCATGTGGTGCTGATGGTATCGCCCCAGAACGACCCGTCAGATCTGTGGCGGCTGGAGAAGGCGCTGACGGCGCTGCCCCGAAGGGCAGCCATCCGGCAGGGGCCGCCCCCCATGCCTCGGCTGGAACAGGCGGTGACGCCCCATGAGGCCATGCTCTCCCCATGGGAGGAGGTGCCGCTGGCGGCGTGCTGCGGCCGTATCTCCGCTGCAGGAGTACTGGGCTGTCCCCCGGCGGTGCCGGTGGTGCTGTGCGGCCAGCGGATAGATGCGGCGGCGGTGGAGGTGTTGCGCTATTACGACTTTCACCGGTGCGCTGTACTGACGGAATAAGAAAAAGGAACCCCACGGCGTATTACGCTGTGGGGTTCCATATCTATGCGAGCAGGTCTGTAAGCCGGGTTCTGTATTTGACAGTCATCTATCTAAGCGCATCGTTGCCGGTGCGCTTCAGCCACCTCGGGAGCGGACGGGCCGCCCTATTGCTCCCATAGCGGTGTTGCTCCGGATAGAGTTTACAGCATCGGACACTCTCGAGCCGATGGGTGAGCTCTTACCTCGCCTTTCCACCCTTACCTCCGAAGAGGCGGTATATCTCTGTTGCACTTTTCCTGAAGTCGCCTTCGGCGGGCGTTACCCGTTATCCTTGCCCTGTGGAGCCCGGACTTTCCTCATGAACAGGCTTTCGCCTTGTCCCCGCAACTGTCTGGCCTACTCGCAGGGTCTATTGTACAGGATGGCGCCGAAAAAGTCAACCGGAGATGGGCTCCTCCGGCGGGGTGCGGCGGCGCTTGCGGACCAGCAGGGCGATGAGGGTATAGACATCCTCCGTCAGCAGAGCCAGTACGAGGAAACGAATCGAGCCGAACTTCCAGATAAACAGTGCAGTTGTGACCACGATAAAAGCGATTTGCAGCAGCAGGTCCGGGAGCGGGAGATTCGGAGACACCAATTTGGGACGGATCAGAAGGATCAGTGTGCCCAAAATCACGGACAATATGTAGTAAGTCGCAATAGGGTATATGTTGAAGTGTATCGTGGAGTATTCCTGTATGGGTCTCTGCGCTGCTAAGATGCCAAAGAAGGCGGCATACAGCAATATGTTGATGCACTTTTTCATAGCCATTGTCCTTTCTTTAGTTGATGATATCATTGTAGCATAGGAATAGACAATGCGCAACATAAAAAGTGAAATATATTAAAAAACTTTGTGGAAAATATAGAAAATTATATACAGAGTATAAAATAAGGGGGCGGCCTCTGGTAGAAGGCCACCCCCTTCAGGAGGAGATATAAGGGATGTGTGGAGAGGGGCTATCGGCGCAGCTGATCCCAGAGGACAATGCGGTCGGAGGAGAGGGTTCGGGGCAGATCGATGATGCGCTGGTTGCGGCTGCCACGGAACTGGAGGGAGATGTCCTTTTCCTCCCGGAGGAAGCGGCCGTCTACCAGAATATCAATGCAGTGCAGGAGGTCGTCTGTCACCTCGCAGCGGGGGTAGGAGCCATCCTGCAGCAACTCGTCCTCCAGTCGGAAACCGGTGAAGCACCAGACATTCTTCCGGGGATAGCGGCGGCGGACCTCCCGCAGGAAGGGCAGCAGGTCCCGCTGGTTCCGAGGCTCGAAGGGCTCGCCACCCAGCACCGTCAGGCCATTGACGAAGGGCTTGTCCAGCTCACGGAAGATCTCCGTCTCCGTCTCGTGGGTGAAGGGCCGGCCGTAGCGGAAGTCCCAGGTCTGGGGCTGGAAGCAGTCGGGGCAGTGGTTGGTGCAGCCGGAGACGAACAGCGTCACCCGCACTCCGGCTCCGTTGGCAATATCACATTTTTTCAGGGCTCCGTAGTACATGACATGGTCTCTTTTCGGTAAGATATTGCGGGGAAATGGGGGCTTACAGGTGCAGGACCCGATCCTTGATCTCCTGCGTGCGGCCCTGATTCCAGAACTGGGTGCCGATGTAGCCACAGGTGCGGCGGGCCACGTTCATCTTATCCTGATCGGTGTTGCCGCACTGGGGGCATTTCCAGATGAGCTTGCCGTCCTCCTCCACCACGCTGATCTCGCCGTCCCAGCCGCAGACCTGACAATAGTCGCTCTTGGTGTTCAGCTCGGCGTAGATGATGTGGTCATAGATGAACTTCATGACCTCCAGCACGGCGGGGATGTTGTTCTGCATATCCGGCACCTCCACATAGCTGATGGCGCCGCCGGGGGACAGGTGCTGGAACTGGGCCTCGAACTCCAGCTTGGTGAAGGCGTCAATGGGTTCGGTGACGTGGACGTGGTAGCTGTTGGTGATGTAGCCCTTGTCGGTGATGCCCTCGATGACGCCGAAGCGCTTTTGCAGGCACTTGGCGAACTTGTAGGTGGTGGACTCCAGCGGCGTGCCGTAGAGGGAGTAGTCAATATCCTCGGCGTTCTTCCACTCCTTGCACTTGTCGTTCATCCGCTGCATGATGGACAGGGCAAAGGGGGTGGCGGAGGGGTCGGTGTGGCTCTTGCCGGTCATGAACTTGACGCACTCATACAGGCCTGCATAGCCCAACGAAATGGTGGAGTAGCCGCCGTAGAGCAGCTTGTCGATGACCTCGCCCTTTTTCAGACGGGCCAGAGCACCGTACTGCCACAGGATGGGGGCGGCGTCGGAGGTGGTACCCTTCAGGCGCTCGTGGCGGCAGCGCAGCGCACGGTGGCACAGCTCCAGCCGCTCGTCGAAGATCTTCCAGAATTTCTCAATGTTGCCGCCGGAGGACAGGGCCACGTCCGGAAGATTGATGGTCACCACACCCTGATTGAACCGACCGTAGTATTTGTGCTTGCCGGGCTCGTAATTCCCGGCGTTGGCGATGTTGCCCACCCCGGCGTCGGTGAAGCGGTCGGGGGTCAGGAAGGAGCGGCAGCCCATGCAGGTATACACGTCACCCTTGAGCTCCTTCATCTTCTTCTCGGAGATGTAGTCCGGCACCATGCGCCGGGCGGTACATTTGGCCGCCAGCTCCGTCAGATACCAATAGGGGGTGTCCTCGTGGATGTTGTCCTCCTCCAGCACATAGATCAGCTTGGGGAAGGCGGGAGTGACCCACACGCCCTGCTCATTCTTGACGCCCTGATACCGCTGGAGGAGCATCTCCTCCACGATCATGGCAAGATCCTTCTTCTCCCGCTCGTCGTGGGCCTCGTTGAGGTACATGAACACGGTGATGAAGGGGGCCTGTCCGTTAGTGGTCAGCAGCGTCACCACCTGATACTGGATGGTCTGTACGCCACGGCGGATCTCCTCCCGCAGGCGGGTCTCCACCAGCTCGTGGATCTTCTCCTCACCGGGGTCAAAGCCGATGGAGTCCATCTCCGCCTGAACGATCTTGCGGATCTTCTGGCGGCTGACCTCCACGAAGGGGGCCAGATGGGTCAGGCTGATGGACTGGCCGCCATACTGGTTGCTGGCCACCTGGGCCACGATCTGGGTGGCGATGTTGCAGGCGGTGGCGAAGCTGTGGGGCCGCTCGATGAGGGTACCGGTGATGACGGTGCCGTTTTGCAGCATATCCTCCAGATTCACCAGATCGCAGTTGTGCATATGCTGGGCATAATAATCCGTGTCGTGGAAGTGGATGATGCCCTCCTCGTGGGCCTCCACGATCTCACGGGGCAGCAGCAGGCGGTTGGTGATGTCACGGCTCACCTCGCCGGCCATGTAGTCCCGCTGGGTGGAGTTCACCACCGGGTTCTTATTGGAGTTCTCCTGCTTGGCCTCCTCGTTGTTGCACTCGATGAGGGAGAGAATCTTGTCGTCGGTGGTGTTGGAGCGGCGCACCAGAGAGCGGGTGTAGCGGTAGGTGATGTAGTGCTTGGCCACCTCAAAGGCCCCATGGGCCATGATGTGGTGCTCCACCATGTCCTGAATTTCCTCCACGGTGGCGGCACGGTTCATTTTCTGACATTGCAGCTCCACGGACTCAGCGATGCGGCGGATCTGCACCGGGGTCATGCGGTCGGCCTCGTCCACGTCCTCGTTGGCCTTGGTGATGGCCACAATGATCTTGGTGATGTCAAAGGCCACCTCGGAGCCGTTGCGCTTGATGATTTTCATTCTTTCTCCTCCTTGCCGTATGAAAAGTCGCCACAGGGCGGCTATGAATGCGAACACTGATATCATACACTATATATGGTGGTGATGCAAGGGGGAGAGCCAAAATATAGACGAAAACCAGCACCAAAAATCCAGAGAGAAATTTGTCAATACTTCACAATCGACACAAGATAAGGGATATTACAGAGAAAAGAAAGCACAAAATATAGTGATCCTGCGGAAAAACGCCGGGGAAGCGGGAGGATTTTCACAGAAGGGGCCTCGTTTTTTTCAGGAAAGTGTGGTATATTGGGAAAAACGGATACGAAAGGGGCGGATCACGGGATGGAACTGCGGGAACTGCTGGAGATCGGGCCGGGACTGACGGCGCTTATCGGCGGCGGCGGCAAGACCACGCTGATGTATCATCTGGCGTCGGAGCTGCGGCAGCAGGGGACGGTGCTGGTGTGTACCACCACCAAGATATGGCCCCCGGCGCACCTGAGGGTCTGCACGGAGGAGGGGACGCTGCGGGAGGAGCTGCGCCGCCGGGGCATCGCTTGTACCGGGACGCCTACGGAACAGGGGAAGCTGACGGCCCCGGCCATAGATAACTGGGAGACCATGGCGGATTTCGTGCTGGTGGAGGCGGACGGCTCGGCGGGGCGGCCCTTCAAGGCCCATACCGACTGGGAGCCGGTGCTGCCGGAGGAACGGCAGGCAACGGTCCTGGTGATGGGGGCTGACGGCTTCGGCAAGCCCATCAGTCGCATGGCCCATCGGCCGGAGCTGTATGCCCGGCTGGCGGGCGCCACGGAGGATCAGGAGGTAACGCCGGAGCTGGCGGCCCGTGTGGTGCGTCTGGAGGGCCTCCACGACCGGGTGTTTCTGAATCAGGTGGACCGGGCGGAGGAGTGGCCGCTGGCCCGGCGGCTGGCAGCGGTGCTGGACTGTCCCGTAACGGCAGGGACCCTGCGGGAGGGCCGGTGGCAGCGACTGAAGTGATGACGGGAAAAATTTTTGCAGATAGGGCTTGTATCCGCCGGCCATCTGTGGTATAGTACCTCCAACAAAAACATATGCCCCCAAGAAACGGACAGAATCCAAGGAAACTGGCCGGGGAGGGGACTCTGGAGAAACTCACGACAGTGAGTGCCGAAGGTGCAAGGCCCACGGGCCGAATCTCTCAGGCAAAAGGACAGAGCGACCGGGCCGCCCGCAGGGCGGTGAGCGGTGGTTTCTCCGGAGTCGCTGGCGCAGGCCGGCGGCTCCTTTTTTTACAGGGGGCAGGGAGGAGACACACTATGGAAGCGGTATTGCAGTTGGTACAGCGCATCAACTTTTATCTGTCGGATTATATTCTGGTGTTCCTGCTCATTGGCACGGGCCTGTATTTCTCCGTCCGTACCCGATTTGTGCAGGTGCGGTGCTTCGGTGAGGGGATGCGGGCGGTGTTCGGGGAGTTCAGTATGCGGGGCGGCAGGCAGAAGGGGGGCCTGTCCTCCTTTCAGGCCCTGACCACCGCCATCGCCGCTCAGGTGGGTACCGGCAACATCATTGGCGCCTGCGGTGCCATCCTGCTGGGCGGGCCGGGGGCCATCTTCTGGATGTGGATCATCGCCTTTTTCGGCATGGCCACCATCTACGCCGAGGCGGTGTTGGCGCAGGAGACCCGCCGGGTGGCCGAGGACGGCAGCGTCAGCGGCGGGCCGGTATACTACATCAAGCGGGCCTTTCCGGGGAGATTCGGCACGTTTTTAGCGGGCTTTTTCGCCGTGGCGCTGATTCTGGCGCTGGGCTTCATGGGGTGCATGGTGCAGTCCAACTCCATCGGGGAGACCTGCGCTGCTGCCTTCGGTGTGCCGTCGTGGTCGGTGGGCATCGTGGTGGCGGTGCTGGCGGCGGTGGTGTTTCTGGGAGGTATCCAGCGCATCGCCGGAGTCACGGAGAAGCTGGTGCCGATCATGGCGGCGCTGTACCTGCTGGGGGGACTTGTGGTGCTGGTGTGCCGGGTCCGGTACCTGCCGGAGGCGGTGGGGATGATCTTCCGCTACGCCTTCGTCCCCAACGCCATCATCGGCGGCAGCTTGGGCTATGCCCTGAAAATGGCCGTCAGTCAGGGGGTCAAGCGGGGGCTGTTCTCCAATGAGGCGGGCATGGGCTCCACACCTCACGCCCACGCCATGGCCAAGGTGAAGCATCCCCACGAGCAGGGCGTGGTGGCCATGACGGGTGTGTTCATCGATACCTTCGTGGTGCTGACCATGACGGCGCTGGTGGTGATCTCCACCCTGTATGCAGGAAACGGCATCCTCTCCGCCGGGGCGGCGGAGGGCGTCAGCAAGGCCAACATGGCGCAGCTGGCCTTCGGCACGGTGCTGGGCAGCCGGGCAGGCAGTATGTTCGTGGCGGTGTGCCTGCTGTTCTTCGCCTTTTCCACCATCCTCAGCTGGAACTTCTTCGGGCGGCTCAACGTATCGTGGCTGCTGGGGGAGAAGGCCGTGGGGGTGTATTCGGTGCTGGCCATCGGGTTCATCTTTCTGGGCTCGTGCCTGTCCAACGACTTGGTATGGGAGCTGGCGGATCTATTCAACCAGCTGATGGTGCTGCCCAACGTACTGGCGCTGGTGACGCTGGGCGGACTGGTGGCAGCGGCCTGCCGGAGGAAGTAACGGCGGCGGGGATGGGAGACCGTCCCTGCTTTTTCGGTGTTCCGCCCATAGACTTTTCCGGCGGGATGTAGTATCATGAGAGGCAAGATATCTGGCCCTGCGGGGCAGAGGAGGAACGGACATGGAATCCACACTGAGGCGCACCTGGGCGGAGATCGATCTGGATGCGCTGGCGCATAATTATCAAACACTGCGGCGGCGGACGGGGACAAGGTTCGTGGGCGTGGTGAAGGCGGACGCCTATGGCCACGGGTCGGTGCAGGTGTCCCGAGTGCTGGAGGAGCTGGGGGCGGACTATCTGGCGGTGTCCAGTCTGGACGAGGCCATGGAGCTGCGGGCCGGGGGTATCCATATGCCCATTCTGATTCTGGGCCATACGCCGCCGGAGCGGGTGGAGGAGCTGCTGCGCTACCACATCACGCAGACGGTGACCTGCGAAGCCAAGGCACTGGAGTACAGCGCCGAGGCGGTGCGCTGCGGCGGCACGCTGAAGGTCCACATCAAGGTGGAGACCGGGATGTCCCGGCTGGGCTTCCTGTGCGGAGGTGACCACTTCAAGACGGGGGTGGCGGGCATCTGTGCTGCCTGCACCCTGCCGGGACTGGAGGCGGAGGGTATCTTCACCCATTTCGCTGTGTCCGATGAGGCGGATGCGGAGAGCGACGCCTATACACGGGGACAGTTCGACCTGTTCTGCCGGGTCATCGGGGCGGTGGAGCAGCGGCTGGGACGGAGATTCCCCCTGCGGCACTGCGCCAACACCGGGGCGGTGGCCCGGTGGCCGGAGACGTATCTGGATATGGTGCGGCCGGGGCTGCTGCTGTATGGCTGCGGTGAATTTGCCGGGCAGCTTGGCCTGCGGCCTGTGATGACACTGAAAACCACCGTCAGCACCATCAAGGTCTATGAGCCGGGGACCTCCGTCAGCTATGGGCGGCGGTTCGTCACGGACCGCACCACCCGCATGGGCGTGGTGCCTTACGGCTACGCCGACGGATTTTTCCGGTGCCTGTCCGACCGGTGGCAGATGATGACGGCGGAGGGACCTGCCCCTCAGCGGGGACGCATCTGCATGGATATGTGCATGATCGATCTGACGGATCGGCCCAGCGTGGACGTGGGGGACGAGGTGGAGATCTTCGGGCCGGACAACTCCGTCAACGATATGGCGGAGCAGGCGGGGACCATCCCCTATGAGCTGACCTGCGCCGTCAGCAAGCGGGTACCCCGCATCTATCTGCGGCAGGGACAGGAGATCGCACGGGAGCTGCTGCTGCGGTTTTGACGAAATAGTAAAAGAGGGCTGTGGCATTTGCCACAGCCCTCTTTTTCGGAGAAAACGATTACAGATCCAGCTTCAGGTCGCCGGGCTTGATCCAGCCCCACTTCCGCAGAGGCATGGCGAACAGCCACGTCAGCACCGCCGGCAACACGAAGGAGATCAGCGCCAGCCCCAGCCAGTCCATGGCGCCGATGCCGGGCTTCAGTCCGGCGGCCACGTCGCTGACCCAGCCGGTATATACGCCGATCTGCCCCACCAGCCCGCAGGTGCCCATGCCGCTGGACACGGCGGGGCCGTTCATTTGCAGCTCAAAGACGCAGGTGGCGATGGGACCGGTGACGGCGGCGGCCAGCGTGGGGGGGATCCAGACACGGGGATTGCGGACGATGTTGCCCATTTGCAGCATACTGGTGCCAAGTCCCTGCGCCGCCAGACCGCCCCAGCGGTTCTCCGGGAAGCTCATGACGGCGAAGCCGATCATCTGGGCGCAGCAGCCTGCTACGGCAGCACCGCCGGCCAGACCCGTCAGGCCCAGCGCCAGACAGATGGCGGCAGAGGAGATGGGCAGCGTCAAAGCCACACCGATGACCACGGAGACGATGATGCCCATGAAGAAGGGCTGGAGCTCCGTGGCCCACATGATGGCCTGTCCCACGGCGGAGGCGGCCTTGCCCACCGGGGCGGCAATGAGGGCGGCGAAGCCGATACCCGCCAGCACCGTGACGATGGGCGTCACCAGAATGTCGATCTTAGTCTCCTTACTGACGGCCTTACCCAGCTCGGCGGCCAGAATGGTGACGAACAGCACCGCCAGCGGGCCGCCGGCTCCGCCCATGGAGTTGGTGGCGAAGCCCACGGGGATCAGCTGTTCGAGACCGATTTCCAGCGCGAGGTCTACTCCGGGGCCTCCAGCGCCCGGCCGATGGCTACCGCCATGCCGGGGCCCACCATGGCGGAGCACAGGCTGCCGATGGTGTAGGCCACGGCCCCCTCGCCCTTGCCGATGGTGACGATGCTCTCCGTCAGGAAGCCGATGTGCAGCTGCGTCCCCAGAGTGTTGAGGATGGTCCCCACCAGCAGGGTGCAGAAGAGACCCTGCGCCATAGCTCCCATGGCGTCGATAAAGTAGCGCTTGGCGGAGAATGCGATGTTCTTCCGGGCCAGAAATGCTTTGAATTTGTTCATGAGTGTCCCTCTCTTATTGGTAAACTTTGGTGTCTTGACACATGACCACTTTCCAATATTATAGCGGCTCTTTTCCATTTGTCAACAGAAAAATTCCCGGCGGAGGGAGGGCCTCCGCCGGGAAAAGGGGAAATGGTCGTTCTTTTAGGGCCGGTGGTCACTCCACCAGAAAGCCCCGCTGGCGCAGAAGCTGCAGCAGATGCTCATAGGCGGTCTCGTCCGGGCAGGAGAGAGTGTGCAGATGCACACCGCCGGTGAGCTGGGACAGGGGGGCGGCCCCGTCCATGCGCTTCATGAACTGATCCACGTCCAGACGGCTGGACAGGTGAAGGGGAGCGGTAAGCTGCCCGTAGACCGGGTGCTCCACGATGACGTCCACCACGGTACAGCCGCAGTCCACCATGGCGTCGAGCTCGTCCCGTGTCTCCTCGGCAGAGTGTATACAGGCGATGCGGCGCAGCAGGCCATTTTGTGCGGGGATCACATAGCCCCGTGCGGTGGCGGTGATCTCCTGACCGGCGGCACGCAGCAGGGCGATATCCCCCACGATGATCTGACGGCTGACGCCCAGCTCCTGAGAAAGGGTCGTGGCGCTGATAGGTGCTTGGGATGCGGAAAGCAGCCGGGCGATTTGCTGGCGGCGCTCCGAAGCAGTCATAGCAGACATGGCAAGGTCTCCTCTTTTGAAAATCTCTGGTCATTATACACCAACTGCCATTTTTTGGCAAGCACTTTTTAGCGTATAGAGAGGTTGTTTTCTGTTATGTGACGAAAACGTGACGAAACTATGGGGGATTTGGCGGAAAGGATTTCACTATCTGCGCTGTGTATGCGAAAATCGCTGTAAAATGGGATCATGAAACCTTACTAATATGAGATAAAATTAATGTGGATGCTAAAAATTTGGCGGCGGGAGGGCGTGGAATGATACCGACGACAAAAAGCGGCAGGCTTTTTCCCGGCGGGCGAATTGACAAGGGGAGCGGTGTGTGTTACAATTTGGTTACAAGTGTATGGTTCTATTAAAGAAGGGAGTTATTCAAATGGCTGAAAACAAAAAGACCGAGGGTCTCATCTATAAAAACCACCCTCTGCGCCGTATCGACAACATCATTTACTACGGCAGCATGGCGGACAAGTACATCATTATGCTGCAGATCCTGGACACCAAGAAGGAGCAGGACATGGACGTGGCCACCCGTGTGTCCGTGCAGCTGCAGCTGACGGATCCCGACCTGAAGTCCCGTGACCGGGTGGTGAAGAAGTCCGAGAAGGACAGCCTGTACGCAGCCATGGACGTGGGCTCCATCTGGCTGGAGCGGGCTCTGGCCGGGAAATAAGCGAGAGAAAGGGTGCCCGGCATGACACGAAAATTTCTGCTGGCGGCGCTGGTGATCCTGTTGGCGGCTTTGTGTACGGTACATCTCACCGCGGAGCGCACGCCGCCGGAGAATGTGGTTTCCCCCGCCGTCCACTTGGGCATGGTGGTGCCAAGAGAGGCGCTGGAGAAACTGAAGGCGGCGGAGACTGCGGCTCTGGCGGCCCCCCAGACGGCGGAGCCGACGGCAGACGTGACAGCGGAGCCTGCGGAGGAGGAGAGCCTTCCGGCGACGGATACCTCCGTGCTGGCGGCGGCTGTCACCACTGACGCCCTCTACATCCGCCGCAGCGGCGATTGGGACGCCGAGGCGCTGGCGCTGGTGGACTATGGCACCACGGTGGCCGTCACGGGAAAGAGCGGCGGCTGGTATCAGGTGCGCTACGACGGCATCGAGGGCTATCTCTCCGGGGACTATCTGGACCTGCGAACCTCCGGCCTGACCGGCTACGGACAGGTGACGGCGGATGCACTGAATCTGCGCTCCGGGGCCGGTACCGGCTATGAAACGGTGACATCCCTCCCCAATGGGGCGTGGGTGTCGGTGTCCCGGCTTGAAAACGGCTGGTTTTATGTAGACTACGATGGAGTGAGCGGCTACGTCTCCGGGGATTATCTGGAGCTGTCTGCCTCACGGCCCCAAGCCGGGGGAAATACGTCCTCCGATACTGGTTCCTCCGGCAGCTCCGATGACCTGCCCAGCGGCGGCGACGCCGGAACGGTCTCCGGATCGGCATCGGATCTGGTGGCGCTGGCCCTGTCCTATCAGGGGGTGCCTTACGCCTATGGCGGGGCGTCTCCCAGCGGTTTTGACTGCTCCGGCTATACCATGTATATCTATCAGCAGTTCGGGGTGTATCTGCCCCACGGGGCCACGGATCAGCTGAGCTACGGCATGGCGGTGGGCTTCGGGGAGCTGCAGCCGGGGGATCTGGTGTTCTTTCAGGATGCGGATTTCTCCTCCAGCGCCGCCTCCCACTGCGGCATCTACATCGGAGACGGGCAGTTCATCCACGCCACCTCCGATTCCCGCTTCAACTGTGTGAAGATCACATCCTTCAGCGAGAGCTACTATGCCAGCCACTTCCTGACGGGCCGGCGGTTATTCTGAGGGGATAAGAGAACAAAAAGCATCGCATCTGCATAGCAGATGCGATGCTTTTTTACTATTTCTATCGTGTTATGTTACCTATCAGAACAGGCCGGAGATGACGCCGTTTTCGTCCACGTCGATGGCCTCTGCCGCCGGGGTCTTGGGCAGACCCGGCATGGTGAGAATGTCCCCCGTCAGGGCCACGATGAACCCGGCTCCGGCGGAGACCTTCACCTTCCGCACTGTCAGGATGAAGTCCTGAGGGGCCCCCAGCTTTGTGGGGTCATCGGAAAGACTGTACTGGGTCTTGGCCACGCACACCGGCAGGCCGCCGAAGCCCAGCTCCGTCAGGCGGTCGATCTCCCGGTCGGCCTCCTCGGTATAGGCCACATTGCGGCCACCGTAGACCCTTTGGGTCAGGGCCAGCAGCTTGTCCCGAATGGGGAGAGCGGCATCGTAGGCGAAGCGGAAGTGGTTTTCCCGCTCCAACGCACGCAGAACGCCGTAGGCCAGCTCCATGCCGCCCCGGCTGCCCTTTTCCCACACCTCCGATAGGGCCACCTCCGCCCCGTAGGCGGCGCAGGCCTCCTGCACCAGTGCCAGCTCCGCCGCCGAGTCGCTGGTGAAGCGGTTCAGGGCCACCACTGCCGGCAGACCGTAGACCTGCGTGATGTTCTCGATGTGCCGCAGCAGATTGGGGATGCCTCGGCGCAGGGCTGCCGTGTCCTCCGTGGCCAGCTGGGTCTTATCGGCGCCCCCGTGGAGTTTCAGGGCCCGGACCGTAGCCACGATGACCACCGCATCCGGACGCAGTCCCGCCCTACGGCACTTGATATCCAGAAACTTTTCGGCACCCAGATCGGCGCCGAAGCCCGCCTCCGTTACCACATAGTCCCCCAGCCGCAGGGCGGCCTTGGTGGCGGCTACGCTGTTGCAGCCGTGGGCGATGTTGGCGAAGGGGCCACCGTGGATGATGGCGGGAGTCCCCTCCAGCGACTGGGCCAGATTGGGGCAGATGGCGTCCTTCAATAGGGCGGCCATGGCCCCCGCCGCCTTCAGGTCGCCGGCAGTCACCGGCTGGCCGTGGCCGTTGTATCCCACGATCATCCGGGCCAGACGAGCCTTCAAGTCCGCTAAATTTTCCGCCAGACACAGCACCGCCATGACCTCCGTAGCCACGGTAATGTCAAAGCCCTCCTCACGGGGGACGCCGTTTCCCTTGCCCCCCAAGCCGCAGAGGATGTACCGCAGCTGGCGGTCGTTCATGTCCACGCAGCGCCGCCACGTCACCTGTTGGATGTCCAGAGCGTTGCCCTGATAGATGTGGTTATCCACCATGGCCGCCAGCAGGTTGTTGGCGGCGCCGATGGCGTGGAAGTCGCCGGTAAAGTGGAGGTTGATGTCCTCCATGGGGGCCACCTGCGCCCAGCCGCCGCCGGTGGCTCCGCCCTTGAGGCCGAACACCGGCCCCAGAGACGGCTCCCGCAGGGCCAGCACCGTCTTTTTCCCCAGCGCCGACAGGCTGTCCGCCAGCCCAATGCTGGTGGTGGTCTTCCCCTCCCCGGCGGCAGTGGGGTTGATGGCTGTGACCAGGATCAGCTTCCCGGTCTGGGGCTTGCCCGCCGTGGCGGAGGGCAGCAGCTTGGCCTTATAGCGGCCATAGCACTCCAGCTGCTCCTCCGTCAGGCCCAGCTTTGCGCCGATGGCGGTGATAGGGAGGAGGGGGCAGCTCTGTGCGATCTCGATATCGGTTTTCATGAGTCAGTCCTCCTTATGCTGCCGTCTGCGGGATGCAGAGATGGTATTTTCCATGAGCATGGCCCGTGTCATGGGGCCTACACCCCCCGGTACGGGGGTGATATAGGCCGCCTTTTCCGCTACGGCGGCGAAGTCCACGTCGCCGCAGAGCTTGCCCTCCTCATTGCGGTTCATAGCCACATCCACGACCACGGCGCCGGGTTTGACCATGTCGGCGGTGATAAGACCACGGCGGCCTACGGCGGAGATGAGGATGTCCGCCCGGCGGCACTGCTCCGCCAGATCCGGCGTGCGGCTGTGGCAGACGGTGACGGTGGCATCCTCCGCCAGAAGCAGCAGGGCCATGGGCTTTCCCACGATGTTGCTGCGGCCTATCACCACACAGTGTTTCCCGGCGGGGGAGATACCATACGCCCGCAGCAGGGCCATGACCCCGGCGGGGGTGCAGGGCAGGAACCGGGGCAGCCCCAGCATCAGGCGGCCCACATTTTCCGGATGGAAGGCGTCCACATCCTTCTCCGGGCGGATGGCCTCCAGCACGGCCCGGCTGTCCAGCCCCTCCGGAAGGGGAAGCTGCACCAGAATTCCGTCCACGTCCTCCCGGCGGTTCATGTCCTCCACCAGTGCCAGCAGCTCCTGCTGGGTGGTTTCAGCGGGCAGGTGATGGTTCAGGCACCGCACCCCGCACTGGGCGCAGTCTTTCTCCTTGTTGCGGACGTATACGGCGCTGGCGGGATTGTCCCCCACCAGAATCACCGCCAGACCCGGCTGGCGGGGCAGGGCGGCGGCCTCCTGCCCCAGCCGCTCCCGCATCCGGGCGGACAGGGCCTTGCCGTCTAACAGCGCAGCACTCATGACGGGTCCTCCGTCGGGGTTTCACCGGAGGTATCCTTCTGGGAGGGAGCCTCCGGCTCGGAAGAGACGGCTGGAGCATCCTCGGTGGGGGTCGCCTGAGCGGGAGACTCAGCTGCCGGGGCGACAGCCGCTTCGGCTGCGTACTTCTTTTCGTCCGTTGTAATCATTATCGAATCCCATATTCCGACGCTTGAAATAGAAGAACTTCTGACCTTCTCCGACAAATTCACGGATATACTCCAAGGTCAGCCAATCCTGTAAAAAGCTCTCTCCGTTTCCTGTTCCCCAGTTATTGGTACACCGGTCAACGAACATCCGGTTCAAATAGGTCCATGCAGTCGGCAGATCGTACACCTCGGAACCGGTCGTACCGAGACATTCCGCTGCAATATAATACGCTTCGCTAAGCTTGATCAGCGAACAAAAGGTTCCGTAAAATTTCTGAGCCTGCAATAACTGGTTTTCATCTTTATTATTGGTCACCTCATCCCGTTTTTGATCCGCAATTTCTTTGA
>OHAE01000928.1_pt1 | contig 24844 bp, 26 predicted proteins | sample 1577061 | NCBI WGS metagenome assembly OHAE01 (sample SAMEA3541535, study PRJEB24748) | human gut metagenome | biome: human gut; feature: human-associated habitat; material: faeces | place: China | collected 2012
CTTGTGGACACTGTGTAAGACCTATAATGTATTGTCATTAGAGGCTGTAGTGGTTGAAGCAAGAAGCTCCGACTTCTAAACGAAGTGTAAGTCGGAGTAGTTCACAATAAATTATAAAGTATTCTATAACACAATTTATTGTTGTAAGAATATTTTATTTTTATATTGAGGTGTTACTATGAGCTTACTTTATAAGTTAGAATATCAAGATAACTTTACAGATTTAGAAAAAGGTATAGCCAATTATATTCTTGATCATAAAGATTATATTGTTGATTTGAAAATAATAGATTTAGCTGAAATTACATATACATCACCATCAACAATTTCAAGATTATGTAAAAAATTAGGTAAAAAAAGCTATAACGACCTTAGAATACATTTTGCCTCTTCAGTAATAGGTGATTAATAAATTGGGAATGTTTATGAAGAAACAATAGAAATTATAAAATCATTCTTAGATATTAAAACAGTAGATCAGATACAAAGTATATTGTCTAAGAAAAAAGTGATTGATTTATATGGAGTAGGAACAGCTTATATAACAGCATTGAATTTTGAACAAAAAAAGATGTCTACACCCTATTTTATAAATCTAAAACATATATCATCTGATCAAAATAGACAAGCAATGCTTTCTAATAAAGATAGTGTTGCTATTGTGATTTCGTATTCTGGAGAGGAACAAGAGATTAAAAGAATTGTGAATTATATTAAACAAAAAGAAGGTACAGTGATTGCTGTTACTTCTATTAACGATAGCTATTTAAGAAAAAATGCAGATTATTGTTTAACGATATGTTCTAAAGAAAATATTTTTTCAAAGATAGGATCTTATTCATCAAAGGTAAGTGCAGATTATATAATGGATATTATATTCGCTTTATTGTTTAAAAATAACTATAATATTAACTTAATTGAAAAGCTTGAAAGAGCAAAAAATATTCAAAATATAGAATTTTTAAAAAATTAAAACAACGATTTTCTTTTAGTAAATCTTACTAGAAGGAACGTTGTTTTTTTATTCACATAAGCGTATAATAGAGGTAGTCTAAAAGAATTGGGGGAAACCAGAAATGTACAAAATAGTCAAAAAAGAAAGACTAAATGATGTTGTTGAATTAATGGAAGTTCATGCTCCAATGGTTGCTAGAAAGTGCGAACCAGGTCAATTCATTATTTTAAGAGTTGGTGAAGATGGAGAAAGAATTCCTTTAACAATTGCTGATTATGATCGAGAAGCTGAAACAATTACAATTATTTATCAAATTGTAGGTTTTTCAACTCGTCAATTAGCAAAATTAAACGAAGGTGATGAAATCACTGACTTCGTTGGACCTTTAGGTGTACCAACTGATTTACATAAATCAAATCATGTTGTTGGTATTGCCGGTGGGGTTGGTAGTGCACCATTATATCCACAACTTAAAAAATTAGCTGAAATGGGTGTAGATGTGGATGTTATCATTGGTGGACGTGAAGCACAATATGTATTATGGGCAGATAAGTTCAAAGCTTTCTGTAAAAATGTATATGTGATGACAGATGATGGATCTTTAGGAGAAAAAGGATTTGGAACTGTTAAATTACAAGAATTAATTGATAATGGTGATCCAATTGATGAAGTTATCGCTATTGGACCAGTACCTATGATGAAAGCTGTTGTTGGGGTAACAAAACCTCATAATTTAAAAACAATGGTTTCATTAAACCCTATTATGATTGATGGTACAGGTATGTGTGGATGCTGCCGTGTTACTGTTGATGGTAAAATTAAATTCGCATGTGTTGATGGACCAGACTTTGATGGTTTATCAGTAGACTTTGATGAATTAATGGCTCGCCAAAAAATGTTTAAAGAAGAAGAACATCAAGTAGATGCGAATGCAGATCGTATTTGTAATTTAATGGGAGGTGCAAAATAATGCCTAATATGTCACCAAATAAGGTTAAAATGCCTGAACAAGATCCTAATGTAAGAAATAAAAACTTTGAAGAAGTTTCTTTAGGATATACAAAAGAACAAGCTATGGAAGAAGCAACTCGTTGCTTAAATTGTAAAAAACCATTCTGTATGGATGGATGTCCAGTAGGAGTACCAATTCCTGAATTCATTCATCATGTTGCAGAAGGTGAATTTGAAGAAGCTTATCAAACAATTACAAGAGAAAACGCATTACCTGCAATTTGTGGACGTGTTTGTCCTCAAGAAAATCAATGTGAAGGTAAATGTGTTAGAGGAATTAAAACTGAATCAGTAGGAATCGGACGATTAGAAAGGTTCGTTGCTGATTATCATAGAGAACATGGAAAACCTGCAGAATTAAAAATTGAAAAAAATGGTAAAAAAGTTGCTGTTATTGGATCGGGACCTGCTGGTATTACATGTGCTGGTGAATTAGCTAAAAAAGGTTATGATGTGACTGTTTTTGAAGCATTACATAAAACAGGTGGGGTATTATCTTATGGTATTCCAGAATTCAGATTACCTAAAAAATTAGTGCAAAGCGAAGTAGATGGTGTTGCTGCTTTAGGTGTAGATTTCGAAACAAATGTTGTTGTAGGACGTTCAATTACAATTGATGAATTACAAGAACAAGGATATCAAGGAATCTTCGTAGGTAGTGGTGCTGGTTTACCACGTTTCCAAGGAATTCCTGGGGAAAACTTAAACGGTGTTTATGCAGCAAACGAATTCTTAACTCGTGTTAACTTAATGAAAGGATATCAATTCCCAGATCATCCAACTCCAGTTAAAGTAACAGATACAGTATGTGTTATCGGTGCTGGTAACGTTGCTATGGATGCCGCAAGAACTGCAAAACGTTTAGGAGCTAAAAACGTATATATCGTTTATCGTCGTGGACCTGAAGAAGTTCCTGCTCGTGCTGAAGAAGTACATCACGCTAAAGAAGAAGGAATTATCTTCAAACTATTAACTAATCCAGTTAAAATTGAAGGTGAAGATGGATGGGTTAAATCTATGGAATGTGTTGAAATGGAATTAGGTGAACCTGATGCATCTGGAAGAAGAAGACCAATCGCTAAAGAAGGATCTAACTTCACAATTGAAACAGGAACAGTTATTGTTGCTATTGGACAAAGTCCAAACCCATTAATCAGACATACAACTCCTGGTTTAGATTGCCAATCTTGGGGTGGAATTATCGTTGATGAAGATTCAATGAAAACATCTAAAGATGGTGTTTATGCAGGTGGAGATGTTGTTACTGGTGCAGCAACAGTTATCTTAGCTATGGGTGCTGGTAAAAAAGCAGCTAAAGCAATGGATGAATATCTACAAAATAAATAGTATTTAAAAAGTCAATTCACATTACGAATTGACTTTTTCTTTGGCTGTCATTAAATAACTAATTATATTTTCTATTAATGTTAGAACTATAATCATATTTATTTTTGGAATTAGAAGGCAAATGACTTCAATGCACATTGTTAATTTTGCTTTTTTATTTAAATATTTAAAATATTTGCTCATTACTAGTAATAATACAAATAGTATAAATAAAAATACAAGGAAATAATTACTTAAATATTGATATGCTAGTATTGAAATAAGATAAACGCTATTAGATGTAATAAAACATTTAATTGGACTATTACAATGATAACCACCTAAATTTACTCTTAAGCCAGAAAATGAAAGCATCCAAACTAGTGTCATAAGTCCTTCATGTAAACATAATCCTAGAATAAACATAAATATATTAACGATTGAATTAAATATTAAAACTTGTTGACCATACTTATATACTTCATAATCTTGATCAAAATCATATTTATCATAAATTTTCTCTAACATCATCATCTGTTCCTTTTAATAAAAATTTCATGTAATAAATACCATCTTTATAAATGTTCTTTTTCTTAACAATTAAATCAGATTCAATTTTACATCTATCATAATCATAAAAATCATTTTCTGAATAAAGTTCAACTAACGTATAAATGCCTTGACCTTTAATGTGCAAAGTTATTTCACTATTCCTTTTAACATAATTTAAAATTTCAGAAATAACATCGATAAAATCTAAATCATCATATTTTTCATTTTGGTTAATTTCAAAGAAAGGTTTAATACTTATATTATCATCTTGTAATCTATTGATTTTTACAGAAATCAAAATATCAAATACTGGATTTTTAGATGCAACTAATTTTTGGTAAGTGTTTTTAGATTGATATTGTTCAATAGCTTTGGATATTTCTGGATTGGTATCGTTGTTTAAGTGTTTAATGTGTTCTAATATCCAATGAATACGATGTTTCTTATCATCAATATCATAACTAATGTTTTGTATGAGACGTAAGCTTTGTTTTATATATTTTTCTTTTTGTAATTGTTTTTCATATTGCATCTTTTCTGTGTAAATTCGGTTTAGATAAATACCATTCATAATTATAAGAACGAAAATACTTAGAAGTAATATGCAAATTAAGAATGGACTATATGATACAGTAACATCTACAGCAGCATAGCCAATTATTCCAAAAATACTTAACACAATAATTTCAGTAAGTATAACAAGAATATATTGTTTGTTAGGTGTAATAAAATTATATTTTAAATGATTAAGAAACCAATATGTAAATAAAATAAGAAAGAACTTTGAAAATAAACCAACAGTGATAATGAATATGTTTAAATTATTTTGTGTTAACAAAATAGTAAACAAATAGTGGAAGAAAAAAGGAAATAAGAATAATACAAATATATATCCGCCTAATATAAACATATCCCCTAAATGAATTGTTTGCTTATTATGTAAAATAAATAAGTAACTCGTTGCATAATATTCAATCATTAATATAATTCCATTTTCTCTTAAAATATCACATAATTCACATATTAAGAATAAAGAAGTAAGTAGAAGACAAAACTGTTTTCTACTTAAAATGAGTAATAAAGGTAAACGAAAGCAGTAAGTGTAAATACTTCTACAAAATTAAGAAATATACTATAAGCTACCATTGAGTAAATAATCCTGATAAGTTAGTTTAAATTTCTTTTTATATGTTTTACCTATATTGATTTCTTTCTTGTTTCTTAAGATGATGAACTTGGAATTTACATCATAGACAAAATCTAAATTAATAAGATAGGATCTATGTACTTGAATGATATTGTTATTATTGAGTTGAGTTTTAAATTCTTTTATTTTTTCTTTGAATTTGTATTCACCATCTAGTGTGACAATTTTTAAGTAATGACCATCAGCTTCTATGTAGATGATATCACTTGTATTAATACGTACATGTTTTTCTCTAGCGTTAATGACTATAAAACTTGTGTTCTCTAAATGTTCTTTAAACATTTTAAAGAAGATAGACATGTCTTCATTTAAATGATCTTTTCTAATGAAATAAAATGGTTGAAGTTCCATGGATTTATGAACAAAGTTATTGTTCATGGTCACAAAAACAATAAGTGCTTTGGGAAACCTCTTTTTAAGTTCTATAGAAAAGACAATACCATTTATTGATTTACTTAAATGAACATCTATAAAAATAACTTGGTAATCTTTTGTATCATCAATCTTTTCAAAATGATCCCCTAGACAAAAGAAATGGGCATCAGTGAATAGATTGTTATTTTTGAGTATATCAACAAACTCCTCTACAAAAGTATTTGTATCCTCTAATATCAAAATATTCATAATGATGCCACCTTCCTTATTTGTTTAAATTCTTTAATTGTTCAGGTTTTTCGAATTCATAATAGTTAAATGCAGACATTGATGTTGCGTTACTATAGGCAACTCCACCTAACAATGCAAAGTATTTTTCAATTAAATAGTTTATCATAATTACCTCCTTAAGTGTACTTTATATTTGACATAGATATGAAGTCAATAGAACGTGCATGAAAGAATAGTTATCGTTCCTGAAGGCATCTTTTATAATGCGTAAAATGCACGATTTAATTGTTAACATGAATTAAAAGGGTGACGGATAATGAATGTTAATGAGATAATTATGAATAAAAGAATAGAAAGAGGCGTTTCTAGAAAAGAGCTTGCAGAGGGCTTAGGAGTAAGTGAGAGTACTATTTATAGAATTGAAACAAATCCTAATTTAAATCCCAATAATAAATTAGTAAAAAGAATTTATGATATTTTACGTATGAATGTAACGATTATTGTGGATGATGCACCAATATATGATGAGCATGCACATGAGATAGATTTTGAATCATATAGTCCTACAAGTAAAAGTATTATTTTTAAAACGATTGCAAAAGAAGAAAAAATGAAGAAATTAAAAGAAAAATAGTTATCTGATCGATAACTATTTTTAGGCTAATGTGATTTTTGTAATTGTATTGTTTGAAAGCGTGTAGGTCATTTTAACTGTTTTATTCTCACTATAGGCAATATATTGATTGTTCGCTTCTTTGTGATTTTCGTAATCTAAATTATTTTTTTCTAAACCAACGTAGAAATTACCTTCAACTTTGTAATGATCTGTAAATAGTTCTACTTTTTTAACTTTATTCTTTTTATTTAAAGTAATTTGAATAGAATCATTATAATAAACTGTATCATTATTCTTTTTTGATTCTATATACTGATCACCAATATAATCATTTATATGATTTATCTTAGAATCCTTTGTAATTCCACGACCATCTTCAACGATAATTGTAAAACCAATATCATTATTTGTAAGAAGTTCTTCGGTTTTAGTGTCTTCCTTTTTTGAACAACCACATAATAATAAAATAAAACAACAAATAAAGAGTATTTTAGATTTCATAGAATTCCTCCTTTAGATAATTGTACGAAATATTTGATTTTTATTAAAGTAAAGATTTATAGACAAAATGTTAATCCTTAGAGCATATCTTCTTCTTATTTCATGTTATGATGAATAAAATGAGGAAAGATTCTATGACACTTGGAGAACGTATTTAAAAATATCGGAAAATGAAGGGATTATCGCAAGAAGAATTAGGTAAATTACCGCATATATCAAGACAAACAATATCAAAATGGGAAAGTAATCTGTCATCACCTGATATACAAAGTTGTAAGGCTATGGCTGATGTTTTTGGCATCTCTTTAGAGGAACTTTTAGATGAAAGCAAAAAATAAAAACGGATCAAAGTACTAATCATCGAAATATGATTATTATCTTTGGAATTGTTGTTTTTCTAGCATTTATTATGGAAAGCTATGTAGCAGTTAAGATGAGTGAGAGAATGGATGCATTGGAAGAAGCAAATTCTTCGTTGCAACAACAAATCAATGACTTTTATGGTGATTAACCAATTTCACTAGATACAAATTCTATTTGTTCTTATTTTAGTGGTTATATCAGTAATATTAAAAAGGATAGTTATAATATAAATATTGATTTGATTTTAAAAAATTATCAAGATAATACAACAGCATAAGTTATTTTTAAAACGGATAAAGATACATATACACTTTCTTTAAATAAAGAAGAGGATCATTTTAAAGAAACAATAAATCTACCTATTCAAACAGTTCAATTTGCACAACTTATTTCACAAACAAATGGTAAAACAAATTCGGAAGTATTAGATATAGATGTGAACTTTGAAAACTATTTAGATGAAGATGCTAGTGGTGGAATTATGTTAGAAAGTTATAATGAAAAAAAGAACAAAGGTGATTTTACTCTTTCATTTAGTGGAAATAAGACAAAGAAAGATGAAATCTATTTGTGGGATAAAGAATATATTGAATTTGAAAAAACATATGCATGTAAAAATATAAAAAAAGAAGATACTGTGATGGTTGAATATACGTATACAAATGAAATGGGAATAAAAAAGAAACAAGAAGTAACAGCTCAACTTAAAAAGAATTGGCAAGGATATTATTTGGCATGGAAATAAAAAATTAGTATGATAATTATATTTTAATTTATTTAATTCCCAATCATTATCTTATATAATCTTTCTATGGATAGAGCGAAATTGCTTATAGGAGGCCATTATGAAAAAAGATTTACTTATGACAATTCAATATAAAGACATGGGCCCTTTTTCGCTTTTTATTTTTTAATTTGAAACATATCTTTTCTAAGATATGTTTTTTTTACAATCAAAAGGAGGATTAAAGATGCCAAAAAGAGAAGATATTAACACAGTATTAGTCATTGGTTCAGGACCGATTATTATTGGTCAAGCATGTGAATTTGATTATTCAGGTACACAAGCTTGTAAAGCATTAAGAGGATTAGGGTATAAAATTGTTTTAGTCAATTCTAACCCAGCTACAATTATGACAGATCCAGAAACTGCAGATGTGACATATATTGAACCATTGAATGTAGAAAGATTAACACAAATCATTGAAAAAGAAAGACCAGATGCTTTACTTCCTAACTTAGGTGGACAATCAGCTTTAAATCTATGTTCTGAATTAAGTAATGCCGGAGTTTTAGACAAATATAACGTTCAAGTATTAGGGGTAAAAGTAGATGCTATTGAACGTGGAGAAGACCGTTTAGAATTCAAAAAAGCCATGAATGAACTTGGTATTGAAATGGCAAGAAGTGAAATTGCAAATACGGTTGATGAAGCTTTAGCTATTGCTGATAAATTAGGATATCCAGTAGTTGTAAGACCTGCCTATACAATGGGTGGAGCAGGTGGAGGACTTGTTTACAATGTTGATGAATTAAAAACAGTTGTAAATAGAGGGTTGCAAGCAAGTTTAGTACACCAATGCTTAATTGAAGAATCTATTTTAGGTTGGGAAGAATTAGAATTAGAAGTTGTAAGAGATGCTAAAAATAACATGATTACAATTTGTTTTATTGAAAATATTGATCCATTAGGAGTACATACTGGCGATTCTTTCTGTAGTGCACCAATGCTTACTATTTCTAAAGAAGTACAAGATCGTTTACAAGAACAAGCTTATCGTATTGTTGAATCAATTGGAGTTATTGGCGGTACAAATGTTCAATTTGCTCATGATCCAGTAACAGATCGTATTGTTGTTATTGAAATCAATCCAAGAACATCACGTTCATCTGCTTTAGCTTCTAAAGCGACAGGTTTCCCTATTGCCTTAGTTTCAGCAATGTTAGCGGCTGGTCTTACATTAGATGAAATTCCTTGTGGTAAATATGGAACGTTAGATAAATATTATCCTGATGGGGATTATGTTGTTATTAAGTTTGCTCGTTGGGCTTTTGAAAAATTCAAAGGAGCAGAAGATAAACTTGGTACACAAATGAAAGCTGTTGGAGAAGTTATGAGTATTGGTAAAACTTATAAAGAAGCTTTCCAAAAAGCAATTCGTTCTTTAGAAACAGGACGTTATGGTTTAGGATATGCAAAGAACTTTAATGATTTATCTAAAGATGAATTATTAAAATTATTAATTAATCCAACAAGTGAAAGACAATTCATTATGTATGAAGCTTTAAGAAAAGGAGCTACTGTTAATGAATTATTTGAACTTACAAAAATTAAACATTATTTTATTGAACAAATGAAAGAACTCGTTGAAGAAGAAGAAAAAATTGCTTCTTATAAAGGAAATCAATTACCAGATGACGTTTTAAAACAAGCAAAGAAAGATGGATTTGCTGATAAATATATTTCTAAGTTATTAGATGTTGAAGAAAAAGAAATTAGAAATCAAAGACTTGCTATGGGTATGCATCAAGTCTGGGAACCAGTTCATGTATCAAGTACAAAAGATAGTTCTTATTATTACTCTACATATAATGGAAAAGATCAAGATGAAGTTTCAAATAATAAGAAAATCATGATTTTAGGTGGGGGACCAAACAGAATTGGTCAAGGTATTGAATTTGATTATTGTTGCGTTCATGCTTCTCTTGCCTTAAAGAAATTAGGCTTTGAAACAATTATTGTCAACTGTAACCCTGAAACTGTATCAACTGATTATGATACATCTGATAAACTTTATTTTGAACCATTAACATTAGAAGATGTTTTAAGTATTCATGAAAAAGAAAAACCATTAGGAGTCATTGCTCAATTTGGTGGACAAACACCATTAAATCTAGCAAGTCAATTAAAAGAAAATGGTGTAAATATCTTAGGAACAACACCTGAAACAATTGATATGGCAGAAGATCGTGACTTATTTAATGAAATGATGGAAAAATTAGAAATTCCAATGCCTGAATCAGGAATGGCTGTAACAATCGATGATGCTTTAGAAATCGCTCAAAGAATTGGTTATCCATTAATGGTAAGACCATCTTACGTATTAGGTGGTAGAGGTATGGAAGTTGTTTACGATGATGATTCATTAAAACAATATATGGCAGCTGCTGTTGGGGTAACACCTGATCGTCCTATCTTAATTGACCGTTTCTTAAATGATGCGATGGAATGTGAAGCAGATGCTATTTCTGATGGAGAAAATGTTTTTGTGCCTGCTGTTATGGAACATATTGAACTTGCTGGTATTCACTCAGGGGACTCAGCATGTATTTTACCATCTAAACATATTCCAGTAAGACATGTACAAACAATAAAAGAATATACTAAGAAAATTGCTAAAGAAATGAATGTTCGTGGTTTAATGAATATGCAATATGCCATTGCAGATGATAAAGTTTATGTTTTAGAAGCAAATCCACGTGCTTCAAGAACAGTACCTTTAGTATCTAAGGTATGTAACATCAACATGGTAAAACTTGCAACAGATATCGTTACACGTGAACTTACAGGTAGACCATCACCTGTTAAAGATTTAAAAGATAGAAAGATTCCTCATATTGGTGTAAAACAAGCTGTTTTCCCATTCAATATGTTCCCTGAAGTTGATCCAATTCTAGGACCTGAAATGAGATCAACAGGAGAAGTATTAGGTTTAGCTAATTCTTATGGAGCAGCTATCTTTAAAGCTGAAGAAGCTACTCAAACAAAATTACCAACATCTGGTCGTGTTTTAATTTCTGTCTCTGATAGAGATAAAAAAGATGTTGTTGCTCTTGCTAGAAAATATTATGATGCAGGCTTTGAAATTGTGGCTACAGGTAAAACATTTGAATTAATCAATAGCAATAATATTCCAGCTATCAAAATTAAAAAGATCAAAGAAGGTCGTCCAAATATTGCAGATGCTCTTACAAATGGTGAACTTGATATGGTGATCAATACACCACATGGTAAAGAATCTGCACATGATGATAGTTATATTAGAAAAACAGCTATTAAAATGAAAATTCCATACATGACAAACATTGCTGCTGCAAATGCAGCTGTAGAAGGTATCTTAGAAGCTGAAATTCATGGAACACATGAAGTAAAATCGCTTCAAGAATATCATAAAGCTATTAAAGACTAAGATACATGATTGTTAGGGAATTATCTGATTTCCTAACAATTTTTTTATTTTTTTCAAAAAAGAACAGATAAGTAGGAGAACTACTTATGGACAAAATAAAATAACAACAAGTAAACAAACAACAATGTATGATCATTTATACAAGATGATCATAGGAAATGAAGAAGTATTATCAAGAATCATAAAGGTAGTTGTAGATGAAGCAAAGCATTTAAGTTTTGAAGAAACTAGAAGACTAATAAAAGGAGTACATATAGGTGATAGAATGGTCAATCCACATTTTCATCTTGTAGATAAGGAAGGCTTTATCAAAGATGAAGGCGTGGTTTATTATGATATTTTGTGTTATATTGATGTACCACAAGAAGATGGAAAGAATATACGAGTCTATTTAAATTTAGAAATACAAAAAGGATATTCTGTTATTACTAGTGGCTATGCTTATGTCGCCAAGATAGTGTCAGGATAATTGGAAACAGAGTATGATGATAAAAACTATGATGGAATGAAGAAGGTCTATTCATGCTAAAGGCACCTAAAAGAAAAGATGGTCATATGAATGCCTATGAAACAAACGAAAGGATTATTTGTGGAGCAACAGTAGAAGAAAAAGAAGTTTATGACAAGGAAGTTATTCTTGTGGTATACTCAAACAAAGAACATGATTTAAATAAAAAGTAAGTATATGATGAATTATTGACACCATTGATGGCCTTTTTAAATAATGTATTAGATTATAATGGGAAACAAAGAATTATAGAATGATACAAAGAAAATAGAAAGTGAGGTTAAAGATATTTGTGATTTAGGTGAAAGCATTGCCTTAGAAGCAAGAAATGAAGGCAAACAAATAGAACGTAAAGAAAAGAATATAGCGCATGTAAAAAACTAATGATAGGATTACAAATGTCATTTAAAGAAGCAATTAACTTATTAGAAATACCTGAAAAGGAAGTAAAAGAAATAGAAAAGTATTTTCAATCATAGAAAGAGAGAAAAATCTCTTTTTTCTTATACTAAAAAATTGTTAATAAAATAAAATTACATAATAATAAAAAATTATAAATTGGTGTTGAAAAATGTTGTCAAATCTACTATACTATTCAAGAACAAAAGGAGATGAGGGCTATGTTACAACAAAGTGTCAAATATGATTGCTTACAATTGAATACGAGTACCTCATTTTTATATTCTCATTGTTTCTAACATATCATTTTTAATTGATATGTTTTTTTATAACAAAAAAAAGGAGGAAAATATATGAAAGCCTATTTAATCTTAGAAGATGGAAACGTATTTGAAGGTGAAAGCGTAGGGGCTAACAAAGAAGTTGTCAGTGAATTTGTATTTAATACTTCAATGACAGGATATGTAGAAGTATTAACGGATCCTTCCTATGCAGGACAATCAGTTGTTATGACATATCCATTAATTGGAAACTATGGAGTATGTTTAGAAGATCAAGAATCTACAAAACCTTATGTTGAAGGATTTGTAGTGAATGAACTTGCTAGACTTGGAAGTAATTTTAGAAAAAATATTGATTTAAAAGATTATTTAATTGAACATGACATTCCTTGTATTCAAGGAATCGATACAAGACATTTAACTAAAATCATTAGAAATAAAGGTTGTATGAATGGAATGATTACAACAACAAAATATGATGATTTAAGTGAAGTGATGGAAAAAATACATAACTTTAAAGTAACTGGTGTCGTTGAAAAAACAACATGTGACAAACCATATAAAGTAGGAACAGGAGATCGAAAAGTTGCTTTATTAGACTTTGGTGCTAAGAAAAATATTGCTAAATCATTAGCAAATAGAAATATAGAAGTCACAGTTTATCCAGCATCTACTCCTGCAAGTACAATCATTGAAGGAAACTATGATGGAGTGATGTTATCAAATGGTCCTGGAGATCCAAGCGAAAATGTTGAAATCATTAAAGAAGTTAAAAAACTATCTGAAAGTGGTTTACCAATCTTTGCAATCTGTTTAGGACATCAATTAATGGCTTTAGCTCATGGATTTAAAACTGAAAAATTAAAATATGGACACCATGGTGCAAATCATCCTGTTAAAGATTTAAATACAGGTCGTGTTTATATTTCTACACAAAATCATAACTATGTAATTTGTGATGATTCTATTGATCGTAATATTGCAAAACCTTGGTTTATTAATGTAAATGACCAAACAATCGAAGGTGTTGAATATATGGGTAAAAATATTAAAACAGTTCAATTTCACCCAGAAGCATGTGCTGGTCCATTAGATACAGATGCTTTATTTGATGAATTTGAAAAAATGATGGAGGTAAAATAAGATGGCAAGAGATTTAAGTATAAAAAAAGTATTAGTTATCGGTTCAGGGCCTATCATCATTGGTCAAGCAGCAGAATTTGATTATGCTGGAACTCAAGCTTGTAGAGCTTTAAGAGAAGAAGGGGTAGAAGTTGTTTTAATTAACTCCAACCCAGCAACAATCATGACAGATGGTGATATCGCAGATAAAGTTTATATCGAACCATTAACAGTTCCTGTTGTTAAAAAATTAATCATGGAAGAAAAACCAGATAGCATTTTACCAACATTAGGTGGACAAAATGCATTAAACATCGCTATGGCTTTAGCGGATGAAGGATTCTTAGAAGAACACAATGTTCGTACAATTGGGACAAATACAGATACAATCAAACTTGCAGAAGATCGTTTAGAATTTAAAAATTTAATGGAAAGAATTAACGAACCATGTGCTGCATCCATCGTTGTTAACCATGTTAATGATGCTTTAGAATTTGCAGAAAAAATTGGTTATCCAGTTGTTGTAAGACCTGCTTATACATTAGGTGGTACTGGTGGAGGTATCGCAAATAATGAAAAAGAACTTCATGATATTTGTTCAAATGGTTTACGTCTATCAAGAGTAAGTCAATGTTTAATTGAAAGATGTATTGCTGGATGGAAAGAAATCGAATATGAAGTAATGAGAGATAGTGCAGGGAACTGCATTACTGTATGTAACATGGAAAACTTAGACCCTGTTGGGGTTCATACAGGTGATAGTATCGTTGTGGCACCTTCTCAAACATTATCTGATAAAGAATATCAAATGTTACGTTCATCAGCTTTAAATATTATTACAGCTTTAAATATTGAAGGTGGATGTAATGTACAATACGCTTTAAATCCAAATAGTTTTGAATACTGTGTTATCGAAGTAAACCCTCGTGTTTCTCGTTCATCAGCTTTAGCTTCTAAAGCAACAGGTTATCCAATTGCTAAATTAGCAGCTAAAATTGCTTTAGGATATACTTTAGATGAAATCAAAAATGCCGTTACAGGTAAAACATATGCTTCTTATGAACCAACATTAGACTATGTTGTATGTAAAATTCCTAAATGGCCATTTGATAAATTCGTTGATGCTTCAAGAAAATTAGGAACACAAATGAAAGCAACTGGAGAAGTTATGTCAATCTGTAATAACTTTGAAGGAGCTTTAATGAAAGCTTTACGTTCTCTTGAACAAAATGTTTTCTACTTACACTTAGATGCCTTTACAAAATTAACACATGATGAATTAAAACAAAAATTAAAAGATGTTGATGATCAACGTATCTTTGCAGTTGCTGAATCATTAAGAAAAGGAATTACTGAACAAGAAATCCATGAAATTACTAAAATTGATGTTTGGTTCATTGATAAAATAAAACATTTAGTAGAAATGGAAGAAAGAATTAAAACAGAAGAATTAACAGTTGATTTATTAAAACAAGCAAAAAGATTACAATTCCCAGATAGAGTCATTGCTGAATTAACTGGAAAAACAGAACAAGAAATTCATCAAATGCGTAAAGATAATAATATTGTTGCAGCTTATAAAGTTGTTGATACATGTGCGGCAGAATTTGATGCACAAACACCTTATTACTATTCAATTCAAGGTGGAGTGAACGAAGTAGAACCACAAAGAGAAAAGAAAAAAATCATGGTTTTAGGATCAGGACCAATTCGTATTGGTCAAGGTATTGAATTTGATTACTGTTCGGTACATTGTGTATGGGCCTTAAAAGCAGCAGGATACGATACAATTATTGTTAATAACAACCCTGAAACAGTATCAACAGACTTTGATATTGCTGATCGTTTATACTTTGAACCACTTACTGCTGAAGATGTAGAAAGTATTGTAGACATTGAAAAACCTGATGGAGCAATCGTTCAATTCGGTGGACAAACAGCGATCAAACTTACCAAAGCACTTACAGATATGGGTGTTAAAATCTTAGGAACAGATGCCGATGATGTAGATGCTGCAGAAGATAGAGAAAGATTTGATGAAATTCTTGAAAAATGTCATATTGATCGTCCAAGAGGTTCAACAGTCTTTACTGCAGAAGAAGCAATTGAAGTTGCTAATAAATTAGGATATCCAGTTTTAGTAAGACCATCTTATGTATTAGGTGGTGCTGGTATGGAAATTGCCTTAAATGATGGTGATATTAAAAAGTTCATGAAAATCATTAATAGACAATACCAAGAACATCCAATCTTAATTGATAAATACTTATCTGGTAAAGAAGTTGAAGTTGATGCAGTTTGTGATGGACATGATATCTTAATTCCAGGTATTATGGAACACGTTGAACGTGCGGGAGTTCACTCGGGAGATAGTATTTCTGTTTACCCACCACAAAAAATCAAACAAGAAATTAAAGATGTGATCGTTGATTATACAAAACGTCTTGCTAAAGCATTACATGTTGTCGGATTAATCAATATTCAATTCATTGTTTATGAAGATCAAGTTTATGTTATTGAAGTTAACCCAAGATCTTCAAGAACAATTCCTTATATTTCAAAAGTTACAGATATCCCAATTGTTGCCATTGCAACAAAAGCTATTATGGGACATACAATTGAAGAACAAGGATATTCTTATGGAATTGTTCCGGAAAAAGAAACAATTGCAGTTAAAATGCCAGTGTTCTCATTTGAAAAAATCAAAGGTGCAGAAATTTCTTTAGGACCTGAAATGAAATCAACAGGTGAAGTTTTAGGTATTTCTAAAAACTTAGATGAAGCTATTTATAAGGCATTCATGGGAACAGGTATTCAATTACCTAAGAGAAAGAATATCATTTGTACAATTAAAGATTCTTCTAAAGAAGAATTCTTACCAATCGCTAAACAATATTATATGTTTGGTTATGATTTATATGCAACAGAAGGAACATATAAATTCTTAAAAGAACATGATGTACCTGTACATTTTGTCAATCGTATTTGTGAAAAAACAAATACAATCTTTGATTTAATGTTTACGGATACAGTTGATTTAGTAATCGATATTCCAACAAGAAATGATAACTTAAAAGATGGCTTCTTAATTAGACGTTTTGCTGTAGAAGCTGGTATTCCAATTTATACTTCACTTGATACAGCAAAAGCACTTATTGATTCACTTGAAAAACGTAAACATGGTGTGCCATCGTTAATTGATATTACAAAACTAAGATAATAAAAAAATGGTCGAAAGACCATTTTTATTTTGGGCATAATTTTAAGGAGTATTTTGGACTATCTGTCCATTTATAAAAAAATATATTTTTCTATAATGAAAGAAGGAGGCTTTTTATGAATCAAGAAAATACTTCTTTTGAAAAACAAAAAAACTGATTGCAAGAAGAAATGCTCTCAAACTTTTCCTTATTCGTTTCCCTGATGTAGATCCAATTTTTTTAGAAAATCTATCAACCAAACAATATGAAGAACTCTTTGATTTACTTTTAATAGGTAAGAACTTAGACGAAATAAAAAAGGCTATTTTAGATATAGCCTAATTCTTTACATGCATAATAAATACCATCTTCATCAATAGAAGTTGTCACAAAATCACTTAATTTCTTTAACTCATTATTTCCTTGTCCCATACAAATCGAAAAAGAAGCATGTTTAAACATTTCAACATCATTTAAAGAATCCCCAAAAGCCACATAACTTTTCATATTCCATAACTTCATAAAATAAGCAATGCCAGTTGCTTTAGAAATTCCTTTAATAGTAATATCAGCATAACTACTTTCTCCTACCATCACATCAAGTTCTTCAATATCTTTAAATTCTTGATAGTCATAATCTAAAGGACCATAAGCAATCATGGCACCTACTTCCTGATTGGTATAGCTACCAACAGGGGGAATTGGATTATTGAAATAATTACATGAACGAATGACATTTTCATTGGGTTCCATATTAATAATTCTTGGTGTACATTTAAGAGCTAAAGGAATGTTGTGTTTTTTAGAAGCGTCTAAAGCTTTTAAAACAACAGTTGTAGATAAACTTTCTTTGTGAATAAGTTTTAAATTTTTATCTAATAAAGCTTGTCCACTATTGCATACATACCCATCAAAGGCAAAAGTATCATAAATGTGAGTATTCTTTAAAGAGTCAACACTTCTACCTGTAGATACTAATAAAAGATGACCTTTTTCTCTTAATAAATTTAAGGCTTTGATGGTACTTTCTGGTATTTGATGATCTGTGGTTGTTCTTAAAGTACCATCAATATCAAAACAAAACAATTTCTTCATTATTTACCTTGAGGGAAAAATTTTGCAAGTGAATTTGCTACTGCTGAAATAGGCATTGTTTGAACTACAATTTTACCAGGACCAGTAACCACGGTATTAAATAATCCCTCTCCTCCTAAAAATTTATTTTTTAAACCAGGAACTGATTGGATATCCATTTTACAAGTAGCATCCATCATTGCAAGATAACCGGTATCAATAACCATTTGTTGACCTGGTAGTAAATTATATTCTACGGTACTTCCATCAATTTCAATAAAACATGTTCCATGTCCTGAAACCTTTGTTAAAATAAAACCTTCACCACCAAATATACCAGAAGAAAATTTCTTATTAAAGAAAACCGATGTTTCTACATTTTCTTCACTAGCTAGAAAAGCAGATTTTTGAATGATGACTTCTTTTCCAGGATCTACATCAATAGCGACAATTTTTCCAGGAAAACTTGAGGCAAAGGCAATCAAACCATCTTCATTTGCCGTATAACTATTTCTAAATAAAGTTTCACCAGAAAACATTCTACCGATGATTTTACCAGCACCACCACCGTTTGTTTCCATTTTCATACATGGATCCATCCAAGCCATAGCACCACTATCACTAATCATTTTTTCACCTTTATTTAAGTGACAAATAACAACAGGGAGAGTATCTCCAACAATTTCGTATTTCATAATCTTTCTCCTTTTATAAAGCTACACAAACAGGTTGAATAATATCTAAAGTATTTCCTGTAGGCTTAATTTCTTCTTTTTCTTCATTAAATGTATAAAGCTCTAAACGGTCTTCTTCTTGACTTGCCACAACAATATAACGATCATCAATAATATTAAAATCACGAGGTCCTTTTCCAGTATGCACCATATAAAGTAAAGTGATTTTTCCTGTTTCTTGATTAACGCGATAAAGGACAATGCTATCATGTCCACGATTGGAAACAATAATATGTTTACCACTTGATGTCATATGAATAGCAGCAGCACTTGAAAAGCCATGAAAATGACGAGGTACACAATGAATAACTTGAATCAAAGTAAAGTGTCCATCATGATATTGATAAACCATAATACTGTTACTAATTTCATTGACGAGATAACAATATTTACCATCGTGAGAAAAAATCATATGACGAGGCCCACTACCAGGAATCACAGATTGACTTAATGATGTTTCTTGTAATTTTTCATTAATAAATTCATACATAACAATTTTATCAGCACCTAGGTCAACACTGTAAAGATATTTATGATCAGGAGTAATTCCTACATAATGAGCATGAGGACTTGTTTGTCTTTTAAGTAAATCAATTCCTGAACCATGATGGTGAACAACTGAAAGTTTATCTCCAATTTTATGATCCTTTAAAGGGAAAGCAGCTGTTGCTCCAACGTGATAATTGGCTGTAAATAAATATTTTTGATCAGGACTTAAACATAAATGAGTATAAGAACGACCATGGGAATTATAAAAAGAAAGTTGTTTTAAATCATCTTCTTCAATATGATAACTTGCGACACCTCCTCCTTCCCCAACACGTGAATCTTTTAAAGATACATAAAGATAATCATCTTTTTTAATAACATAAGAAGGAAAATCTTCGGTAGGAATATGTTTATTTAAATGAAGTTCATTTTTAGTTTCATCTAAAGTACATACATAAAGACCTTTTTCTTTTCCTTTAGCGTAACTTGATACATAAAAACGATACACAAAATCGCCTCCTTTTGAAATAATTGTACCATAAAATGACTATAAAAAGCTTTCTATATAAGAAAAATAATAAAGTAAAAAAGTTCGATAATAAGTGAATAATAAAAAAAGTATCTATATAACGGAAGATATAAATCTTTTGTTTTAGTTTTCAAATATTTATTTTTGTATTACAATAATTTATGGGAATAGAGAAATAATTTTATAAGAGAGGTTTATTTATTATGGAAGAACGCTTAATTACGTTAGTAAAGGAAAATACGAAACGTGATAATTATGAAGATAATAATGCGTCCAATCTTTCAAATATAATTGGATTATCACGTAATAGTATTTCATCGTATTTAAATGATTATTTTAATCAAGGGCGTTTTGTGAAAATTAATACACGTCCTGTTCTTTTTTTAGAAAAGAGCGAATTAGAAAAAAGATATAATATTAAAATAAATAAATTGATGTTTGCCTCACTTGATGAATTAGATGAATATGCAAAAACTTGTGGGAGGGGATCCAAGGATTTTAGAGATTTAATAGGTTATAATGGTTCTTTAAGAAAGATTATTGAATCATGTAAAGCAAGTATCTCTTATCCACCACATGGACTACCTATACTTTTAAATGGACCAACAGGCACAGGTAAAAGTTTTATTATTGAAAAAATGTTTGAGTATGGAAAAAATAATGGAATCTTTTCAGAAAAAGCAAAATTTGTACATGTGAATTGTTCAGAATATGCGAATAATCCAGAACTTATTACCGCGAATTTATTTGGATATAAAAGAGGCGCTTTTACCGGAGCAGATAATGATAATCCGGGACTAATTAAAGTTGCTGATGGAGGAATGTTGTTTCTTGATGAAGTTCATTGTTTAAAACCTGAATGCCAAGAAAAATTATTTCTATTTATGGATAAAGGAAATTATCATGTTTTAGGTGACAGTGAAAATGAATATCATAGTAATGTTTTTTTGGCTTTTGCGACAACAGAAAACCCTAAAGAAGTTTTATTAAAAACTTTATTAAGGCGTATTCCAATTCAAATGGAAATACCTTCTTTGTCTAAAAGAAGTGAAATGGAAAAATCAAATATTATTGTACGGTTTTTAGAAAATGAAGCGAAACATATTCGTATTGGTAATGTTGTATATGCAGCATTATTAAACAATGAATATGAAGGAAATATTGGAGAATTGAAAAATGTAATACAAGAAACCTGCATGAATGCCTTATATTCAAATAAGAATAAGGATTATATTGAAATAAATTCACTTTGTTTACCATCACGTGTACGCTTTAATAATCATATAGATAATAGTATTTTAGTAGGAAGAAATCAGTTATATTCCTTAAATGATTTAAAAAATAAATATGAAAATGAATTTCCTTTTAAAGAATATTCTAATAAATTATTAGAGTTATTAGAAAATTATTCAAAAGAAGAAATATCTATTCAGTCCTTTTTAGAACAAGCACTCAGTGAAACACAAACATATTCAAATGATTCTTTATTTAGAGAAAATAAAGAGAAATCTATAGATATTGCCTATTTTACAAATGTTATAAAAAAAATGGCAGAACTTATTAATGATAAATATCGTTGTGATTTTCAATCAAGTGAAATACTTACGTTATCATTACTTATTCAAGATTATTATACATATTATGTTATTGTTGAATCTTATTTCGATATTCATCAAGAAGGATTTCAATCTTTAGAAACGGTTGTTAAATCCAACTATTTTAGATCTTATGAAATCGCAAAATATTTAAATGAATTATGTGGTATTTATATTAATTTGAATTGGCACAATTATTTAACATCGATTTTTGCTTTATTTATAGAATCTTATCATGGTAATCGTGTTTTAAATCAAACCGTTGGAGTTGTTTTATCTCATGGTTATGCTACGGCATCATCTATCGCAGATGCAGTTAATCGTATGTTAGATGAATATGTTTTCGAGGCAATAGATATGCCATTAGATATATCTACGCAACTAATTATTAATAAATTAAATGTTTTTATTGAAAGTTATGGTGGAAATATTAAGAATTTAATATTGCTTGTAGATATGGGGTCTTTAGAAGAAATTTATAATGGATTAAATAATGTTTCAAAATCAAATATTGCAATCGCTAATAATGTTAATACACGATTTGCCTTATTTGTTGGAAAAGGAATCCTTGATAAAAAGTCTCTACAAGAAATATTTGATGAAAGTATAGAATATAGTCAAACAAATTATAAAATTATTAATTCTCAAAAGAAGGAAAAAGTAATTGTTTGTTCATGTGCAACAGGGTTAGGAACAGCTGAAAAACTTAAAGAAATCATTGAAGATTCTTTACCTGAACATTTACCTGTGAAAGTAATTACCTATGATTATACTTCTTTATTAGAAGTTAATTTAGAAGAAAAATTATTAAAGGATTATGATGTTATTTGTGTTATTGGAACATTGAATCCAAAATTAAAGAATCTTCATTTTATTGCTATAGAAGAATTAATAATGAATAGTTCTTTAGATTTCTTAACCTCTTATTTTGCAGATATTATTAGTCAAGAGGATATGGATAGTTTTCAAAAGAAAATGTTAAAGAATTTTTCACTAACAAATATAATAAATAATTTAACAGTATTAAATCCAACTCAACTTTTAGAAAGAGTTGCCGATGCAATAGATTTATTACAACAAGAAATGAAGACAACATTTACAAATAATACATGCTTTGGCTTATATGTTCATATATGTTGTTTGATGGAAAGATTAGTGACAAGAGAAGGCATTGAATCTTATCAAAAAGAATTATCTGATTGTAATGAAGATTTCATTAAATTTTATATGACAGTAAAAAAATCTTTTAAGCAGGTTGAAAAATATTATCGTGTAGAAATTCCTATTGAAGAAGTGGAATTTATTAATATTTATATTCAAAATATGATGGTAAGATCATTTGATGAATATGAAGGTATGGAGGAATAGATATGAAAGAAAGTTTAATGATAGCTGTTTTTATTATCATTGTTTTCGTAGTATTACAATATATTGGTAAAAACATTGTAATGAAAAAAATGACAACATCTTTAGAAGAAGAAAAATATGATGCCTTTTTTAAAACAAGTCAAAGTATTTTATGTTTCTTATTTGTAAAGCCTTATATAAAAGAAAGTATGAAACTTTCTGCATATATTGCCCAAGAAGAAAGTGAAGAGGTAAAAAAAGAAATAGCCCTTATAGAAAATATGCGTATAAAACCTCAACAAAAATTAATGAGTATTTCAAATGCATTTTATTTCTTTTTAGGAAAAAGAGAAGAGGCATCATGTAAACAAATGTTAGACTATGTAAAAAAATTAGGAGATGAAAGAACCTATAATAATCTTAAAATCCAATATGATATCTTTATTTTAAAAGAAAGCAAACATATTGATGAAATTAAAAAGAAATTAGAAATTGCTCAAAGAAATAATATGCCTAATAAAGACTTAATGGTAGGTTCATTAGAATATTTGATAGGATTACAATATTCTTATTTAAATGATAAAAAGAATATGATGAAGTATTTTAAACCAGCATTAATTCACTGTAAAGGAACGACATACGAAGTTGAAATGAATCAAGTCATCGAGAAAATGAATGAAAACATTTAAATATTTAGTAAATGGTTTAGAGGTAGAAGCAAAATATGACGAAGAAGATATTGATAAAGTCTATAAGCCTCTATTAAATCATTGGTATGATCTTTATAAACAAAAACAATGTCGTATTGTTATTTTTATTGCAGGATGTCCTGGTAGTGGAAAGAGTACTTTTGTTTCTTTTTTAGAGTATTTATTTAATCAAATGGATTTTGATTGTAAGTTGCAAACGGTAGGAATGGATGGCTTTCATTATTATAATGAAGAACTAGATAAAATGAATTTAAGGAAAGAAAAGGGAAGTCCCCGTACTTTTAATGTAGAAAAGTTAAAACAAAAGATTATTCAAACAAAAAAAGAAGACTGTTATTGGCCTTATTATTCAAGAAAATTACATGATCCTATAGAAAATCAAATTTTTGTACATAGTGAAATCATTATAATTGAGGGAAATTATTTATTGTTAAAAGATGAACCATGGAATCAGTTAGAAAGGTTATGTGATGAAAGTTTATTTTATAATGTGAATGTTGAAGAATTACAAGACAGATTGATTTTACGTAAGATGAAAGGTCATTTATCTAAAGAAGAAGCAATTGATTTTTATAATGCTTCTGATAAAAAGAATGTTGAAACAGTTATAAATAGAAGTAAAAAAGCAGATATTGTCTTAAATATTGCAAAAAACAGGGTATATTGACACTACCTTGTTTTTTTCGACACTAATTGGCATGAATTTTGCTATATAGGAAGTGAAAGGAGGAATTAAATAATGAGTATTACTTTAGGAAGGATTGATTATCGTTTATTACATGGGATCGTAGCAACGGAGCTGCACGTAGCAGTTATTGTTCTCCGAGGCGATTGCGCTGGAAACCACCGCAATTCTGCCCTTTCCGCCGAGGAATAGGCCCATCATGCGTCCCGCGATATGTGCGCCCTGCGCGTTGTCCGCGCCCACGCACCAGTGACGTTTGGTGCCCTCGATATCGGCGTTCGTAGTGATGACCGTGATGCCGGCGTCCACCGCCCGGTTGACCGCCTTTCTCACGCAGTCCGCGTTGATCGGACTGAGGATAATGCCGTCCGCCTTGGCGGCGATGGCGTTATCGATATATTCTCTCTGCCGTTCGGCATCCTGAAATTTGCTGATGGAATAGGTCACTTCAATGTCGAAGCCGACCTGATTTTTCACGCCCTGCTCGATGCCCTCCTTGAGGAACGGCATAGCGTCAACCTCGACCAGAATGGCCTCGATGCGGTAGACCTGACCCTGCCGCTGAAGCACGCGGCCGGCCGGGTTAGGCGTGTAGCCCATCTCGTTGATGATGCGCTGCACCTTCATTCTTACTTCATCGCTGACACCGACCCGGTTATGCAGTACCTTGTCTACCGTGGCACGGTGAACACCAGCGCGTTCCGCGATTTCCTTTATCGTTACTTTCACCGGGTTTCACATCCTCTCTGGTGAATCATAGCATATCCGGTCTGGTTTTACAAATCATTTTGCTTGAAGTTTCGATCTCGTGCTCGCTTTCAAGCGGCACGTGCTCGTCGTTTAC
>OHAE01000935.1_pt1 | contig 24573 bp, 24 predicted proteins | sample 1577061 | NCBI WGS metagenome assembly OHAE01 (sample SAMEA3541535, study PRJEB24748) | human gut metagenome | biome: human gut; feature: human-associated habitat; material: faeces | place: China | collected 2012
TCTGTTCCTAAATCTTTTGCAAGCTCCTTTGCCTTTCCGATTAACTCAAAAGCGACCCGCAACGAATTGGATTTTACAGGAAATGAAGAAGGTAGTAAGCTTACAGAGTTGGTAACGATCAACTATCGGACAAAAAGTATCCTGCCGGATATCCTCACTGGATTCAATGATCCTGGTGTCCGGAAAATAGACGTTCCCCAGCATGCCCTCCTCAGCACGAAAGACGGCAGCAGAGTGTTTTTTATTACAGGTTCAATTTCCCGGCTGGAATGTGGCAATTTCATGTTCTCGTTCCGCAACGTGGCGGACGAAATGACCAACAACTACACGGTAAAAATGGCACTCAATTCAGCGCGTATCTTTCCGTGGTTCTATGATTTTGAATGTGGAGTTATTGTGAACGATCCACGCTATTACGAATATACCGGGATTACAGCCCAAAACAATGCTATGACTATGGAAGAGTATGTCTCACGGCTGCATCCCGATGACCGCAAGGCCATGGCGCATGCTTTTGAGATGCAGTTACACGGAGAGCATTACCCGTATCCGGTTCCATTCCGACTGCGTCGCGGAGATAACACCTACGAATGGTTCGAAGGATTTTCGACCTATCTAGGTGAAGTTAACGGTAAACCTTACCGCGTGGTGGGCGTTTGCATGAGTACCCAAGCACACAAGGATATTGAGCAAACCCTGACCGAGGCAAAAAATAAGGCGGAACAAAGCGATGCACTCAAAAGTGCTTTCCTGGCGAACATAAGCCATGAGATACGCACACCACTAAATGCTATCGTAGGTTTCTCGAATCTACTTACCAAAAGTGAAATTGACCCGTCAAGCAAGGAGGCAAAAGAATATGCGACTCTGATCGAAGAAAAATGTGATAACCTGCTGAAATTAGTGTCTGATATCCTTGACCTTTCACGCATTGAGACGCAATCAATAAAATATTCTTTTACGAAACATGCCTTGGGAGAGTTACTAGACAAGATTTACAATGAATATGCCAATTCCATGCCTCCCGGGATAAAACTCAACTTAATGCTTCCGGCTGATGATATAGTGATCACGACTGACATTATCCGATTGCGACAAGTGATAGAGCATCTGATAGGTAATGCGGTCAAATTCACATCTCAAGGACATATCGACCTTGGTTATTCGTTCTCAAGCGATGGACAAAGTGTAAGAGTATTTGTTTCGGATACAGGATGTGGTATTCCGGCCGACCAGACCGAAAAGATATTCGAACGATTCTACAAAATCGATAATTTCACCCAAGGGGCAGGCGTAGGACTGTCAATTTGCAAAAACATTACAGAACGTCTGGGCGGTAAGATTACTATTTCCTCACAACTTAACAAAGGAACTCGTTTTGTATTGAAACTACCTATAATTTCAAACAAACACAATATTACCGATTTGTATGAATAACAAAAAAATAACCCAGATAACCGATCTTCAAGACATCATCCTTGAAGTGATCCCCGATATGTTGGTTCTCTGCGACTGTAACATGACCCTTTTGGATATTTTACATCCCAAACCGGAAATCATATCGATGGAAGATTCCCAAAAGCTAATCGGTACCCGTCCTACAGAGGAGCATCTCAGAAATGTAATTCATGTTGGAACCGAACAAATAGAAACAGTAATACAAACCCGTCAGTCGGCCCGATTCGTGTCTTGCCATACAGGAAATATTGATGGTACATTATATCATTACGAAACCATACTGACTTATTTGAAAACCGGACATGTCCTAATCCAGCTTCGTACCATCGAAGAAGAGTCTGTAAAAAGGATAGAGGCGCAGCATTTATACCACTTTTTTGCTGACGTATTGGACAACATCGCTATTCCCATCGCAGTCAAGAGCATGGATACGGGACGTTACGTCTATTGGAGCAAAAAGGCGGAAATCTTTGGGCGTACGTCGGGGGAAATGGTCGGTGCAACCGAAGAAATGTTTATGAGTGAAGAGATGGTACGCATGGTACAGGCGCTTGACCACAGACTGTTCGAAGGCCATGAGAAACAATATCAGGGTATCGAGAAGCACATGGCTATCGATGGGCGGGAACATTCTTTTATGGTTACACGGACACAGTTCAAGTTCGGGGACGAGAACCTGATGATGAACAGCGTCCTGGATATTTCCGAACTGACAGAGACCCAATCGTCGTTACTACAAATCAAAGACGAGTTAGCCCGCAAAAATATGGTACTCTCTTCAGTGTTGACCCTAGCTAATGTCATCTCCTGGAACGGAGACATGAAGAAAGGAACATTATCTTGTAACCACACTGATCACTGCCCCTATAAAGGCGAAGGACCTGACGAGAAAGGGGAATATATATTATCTTTTAAAGATTTTTTCTCCAACATCCACCCTGATTACCAGACACATGCTATCGACCAGCTTGATGACTTGATCGAAGGTCGTATATCCAATTACCACGAAGTTTATCCGGTACATTGGTACAACGAAAATGAATATGAATGGATGGAGGTTCAGAGCAGCGTTCACAAATACGGTTCCGGTGGGGAACCCACACAGCTGATTGGTTCCGCCCGGATAATCACCGCCCAAAAACAGATGGAAGAGTCTTTGTGCAAAGCCAAAAATGATGCCGATCACAGTAACATGCTCAAAAGCGCCTTTCTTGCCAATATGAGCCACGAAATACGCACCCCGTTGAATTCAATCGTGGGATTTTCGGAATTGTTGACACAAGAGTTAGAGGAATCGGAAAAGCAGGAATACCTCAGCATCATACAAAACAATAATGCCCTGCTGTTGCAGCTTATCGAGGACATTCTCGATTTGTCGAAGATCGAGGCCGGAACACTGGAATTCAACTTCGCCGACCACGATCTGAACGCACTAATGAATGAACTTGAACAGACTTCCCGGATGAAAGTGGAGAATCCCGAGGTTGAGGTAACTTGTACATACCAAGAACCGAGATGCACAATTCATACCGATCGCGGACGTTTGTTACAGGTACTTCATAATTTTATCAACAATGCAGCGAAATTCACCCGCCAGGGGCATATCTATTTCGGATTCCGCAGGTATCACGACGACCGTTGGTACTTTTACGTGGAGGACACCGGCTGCGGTATATCAGCCGATAATGTTGGCAAGGTATTCGACCGTTTCGCTAAACTCAATCATACAGCCAAAGGTACAGGATTGGGTCTTGCCATCAGTAAGAGTATCATCGAACGGCTAGGTGGTGAGATCGGTGTAATGTCCGCTGAAAAGCAGGGCTCCACATTCTGGTTCCTGCTACCGACCGACAGTATCAGTATGAAACCACCGACCTCGGAGAACAGTTACATCGAAGATGTACAGAAGTTATTTCATGCCGGAGACAAAAAGGCAACCCTGTTGATTGCCGAAGATGATTCGGATAATTATAAACTTATCGAAGCCATGCTGCAAAAGTATTATAAGCTAATACATGCATGGAATGGGCGTGAGGCAATTGAATTGTTCAAAGAGCAACATCCTTGTATGATTTTGATGGATATCAAAATGCCTGAAATGGACGGTTACAAGACTGCCGCTGCTATCCGCAAATTATCGGCTGACATCCCCATCCTAGCCGTAACAGCTTTCGCTTTTCCTGAAGATATGCATCGCATCCTCTCCAGCGGATTCAATGGCTACTTACCTAAACCGGTCACGATAGATGAACTAAGAAAGAAGATTTTAGAATTCCAACCTGGTGAAAGTTTACAATGAAATACTCCTTAAATTGTATCTTTTCTTCCAAAAACAAATAAAACGATAAATAGAAGAATATGCAAGTTCTGAAAAACGACAAATTATTAAAAAAAACAAGACAATTTTGCAGCGAGGAAGCGACCCGTATTCCACATGCCAAACTTGAAAAGAATAAGCGGTGTTATTACAGTTGTGTATGTTGATGAAATATCCATTCTCCAAATGGATTGTATTTTTATCATAAATCCTCGTTTTTGGGCAAAAGACGTAAAAAATATACCTTTTTGCACGCCTTTTACGATTTGTCCTAACCCAGAAGGGCTTTAGGACAAATCGTAAAAGGCAGATTTTGTTAGATTGTCACCTGTCCAATTTGATATTCACATACTTTTGTGTATGGTGATAAAAAATAAAGCTCACCAAGAGTGTTTGAATGTGATAATAATTCTATGAAAATATGAAATTTAACAAATAAGTCTATGAAACATTTACACAAAATCCTATCATTTTTTTTGCTTTGGGGAGTTTCGCTCACCGGAATTTCCCCTGCACGGGCATCTGAAACTACTGCGGCGGATACAGTTGTCATTTTCCGCTTCCATCCGGGTGAGGATATGTTTACCCGTGCAGGCAATGAAGCAGAGCTTGAGCGCCTCTATGTATTGATAGACAATCATAAAGCCGAGATTGCAGAGAATAAAATTCCTGTGCAGGTGGATGGTTACTGCGCTTCGCTGCCGACAGAGAAGGAGAACCTTCATATCGCTTTTATTCGCGCCAACAGGGTAAAATCGGAGCTTATCACGCGGAAGGGACTGAGGGAAGCCAACTTCGTTACGACCAATCTCGCACGCGCGTACCATAATAATAAGGACCTTGTGGTGGTGACACTGCACATTCCGGCTAAAGTTGTTGTTGAACCGCAACCGGCTAAGGAAGAAGTAAAGCGGGAAGAACCCGTACCGCAAAATGTAACCGTGACACCGAACAACAACCCCGCCGCGGAGGAAAAACCTGTTTCAACCATGGAACAGCAACCTGCACCTATACCAGAGCAGCCATTGGCAGAACCAGAACAACCCTACCGTTTTGCCGTGCGCACGAACGTGTTGTACGACGCCTTCCTGCTTCCCACGCTCGGCGTGGAATGGCGCGTGAACCGAGATCTGGGCGTGAAGCTGGACGGCAGCCTCTCGTGGTGGGGCGGTGAACACGGCAAGGTACAGAAGATGTGGATGCTCTCGCCCGAAGTGCGCTGGTATCTTCTTGACGCCCGACGCTTCTATGTCGGCGTATCGGGTAATTATAGTGAATACAATTTGTACAAGTATATGCTGGGCGGGATGGTTTCAAAGGATACGGGTTACCAAGGCAGCCTGTGGAACGCCGGTGCGGTGGTGGGCTACCAGTTCCGCCTCTCGCGCAGCTTCTCGGTGGATTTCAACCTCGGGCTGGGTTATACCCGTTACGAATACGACAGCTTCGGGGTAATCGACGGTGTGCGTGTCTACAAGGAGAGAGACAAGAGCAAGAACTTCTGGGGCCCCACGCAGGCGGGTATCAGCCTCGTATGGACGCCAGGAGGCAATAATCAGTAAGAATATATATATAAACAGAATACTATGAGCATATTCACATCTACAATCCGAATACCGGCTGCCACGGCAGCAGCGGTAGCTGCCCTCCTCCTCGGGGGATGCAGCAAAGACAGTGAGAACGGGCCGGGCGGCGACGCCACGGCAACGGCGCAGATTACGGCGCACGTCAGTGAAATGGCCCTGAGCCGGGCGTCGGGGACGCAGTGGGATGCGGGCGACTGCATCGGGATTACGACGCTCCCGCCGCCCGGTGTGTTGGCGGTCACCAACATCCAATACATCACAACGGCAGGCGACGGTACCTTCGTCCCGGTGGACGCGCCGGGGGAGGACAACAGTATCGGCTTCATCGGCAAGGACGAGTACACTTTTACGGCCTACTATCCCTACACCGGCGCCAACAGAGCGCTGCCCGGTGTGAACGGGGTCATCACAAGAAGAATGGATCGCCCTGAGGACTTTGCTCCCGAAGCGCAGGCGGGCTGGGATTACCTCTGGGGCACGGCCACGGCGTCGGCTTCCAACCCGAAGGCGGACATCACCTTCCACCACTGCATGAGCCGCCTGCTGCTCCACTTTGTGGAGGGAGAGGGGGTGACGTTCCCTGCCGAAGGGCTGAAGATTCGGTTAGATAATATACTCCTCGAAGGGCAGTTCGAAATCCAGACGGGCAAGGCGGAAGCAACCGGTTTTATCGGAGGCGTAGATGACATTTCGGTACCGCAGTCCCGCACGGGGTCGTATATCCTGTGGCCGCAGAATAATCCGGCTCAAGCATTGTACGTAACGATAGAAGGGCGGGTGTTCTTCGCCAGTCTCTTCCCACCGGAAGGGAAGCTGGAGGCCGGTAAGACCTATGAGTACACGGTGACCGTGAAGCGCCATGGGCTGGACGTGAAGGCGGAGACGGGCGACGTGCCCTGGCAGGACGGCATCCTGACGACGACGATTGACGGCAAGGAGTTCCGCCTGATACGCACAGCGGAGGACCTGGCGCGGTTTGCCCGCGACGTGAACGGGGGCGGGTACAACCTCAACGCCCTGCAAGTGGCGGATATCGACCTGCAGGAACTGGCCGGGTCTGAAGACGACGCGCTGCGGGCGCTGGCGGCGGACTGGGTGCCGATAGGCGGATACGGCACCAGCTACACAGGCATCTATTGCGGCAACGGGTACATCGTCTCGGGGCTGCACATCACGACCAACCACAATTATAACGGTTTCTTCGGCTCTGTTACTGGTAACGGCGCCCTGCTGACGGGTATCCACCTGCGGGACGTGGAGATAACGGGCCCGACCGGTCCCAAGACAGGTGCGCTCGCCGGCTATATCCAGAACGGAACAGCAACCCTTTGCTCGGCGAAGGGAAAGATAGAAGTCAGCTTACCCACCGACGGCGATAGCGGCGGCGTGGTCGGCGGGCTGGTGGGCCATGCTGCCAACTGTTCCGTCAACCGCTGCCATACGACGGTAAACATCACGGCAGATGGGACACTGCAAGGCCACGGTAGCGCCTATGCGGGGGGAATTGTGGGACAGAATATCTGCTTATCTACTACCAGCACCCTCTTTACCTGCCGGGCCGATGGCGACGTAAGACTCACGGGGACGGGGACGTCGACCACCGTGCAGCCCCTCTGCGCCGGGGGGATAGCCGGGTACAACAGCAGCTACAGCAACAGCGAATCTGCTGCTATTTTGGCGTGCGTGGCGACGGGGAATGTCACGGCCACCTATACGGGCACGGATGCCGTGAACGCCTGGGCCGGCGGGCTGGTGGGCTGTAACGGTGAGATGGGAGAGCTCTGGTACAGCTACGCGCGGGGCACGGCTACGGCCACGGTAAAAGACAATACCGAAGGGGCTGCCGGCGCCATCGTGGGAGGATATGCCTCCGGCAGCGGAAACAGCACCATAGAATATTGTTTCGGTGCGGGAGCCGGAGGCAAAGGGACCTCGGGGCTTGAAGAGCGCGGGAACATAGCCTATAACATAGCGCCGGGAGAGGGGGAGATAAAGAATATAGTAGGTCGTGATTGGACTAAAGAAGGTATCTCCACCACCGACTACAATGTCTCTGCCACGCCCGCTTATGGTATCAACGTAAATGAAAGAAAGTTTAATATCCTAGATGTCTGGAAGGACGGCGAGGGCGTCTGGCCCGTGCTCGATATGGAGAATAATGGCAACTGATAATTCTCCGACGCCAGCTATAAACTTAAAGACTAAGAAAATGACAAACCTGAAAAAACGATAGATCGATATGATACGCAACATTTTTTTACTGATGCTCTCCGCCCTATGCGCGTGGAGCTGCACCGACAACCTCCCCGGCGACGAAGCCCCTACCGACGGCCGCCACTCGCTCAATATCACTGTAGGCCCGAAGCCCGCCTTCACCGACGGCACCCTGACCCGTGCCGACGGAACCACTCTGCCCGAAACCCGCGCCGTGCAGACGGATGAGGGAACGAAGTGGGAAGAGGGGGACGTGGTGTGGCTGCGTGCCAAATTCCAGGATGCAGTGAGTATTTTAGGTACCTTCTACTCCGCCCTGAAATACACCGGCGGTGCCTGGCGCTACCTCACCGAAGACGAAGCTGCCGCGCTCGGAGTGAGCAGCTATGCCGGCTTCAACCGCACCCTCATCTACGACGAACCCGACGGAAGCACAAAATACACGGATGTATTCATCAGCGCCACCTATGCCGGCAGCGGCAAGCCGGACGCAAACGGACGCATCACCTTCCCCGCCCCCGGCAGCAGCAAGGCCGTCCCGGTGATGCAGGCCATTGCTGGTATCTCCGGTAACCTCGGCGACCCCCAGACGCTCTACTTCACCTACTTGTGCTCCCGCCTGCGCATCCCCGCCGACTGCGACGACCTGAATGTGTCTGCTCACAGATACTGCATAAGCTATGGGCTGTCCACAGGCATCCTGGATATTGAAACCGTCCCCCGCCCCGTCCGCTTCCCTGTCGCCGACGCCCCCCGTGACATCTACCTCCTCCCGGTGGCCGACGACGATGGCACCCCCTCCCTCCTCACCCTCACCCGCGACGGCTCCACGTGGACCCTCACGCCCCAGCCCGTTACCACCTGCTACGGCCTCTCGTACACCCTGCCGTCCCTTGACCCCGGCGGCGTGAAGCCCGGCGACATGTAATATTTATTCCCAATATATGAACACTGAAAAGACAAGCATCATGAAAAAGAATATCCTGCTTCCCGCCGCCGTTACCGTCGTCCTTGCGCTGTGTACGGTCTCCTGCGACGTAAAGGACCCGATTTTTATCACGGCGCACCCCAACCACGGGACGGTAACGCTCACCACCGACTGGAGCGCCATCGGCAAGAGCATTCAAGTTCCGGAGAGTTACACCGTCGAGGCGCCCGACTATTCCGCCAACCTGAGCGGGCTGACAAACACGCTCGACCACCTTTTCGAGCCGGGCAGTTATCACCTCCGCATTTACAACACGCCGGAGCATATCGCCGTCGAGGGGAGCAGGGCGACCGTCAGCGAGGCTTCGGGCAATATGGACGGCGTGGGAAAATTTATTAAAGAAATGCCGGGCTGGCTGTTCACATGCGCGCTGGATGCGACCCTCGAAAAGGACAAAGACCATCCGCTCACGGCCATGATGCAGCAGCAGGTACGCCAGCTCACGCTGATTATCGAGCCCACGGGCGGCACCGCCGGTGAGATTGAACACATTGAAGGCTACCTCTCCGGCGCCGCCGCGACGCTGGACTTCGACAAAGGCGAACACGGTACGCCTTTGAATGTGGAACTGAGCTTTACAAAGGTCACCTCAGGTGATAACGTCGGGAAATGGGCCGCTACGGTGCGCCTCCTGGGTGTGGCGGGTGCACAGCAGCAGTTGAACGCCCAGATTCGTTTCACGGGCGGCAACCCCGCGCCCGTCACCCTCACGAGCGACCTGAGTGCCGAGCTCACCACGTTCAACGCCGACAAGGCCACCCCGCTCACGCTGGGCGGCAAAGTGGTGGAAACGCCTACCGGTACGGGATTCGGTGCCACCATCACGGACTGGGTACCCGTCATAGGCGGTCCGGTGATAGCGAACTGACGGTCACCACACGTTTGAAACGAAGAAAAGAAGAATATCAAAACAAACAATAGAGTACAAAAGAGTCATCAACTTAAAAATGAAACTAAAATGAAAGTAAAGAAAACAATGGTAATGATGGCCGCCCTCGCAGCAGTGGCAGGCCTCGCTTCGTGCACGAAAGACGATGCAGCGAACGTAACAGGTAACAAGGAAGTGTGCTTCACCAGCGGAATCGGCAACGTGGCGGTAGCCACCCCACAATCCCGCGCTGCGGGTAACGCATGGAGTCCAAAGGACCACATCGGCATCTATATGGTACAACACAACTCCACTACCATTGCTGAAGGTGCCGAAAATAAAGACTACATCACCAACGACGGCGACGGCGATTTCACCCCCTTCGGCGTCAGCCCGATCTATTATCCCGTCAGCGGGAAGGTGGAATTTATCGGCTATTACCCTTATAAAGAGGGCTATCAGCTCGATACCCCGATTATCTACACCATAGGTACTCCGCAGACTACCGAGACGCAAGCCACTTTCGACCTGATGTGGGCAAAAGCAGACAACGGCCGCGTAGGCTATGACAAGAACTACATCGGAGGCATCGCCCTGCCCTTCAACCACCTTCTCTCCAAGCTGACCATGAACTGCAAAATTGACGCAAGCGTCGGCGGCGTCTGGTCCGATGATGCGACGGTAACCCTGAAGGGTACGAACCGCGAAGGAGAGCTCAACCTGACGAGTGGTAGCTTGGCCACCAAGAGTAACCCGGGCAACATTACTTCGAGAAAATTATCATCCACTCCTGACGGTTTCCTTGCCGCCTACGATGCTATCATCATGCCCGGCAGTTACAACCGCGGAACGGTGACAGTAGATTTCACGGTAGGTGGCAAAACCTATACGTGGAAAGTCGGCACCGTCACGTTCGAGCCCGGCAAGGACCATGTCTATGAGGTGACGCTTACCCGCGCCGGCGTCCAAGCCAGAGGCAACATCAAAGACTGGGAACCGGAATACGGCGGAAAAGTAAATGCGGAATAAAAATATCGAAAACACTCCTATGCTGGATATGGAATACATGAGCATCCAGCATACTTTATAAGCTTATTATCAACTCCTAAAATAATTTATTTATGGAAAAGACAGTAAATCTTAATTTGCCAAAAGGCGTTTATGTTAATGTATATATCTGCAAAAGGTTGATACCGCATTGATTTCACGAATGAGAATGTCGGAAACTCTGTACTTCACTTTCATAAAGTCTATCAGGCGTTGCTTGGTTAATTCGTAACGTGAATAGGTCTTTTGTGTAGCTGTTGTTCCTACCTTGTCTTTATATTGCAAATTATGCTCCGTAAAGTGAGTGAGTAGGCTGTGCTGCTTTTCTTCAATACCCAATATACATTATTGCGTAACTTCTCCGGCTCTACATATCCGTTGTTGTTTAGCTGCTTGGTGTATTGTATTGAGATTTGACCACGCAAATCATCCAGTTCTTTGTTCAACTTGGATATTTTGGCACTGGTGCTTTTCCCGCTTTTATTAACCGCACGACCTGATTTTATATCTCAATCTTCAGGAAGAATTGTTTTCTTCGTGCTGAATTGCTTGGTTTCTCCATCAACTGTAATACGAACTCTACACAGTAAAAGCAAGAAAGAGAAAAGCAATGTAATTAATTGATTGATAGAAATGTAAGTCTTTCAGTGTCTTATGGTGTCCGATAGTGAATTTGCAGGAAAAAGCGGATTAGCGCATACTTTCCGTTTCTTATCCGTTACCCATTTTCACTTGTGAAAAACAAGGTGAAACGATGACCTCTGAAGACTGGATATAGCACTGTTTGTCTGCTTGTTGCATGATTCAAATAACTCACAGAGAAAGTAAATTTACGAACTTAAAAATGTGAGCATTATGAGTAATGAATTAAAGGTGTCTTTCTACCTCAAACGAGAGGGGAACAGTGAAAAGGCAGAGGTAAATCCTTATGCCGTTTATCCGGTAATCGGAAAAATCATGGTTGGCAACTCCATCGCCCAGTTCGGTTCAAAACTGAAAATCGAAGAACGGCTTTGGGATGTAAAATCGGGTCGGGCAATCGGCAAAAGCCGTGTAGCCGTTGAACTCAACAGAGAGATTAATAAAATCAATCTCTCCATACACCACCATTATAAAGACATTTTAGACAGGACAGGGAAAGTAACCGCTGCCGATGTAAAAAATGCTTTTCAAGGCATTGCAACCGAACAGGAAACATTACTCAGGTTCTTCAATGAACTCGTTCGGGAATTTCATTTGAGGGTAGGTATAGACAGGGCGCATACGACCTATTTGAAATACCTGAATGCCCAAATGCATTTAGAACGGTTCATACGAACTAAATATAAAGTTCAGGATATACCTCTGACACAATTGGATTTACCCTTTATCGAAGGTTTCGCCCTATACCTACGTGTGGAACGGAAAATGCAACCTGAAACTGTAAACGGACGAATTATACTACTTCAAAAAGCGGTTAGAGTAGCTTTGCATCGGGGATTGATAAGCCGTCCGCCATTCTTCGGTTATAAAGCGGAAAAGTGTAAAATCAAAATCAAATCGCTTACGGCTGACGAACTTGAACGGCTTCTGACAACTCCGATTGAACGACCGACCTTAGTGTTTGCCCGTGATATGTTTATTTTTTCTTCGTTTACAGGCATGTGTTATTCCGATGTCCGAAAATTCACTTGGAAGGATTTGACAAAAGATGAGGACGGTAGCCTGTGGATAAACATGTTCCGGCAAAAAACGAACGTCCCTTTCAGTGTAAAATTATTGGATATTCCCATACAGATTATAGAGAAGTATCGAGGTATGGGAAAAGAAGATAAGGTATTCCCGATGATTGCATTGACCAATATTGACGTACGGCTAAAAGTCATTGCCAAATTATGCGGTATAAACAAGCCTCTTGCCTACCACATGAGCCGTCACACTTTCGGAAGTCAGGTTTGTCTGTCTCAAGGCGTTCCGATAGAAAGCGTCAGCCGAATGATGGGGCATACGGATATCCACACCACACAACGATATGCCCGTGTCAATAATGATAAAATAGCCAACGATATGAAAAAATTATCGGCACGTATAGCCAACAAGTTCACTTATGTAGAATAATTAAAGAAGCGAAATATGAAAAAAAATAGAAGCACCTTCGCCATATTATTTTATCTCAATACAAGTAAAATGAAAAAGTCGGGTAAATGTCCGATAGTCGGCAGAATCAGTATTGACGGAAAAAGTACCACGTTTAGCACGGGATTGGAAATCTTGCCTGAACAGTGGGATGCCAAATCAGGATTAGCAACCGGAAAATCTAAAGATGTAAACGATATTAACCGACAAATTGAGAATTATAGAATTGAAGTTACCAATCATTATAAGGATATGGTAAATAATAACGGCTATGTTACAGCCGAATATCTTAAAAATGCACTTCGGGGAATTGGAACTCGACACAACACCTTGTTACAGGAATTCTCCGAATATTTGGAAGATTGTAGGAAAGGTATCTGTATAAATATGGTATATTCTACTTATCGTATGTACCGTGTTGCCTACAATCATTTGCGAGAATTTGTATTATCCAAGTATGGTATTGAAGATATTGCTTTCGGACAAATAGATTACAACTTTGTTGAATCATATGATTATTACCTAAAGATAGAAAAGGGAATGACCCCTCGCACCGTAGAAGGAAATGTTCTCGTATTCCGTCGGGTTGTCAGACGTGCCCTTAATAAAGGAATGATTCGCCAAGACCCATTTTTCAATTATGTACCTACACGGGTACGCCCTGAACGTCGATGGCTTTCCAATGAGGAAATAGAGAAGATAATGAAAACACCTATCGCCCACAAAAGCACAAACTTCGTTCGTGATATGTTTATCCTGTCTTCGTTCACTGGTTTGGCGTATGTGGATGTTAAGAATTTGCAGGAGTCTAATATCAAAGAGATGGCTGATGGCAGTAAATGGATTGTTATAAATCGTAAAAAAACGGGAACGCCCTCTTATATCCCGTTATTGGATATTCCGATGCGTATTATTGAGAAATACAGGGGAACGGGTAAGAACGGAAAGTTATTCAACCTGATGAACAGCCCAGAAGTAAATCTTTACTTGAAAAAGATTGCTAAAGCAGCCGGCATAGAGAAGCGATTGACCTATCACATGAGCCGTTTTACTTTCGCTACAACGGTCTGCTTGACACAAGGTGTTCCTATTGAGAGCCTTAGCCAAATGATGGGGCATACCAACATTAAGACTACTCAAATTTACGCAGAAGTTACTAAAACAAAAATTAATGAGGATATGACTAACCTTGCGGAACGGATTGAGGGTAAATATGAATTGGCAAAGTAAACACATCACAACCAACATATTTTTTCCTTTTTTTCTCTGATACACATTCACTATATGGAGAGAATAAATAAGGCAGCACTTTTCATAAATTTACTCTTTTTCGGTACGAAAAAGGAAGAAATTTACAAAAACCGCTTGCGGCTCGGTGTTGCCGTTTTATTCTTGGAATATAACTTTGTGTTCAGAGAAAGAAAGGATTAATTAAGATTATTCCATTGAGAAATAAGATATTAGATTGGTTACTGTTATTGCATAATTCTCGCCATCTATAGAATAAAATCCTAACTTCTTGGCAAATGCACTGCTTTTGGAGTTGGCACACTCAATACCGATATGATTGAAACCATACTTTTGGGCTATTCCGGTCAAAAAACAAAGAAAGTGCGTTCCGTGTCCTGTCCGTTCTTTGCTAAAACCTAATCGGGCAATAATCAGGCAATCAGGTGGAAACAGGCTTACTTTTCTCCTGATACGCAGATACAAATCTATCCGGCTATTCCTACGGGTGGCAATGATGTTATCCACCGTCAGCCGTACAAGCGATTTACGATACTTGAAACGTTCCATCAGGTAACGGTCTATATCCTTTCTTAGTTCTTCATATTCAATCATCTTCTTATCCCTTTCTTCTTTTTCTTCTTTCGTTTCTGTGCCTGTAAATCTTCCGCTAATGCTGCATCATAGTTGTTGCCATCTGCCAGTGAAAAGACAGACAAGAGAGAATCACCGCTTCTACCATCTCCCTGATTAAAAGAATGTTGTTCATTTTGCTTGCTATCAGGATTGCAAGAAATCATGTTTTCTTTTTCACCGGATTGCAGAACCTCTTTTTTATTTTCGCCAGTAATATATTGCTTTGGCTCTTTCAATTCCCGTTCCTGCATTTTCAGTTTATCGTCCATATTGCCGTTCTTCATGGCGTTGGCATACTCAAAGGATTCGGATAATTGACGGTTGTAGCCGAATAATTTATCAAATCCCTGTTCTGCCTGCCGGAAGAGGTTCACACGGTCAAAACCACCCGTTATTATTCCTCTCTTGGTGTTCTTGTGGTTGGTAAGCGGTGATAGCTTTTTTTTATTCGTTTGGTCTTTACGGCTCACAATCAAATGGCAGTGCATGTTCAGTTCGTTGTCGGAACGGCTACGATCGAAATGTATCTTCCCGTAAAACTTTATATCCGCTTCGGATAATCCTTTATTGAAGTTCTTGGCATATTCAGGAATGAACACTTCCCGAATATACCGCTTCATGGATTCTGCTTTCTCCTGCTCCGTGTTTCCCATTGCCCGAAGTTCACTTTCCGATGGGCTGACGTGGATAGCGAAAAACTTTGCATCCGTTTTCAGGAGTTGCCCGGTATTGGTGTCTATATCCTTAATCACTTTTGATTTGTAGATATTATCATCCGTCAGGTTGAAAAAGCCATCGGTATAGATGCCTTTCTCCATCCGTTCCATATCCTCATGCTCCATGTATGAAGCTAATTGGCGGCTACTTCCTGCATTATTGTATGTTCCACCCGATGGTGGGGCAAAATCTATGTGCATGGTTCTATGTGTTTATCAGATTTGTAATTTCTGCTTTTAGGTTCTCTTTCCTCTTGCTGTCCATCACACCACAAGCCGATAGTTCCGAATAGAGTTGCATCAATTGAAATAACTTCTTATAATCCCGTTGGTGTATTTGGTACAAGGCATTAATCTGTTTGCCTTGATGATTGATTATATCGGCATGCTTGCCAAACTGTTCACTTACCGTTTTGAGTACCTTCACCTGCTTTTCATCATTCGTTTGTAACTGTGAAAGGATAACGGATTCCAATGTTTTAGCGAGAGTGTCAAACCGAACCGCAATAGCATTGGCGGTTCGTATCATGGGATTCAGTTGTTCTTCCTCGTAGTGCCGGATGAAGCGGATAATATCATCCTGCCGTTTGTTTATTTTCGCCAGTTCCGATTTTACGGATTCCGGTGCTTCCGACGGGTTGATACACGCTTTATCGATATAGACAAATGCCAGCCTGACTATTTCACCCTTTTTCAGCGAATAACGTTTGCAAAGCTTATCTATCAACTTTCCCGTCTGTCGGTCTATCCCGATGGTAGTGAGTGAGGATATGTTATTGGTCTTATCCATGATTATAACTTTTTTATAAGGAAAATGAGATTTATTCGGTTGATTATAAGCGAAATAGATTTTCGGCTTATAATCACTGTTATAAACGGTTACGAATGTAACCTCTTAAAGCCGAAGGCTTTACCCCGCAGGGCAAGAGGGAAGAACAGGACTTGTCCGGTTCCCTCTTGCTTCATTTAGCGAAACGAGCCGAGCCACAAGGCAAGGCGGTTTCCATTAAATGGGGGATGGTATCACATTACCAAGCGGCAACACTAGCCACCTTGTTTTGCAGAGCCTTGCTTATTGAGTTGATTTTCCTCTTTGAACCGTTCGTAGGTCTTGCAATCGGCATTTTCCTGAACAAATGCACGAATGTCGGCGGCACGGTAATAGGTCTTATGACTTATCGTGAAGTAAGGCAGTTTGCCACTTGCCCGATACCGTTGGAGTGTTCGGAAAGATACTTTCAACAGGAAAGCTAAATCCTGATTGTCTAACAGTCGGTCGTTCTCATCCAATACTTTGTCAGTATTGATAAGTGATTGCAAGTTCTGACCTATCTCGCCCAGTTTCTTCGATAGCTTTTCCATCCACTTGTCGAAGTTTTCATTGTCTATATACATTTTGCTTCATTTTTAAATTAAACATTAAGATTACCAATCGATTGATGAAGCAAAGGTCGGAAGAACAAAGCAAAAAAATAAGGGTAGTAGTACACCTACTCCCCTATAAATAATTTGTATATCATTGATATACAGCCTAAAAAATCAGGCTTTCACGGTTGCCAATAGCCTTCGTCTTTGCTTTTCTGAATAATCGCTGCTTTTAGCTTGTCTAAAAACTCTGTGATTTTAGTGGGCTTCCGTTTTATTACGGCTTCTTCTTTCTTGTAAATATCCCCTAAATTTACATTGAACATTCTCTCAAAAATGCGTGTAACATCAATCAGGTGTAACTCTTTGTTGTCAATGCGTAGAAACCCATCCACCAGATAGAAGAATCCGCAAACGACTTCCATTAAGTCAATAAGTTTTATCGCATCTGAATTTATACAGATAGGTGATTTCCATTCCGATTCTATATTGATAAAGAATTTAGGAAATTCCATTTGACGATAAAGTAATTCCAGTTCTTTCTCAACTAAAGTTGTCAACTTATCTAAAAAGACAATTTTTAGTTTATTATTTTGTGTAGGGAGAGATTCTTCAAAAGCCTTTATCGTTGCAAAATCAATATGGGTTATATTTAATTTACGAATGATGATTTTATTATCTTTCTCTTCGGCAAGATAAGCAAATAGTTCTTCCACAAATTCCAAATATGCAGAAGTCATATCCTCTACTACTGATTTATCGAATTGATAAGGATGCTTCAATAGTTGATATATTCTTTTATCTGTTAGTTCCCAATTCGGCATATTATCAGTTTTGTGTTTTTCTGTAAGTTAGCACCGCACTTACATTGAAAAGAATTAAAAATCCCCCGATATAAAGAAAGTGTGGGAGTATATCACAGAATCCGCTTCCTTTTATATAGACCAGACGCACTACTTCTACGAAATGGCGTAACGGATTGAATTGTGTCAATGATTGCGCCCATAGGGGCATGTTGTTGATAGAAGTATATAATCCACTCAACATAACGAATACCATGAGTAAAAAGATGGCGATAAACATTGCTTGTTGCTGATTTTTAGCGAAATTGGAAATCATTAATCCCATCCCTGTAAAGGCAATCAAGTAAAGCAAAGAAAAAATATATAAGGAGACAATACTACCGGTAGGTGCTGATCCGAATACTAATCGGATTACAATCATGCCGATAGTTATATTTATAAGTCCGATTATCCAAAATGGTATCAGTTTGGCAAGAATAAACAAGTGTTTTGGAACTGGCGTTACATTGATTTGTTCAATAGTCCCCAATTCTTTTTCCCGAACTATATTTTGGGCAGAAAGCATGCCGCCGATCAGGGTAACAAGGATCACCAGAAATCCCGGTGGCATGAAACCGCCGTAATCCATTTTATTATTATTCCTAAATTGACTGTTAAGCGATATCACCCTGCTTCTCGGAGCATTTTCATTTTGATAATTCCTAATAATCCGATTAAGGTAGTTGGAACCAAGCCCGGCTTTCTGTCCATCAACGGCATCAACCGTTAGCAAAATATTCGTATTATCGTTGCGTGTCAGGTTATATTCAAAGTTATGGGGAATTTCCAGTATCATATCTGCTTTGCCTTGTTCGATTGTTCGTACCGCTTCGTTATAATTATCAGGATAAGTTCCCAATTTAAAATAACCCGTTGACAATGTTTTGTCGATCAATTTTCGGGAACAGGCGCTTTTGTCATTATCTATCACTGTCAAGGTAATATCTTTCTGCTCAAAAGTAGCCGCCCACGGAAGAATGGATAACTGAACGACCGGCATCATAATAATTGCCGGTAAAAGGGATTTATTCCTGAATATCTGCAAAAACTCTTTTTTGAGTAAGTATCTCAATATTTTCATAATCGTTTCTTGAATTTTTTTATACTTATAACCATTAACAAAAAACACATTGCAACCAATACAGTGAACTGAAACCATATTGCACCAAATGGTAAACCTTTTATCATCACTATTTTTAATGCATCTACGTACCAGCGAACAGGAAGAATACAAGACAACCCTCTCAAAAGCATAGGCATACTTTCAACCGGGAATATCAGTCCCGACAATAACATGGTTGGCAGCATCAAACCCACACCTGCTATCAGCATCGCCATCTGCTGTGTTTTAGCTATAGTCGAAACAAGTAAACCTAATGCCAACGCCGAAAAGGCGTAAACTATCGACAGCATAGAAATCGTTAACAGGCATCCGTTTATGGGGACACCAAGCAAGAAATAAGACACGATAAGAATAAATACCATATTGAGAAATGCGATTGTCAGATAAGGTATCGACTTTGCCAGCATAATTGTCTTGGGTTTTAATGGCGATACGAGGAGTATCTCCATTGTTCCGGTTTCCTTTTCACGGACAATGGAAATAGAGGTCATCAAGGCGCAAATTAACATAAGAATCAGCCCAATAATTCCGGGAACGATGCTGTATGTTCCGTCCATTTGGGGATTATAAAGCATTTTCATTTCAAGGGTAATGGTAGCCCGGTTAATTGGCATGGTCGTGTGCTGTTCCTCCACAAAAGCCGTTACGACGGATTGGAAATAATTCTCAATGATAACCGCTTCATTCGGATCTGCGGCATCAATAACCGATTGTACGACCGTTCCGCTACTGCGGACAATTCCCACTTCAAAATCGTAAGGGATTGTTATTATAAGCTTTACATCCCCCTTTTTGAAGACAGCATCTATATCCTGTTTATTATATACTATATTAGATAGATAAAAGTGATTGTTCCCTGATAGTTTGGAAATAAAACGTTCGGAAGAAACCGACCTCGATTCATCCAGTACCACAAAAGGAATATTCTTTATTTCCGTTGAAACCGCAAGAGCAAGTACCACCAATAATATAATTGGTAGTAAAAGCATGATTCCCAATGTTAACGGATCACGTATTATATGTAAAAATTCTTTTTTTATAAAACTTGTGAAATGCTTCATCTTGCTATCTTGTAAGTGAGTAAAATATTTGTTCTATTGAGGAGACATTGAAAGTCTGCTTTATTTCCGAAGGAGAACCTGTCAACCTGATTTTTCCGTCCACCATCATAGAAATGCGGTTGCAATATTCGGCTTCGTCTATGTAATGGGTAGTAACGAAAATAGTTATTCCGCCGGAAGCGGCTTCGTATATCAATTCCCAAAATGTGCGGCGGGACAAGGGGTCGACACCACCGGTCGGTTCGTCCAGAAAAACAATTTTCGGGGTATGAATCGTTGCAACTGCAAAAGCGACCTTCTGACGTATTCCGAGCGGTAGGAATTTCACTAAATGTCCCCGGAACGATCCTAAATTCAGCTTACTGTTTATTTCATGGCTTCGTTCTTTTATTACCCTGTTATTCAGTCCGTATATACCGCCAAAAAGTTCAACATTCTCCTGTATGGTCAGGTCTTCGTAGAGTGAAAACCTCTGGCTCATATATCCTATGTTTTTCCGTATAGCTTCCCGTTGGCTAAACATATCGAATCCGGCAACAGTACCGCTTCCGAAAGTAGGATGTAACAGACCGCACAGCATTTTAATGACGGTTGTTTTGCCTGATCCGTTGGCTCCGAGAAAGCCGAATATCTCTCCCTCATTTACCGTAAAAGAAACAGAATCGACAGCAGTGAAGTCTCCGAATTTCTTTGTTAAACCTTTGATCTCAATCGTTTTCATGTCGTATAAGTTGGATAAAGCAATCTTCCATAGTAGGTTTTATAACACGGATTTCAGTAACGGGATAATCAACCTTGCTGTTATTCTCCTTAAAAACAACATGGATATACTCACCGGAAATATAGCATTGTTCCACATTATACTGTCCTCTAAGCACCTGCATTAATTTATAATTATTTTCAGATTTGAGAGCATACAGTTTATCCGGGTAGTCGCAAACGACTTTAACAGGCGTGTTGACCGACAATATTTTCCCATTCTGTATAAAAGCGATCCGGTCACACATGGCAGTCTCTTTCATATAAGGAGTTGAAACCATGATGGTAATGCCATATGACCGGAGTTGTCCGAGCATTTCCCAAAACTCATTACGGGAAACTGGATCTACACCAGTGGTCGGTTCGTCCAGCAACAGGATTTCGGGCTTGTGTATCAGTGCGCAACAGAGAGCAAGTTTTTGTTTCATGCCGCCGGACAATTTCCCGGCTTTCCTGTCTTTAAACGGTTCTAACTGCGAATAGATACTACCAATGATATGATAATTCTGTTTTATATTTGCGCCGAATACATGGGCAAAAAAGTTCAGGTTCTCATTCACGGTCAAATCCGGATACAATGAAAAACGTTCCGGCATATAACCTATTATCTGTCGCACTTTCTCGTAATCTTTCACTATATCCAACCCTGATAAATTAATCATTCCTTTGTCGGCAAGCAATAAGGTAGATATAATGCGAAACAGAGAGGTTTTACCTCCCCCATCGGGACCGATTAAACCGAAAATTTCTCCTTTGCCGATCTCGAAAGACACGTCACATAGCGCATCTACCGGCGTTTTTCCCTTATATTTTTTGGATATGTGATTGATTGATATTGCATTCATTGTTGCTGTTGTTTAAAATCCACATCTCCGTACATGCCTATCTTTATTAATCCGTCCGAATTTCCGACTGCAATTTTCACCGCATAGACAAGGTTCTGTCTCTCGTCTTTTGTCTGTATGGTTTTTGGTGTGAATTCTGCTTTATCCGAAATCCATGTTACCTTTCCGGGGTATTCCCGATAGTCGTTTTCTTTCAGGTATATGTAAACCGTAACATCCTGTCCGATACTGACGGTATTTAAAAGACCGGAAATAATATAAGCCCTTAAAAACAAATGTTTCGTATCGGCTATTTTGTAAAGGGAGCTACCCGAACCGACCATCTCTTTTTCCTGAATGTATTTTGCAAGGACAACACCGTTGACCGGATTTACAATACGGCTTTTTTCTATCTCATCTTCGGTCTGCTTTATCTGAACAGCATATATTTCGCTTTCATCGACAATACTTCTATCCGATGTGGAAAGTGTATTTAGTTGTGCCTGAAGATTTTTCCGCAATACATTTAATTGTGAGTTAATATCGTCCACCTGTTTTTGCGTGGCTGCACCGTCTTTAAACATGTTTTCTATACGTGCTTTTTCGGTTTCCGTCAATCCGATTTGTTCCCTGATCGAAGCTACCTGCAAGGAAACATCCGGTCTTTTGGAGAGAACCGATTTCATTGTAACCATTAGTTGAAGCTTTTTCAAATGCAGTTGGGTGGTGTCTATATATCCCAAATACATTCCTGTCGTCAGGACATCGCCTTCCGTTATATTGAACTGTTCAACCCGCCCGGATGCATTGGCAGAAATAGTCGTTTCGGTAGCCTCGAATGTTCCCGAGGCATCGTGTTTAAACTTACCTTTATTACAAGATAACATAAGCAAACCTGCCATCGATATAAAAAGATATTTCATCGTTTTCATTTTTTAGTTTCCTTTTAAATATTTGTAATTATAGATGCTTTGTAGATGTTGTATTTCACGGAATGCCTTTGTTTGTTTAGCTGAACTTTCATTATTTATATCACGGATAAGTTCATTAATCTGGTAAACGCCGTTCTTATATTTGCTTTCTCCGGCTTCCCGAATGCGGATGCGTAGACGTATGATGTCACTATCCCGTTCAATCAAAGTATGCAGCTTATCTATTTCAGCCTGTTCTTTGGTTAATTGTTGATTGGCATTGAAGAGAAAGATTTCCTGTTGGACTAATATGTTGTCCTTACTGTTTTTAATCAAGCGCAGATCATTTTTCCGTGTATACAAATTTCCGAAGTTCCATGTCAGTTTCACTCCTCCCATTGCAAAAAAACTAAACTTATTCGACATCATATTCAATCCCGGACGACCGTAACCCCCTTGTGCGAAAACATTGATTACAGGCATGTTTTTAGCTGTTACCGTCCGTTCTTGTTTGTCGTACATATCTAATTGAACGTTATACAAGTCCAATTCCGTTCGTTGAATAGGAATTGAAAAAATATTGCTCTGCAAAGTGGGTTTTATAAGCCGGGAATGTTCGTCCAGTTTTTCTTTAATAAATAAGGAGAGCATTTTTAGGTAGGCTTGTTTGAGTGTGGTTTGTTCTACTTGTTTTTGTTCAATGTCCAATAACTCAACATCAAGAAGGTCTATATCTGATTGGACAGCGTTCCCGTTATTAAACATGGATTGCACGACAGTTCTGTTAGTCTTTATATTCTCTTTGTTAAGTTCCAACAGAATTAACTGATCATTGATACCCAGTAGCCCGAAATATAATTGGTTTATGCTTTCGCGTATGGAATAAATTGTAACAGTATTTTGCAGCATTTCAACTTCGCTTTCTAAAACTGTAAGCTGTTTTTGTGCTTTTGTCGCTCCTCCGTCCCAAACCATTTGACTAATATCTATAGTCGCTTTATACTGTTCTTTGCTCATCTCATCCATTTCAACAGGAATCTGCACAGTGGAAAAGTCAATAGGAATTTCCGTTACTTCCGTTTGATAAGTAGCCTGACCGTTAAGGGATATTTGAGGAAACCAGCTTTTGGATAGGTTTTCCAATGTATATTCCCTCGAACAGGTAATTAAGTCATACTGTTTTATCAAGGGATAATTGTTTTCCGCTTTTTTGTAACACTCCTCGACTGTAAGTGTTAAGGGTTGCTGAGCGGAAACCAAAGCGGACATCACCAGAAAACAGGCAATACAAATAAACACATTCTTCATGACACTTTATTTTTGCATAATTATTTTTATGCAAATGTAGTGACCTGAAAATGATTGAATTGTGTATAATTAGGACTTTATTATATCCGGAAATGGGTTGGAAGGAAACCAGAAAGAACTTTGAACTCTCTTGTTAAATGAGCGTGGTCAAAATAACCACAATCCAACGCAACAGAAAATAGGCTGTCGGTTGGATTATTCTGAATAAAGTTAAGCGTATTCTTAAAACGGATTATCTTGCTGAATGCTTTTGGGGATAACCCGATTGCACATTTGAATTTTCTGTCGAAGTGCCGTTGGCATAGGTATATGCTTTTTAGGATTTCCGAAAGGGGAAGTATTCCTCTGGTTTGTTCTATAAGTTGTACTGCGTAAAGAATCTCCTTTGGTGGAATATATGAAGAAGATAATCTGCCTGTCAGATAGCAATCAATGTGCTTTATTTTATCTTGCAAAGTTTTACATTCAGGTAAACACCCGTAAAACCTCTCGTCGAATATGGTTTCAACCAACGTCAAATCTTCATGTCTGTCAGTCAAATCGTATACAGGGATGCGAGTAAACGCTGTAATACCTCCCGGTTTAAAGCGAATACCCAACATGGTGACTTTTCCTTCAAAGAATAATTCAGAAAAAGAGGTGTTGGTTCCGATAATGTATGGACAATATTGCTTCATGCTGTTCTGGCTCGGGGTATTGCCAAATGAAAACATAATATCAACGCAACCATCGGGAAGTGTTCTCATCACTTCCTTGTTAGTCGCATATCGGTCTGATGTCCAATACACTTCAATATACGGAGCCAGTAGCATGTTTGGTTGACATTCTATGTACATGGTTGCAAAGGTAATCTATTCAAAAGATTTGCTTGTATATAAAATGGACTTTTATAGGCAAGGATATTGTTCATGCTAATAAAAAACACTATATTTGCAAAGTAAAAAGAGTTTTTTGAAAAGCAATGGTAAAATAAAGCAAACCAAAGAAGTTCGCTCGTTTCTATATCGTTACCCATTGTTCTTTTTCTTTCTTGTAAATACCTATTAATCAATAGATAAAACAAAAAACATCTACTGTGATACGTGCCATAATAGTCACTGTTCCGTCTTTTTTCGGTTCGTTCTTCTTTAAATAGAAGAGGATTCTAAATGTACTTTTCATACCGTAACGTTTTTAATTTGCAAAATTAGTTTTCTATGTTCGGAATG
>OHAE01000940.1_pt1 | contig 24516 bp, 18 predicted proteins | sample 1577061 | NCBI WGS metagenome assembly OHAE01 (sample SAMEA3541535, study PRJEB24748) | human gut metagenome | biome: human gut; feature: human-associated habitat; material: faeces | place: China | collected 2012
CATTTGATATATGTAATATGGATGATGAGCTTAAGGAAAAGGTTATAGGATTGGGGCTTGTGACTGATGATGAATATGTTCAGTTGCATGCTGGAACTTGTACTGAATTTACCTTTAAACTGGGAGAATTATTGATTCTGGTTCCTAAGGTGGTAAATTCTGGAAATAGTACATTTAATTTGGCAGTTTCAGATGGAGTAAATACAAAAGATGGAAATATTATAGTGATTGTGAACCCCAAAGAAGGAGAGTAAAGACTATGAAATTAACGAATATACTGATTGGCTTGTTTTTGGGGACAGGACTGATTTCTTCCTGTCAGTCAGAAATGGAGGAGTCCAAAGGCTATGGTTACCTTCAGCTTTCCTCAGTGGATATTGATAAAAATGTAACTTCTCGTGCGGATATTACGGAATCGGAAGCTGTGGCTTTGGATATTGTGGATGAATCTGGAACGGTGGTGAAACATGCGGATAATTGGACTGACCTGAAGAGTGTACTGCTACCGGTAGCCACTTATACAATTAAGGCTTATTCTGCAGAAAAAGATAAGGAAGCGCAAGGCTTTGAGGCTGCTCCTTATTACGAAGGGCAGGAAGAAGTAGTGATTGAAGCGAATAAAAATAAGGCTGTAGAAATTACTTGTAAATTGGCGCAGGCCATGGTATCTGTGCACTGTTCGGAAAGTTTTAAAACTGTTTTTGAAACTTATACTTGTGTGGTAGAAGGAGCAGATGCCTTTACAATTCCTTTTGTAAAAGATGAAACGCGAGCCGCTTATGTGAAAGCTGGTCAACCTTTGACTGTTAAGGTGGACTTTGGAGGAGGAAGTGTTTTTTCTCAGACTATTATAGAAAGTGCAGAAGCAGCGTATCATTATAAAGTGAATCTGGACATTACAGAAGGTAATGCTTCGTTTGATATTACTGTAGACCAAACCATTCACCAGTATGATGTGATGGTGAAAGTGCCAACCAAGCAGGAAAGTACTGATTTGAAAACGGATGATATCCGTATGGATGTCTCGAAGGTATGGGGACAGTTTGCTTATTTGTCTGGAGTTTGTAATTTGGAAGAGATTACTTCTCCGGTACAATTCCGTTATAAGAAAAAATCAGATTCAGAATGGACTACAGTAGAAGCGGTTCAGGAAGAAGGAACAAAGAATTATTCTACTAAAGTTTCTCCTTTGGAGTTCGGAACAGAGTATGAATATTATATTTTGTGTGGAGATAAGACGGGTGAGACTTGCACATTTACGACAGAATCGTATGTGGAAATACCTAATTTGAATTTTGATACGTGGGCTCAGAATGGTAAGAATTGGTATCCTAATTCTGATGCAGCTAATAGTTTTTGGGCAACAGGTAATGAAGGAGTGACATTGGGAGGTAATTCCAATAGTATGGGGGTTGAAGATTCTCGTTCTGGATTATCGGCTCAGTTACAAACTGTGCAAGTAAAAGTTTTAATTGTAAAAGTAAAGGCTGCTGGTAATCTTTTCATTGGAAGTTATAAAACAAACACTTCAAATCCCGCTTCAAGTGTAACATTTGGTAGACCTTATGAAGGTGCACGTCCTACGAAATTATCAGGATACTTTAAGTATCAGCCTGGAGATACGATGTCTAGTGGAAGTGTACCTGCAGACCGTACATTGACTTCAGATGAGTGTGATATATATATTCAGTTATGGTCAGGAGACGAAACGATTGGTGAAGGACACTTCATTACCAATGAGGCAGTATCTGAATATACTCATTTTGAAATCCCTGTAGAGTATACGGTAACTAATAAACGTCCGGATAAGATAACTATTGTGGCGACTTCTAGTCGTTATGGTGGATATTTTGATGGAATGAATGTGATTGGTCAGCTGGCGATTGGTAGTACTCTTTGGGTAGATGATTTTGAATTGTCATACTATTAATATTTTACATGAAGAAATATTTGATTCTATTTTTAACTTTTTTGTGCGTTACTTCGGTGTACGCACGAAAAAGTTATGACCGTAATATAAAACCGTCGCTTTTTGTTCCGAAAGGCTCCTGGATGGGAGGTGTTACTTTCTCTTATATGGAATTGACGGGAGATAATTATAAATTCCTCATCTTGGACGATATAAACGGAGAAGGATATACCTTTAAAGTAAGCCCGTATGCCGGTTATTTTTTTAAGGACAATATGGCGGCAGGTGTCCGTTTAAATTATAATCGAACCTACGCCGATATAGGAAATATCAATATTGATTTGGGTGATGACCTGACATTTGATATTAGTGATTATAAATATTTGGAGCATGAATATACAGCTTCCGGATTTTGATTGGTCAGCTGGCGATTGGTAGTACTCTTTGGGTAGATGATTTTGAATTGTCATACTATTAATATTTTACATGAAGAAATATTTGATTCTATTTTTAACTTTTTTGTGCGTTACTTCGGTGTACGCACGAAAAAGTTATGACCGTAATATAAAACCGTCGCTTTTTGTTCCGAAAGGCTCCTGGATGGGAGGTGTTACTTTCTCTTATATGGAATTGACGGGAGATAATTATAAATTCCTCATCTTGGACGATATAAACGGAGAAGGATATACCTTTAAAGTAAGCCCGTATGCCGGTTATTTTTTTAAGGACAATATGGCGGCAGGTGTCCGTTTAAATTATAATCGAACCTACGCCGATATAGGAAATATCAATATTGATTTGGGTGATGACCTGACATTTGATATTAGTGATTATAAATATTTGGAGCATGAATATACAGCTTCCGGATTTCTCCGTACGTATATGGGACTTGGAAATAGTAAGGTTTTTGGCTTTTTTAATGAGTTGAGATTAACTTATGGATATGGTCAAGGGAAGACGATATCTGGTGCAGACCAGAAAGCAACAGGAACCTATCAGACTTCTCATAGTTTGCAAATTGGAGCAGCACCGGGTTTGACCGCTTTTGTGACCAACAACATGGCTGTAGAAGTTTCCATCAACGTAGTTGGTTTGAAGTTTAAATGGGCTGAACAGGCTACAAATCAAGTGGAACATGGTTCCTATCGGCAAAGTTCGGCAGATTTTAAGATTAATATATTTTCGATTAATATCGGTCTTTGTACTTATTTTTAATTTGACAGATTATGCTTGTAAAAGCGTTAAAATATAGCTTTATATCACTCTTGTTATTGAACATGTCTTCTTGTATTGAGAATGATATCCCTTATCCTTATATTGAAGGAGTGATTCAGGAGATTCAGGTGGAAGGGATGCAAGGAGAAGCCGTGTTCAATAATCAGGCCCGTACCATTGAATTGACAATTGGTGAAGATGCTTTTATAGACAGTCTGCCGATTACAAAATTGGTAGCGAATACGGAGTCTTTGATTTATCCTGATACTACGGTTTGCATCAAACCTTCTGGTTTCCCTGATTTTAGCTTTTCTTCTTTGGAAGAACTTCCGGCTAACGCCAATACGGCAATTGACTTTACCAATCCGGTTTCTTTTTTGCTCAAAACTTACCAAGATTATTGGTGGAAAATAACGGTAAAGCAGGAAATTGAACGAACAATTGAAGTGGAAAATCAGTCTGGAACGGCTCCTTCATTGGATTTATACAATCACATAGCTATTATTTATGTGAATGAGGATGCTGATTACAGAAATATTAAGATTAATAAACTGAACTTGGAGGGCTCTAAGACCGTATTAGAGCCTGCTGCGGAAACTGTGACTGATTTTACAAGACCTCAGGTATTTAAAGCGTATCGTAATGGACGCTATATTTGTGACTGGACGGTAGATATACAGAAATCGTCAGTGCCTGCTTCTGTCGAGAAAGTGAATGCATGGGCTACTAAAGCTTATATAAATGGAAGTTTTCGCGCGGGGACAGATTTGTCTGTTGAATACCGGATACAGGGAGAAGATGCCTGGACAACGTTGGATGCGGCTTCTATAACAGCAACGGGAGCTACATCTTATTCGGCTACTTTGACTGGATTAAAAAGTGGAACAAATTATGAAGTTCGTGCATTGGCGGATGGAAATGAAGGAGAAACACTTTCTTTCCAGACAGAAACCATTGTGACAATTCCCAATATGAACTTTGATACGTGGACCCAAAGTGGGAAAACTTGGTATCCGAATCCTGTGGCTAACAACTTGGATGAGGCACAGGCATATTGGGCTACAGGAAATGAAGGAGTGACCATTTATAAGGAATCAAGTACAGTTCCTGTAACAGGAAGTGAGGCCTATCGTGGAACTTCTGCTAAATTATATACGTATGGTGATATTCTTTTGGTAGGAGCAGCCGCTGGTAATCTTTTTATAGGTACTTATAAGACGAATATGGGAACACCTGAATCAAGTCCTTCTTTTGGGCGTCCGTACTCGGGAGCGCGCCCTACGAAGTTAAGTGGATATTATAAATATAAATCCATGCCTATTACTTATAGTGGAACGGTTCCAGGTAATTTAACGAATGATGAGTGTCAGATTTATTTACGCTTATGGAATGAAGCTGGACAAGAAATAGCTTTTGGTGAGTTTACAGGTAGTAAAACTGTTACAGAATACACTAAATTTGAATTTGATATAAATTATACAGATACAGTTTCTAAACCAGCTAAAATAACGATTGTGGCTACTTCAAGTAAATATGGAGGAGAATTTGATGATGCCGGAAAGAAGGTAATTGGCCAGGTTGGTGATGGTAGTACTTTATGGGTAGATGAATTTGAGCTTAGTTATGATTAAAGAAATTGATAGAAATATGAAGTGGATTGGTAGACTTTTTTTATTGGCATTAAGTGTGTGGTTAGGAGGATGCCAATCAGAAGACAATTCTCGTTTTTCTGGTAAAACAGGCTTGCTAATCACATTGACAGACGAAGCAGACCAGGCTTATTCGCGTATGGCTCCTTCTGAACTGGAAGATCCTTTATCGACGATGTTTAAGTTGCGAGTCGTTGATGCGGCTACAAATAAAGTAGCTTATTCAGGTAAATGTGAAGAATTTATATTATTGAAGGAAGGGACATACAACCTGACGGCTACTTACGGAGAGAATCCGGTTATTGCGTTAGATGCTCCTTATTATGTAGGAACGTTAGAAGGCCAGCGTGTGGTGACTGGTCAAGAGACTGCAGCCACGGTTTCGTGTGCGGTGGCAAATGCATTGCTTTCTGTAAACTATAATGAAAAAAGCTTGAAAAAGGCTTATGAAGATTATTCTGTCACTGTATCAGTTGACGATCAGTCTGTAGAAATAGATTCAACGGGTGAAAAAAGTGCTTATTTCCAAGCTAATTCTTCTGTGAAGCTAGTTTTTCGTGGACGTTTGGCTGGAACCGGGAAAGATGTTTCGTATGATATTTCAGAGCCAGAGGGAGGAGTGTTCTCTAATATTCCAGCAAAGAAGCATGTAAAGGTTACTTTGGGAACTGATGGCAATGTTTCATCTGGTGTGGGTATTTCAGTAGAAAAATTGGAGGTTACTACTGTATCGCTTACTGAAACTTTGCCTTTAGATTTTCTTCCAAAACCTAAAATCTCATCTGCTGATTTTGTTAATAATGAACTTTCATTCGCTGAGACGGAATCTAAATCTGCAGTTATTAATTTAAAATTGTCTTCTCCTTTGCAAAATTTAAAATTAAAGTTCAATTCGGCAGATGCTAAATTTGCAGAATTGGAAGCCGGAAAGGAATATCAGTTGTCGAATGCAGGTGATAAGGCGGCTGTAGAAACAGCTTTGGGTATTACTTTGCCGGAAATCGGTGCGACGGAGGGTAGTCTTGATTTTTCTTCATTGACCCCACAGTTGATGACAGACGCAGGAAATACGGTTTCTTCTACAATTGAAGTGGATGTGAAAGCTAATAATCGTTGGGCTAGTGAAGATCAGTCGGTGAATAGAGTGTATACTTTGAAGTGTAATAAACCGATTTTTCGTGTGAGTGCTTATCCAGGAAATATCTGGACAAAAGAATTTACAATGAATCCTTTGATGGCTGAAGATGTAGAAACGGGTAATTATGATTTGTTAAGTCAGAAGATGAAATATCAATTCAGTGCAGACGGCCAAACAAACTGGATTGATCTGGGAGATGATTTACGTAAGGTTGATTTGACTCCTGGAACAAATTATTATATCCGTGGGGTGTATCGAGATGTCGTTGAAGGTGAAGTTGTGGCTGTGAAAACTTATGAGACTTTGTCTATCCCTAATTCAACATTAGATGAAGGATATAGCACTACTTATCCTAAAGATGACAATCCTTTATATGATTTTAATGGAGGATGGATTGGAACTCGAAATACATTAACTTGTCATTCAGATGGGGTAAATGCATTTTATGTTTCTAAATCAAGTACATTACCTGTTAACGAAAATGGAAGCACTGTTGCCCATCTTATGACTATTGGATGGGGGGCTGGTAATACTTGTAGTTTTGGAAATAAATTTGGAAGTGTTATCAATAATGTATCTGCTGGTATACTTTGTGTAGGTGACTATGAGGCTTCTGGTGATACAATTTATGCAAAGGTTGCTTCAATACGGCCTACTTCTTTAAATTTTACCTATAAGTCAGCCCCATATAATGGTGATGAATATTTAGTAGAAATAGCTTTAGTAAATATTTCTGAGAATGTTGAAACTGTTATTGGAAGTGCCCGATTGACTTCCGGAGAGAAGATTGATAGTTATAAGACTCAATCCATGGATGTTGTGTATAATGATGCATATAAACAATTACCTATCACTCATGTGCGAATTTTGTTTAAGTCTGGAATAAAAGAAGATAAAGATCACTTAGAAGATAAATTTAGGGATGCAAATTTTTTGGAAGGTTATACTAATGCTTATTTGGTAGGTAGTCAGTTTTGGTTGGATTCATTTTCTTTGGTTTACGACAAATAAAGAAGAACAATGAAAAAGAATATATTATATATTTTATTGGGAATTTTCCTGTTGGCAAGTTGTCAGCAGGAAAATGAGATTCCTTCAGGAACAGGTTATTTGTCTGTAGAAGGAATTGAATTGCAGTCGCAAATGGTAACTGAGGTAGTTTCGCGTGCGGTAGATGAAACATTGATTGTAGAGTTGTGGAAAGGAGATACGAAAGTCCAAGTGTTGTCTGCTCAGGATATGCAGGATAAAATCATACTGGAGGTAGCAGATGATTATTATTTGAAAGTGTATAGTAAGAATTACGGAAGCGAATCAGATTGGGATAATGAAACCAAAGGAGAGCCTGTTTATTACAAAGAAGAAACTTTTGTGGTAGAAGATGGAAAAACTACTTCTTTAAAGATGCAGGTTCCTATGATTACTTTTGCTGTTTCTTTGGATTTATCAGAAATAAAGGGAGATTGGCTAAATGACTATAGCTTTGTAGTGACTTCAGATACGCGAAGGGTATCTTTGCGTGATAAAGAAATAGCATATTTCCCTTATTCGGAAGGAGCTTTTTTTAGTTATCAACTGAAAATTAGGAATACTGATTTTGAAGAAAAAGAACAAAGTGGTGAATGGGGAAAAAATGAGGATGAAACTTTAAACATGAACACATTGTATACTATATCATATAATTGGGAAACTCAGTCTCTGGCTATAAAATGATGAGATATTAATCTTGTGGCGGTCCTCTTTATTTTACGTGTATCAAAAGTAGAATAAAGAGGCCTTTTTGTGTATAATAGATTTTTCCTAATAAGAAGAACAAGTGTACCACTCTATTTGTTAGGAATAGATAAAGATAAACTTGTTTACCATGAATTTTATTATACGCAATCTACTTCTATTCTTTGTTTTATTATGTACTATAGCTTGTTCTTCAGATGAGAATTTCGACCAGCCTTCTTTGGAAAATATAGATTTTAGAGTCTCTGTGGTGGGACAGTCACGTGTGGCGATGCAGAAAAATGGAAGTAGAGACTTTCAGGCGGGAGATGAGGTGGCTTTGCGAGTGTATGAGTCTCAACTGGATAAGCTTCAGGATAAAACCCTGCTACATTGCGAAGGAAAGCAGTGGACTTCTTCTTTATATTGGAAAGATTGGGAGGGAACTCCTTATTTTTATGCGGTCTGGCCTTCAGCTACTCAGGTAGAATTGTGGGAGGGTACCTGCTGGTATGTGCATCGGGTGAGTCGGAACCAGTCGGCAGAGGAGGATTTTTTGTTTTCTGATTTATTGGTGGCTGATGCGGCAGGGGAGCGATATTCGCCGGTGAATTTGGCTTTTCGCCATGCCATGAGTCGGGTAACGGTGAATGTGAGAAACATGGAGGAGGCTCTGTCGGACGAGGAACGACAGCAGCTGCAAGTGTATGTTCATGGCTATTTATCGGGTAGATTTGCTTTGTCGGGAAACGCAGTACAGGCTGCAGAAGAGATGGATTGGATACAAGCGTACCCAATGAATGAAGATGGTAGTTTTACTGCCTTGGTTGTTCCGGGAGAGTTGGAACGTTTTCGGACAGAGGGCTGGATAAAAATCGTAGCAGGAAATAGGGAACTGGTGTATAACGCACCGGAAAGTATCGGAAATACACTGGAAAGCGGGAAGCAGGTGACTGTGAACTTGCAATTGAAATCGGAGGAAGTGGTACCCGAAGAACCTGTCTGGTGGGTAGATGGTGTACAGCCGTCCGACCAGTGGGAGTATGAGGCTCCGGTGTATCGTATGCCCTGGAGGCAGAATTGCGGGTGGTTTGACTGCAACAAACTGGATGCCAGAGATACCAGTCCCACGGGAGATGGAAGAACGTGCTGGGAGGCTTCCTCTTCAAATTTGATGCACTGGTGGCTGAATGCGAACCGTGGTTATGTGGAACGTTATCTGGAAAACAAACGTCATCTGAACCCGGATTTCTCGATTCCTTCGGCTTATCCGGATTCAAAGCATAGTGAGATTTATCAAGGATTCAAGAACCGTTTTGGCAATAAGTCGGGGTATATCGTATCGGGTGTAAACTGGTTCTTGTCGGGAATCTGTAGTCGGGTGATGTATCCTCAGGATGTACCGGAACAGGAAAATGCGGGCTTCTTTTTTGACGTGTTCGGTCGGAATTCACTGGTGAAGCAGTATGGCAACGGGTATATGACGAAGGAGGAGTTTAATAACGCCATCAAATTGGCAAGGAAGCAGGGGATGGCTGTCGGACTGGATATTTTTATTCAAGGAGGCGGGCATGCCATAAATCTTTGGGGAGCTGAGTTCGATGAGAAGGGAGAGGTGAGTACGATTTACCTGGTAGATAACAACGATGGAAATTTGGGTGACTGGATTTACAAGGCTAAGATTGTGTATGAACAGGATACTTCAAGTGGAGCATTGTTTACTTATATGAAATGGGTTTATAATGAAGACCTGAAGATAAAAATCATGGATTTGGTACTGTTGGATAAAGGTACTTCTTATTGGGAATTATTTTTTGAAGATAAAAAAGAAATCCCCTTGCTCCGTTCGTAGATGTGGAGCAAGGGGATTGTTACGTTTATATGATCTATGTGTTTGTCAGATAAGTTGCATACCCAGTCGTGCGCATTCCTCACGCATGTCTTCCGGCCAGATGCTGGCCTGGATTTCTCCGATATGTGCCTTCTTCAGATAAAGCATACACAAACGTGATTGTCCGATACCTCCTCCAATGGTCAGAGGGAGTGTGTCGTTTAGCAGACGCTGATGGAAATACAGTTTGGTGCGTTCTTCTTTTCCGGCTAACTCTAGTTGCTTGAGCATGGCAGCCTTGTCCACACGGATACCCATGGAAGAAATTTCCAGTGCACGTTGCAGCACTTCATTCCATACCAGTAAGTCACCGTTCAAGCCGGGAAGTCCTGTTTTAGGGTCTACAGTGGTATAGTCGTCATAGTCCGGCGCGCGCAGGTCATGCGGTTGTCCGTTGCTCAGCTTGTTTCCGATTCCGATAATGAAAACGGCTCCAAAGCGTTCTGTAATCAGGTTTTCACGTTCCTTGGCTGTCTTGTCAGGATACATTTGCAACAAGTCTTCCGAATGAATGAAATGTACATCATGGGGCAGGAATGAGTTAATCTGTGGATACATTTCACAAATCATGTATTCCGTGCGGCGCATGGCGGCATAGATACGGGTTACGATGCTCTTCAGGAAGTCTACTGTACGCTGTTCCGGAGTAATCACTCGCTCCCAGTCCCACTGGTCTACATAAAGAGAATGAATGTTGCCCAACTCTTCATCGGCACGTATGGCATTCATATCGGTATAAATTCCGTAGCCGGGTTCAATCTGATAGTCGGCCAGAGTAACGCGTTTCCATTTGGCCAGTGAGTGAACGACTTCTGCCTGCTGGTCTCCCAAGTCTTTGATGGGGAAGCTGACAGAGCGTTCTGTACCGCTCAAGTCGTCGTTGATTCCCATTCCTTTCAAAACGAACAAAGGAGCGGTAACACGGCGTAAACGAAGTTCGGACGAGAGGTTCTGCTGGAAAAACTCTTTAATTTGCTTGATGCCCAGTTCGGTCTGTTTCATGTCAAGCAACGGCTTATAGCCGACTGGTTTTATAAGGTAACTCATGTGTGAATTTCTTTAAATGTTTATTTGCTTGCAAAGATAGGTGTATTTTGTAAATATGCAAGCGATTTTAGAAATAAGTTATCAAAATGATTTTTATTTCTTTTTACTTACTGATAAAGTGAAAAGGAAATGATGGAAATAAAAAATGTCATTCTGGAAATCTCTTTCCGGAATGGCATTCTATTATGTAATATAAAGAAAGGCAGTTTAGCGATTCTTGTACATGCTTTCGTAATAGTTCTGGTATTCGCCGCTGGTTACGTTTTTCACCCATTTCTGGTTGTCAAGATACCATCGGATGGTTTTTACGATACCATCTTCAAATTTAGTCTCTGGAGTCCATCCGAGCTCGCGGGTAATTTTTGTCGGGTCGATGGCATAACGCTGGTCATGTCCGAGTCTGTCCTTGACAAAAGTAATCAGTGAATCATTAATCCAGTCAATGCTGATTTGTCCGTCAGGAGTCATCTCTTTCTTTTTAAGGATGTTCCGGTATTCCGGCTGCTCGGTCATTATCTGGTGAATGGTAGCAATGGTCAGTTTGACGATTTCAATATTCTGTTTTTCGTTATGACCTCCTACATTATAAACCTCACCGTCCTTGCCGTTGCGGACAATCATGTCGATGGCCTTGCAGTGGTCTTCCACGTAGAGCCAGTCGCGTACATTGGTTCCGTCTCCGTATACAGGCAGGCGTTTTCCTTCCAGGATATTCTTGATGATAAGCGGAATCAGCTTTTCAGGGAAGTGATAAGGACCGTAGTTGTTGGAGCAGCGGCTGATAGTTACAGGCATTTTATAGGTGTCGCGGTAAGCCATCACAATCAGGTCGGCACTGGTCTTTGAAGCACTGTACGGACTGTGCGGACAGAGGGGAGTTTCTTCTGTAAAATACCCTTCTGCACCCAAAGAACCGTATACTTCATCGGTCGATACCTGATGGAAGCGAACACCTTTTCTCCAGGTTGGATATCCGTTTTCATCTTTTCCGGTGACCCATGCCCGGCGGGCTGCATCCAGCAGGTTCTGGGTTCCCAAGATGTTGGTCTGCAAGAATAATTGCGGATTTTCGATGCTGCGGTCTACATGGCTTTCGGCTGCGAAATTCACGATGTAATCAAATTTGTAATCAGCAAATAGCTGGTCGGCCAGGTTACGGTCGCAGATATTTCCTTTTACGAAGAAGCAGCGTTCATTGTCGATGTCCTGTGAAATAGTTTCTAAATTTCCCGCATACGTCAATGCGTCGAGGATGACAATTTTGACGTCATCATGTTTGCCTAAAATATATTTTATATAGTTGGCTCCGATGAACCCGGCAGCTCCAGTAACTAGATAAGTTTTCATATAGAGTTTTATTTTGGGTGCAAATTTCGGAAAGTTTTTTGAATGTGACAAGATTTTTTTGTTTTAATCATTCAGCTCAATCACCTCCAGGTCAGAGAAATTTCCGTTTTCTATACTGAATCGTACAAGGGTCCGTACCTTATGAAAACCATATTTCCCTGCCGCTCCCGGGTTGATGTGAAGTAGTCCCAGACTGGAATCGTATTTGACTTTCAGAATGTGTGAATGACCGCTGATAAACAGCTTGGGTGGCTGTGTCATGAGTGTTTTTCGGATGGAAGGGTCGTACTTCCCGGGATAACCTCCGATATGTTTGATGAGTACGTCAGTACCTTCTAACTGGAAACGGTTGATTTCCGGAAAGCGTATGCGCAGGTCTTGTCCGTCGATGTTTCCGTAGACAGCCCGCAGCGGACGGAATGCGGCCAACCGTTCGGCTACTTCCAGTGAACCGATGTCACCGGCATGCCATATTTCATCACACGTATCAAAATATTTCAGATAACGTTCGTCCCAGTAGGCATGGGTATCAGATAAGAGTCCGATTCTTTTCATTTTTCTTTTGCTTTTGTCCGGCAAAGATACTACATTTGAAAAAACCTTGAATGATTTCAGTATATGGAAAGCCACTATAACTATTTCAACCGCGATATAAGCTGGTTGTCATTTAATCACCGCGTATTACTGGAGGCAGATGATGATACGCTTCCTTTGTTCGAGAGAATCAATTTCATAGCTATTTATTCGTCTAACCTGGAAGAGTTTTACCAGGTACGTGTGGCAGAACATAAGGCGGTTGCATCTGGAGGTAAGAGTGAAGACATGACCGTGGATGAGGCTCATGCCCTTATCCGGCAGATTACGGATACCGTGAACCGGCAGCTGGAAGATCGTGTACGCATCTATGAAGAAAAGATTCTTCCGGCATTGCGGCGCAATCATGTGGTGTTTTATCAGAGCAAAAGCGAGGTGGAGGATTTTCATAAGGAATTTGTACACCGCTTTTTTATGGAGGAAGTGTTTCCCTATATTCAGCCGGTGAAGATTGATCCGGAAAATGTACGCTTTTTCTTGCGGGACAGACGTTTGTATCTGGCTGTAAAGGTATGGAAGGATGCGCAGGAGAAGCCGGAATATTATATTATAAAAATGCCTTATAGTAAGGTGCCCCGTTTTGTACAGCTTCCTTCGCATGAGGGAAACTATTACCTCATGTTTCTGGAGGATATAATTAAGGCAAACTTGAAGGAAGTGTTTATCGGCTACGAGGTAGAGTGCAGTTACTGTTGTAAGATTTCACGTGATGCCGATGTGTTTGTAGATGATGTACCAGCAGAGAGCATGGTGGAAAAACTGAAGGAGAAGGTGAAGAAGCGTAAGATTGGGGCCATCTGCCGTTTTGTGTATGACCGGAAAATGCCGGATGATTTTCTGGATGCCCTGGTAGAAGCGCTGGGAATCAACCGGGAAGAGCTTGTGCCGGGTGATAAGCATCTGAATCTGGAAGACTTGGCGTCCCTTCCCAATCCCAATCCGGATATTCCGGCCATCGTCAAGCCGCAGCCGATGTTCTTGCCCGGGATGAACGAAAAACACTTTATGTATCGCCGGATAGCCAAACGGGATATGCTGCTTTATTATCCGTATCACAGTTTTGAACATTTCATTCATTTTCTGTATGAAGCCGTTCACGATCCATTTTGTCGTGAAATCATGATTACGCAGTATCGTGTGGCGGAACATTCGGAAGTGATTAACGCCTTGATTGCTGCCGCACGAAACGGGAAGCATGTCACGGTGTTCGTGGAGCTGAAAGCCCGCTTTGATGAGGAAAATAACCTGGCTACGGCCGAATTGATGCGGAAGGCAGGGATTGACATTATATTCAGCATTCCGGGACTGAAAGTACATGCCAAGGTAGCATTGATTCTCCGGAAGAATGACAAGGGAGAACGGTTAAGAAGCTACGCGTATGTCAGTACGGGTAATTTTAATGAGAAGACGGCAAAGATTTATGCAGACATAGCTTTGTATACTTGCAACAAGCAGATAGTGGACGACATGTGTACCCTGTTTAAGGTCTTGCGGAAGGAAGTGACAGAGCCCCGTTTCAAACGCCTGTTGATAGCACGGTTCAATCTGCTTCCGGAATTGAAAGCCCTTATTCAGCGGGAAATAGATTTGGTGAAAGAAGGAAAACCAGGCCGGATTATTTTGAAGATGAACGCCTTGCAGGATACGGCTATGATAGATGAACTGTATCGTGCCAGTGAGGCAGGGGTACAGATTGATTTGATTGTACGAGGAATCTGCTGTCTGGTGCCGGGAGAATCGTTTAGTAGGAATATTCGGGTTACCCGTATTGTGGACAGTTTCTTGGAGCATGCCCGTGTGTGGTACTTCGGGAATGGAGGTGACCCGTTGGTCTTTATCGGTTCGCCCGACTGGATGCGTCGTAATCTGTATCGTCGTATCGAGGCGGTAACTCCTATCCTCGACGGCAGGCTCCGTCAGGAATTGACAGATATGCTGGAACTTCAGCTGTCGGCCAACCGGAAGGCATGCTGGGTAGACAATCAGTTGAGGAATATCTTTAAAAGAAAACCGGGTAACGATGATGTACGTGCCCAGTACGATTTTTATGAATATTTGAAAAACAAGTTGGCTGAGAACTAATCAGCCGACTTGTTTTTGTTTTCTGATATAAGCAGTAATTTGTCTCCCGGTTTCAGCTCCATTTGCCCGTTGGGAATGAGGAACTCATTGCCACGTTTCACGAGCATGACCAATGTTCCTTTCGGAATCTGCATTTCGGCCAGTCTGTTTTTGTCTTCCAGCATTTCAGCTGTCAGGGTGAGGTCATTCAATCGGGTATCAATTTCTTCCGGCAGTTCCACTCCAAATTCGTTCCCTTCTTTAGGTGCGGGCAAGTCCAGCTGCAGGATTTTAGCCGCCTTGGTAATGGTCATTCCCTGAATCACCAAAGAAAGAAGGGTGATGAAGAATACAATGTTGAACAATTGCTGTGAACCTTCAATCTGTGCCAGAACCGGATAAGTCGCAAAAATGATAGGAGTAGCTCCTCTCAGTCCCACCCACGAAACAAACAGTCTGCCTTTATTCGTAATGTTACGGAAAGGCAACAGACAGAGGAATACGCTGAGCGGACGTGCGACGAGAATCATAAACACGCCAATCAGTAAGGCAACTGCCGCAATGTCGAGCATTTCGTGCGGGTTGACCAGCAGTCCTAAAGTAAGGAACATGATAATCTGGAAAAGCCAGGTCAGTCCGCTCATAAAGGTATTGATTTCTTTTCGGTAAGCCAGTCGGGTATTTCCAAGAATGACTCCCATGATGTAGACCGCCAGATAAGCATTTCCTTTCAGCTGGTCTGTAATGGTGAAGGTAATGAATACCAGACTCAACAAGAGGATTGAGTAAAGCGAGCTGTTGGATAGGTTGATACGGTTAATCAGCCATACGCTAAACCGTCCCATAGCGTAACCAATGACTCCACCGAAGAAGAATTGCACGAGCAGGTCTTTGGTAATCAGTAGAAAATCAGGATTGCTTCCACTTGAAATCACCTGTATCAGTACGATGGTCAGCATGTAGGCCATCGGGTCATTACTTCCGCTTTCCAGCTCCAGCATAGGGCGCAGGTTTTGTTTCAGGTTCATCCGCTGAGAGCGAAGCAGGTTGAACACAGACGCAGAGTCTGTAGACGACATGGTGGCGGCGAGCAGCAAGGAACTCAGTAGGGTTAATTCTATGTTGGTTCGGTTCCAGTCGGAAATATAGAATATAAATATACCGGTCAATAAAGTGGTAAGCAATACACCGGCAGTTGACAGGATAATACCGGGAGTAAGGATGGGTTTGATTTCGTTGTATTTGGTATCCATACCTCCGGAAAACAGAATAATGCTCAGTGCCATCATTCCGATAAATTGCGCATCTGAAGCACTGTTGAACTGTAGTCCGAGTCCGTCACTTCCGAAGCCCATTCCCACGAGCAGGAACAGTAAAAGGGTAGGGATACCGAACCGGTATCCGGTCTTGCTGATGAGGATACCGGAAAAGATAAGCACAGACCCGACCATCAGGATGTTTTCAGCTGTAAAAATCATGATTATGTAATAATAAATAAAGTAATGTGAATGTTGTATATGTATTATAATGTTCGAAGGTAAGAAAATGTTTGGCAGGCAAATGCTTTTCTTAACGATTTTTGTAAATCTTTTATCTCCTCTGTGGCATTTTTTTCAGCATGTACTTGTATAAAGTGGAAAATTCTACGACAAATTCTCTGTTTCACACTGTGAAATACAAAAACCACAGTGTGGAATATATATTTCACAGTGTAGGACACAAATCCCACACTGTGAAACAGAGAATTCTTCCTTTCGTTTTATAGAATATACAAAGAGAAAATCAGGAAGATGTAGGGTAATTCGTTCTTGTTTGTGGAATGCTACTATAATTCTGTGGGAATTTATTTTTGTTTTCAAGGAAAAATGTATATTTGCAATGTTTTGTTCCGTATTGATTTCCGGTTCGGCGAAATCACGGATGAAAAGGGAATCGGGTGAAAGTCCCGGACAGTCCCGCTGCTGTAAGCTCCAGACATTTACGTTTGTCTACCCTCTGCAAGGCCACTGTCTTTTAAATGAAGATGGGAAGGCAAGACAAACGGGAGTAAGTCAGAAGACCTGCAAAACAAAGTCATGCTTGCATTCTCGAGGAAAGGATGGCAAGAACGTACGTAATGTAGAATTACAATTAAAATTTGAATGAAAAGATTGAAGAAACTGGCTATTACTGTCGGCTGTCGCTTTTTTATAGCTATGTGTCTTTGCTTGTTTGCAGGTGTAGATATTATTTATGCCCAACATGCAGAGTCTGATAGTATTACAGGAAAGGTGCACCAGATTCCGGATGTGACGGTGAGCGTAAGAAAAACGCCTCAGGCTGTTAAAGCTACCTCTCCATTACAGGTAATGGGAAAAATGGAAATGGAGCGTTTAGGTGTGCATGAGGTAGCTGATGCGGTGCGTCATTTCTCAGGAGTGACAGTGAAAGATTATGGCGGTATCGGAGGATTGAAGACTATTTCGGTTCGCAGTTTGGGAACCCAGCACACAGGAGTGATTTATGATGGGGTAGCTGTCAGCGATTGTCAGTCGGGGCAAGTGGATATATCTCGTTTCTCGTTGGATAACATATCTCAACTTACCATGACTATTGGACAAAGTGATGATATATATCAGACTGCACGTGCTTTTGCTTCTGCTGGTGTATTGACTATTCAGACTTCCAGACCTGATTTTCAAGAAACATCTTATCATGTGAATGCAAACCTGAAAGCGGGTTCGTTTGGATTGGTTAATCCGTCTGTTTTGTATAATCAACGAATAACTGATAATACATCCTTTTCAATTTATGGTGATTTTTTGCGTGCAGATGGTAATTACCCTTTTAAAATGTGGAATGGGAACACGCTGATTGATAGTAAGCGAAACAACAGTGATATACGGACTTATCGCGCGGAAGCTACCTTGTATACAAGTTTTACTCCTACACAGGATTTGCAAGTGAAAGCCTATCTTTTTGATTCGGAACGCGGACTTCCGGGAGGGGTGATTTATGATAATCCGTATGCGGCAGAACGGCTTTTTGATAAAAACTATTTCGGGCAGCTCCGGTATGAAAACCGTTTTTCTGACCGACTTAAACTACAGGCTTTGGGTAAGTTTAATTACAGTTGGAACCGGGACTATAATGATGAGGCCTCAGGTATAACCGATGACCGTTATCGGCAGACGGAAACCTATTTGTCAGCCACTTTATGGGGAGATTTGGGCAAAGGGTTTTCTTTGTCTTTGGCACAAGATTTTGCGTATAATTATTTACATACTACCCTGGATCAATGTCAGTTTCCACAGCGATATACGTTGTTGACCGCATTGGCTGCACAATATCAGCGTAACTCGTTTACGGCAACCGCTTCTTTATTGAATACATATATTACGGAAGATGTACGTATTGGAACAGCGGCGGCAGACCGTAAGCGTCTTTCTCCTGCATTTAGTGTTTCATGGAAACCTTTTGAGGAAATCGGATTGCGCTTCCGGGCATCTTATAAAGATATTTTCCGCACTCCTACGTTCAATGATTTATATTATTTGGTGATAGGGAATAGCAGTTTGCGTCCGGAAACAACCAAGCAGGGAAATATTGGAGTGACTTGGAGCGGATCAAAGTTAGGTTTTCTTGATTTCCTGAGTCTGTCTGCCGATACCTATTATAATAAGGTAAAAGACAAGATTGTGGCTGTGCCGACCATGTTTGTCTGGAAAATGATGAATGTCGGGAAGGTGGAAACGATAGGTGTGGATGTAAATTTATCTGCTGAATCTCGTGTGACAGACTGGTTGAAATTTTATTTGACTACTAACTATAGCTTTATGCAGGCAGAGGATGTTACCGATCCGGATTCCAAAACATGGAGGAATCAGATTGTGTATACACCTCGGCATTCTGGTGGTGGAAACTTTACCATTGAAACGCCTTGGGTAAATTTGTCTTATAATCTTACTTATGCATCCGAACGATATACGTTGGCACAAAACTTACCGGATTATCGTATTAAACCTTATTCAGACCATGGTATATCGTTGTCACGTAAATTTTCTTGGAAACGGCATCAGTTGCGTGTACAGTTGGATGCCTTGAATCTTTCTGGCAAGAATTATGAGGTTATTCGTTTTTATCCGATGCCAGGAAGAAATTATAAGCTTTCTATTAATTACTATTTATAAATTAAATTGAGAAAAAAATGAAAAAGAATTGGCTTTATTCGATTTTGATGACAATCCCTTTGATTGGTGGTTTGACTGCATGTAATAACGAGGATGATCCAAATCCTAACCCCTATCCAGAACCTACTACTACTTATGGAGCTTATATTGTAAATACAGGAAATTGGGGAAAGAATGATGGCTCAATTCAATGGTTTGACATGGAGAAACAAACGGTTAGTGGTGACTTGTATCAGACACAGAATGGAAAAGGAATAGGAGATGTGCAGGATTTGTGTGTGTATGGTTCGAAAATGTATGCCATTGGAAGCACATCTTCTAAAATTGAAGTGTTGGATTTGAGTGGGAAACTGTTGAAAAGTATTCCAATGAAGACGATGGATGATCAACCGATGAAGCCTAGATATGCAATCGGAGCAGAAGGTTTTGTTTTCGTTACAGCTTATGATGGCACAGTCTCAAAATTGGATACATTGACGCTGGATATTGTGAATAAGGTAGCGGTAGGAGATTATCCAGAAGCTTTGACTTACGCAGGTGGAAAACTTTATGTGAATATTTCAGGTTACGGTGCAGAAGATAAAGTTGCTGTGGTTAATGCTTCATCTCTAATAAAAGAGAAAGATATTAAGGTAAAACTTAATCCAGCTTATCAGTGTTTGACCGGAGCTGATGGTTATGTGTATGTGGTATCGCAGGGAAATTATGCTGGGACGGATAAAATTCCTGAAGAACAATGGATTTATCAGACGCTTCAGCGTATTGATCCGGCTACAGATAAAGTTGAGGAGCTGTGTAATGCTAGTTATATTGCAAATAAAGGAGATAAAATGTATATCATTTATGCTGAATATTTTTTACCTGATACGCACAGATGTTTTGTGTATGATTTAAAAACAAAAAAAGAAACTCCGTTTGTAGATTTATCTACAATTCCAAGTCCACAGTTTATAGCGGTTGATCCTGTATCTGAGGATGTATATATTGGAAATCGTAATTCTGGTGCGTTGGATGATGTATATATTTATTCTAAAGACGGACAGTTTAAGAAGAAAATAGAAACCGGAATCTATACAACTAACATCCGCTTCTTAGCTGAATAAGATTTATGAAACAAATTTTACTATCTGCCCATATAGTAATTACAGTCTTGCTTCTCTCTGCCTGTGGCGGAGGAAGCAAGACTTCTTCCGTTCAGGAGGAAGGAGATACCCTGAAAATGAGGTATGCCACTAACTTGTCTGTGGTAAAGTTTCCTGATTATACCATGGTTTCTATCCGTAACCCATGGGATACATTGAAAATATTGCATACTTATCTGTTGACTGATAAGACTCAGCCGGTTCCGGAGAATCTGCCTGAGGGGACTGTCGTACGGGTTCCGTTGGAACGGGCCGTGGTGTATTCTGTGGTGCATGGAAGTGTACTGAAAGAATTAGGACAGGCAAAAAGTATCAAGGGAGTCTGTAACCTGGAATATTTCAAGATGCCGGAGGTACAGAATGGATGCCGGAATGGAGAAATTGTAGATTGCGGAAACGGAATGAATCCGGATATTGAGAAAATTATCGACCTTCGTCCGGATGCTATCATGCTTTCCCCGTTTGAGAACAGCGGAGGATACGGTCGGGTAGGAAAGTTGGGAGTACCCGTAATCGAATGTGCGGATTACATGGAAACCTCCCCGTTAGGGCGTGCAGAATGGCTGCGCTTTTACGGATTGCTGGTAGGGCAGGAACAGCGGGGAGATTCACTTTTTGCACAGATAGAAAAAGAATACCTGGCAGTAAAAGATTTGGCGGAACAGGCAACCTCCCGTCCTACGGTATTAAGTGATTTGAAGTATGGCTCTGCATGGTATATCGCCGGAGGGCAGAGTACCACTGGACGCTTGTATGCGGATGCCGGGGCAGATTATGTTTTTGCAGAACTGCCGAACAGCGGTTCTGTGCCTATGGCTTTTGAAACCGTCTTCGACAAAGGTGAGCATGCCGATTTCTGGTTGATAAAATACAATCAGCCACAGGATAAGACCTATAAGGAACTTCAGAAGGATTATTCGCTTTATGCGCGTTTCAAGGCATTCCGCGAACGTCGGATTTATGGATGCAACACCCATCGGATACCTTTTTATGAGGAATCACCTTTTCATCCGGAGATATTGTTGAAAGATATGGTAAAAATATTCCATCCCGAGTTGCTGGAAGGCTATGAACCGAAATATTTTAGTAATTTAGCGGAATGATACATTCTGATAAAAAGCATTATGTGGTATTCGGCACCCTGGCTCTTTTGATAGTGCTTTTAGTGGTAGCCAATTTATTTTTAGGTTCGGTAAATATTCCGGCGCAGGAAGTGCTGCGTATTTTAAGCGGCGAAGAGGCTGAAAAGGCAAGTTGGACGTTTATCGTTTGGGAATCGCGTTTTCCTCAATGCATCACGGCTTTGCTTTGTGGAGCAGCCTTGTCGGCTTCCGGACTGATGTTGCAGACAGTATTCAGTAACCCATTGGCCGATTCTTCCATTTTAGGTATCAGTTCAGGAGCCAGTTTGGGAGTAGCGCTTGTGATGCTTGCCGGAGGAGGAACCATTGCCACAGGTGTGTTTACACTTTCCGGATTTTTCTCTGTCATATTAGGCGCATTTTTGGGGGCTGTAGCTGTGTTGGCTTTGGTCTTGTTTTTATCCTCTTTGATAAAAAGTAATGTAATGCTGCTCATAGCCGGTATCATGATAGGCTATATTACTTCTTCACTGATTTCTTTGTTGAATTTCTTTGCTACGGCAGAAGGAGTTCACTCGTATATGGTGTGGGGAATGGGAAACTTTGGTGGGGTTTCTTTGGAACAGCTTCCGGCTTTTTCATTACTGACCGTGGCAGGGTTGTTAGTGGCTGTCATGCTTATTAAGCCTTTGAATGCCCTGCTTTTGGGACCACGCTATGCCGAAAATTTGGGAGTGAATATTCGCCGGGTACGCAACTTCTTATTATTGGCAACCGGATTGCTGACTGCGGTAACGACTTCATTCTGTGGTCCTATATCTTTCATCGGTTTGGCAGTTCCTCATCTGGCTCGTTTGATGCTGGGTACCTCCAACCATAATTCGCTGATGCCTGTTACGCTACTTGCCGGAGGAGTATTGGCATTGCTGTGTAACTTGATTTGCGTACTTCCGGGAGAGTCAGGAGTGATACCGCTGAATGCCGTAACTCCAATCTTAGGAGCGCCGGTCATTATTTATGTGATCATTAACCAACGTCGAATTCAATATTTTAACTGATGAGTCAATCGGAAATCGTGGTAGAGGGTCGTAACCTGACAATCGGTTATCAGGTAGGGAAGAAGCGGACGGAAGTACATTCCGGTCTGAATTTTCAGCTTTTTCGTGGAGAACTGACATGTCTGCTGGGAGCAAACGGAGCAGGTAAGTCTACTTTGCTTCGCACTTTGGCGGCTGCTCAACCGTCTTTATCTGGCGACTTGAAACTGTTGGGGCGTGATTTGTCTGCTTACTCCGAACGTGAGTTGTCAAAAACTATAGGAGTCGTATTGACAGACCGTACACAGGCGGGAGGGTTGACTGTATATGAGCTGGTCGCCTTGGGGCGTCAGCCTTATACGGGATTTTTCGGGCGCTTGAACAAAGCCGACAAGCAACTGGTGGAACATGCGCTGCGAGCCGTGGAGATAGCTCATAAGGCACGGTGTTATATGGCTGAACTTTCTGACGGAGAACGACAGAAAGTGATGATTGCCAAAGCACTGGTGCAGGAATGTCCGTTGATATTATTGGATGAGCCGACTGCTTTCTTGGATGTGGTAAGCCGCATTGAAATCATGAATCTTTTGCATCGTCTGGCCATAGAAGAAGAAAGGGCCATTCTTTTGTCTACGCATGACATAGAGCAGGCGTTGGTCTTGTCGGACCGTCTCTGGCTTCTTTCTTCGGATGCGGGACTGGAGTGTGGAGTCACAGAAGATATGATATTGGGTAATCGTATGGATATGCTGTTCCCTAATCATCCTCAGATTAAGTTTGACTTGATGCACGGAGGTTTTTCTCCTGAAGTGTCGGGCGAGAAATCCATTGTGTTGAAAGCGGCCGATGAAGTGTTGCGTCATTGGGCACAAAATGCGTTGAACCGCCGCCATTATTTTTGTTTGGACACTTATTCTTCGCCACGAAAATGGCCTTTGCTGGAAGTGCAAGCGGCTGACCGCCTTTTTTATACAGCAGAAAACGGACGGACCACTTGTTATTCAAGCTTTGAGTCATTGCTCTCTAATATATAATTGTCAGAAAATAAAATTTTCTGGAAGATATTTGTTACTTTTGCTTGAAGTATTGAGTAGAAAAGTAATAAATATGGCAGTTGTAGTGAAAATGGCCGGAACATCTCCTGAATTATATAGCTGCATCGCTCCGTTGGTGATGAATCCGGAAATTATTAAGTATAATCATAATTATCCTTTTAAAACCAGCGAATCGTTTGTTTGGTTTGTAGCCTTTGCAGACGATGGCAATCACGTTTTAGGCTTTTTTCCTGTGGAAATACGGAAAAAATCTGCGATAATCAACAATTATTATGTGGAAGAGGATGCAAAGGATGTGTTTTTGAGTTTATTGGAAGCTGTGACAAATGAATTTCTATCTACGGAAAAGGAACTGGAGGCGGTAGTCCAAAAGCCTCATGAATCTTATTTCCGGACGCAAGGATTTGAAATAGTACGTGCATGGAGTTTGTATCTTAAAATGAAGAAAACGAATGAAGAAGAATGAGAACGTGAAAAATGTGTACGAGCTGGCACAAGAACGTTTGGCGATACTTTTCAAGGAGTTTGACAACGTTTACGTGTCATTTTCCGGTGGAAAGGACAGTGGAGTGCTGCTGAATCTTTGCATTGATTATATACGTCGGAACAATCTGAAAATAAAGCTTGGCGTATTTTTTATGGATTATGAGGTGCAATATGACCATACCATCGAATTTGTCAATCGCATTTTGGAAAATAATAAGGACATACTGGAGGTATATCGGATTTGTGTTCCTTTTAAGGTGAGAACCTGTACTTCCATGTACCAGCATTACTGGCGTCCATGGGATGAGGCCCTTCGTGACATTTGGGTACGAGAGATGCCGGAAGGGGTTATGAAGGCAGACGATTTTCCTTTCTTTCATGACAACATGTGGGATTATGAATTCCAGTTACGTTTTGCTGCTTGGTTGCATGAAAAGAAAAAGGCTGTCCGTACGGCTTGTCTGGTGGGTATACGTACACAGGAAAGTTACAATCGCTGGCGTACCATTTATGGCGGTTTGAAGCAGCAGCTTTATCACAACTATCAGTGGAGTTCGAAGATTGCCAACGATGTATTTAATCTGTATCCCATTTATGACTGGAAAACTACGGACATCTGGACTGCAAATGGGAAATTCGGTTGGGATTACAATCGTTTGTATGACCTTTATTATTACGCAGGTGTAAGTCTGGAACGTCAGCGAGTGGCCAGTCCCTTCATTGGTGAAGCCATTGAAAGTCTGCATTTGTACAAGGTGATTGAGCCGGACACTTGGGGACGCATGATTGGACGTGTGAACGGGGTTAATTTCTCAGCTATTTATGGTGGTACACATGCGATGGGGTATGGTTCAGTCAAGTTGCCGGAAGGGCATACATGGAAATCGTTCATGGAGTTTCTGCTTTCCACACTCCCGGAGGAAACCCGCAGGGGATATTTGAGTAAACTTCATACCAGCATTAAGTTCTGGAGAACGAAAG
>OHAE01000958.1_pt1 | contig 24257 bp, 22 predicted proteins | sample 1577061 | NCBI WGS metagenome assembly OHAE01 (sample SAMEA3541535, study PRJEB24748) | human gut metagenome | biome: human gut; feature: human-associated habitat; material: faeces | place: China | collected 2012
ATATGCGGGACAACCGTATGGAGTACGAAGCCAATCTCTTTGCCGCACAGATTTCCCTATCAGATGAGGACTTCCTTGAACTTGCGGAAAGAGGATACGACACGCAGCAAATCGCACGGACATTGAATTCAGATATTAACCTTGTCGCTCTAAAAGCCGATACGCTGATTTCTCAGGGCTACCGTTTGCGCCAGCAGGAACACTGTAACGATTTTCTAAGATACGACAAATAACTAAGATGCCACCCTTTCGGATGGCATCTTTTTTATCACCTTTAATCAGCGCAAGCCGGTTTTGTTTTTTTAGCTCAAACCCGAAAGAGAGCGCATCACCAAGTCGATGTCTTTGTTTTCAAGTTCCTGAATGATGTGCAGATAGGTTTTTTGCGAGGCAGCGAAAAAGTGCGGCGTTCATAGAAAAGACACAGGGCGGTAAGATAATTGTGCTTGACAAGTTTACTTGGCATTGATATAATAATGACAAGAAAACTTGGAAAGGAGCGATTCTGTTCAATGAATAAAGAGAAGATTTTGGAAAGCAGCCGCAGAGAGAACAAAAACAGGGATTTGGCGGAGATGGAAGTAACCGCGCAGGCAGGAAACAGTGCCGGTCGTGTTGGTGCTGCGGTCTGCGTTGTTCTCACGCTTATCTTTCGTATCTTTACAAAAACATACTTTCTGAGTCCGTGGGTTGTTTATTTTAGCATTCTTACCACCCACACTCTTGTAAAGTATGCAAGGCTAAAGAGAAAAACCGACTTGATCCTCGGTATTCTCTATTTAGCGATGTGCCTTACATTTCTTGCCTTTTTTGTCCTGCGGCTTGTGGAGGTCAAGGGATGAATGACGAACTGAAATTGAAAAACAACCTCAAGGAAGCACGCACAGAGAAAAAGCTATCCCAAACACAACTGGCGGAAATGATTGGTGTATCGAGAAACACAATCAGTTCCATTGAAACGGGGCAATTCAATCCAACCGCAAAGCTGGCATTGATCCTCTGCATTGCTCTGGACAAGAAATTTGAAGAACTGTTTTATTTTTAAGGAGGAAGCGAATGGATAATATCGCTCTGTTGATCTTAGGCATATTCATCTCCGTTATTGGAATCGTGAATATGACTGGAAATATCAGCACAATACATTCCTACAACCGAAGAAAGGTCAAGGAAGAAGATGTACCGAAGTATGGGAGAGCCGTCGGCACAGGTACGCTTATCATCGGTGTATCTTTGATAGCGGCATTTGTCACAACTTTCTGGAGCGAAAAGGCAATGTCTTTCATTGTTATTCCGGCGCTCGTCATCGGCTTGGGCTTTATCTTGTATGCACAGTTCAAGTACAATAAGGGAATCTTCTAACTCATTTTTTTGAAAACCTATTGACTGGCACCTTGGGGGATAGCTTATCCTATATGTGGAGGTGAGAACAATGCTCATAAATGAAGTATGCAAAGAATGTAACCTGACCAAAAAAGCAGTTGAGTATTACACAGAACAGGGACTAATCCAGCCAAGGATAAAAGAAAACGGGTATCGGCAGTTCTCCGAGACAGATGCTTTGAAGCTCAAGCGGATTGCAGTTTTGCGTGGACTGGGCTTTTCCGTTCCAGAGATTCGCACAATTCTTGAGAATGATAGCCGTACAGCAATTTACGATGTCCTCAACAGGAAAGAGTTTGAAATCGTCGAGCTGCAAACAAAGCAGGCATTGATAAAACAACTTGCGGAAAGCGGCGATTGGGAGCATATTGAAGGACAAGTGGAGGCGCTTCAAAACAAGCAATCCATATTGAACCGTATCCTTGATAAGTTTCCGGGCTTCTATGGAAAATTCGTATGCTTGCACTTCGCTCCGTTTTTGAGCGAAACAATCACAACAGATGAGCAGAGGGAAGCGTTTGAAACGATCATCCGATACTTGGACGGCGTTTCAATAGCCGTTCCCAGCGATGTGCAGCAGTATCTTGATGAGATTAAAGAAAATGCTGATGCTGCTGTGACGCAAAGCGCATCTTCTGCACTTGCGGCAGCTATGGCAGACCCGGAAAAGTATATTCACGACAACAAGGAAATACTCGAACAATATCGAGCAGTTGCGGAATCGGAGGAATATAAGGCATCTCCCGCCTACCGGCTGCAAGAGTATCTAAAGCAATTCCAAAGGGAGAGCGGCTATAACGATGTATTCATCCCCGCAATGCAGAGGCTTAGCCCTGCTTACTGCGAGTATCACAAATCCCTGCAAGCAGCGAATGAAGTTTTCCTGCGACACTTTCTTTAATGTGTATCGCTTGCGCCAGCAGGAACACTGTAACGATTTTCTAAGATACGACAAATAACTAAGATGCCACCCTTTCGGATGGCATCTTTTTTATCACCTTTAATCAGCGCAAGCCGGTTTTGTTTTTTTAGCTCAAACCCGAAAGAGAGCGCATCACCAAGTCGATGTCTTTGTTTTCAAGTTCCTGAATGATGTGCAGGTAGGTTTTTTGCGTAGTGGTCATACTTGAATGTCCAAGACGGCGGGCAACGCTCGCAATGGAAACGCCCGTAAATAACAGCAAAGAGGCGTGTGTATGCCGTAATCCGTGGATAGAGATGACAGGGATGTTACAGGCTTTGCAATGCCTGCCGAGAATGTCGTTCACCGTCGAATTATAGACAGTGGAGTTGACAAAGATGGGCTTATCTTCGGGAAGGTGCTTTACCAATTCAGAAAATTGAATGACGGTTTGCCAGTCAATTTGAATTTTCCGCACAGACGACTTATTTTTCGTAGGCTGGAAGCCGCCCTTTCCCTTGTAGTCCCAAGTCTTGCTTATGGACAGTGTTTGATGGGCAAAGTCGAAGTCTTTCGGGGTAAGAGCCAGTGCTTCAGAAAAGCGCATCCCCGTCTTTGCTACCAACAGGATAAAGTAGTCCCAATTCACCTTATCCTTTAGGTCAAGCGAGATCAGCAGCGTGTGTAGCTCAAATTGATTGAGATACTTGATTTTCTTAGCAACCGGTGGCTTCCCCTTGATGATTGCCTTGCGAGTAGGATCTCTTTCAATCAAGCCCTCATCAACAGCATCAAGAATAGCTCCCTTGAGCTGGTGGTGAAAATCCATCGTGGTTTGGCGCTCGTGGAACTCAGCATAGTCGTTCAACAGCTGCTGATAAGCGATCCGGTTCATATCACATACTCTCAGGTTCGGGACGAGCTTAACGAGCCATTTCTGCGTCATCAGGTACTTGTCCATCGTCACCTTTCTGATTGCGCCCTTCTTATACACCGTAATCCATTTTGCATAATATTCACAGAACAAGTCTGTTCGTTTGGTTTCTGTTAGCATCAGAAGTCCTCCATTTCATTAAAAATGGCTTACGCTGATGAAGGGTGATAAGGTTGTCAAGGCAAGTTAGTAGCTCGCCAATTTTTCTCTGCTCATCTATATCTGGTATAGGTATAGGCATTTGAAAAAACACATTGTCTCTAATCGAGAACCTGTCTGACCTTGCGCCGGAATCACCATTGAAATTCATAAAAGAATGCCAATAGCCGCACTTGAAAAAGTACTCCAAATAAGTCGTGTCAATATCGTGCGGGCGAAAGACGGTATATAACGGTGACATTACGCCCGTTCTTCCAAGTTTATTGCGGTTTATCGGTCCAACTGGTGCGGAAGTAGAGATACGAGGGTTATAAACAAAGTCCTCGTTTTTTACAATGTAGTACCCATCCAAGCTGCCCAGCTTTGCTATATCGTGGTCAAAGAAATCTCTTTGACTTATAATTCCGAACTCAGCAGAGTTTGTAAATGTTTCTACATATTGTAGTCCGGCATTTTTCTCCGTGACTTTATCTGTAATTTCGGATAGCTTACGCTGTTCCCAAGAAGAAGTAGTTCGCTTTTTATTTGCGGTCAGGATAAGCCTGTCCGCCCTTCCGGTAAAGGAAATGCACTCACGCTGATGAAGGGTGATAAGGTGGTCGAGGCCGCCAAAGTATATGCCAATCTGTTCCTGTTCCTTCAAATCCAAAGGAAATTTGACAACCGTGTCCTGCATAGCGCCCTTGGAAATCGAAGTAACTTTTATACCCTGCATGAGCGGTTTTAACTGGTCGTGATACGCGGTCGAGTTAAGGTAAAATCCAAGAAATCCAGAAGCAAATTTTCTATTCGGTCTTACCGGCATCGTGTGCAATCCGGAGATAACTTTCTGATCCGTCAAGCCCTCTATTTCTGTGCATTTCCCGACAGTTTCATCTTCAGCAGTATCAGCTATGATGACATCTCCATTTTGCAAATAAGAAGTCTTGAATTTATCTGCAATCGACTGCTTTTCAATATACGAAAGTGGCTCTTTTGAAACGTCTAAAATTTCATCGTACTTGATGAGCACATCTCCATAATGTATGTTCTGTGCTGCACCAAACTCATCATTCAGCTCCGCACGAGAGAGCGTATTATTTTGCAATGACATAAACACTTCGCCGAACTTACGCTGTTCCCAAGAAAAAGTTGAAGTCGCAAATAACAGAGAGAAAACTACCTGAGAAGGGCTGCATAAATTTGCACATTTACGCTGATGAAGGGTGATAAGGTTATCCAGTCGTTCCAAATATTGACCCAATACTCTTTGCTCATCTATTGTAGGTATGGTAACAACAGTATTCCCCACCAATTCCTTATTGAGGTTATTCACTGTACTACCCGCAGCAAGTGACCTGTATTGGTCAAGCATCTGTGGTGTACCTAATAGGTGGCAAAGGAAGGTTAAATCAAAGGTGCTATTTGTATCTCGGATAAGAAGCCAACCGTCGTGAATACAGCCGTCAATGCCCATTATATAAGGCTTTCCAAAGCTCATTGAGTTTGACAAAATCAAATCTCCGGGATGTACTTCTCTCGTTTTTGATAAGCCTTCGGGTCTAATTTTTTCAGCAGTTTTTGTAATGTAATGACCCTGTGCTGGAGCGTCACCAATCTTCACCCAGTTAAGACCATTTTGGGAATCGGTTATATAATCGTCTATCGGTCTTGGCGAACCGCCACGCTCAATTTGAACGACATCCGCAAAATTACGCTGTTCCCAAGAAAAATCAAAAGAGCCAAGGAAACACCTTGGCTCTCTTGTTAAGACCGCATATTTTTTCATTTTTCGGCTTGCTTTAGCGGTGATGGCACTCATTACGGCATATTAACCTCAAATCCACCGGTAAGAATAAACTGCCGCAAAAGCTGATCCGTTTTCATATTGACCTTGGGTGGAATCAACTTGGTTTGTTCATATGCTTCAAAGAACGCTTTTGCTTTGGTCTTATCAACGCTCTTTTTCAGCTCGTCAAACCTGCCAAACTCATTGATAGTCGCTTCATTCAAGTTAAGCCCCATCATATTCCTGAGTTTATCCTCATCAAGACCGAAGATAGTCGCAAAACGATGAATTTGGTCATCTTTTGCTCTAAACTGATACTCCGTGATGTAGTCACGAAGCGTTTTTCCGTCCTCGGCAATGACATCGCCTCGCTCAATGTCGTGCAGAAAGATATTTGCGTATTTCTGCTCCTCTTGCGTTAGGGCAGCAAAAGTCTTGTGAAGTTCTGCCTTTGCTTGCTCAATAGATTCCTCGGAAGAACCTTCCTGTCGAATCAATTTGAGGTATTTATCGAAACGACTGTTCATATAATCGGCATCAATAACCCCTGTGTCAATTTCAGTCAGGTATCCAACAAGATCGTATGGAATATCTATGTCTTGTGATCCGGGATCATCGGGAGAAGCAGCGGAAAGCTCTTTATAACGCTGTGCCAAAATCAAAAATGCGTTCTCATCGAACTCCATTGTAATTTCAATCGAATTACCGCTTTCCTCGTCCTCGAATGAGTAGGTGCGTTTGTCCCACCTAAATCCTTGGATTTTAGCAGCTTCAAGGTATCCGTTGAAATCTCTAAACAGCGAGGCGAACTTAGCTCTTACGGTTCCGTCCGCAGGCAGCTTTTCAAAGTCAGGGATACCAGCATTCTTGAACAAATAGGCAATATCATCAAACACAGCGTTGAGCTTTCCGAGGTTGTAAGACAGTTTTTCAACGAACAGACCTATCGGTCTATCGCCGGAATAGAGCTTAACAGCTTTGCTCACATTCTGCTCCATCGTATGCGGCTTGCGATAATATCTGATGATGCCAAAAGGCTTATCGGGTCCGAAAAGTCTGTTGGTTCTGGAAAATGCCTGAATGATGTTCTCATACTCCAGTATCTTGTCCATATACAGTGTGTTGACCCACTTAGAGTCAAAGCCGGTAAGCATCTGATCCACTACAATCAGGAGGTCGAGCTGCTTCTCAGGCTCTCTTTCGACCCGCTTATATTGCTCTTTGTGGGCAAGGCGTAGAGAAAGGTCTTTTTTGAAGCGAGCGTGTGTAGCAATCGAAAAATCCTGACCAAACATCGTATTATAGTCAGTGAGGATTTCAATCAAACCTTGCTCTTTGTAGAAGGCAATCGGCTGCCCCCTGTATTCTTTGTAATCCCCATCTTCATTGCTGATATTGGGGTCAAAAAGGCAACTGATCCTTAGCTCCGGCATTGCAGCCTTCAACAGTCGATAGTAGTCTATTGCTTCGGGGATGCTGCTCGTTGCAAAGATTGCGTGGAATTTCCCGTTATGGCTCAAAGTAAGCCAGTTTTCTTGAATATCCTCAACAACCTTGCTTTGATGCTCCGAGGAAAGGTACTGAGTCTTCGGAAGATAATCTTCAATGCCCTTGACCCATTTACCGTCATCGCCTAAGAAACCAGCCATCTTGACGGTGGAGGAGTCCATATACTCATAGAATATTTTTGCCTTTTTCGGATCGCTGATTGCTTCTTCTTCGGTTGCTGCTTTTGCTTTTTCCAAAGCAACCACCTTGCGGACATCCTTGTCACGGAATGTCAGGACTTTATAAGGATCAAATCCAAGCACATTCTTATCCCTGATACCATCAGCAATGCTATATCTGTGGAGTTCATTGCCAAAAACATCTGTTTGGGCATTGTTTTTCTTTGCATTCTCCTCAAACACCGGTGTGCCGGTAAAGCCAAAGAAGATGGCATTGGGGAATGTTTCCTTGATGATGGATAGCATATCTCCAAAAGTTGAACGATGAGCTTCGTCAACAATAAAAACAAGCCGTTTACCGTTGATTATTTCAATGTCGCTTGCATTAAGTCCTCCGTCCTCATCTCGGATATTGCTCATCTTCTGAATAGAGGTAACAATTAGGGTATCTGCCGTTGCGTTGCTTTTCAGCTTAGTCAAAAGGACATATGTGTTCTCTGTTGCCTGCACGGTTTCGTTCTCGTCCGCAAATGCCCGATATTCCTTGAGCGACTGCGTTCCTAACTCAATACGGTCGGTAAGGAAAATAACCTTATCTGCATCATTGGAGTTTGCAATCAACTGAGCCGACTTAAAGCTCGTCATCGTCTTGCCTGAGCCGGTGGTATGCCAAATGTAGCCACCACGCTGCTTACCGCTGTCCCACTTCGTTTTAGACACAACATCGGAAATTGCGCTGGCTGCGTAATACTGGTAGCTTCGCATTACCTTCAGAACACCGTCAGCATTGTCGGCAACAGTATAAAACCCAATGAGCTGGTGCGCCATAGGGATGGACAGCAGCGAGGAGGCGATAGCTTTCCAATCGTTGATAGGTTCGTTATTGAAGTCAGCCCAATGGAAATAGTAATCCGTATTGAACTTTCCGTCAGGTCCGGGATTCGCAAAATAACGAGTTTCTTCAGGGTTCATTGCTACAAACACCTGAACGAGCGAGAACAATCCGGTAAAAACGCCCTCAAATGAGTATTTCTCAATCTGATTATATGCTTGACTGACGGGGACACCGCTGCGCTTCAGCTCAATATGTATGACCGGCATACCATTGATGAGCAGCATCAAATCGCCACGACGATCATTCAGCATTTTTGACTTGCTCGGAAAGACTGGTTGCTGTACGATCTGATACCGGCTCTGTCCAGCGGCGATTTCCCTGCGATCATATATTTTCAAGCTGATTTCAGTGCCAAAATGGAGCTTATCATCAGGGTTATCACGCTTGATGGACACAGTTTTTCCGTTGATAAAGCCATTGAGTTTCAACGGGGTTCTAAGTTCCGTGATCTGCTCGATGATCTGCTGCATTTCGCCATCCGTAAGAGGATAGTTATTCAAGCGGTCAATTCCACGGTTGTTATCATACAGGATCTTTGCCCAATTTCGGATGAGGTCTTGCTCGGTTGGGTTCTTGATAACTTCCTTTTCCCAGCCTTTATCCGCCAAGACTTTAATCAGGGCTTCCTCAAAGTCCGCTTCTTTTTGGAATGTCATTCGATTTCCTCCTTCCTGCTAAATTGATGTCACACGAACATCTTTTCAAGCATAGATTTCTTGATATTTTGGAGCTTTTCCAACTCACGCTGATGAAGGGTGATAAGGCTATCGAGTGCTGTAAAGTATGTACCAATAGCAGCCTGCTCACTAATGTTTGACGGGATGGAGAACACAGTTTTGGACACCAATTTCCAATCTGCCTCGGCATTTTCGTCCCGGTCGATTGATTAGCTACTTCATCGAATTGCCGGCTCTGAATCAATCGATATAGAAAGCTGCTATCAGCATTTTGAGGCTGTAATACCCAAAAATCGCCCACAGCAAGCCCATCAAATGTGGGCAAAAGCCAGTTTTGCAAGTACGGGCGGAGTTTTCCGTAAAGGACATCACCTTGATGAAATGCGATGCCTGATTTGATACTTTGCTTGGCGTAGATGTCTTTGTTGAGCCGACCTGTCCCTGACACTATATCCTCATATTCAACTCTTGGAAGGGTATCATCGGAGCATATTACCGATGATCGCACAGCGATTTCTTCAAACTTACGCTGTTCCCAAGGGTCAGTAAATCCCTTAAAGCGAATTTCGGGGTAACTGCTGCCATTTTGAGGGAACATCTTTTCGAGCATCGACTTTTTCACATTCTTCAACTTTTCAAACTTACGCTGATGAAGGGTGATAAGGTGGTCGAGCTGCTGAAAGAAACCTCCAATAGTCTGTTGTTCTCGCATCGTTGGCGGCATCATCAGCTCCATTACAGCCATTTGCTTTCCTGAAACCTCGACGAAAGTTGATCCAGCCCCAACAAGCTCTCCATATCGTTTTAATTCTCCGGTTCGAGAAAAAATGAAGTAAGAGTCAAGCTCTCCACGATGTGGGACAATGGACTGAAATCCCTGATTAGTGCAGCCTTTTCGGGTTAAAATAGCTGTTTTCCCGATCCCCGCACGAGATGTAAACAGAACTGTACCGGGAGGAAGCATTTTGGCTGAACTATTCTCATAACCCAAGCCGGTTATCTTTTTCTGACTCGAATTTGCATAGATTTGATCCGCAATTTCAGCAGGTGCATACCAATCAATATCACCGTCCCAATAGCTCTGATTTCCTGTACTTGGGGTTCCACCACCCACAATGTCAGCAATATCTCCCAACTTACGCTGTTCCCAAGCGTCTGAGAATCCTTTGAAGCGAATTGCGGGAGCATCTGATTTTTTCGTCATTCTGCACTACCTCCCAGCAATTTCTTCAACTCTTTAAGTCCCAGCATATCATACTCATTACCCTCAAGGTCATCGATCATTCCCGAAAGCGTTGCTTCGGTTTCGCTGATCTGCTGTTCGACCTCGAAGAAAGTTGTAGCATACTTGTTTTGAAGGGCTTGAATTTTGCTCACCAAGCTGTCGATTACGGTATCAGGCAGTTTGTGAATGCTCTCAATGAGAGGAGCAATCCACTTCTTTTCGAGCAAATCCAAAGCCTGCTCATCGCTCAGACTTTCAATCGTATCCTTTGTTTTTGCCTGCAACGCAGCACTCTTTGCCTTGATCTCCGCCTTGATTTCTTTCTCGCTCTTGATCAAAGACTCAACCTTTTCTAAGAGTGTACGAAGCGCAACGCTTTCAGGAGAACGGTCTTTCTTTAGTTCCTTAATCTTTTTGGATACTTCTTTCGGAACGAAAGCATCGCCTTCCTCGGTGAGAACATCGTTGCAGCTCTCTTTATCCTCCTCTGTCATTTCATCAAGGATAGACTCATACTCAGAAGGGATTTCCGCCAAACGGCTTTCCAAACCGTGAAGCTCGTCCGTTTCTGCGGAGAGCAAAGTCGCCTGAACCAAGTCGAACGGGATAATATGACCTACCCAGCCCTCTTGAACTTCCTGATCTTTACCGTCCTTTTTCTTGATGACAAGGTTCGGATCGACCTTCTTTGTTGCAGCAAAGCCTTCGGTTTGCAACATTTCGAGGTCGATGGAAATACCTGTCCAATCGTCGTCAAGAAGCTGGAACGCCGCATATTTGTCGATAAGAGGAATTTCCTTCAATCGCTCGAAAATATCAGCACTTAGAACGGTTTCAGCCTTAGAGATTTCGATGCTTCCCATCCGGTCGATAAGTTCTTCTTTCAGGAACGCCGGAAAAGTGGAAAAGGCAGCGTTAAAAGCATTCTCAAAGCCGACCACATCAGGATGGCTCTTGATGGCACTCTTAATATCAGGGGTAGACACATTCACATAAGGAATGCCACTCTCGGTGAACAACGCCTTTTTCAGTGCAGGGAACGCCGTCCAGAATTCGCTCATCTCGTCAATTTCTGCTGTCGGGATACCGCCAAACATAGACGCATAGACATCCCAATGCTCGGCAGCTTCAGAGGAATCAACATAGCGAGGAATGTTCAAGTTATAATCATTGCTGCGAATTTCTTCACGACTGACTACTCGTGAAAACTTCGGAATGCTTTCACGCTTTATAAAGGTATCTGCTATGCGTTTAATGTCAGACGCACGGAGCTTGTTATTCTTACCCTCTTTGATAAAGCCCTTGGATGCATCGATGATAAGGACATCGGTATTCTCGCGCTTTTGGCGCAGCACCATAATGATGGTGGGTATTCCTGTCCCGAAGAAGATATTTGCAGGAAGTCCGATAATGGCGTCGATATGGTTATTCTCAATCAGGTTCTTTCTGATTTCACCTTCCTCACCGCCACGGAACAGTACGCCGTGGGGAAGAACGATTGTCATAATGCCGTCCGGCTTGATATGGAACAGATCGTGAAGCAGGAAAGCATAGTCGGCTTTTCCTTTGGGAGCAAGTCCAAAACGAGCATAACGAGGATCACCCTCTTTGTTGGACGGGTCCCAAGCCTGCGAATACGGCGGATTGGACACGACCGCATCCACATAGAGAGGATTATAGGTATTCACCGGATCATTTTCGTCAAAGTACGGCCAATCCTCCTCAAGAGTATCGCCGTTACGAGTGACGATATTATCCGGTTTGATGCCACGCATAACCAAATTCATCCGGGTCAGGTTGTAGGTGTTCTCCTTCAATTCCTGAGCGAAGTATTTGATGTTGTTGTCATCGGTCATATATTTGGCAACGCTCTGACCGATATTGATAAGCAACGATCCCGAACCGCTTGTCGGGTCGTAAATTTTGATTTCGCTTTTGCCCTTCAAGTGGCTTGCAACGATTTCAGACATCAGCAGAGATACCTCGTGCGGGGTGTAGAACTCGCCTGCCTTCTTTCCGGCATTAGCCGCAAAGTTACTGATAAGATATTCGTAGATAAAGCCGAGAACATCGTAGTCCTGCTTGCCGTCCATAGGAATATCCTTTATCAGCGTCAGAAGCCCGCTGATTGCTTTTGTTTGCGAACCGGAGCTATCGCCAAGTTTGGAAAGACCTGTTTGCAAAGTGTCGAACACCTTATCAAACACCTTTTTGTGCGTGTTGGAAATCAACCGGCTGAACGCAGAGAGTGCATCACGGACATTTGAAACATCAAAGTCCTTACCCATCGAGAGCCAAGTAGAAAAGAGGTCTTTATAGGCAATAAAGTAGCCGATATTCTCTTGAACCCACTTAACCGTTTCGTCATCTTCTTCTGATACGGTTTTCAGAAGTTCGTCGTCATAGTCATTTTCCTTCAAGAATTTGATTTCTTTATCAGATAGATACTTGTAAAAGATAAAGCCAAGTATGTAATCCTTATATTCATTCGCTTCGATTTTGGAACGCATTTGGTTTGCGGAAGCCCATATTTTCTGAGCAAGCTGTTGCTTATTCATCCTGTGAACCCATCCTTTTTCTTTTTTAAGGGCAATATACTACCCCACTGTTATGATACAACAATTAGTGTCCCTTAAAACGGACTCACTTCTCGTCGGGAACAAACTCCATAATGTCGTCAGTCGTGCAATTCAAAGCTGAGCAGATTTTTCCCAACACTTCAGTGCTTACATTTTCATCACGACTGAGCTTATTGATTGCGTATTTAGTGAGTCCAGCAGCTTCCTGCAAATCTCTTTTCTTCATATCTCGATCAAGCAGAATGTGCCAAAGTTTTTTATAGCTTACAGCCATCGTATCATTCCTTTCTCTCAACCTGCGAGTAAGTGCTAAAACACATCTTATATTATAGCATATAATCCCGAATTAGCAACCATAAATCCCGAAATTTCAAACTTACTTCCCATATTTCGCACCTGAACAAGCTCGACTGCGACCGGATAGCTTGGGAACAGCGTAAGCTCGGGGAACTTGTTGATGTTTGCAGTGGCAGAGATTATAAACATCTATCGGAAGGCACTATACCTGTTTATGGAACAGGTGGATATATGCTTAGCGTGAACGACGCATTATCGTATGATCGGGATGCGATTGGCATTGGTAGAAAAGGGACAATCGATAGACCGTATATCCTTAAAGCCCCATTTTGGACAGTAGATACGCTGTTTTATGCCATTCCAAGAGAAAAAGCTGACCTGAATTTTGCTTTTGATATTTTTCAAAACATCGACTGGAAAAAGAAAGATGAGTCAACTGGTGTACCGAGTTTATCCAAAACAGCAATAAACGATATTGATGTGCTTGCGCCGAAGCACGGCGAGCAACAGACTATTGGGCAATTTTTTGCCGCCATCGACCACCTTATCACCCTTCATCAACGACAGTCTTTTTCGCATTCAACCCCGGATATTTCTCTGTCTGTCCAACTGATCCATCCTTTTTATACATCCTCTTGGGAACAGCGTAAGCTTGGTGAAATAGGCTCGGTTTCAATGTGCCGCCGCATTTTCAAGGAACAGACATCAGAAACTGGAGATATACCTTTTTATAAAATTGGAACATTTGGCGCTGATCCTGATGCGTTTATTTCCAGAGAGCTTTTTGAAGAATACAAATCAAAATATCCTTATCCCCAAAAGGGAGATATTTTGATTTCAGCGTCGGGCAGTATCGGCAGAACCGTTGAATTTGCCGGGAATAATGAGTATTTTCAGGATTCAAATATCGTGTGGCTTAACCACGATGAAAGGCTCTCAAATCCATTTTTGAAGTGTTTTTACTCAGTAGTAAAGTGGGCTGGTATTGAGGGTAGCACCATAAAAAGGCTTTATAACGATAACATACTAAACACTGTTATTTGTATGCCATCTGTTCCTGAGCAAAAGCGCATAGGGCTATTCTTTGAAAACCTCGACAACCTTATCACCCTTCATCAGCGTAAAGGAAAAGCAGCCGTTTCCGGCTGCTCCAATGATGCAAATAACTCAAAAGGTGTTTGTTGTAAAGCACGGGACTTCGGATATAAATGTCACAAAAAAGACGAATCCAAATAGATTCGATGCTTAATTGCAGTGTTCATCTTCTTCGTATAGGTTAATGATTGTTCTTCCGTGCGCTTTTGCATAGTCAAAGGCAACCCCGGTTCCGCTTTTGGGCTGATAGCTTGTTATTGCTTTTTTCGACTCTTTTCGACTCGCCGGAAGGTATTCGTTATTAAAGTAAAAGACGCAAAAGTCACTTGCCTGAATCATAGCTTGATTGCGTTCCACATAAGCAGCTTTCCCGGCAGCAGCAACTCCGTCAGGGCAAATACTGTCCTCATATCCATCTAATAGGAACTGCATCGTATAAGCGTCTGCATCAGGATAATCCGTCCGATAGTGTATTCTGCGAATTTTGGGGTAAACTTCTCTTAGTTCTGAAACCACCTCGTAGCAGAGCGTATTAAATTCGGAATGATCTCCAAACAGAAAGGTTGCTACGCCCTGCTCAAGCAGATAGCAAATATTGTCCCGCAATCGACTTGCAAGCTCTTTTTTATGCTTAATTCTCCTATGCCCGATAAAACAACAGGTCATACAAACACCACCAAGAATAACAGTAGAGCAAATGAGCATATTATTGTTCATCTGCACTTATTATTATATTTTTGCTCTATATATAAGTCAATAGCTTCACAGAGAGAACAGAAAGTCAAGAGAGAATAACATATAATTATTATGGATTCGAGGTGGAGCAAATGAGCAAAGAAATTGGCTTCAGAAATAGAGATAGATTTATTCAACTGGGAATCACAATTTCAGTTCTTCGTAAAATGCGAGGTATGTCGCAGGAGCAGCTTGCGGCAGAGGCGATGATGAGCCGTTCGCATCTTAGCGCAATCGAAGCACCGAATATCGTCAGACCCTTTTCCGTAGAGGTTCTATTTAATATTGCTGATGCGCTGAAGGTTGAGCCAGGTGATTTGCTGAACACCTCAATTATCCCGGATCAAATTCTAAACAAAAAAGAAAAATAGGTGGCTATGGGACAATAAAGCCCATAGCCACCTATTTTAATATTGCGGTACCCCGTATCCGAGGATTTCGTAGTGACCTACGCTGTACTGATTTACCCGACAGCTATCACCGGAGTTTCCCTCAACGGTATAAACGATACCGTTTTCGACTTTTTGGACAATACCGGTGTGGTCGGATTGTCCATCCTGCGGACCCGACGAACCCTTGTTATCCCAATCAAAGAAAATAATCATTCCGGGAACAGGCTCGGCAGAGCCGTCGATCCACTGTCCACGATCTTTGAACCACTGGACGCCGTTCACGCAGCCTGCATATTTGGGTACAACACCGGTGTCAATATAGCCGCACTGATCGGCGCACCAGCTTACAAAACAAGCACACCATTCCACACGGCTTCCGAAACCGTACCAAGACCAGTACGGTTCGCCGCCTACATTGCCGACCTGTGAAAGCGCCACGGTGACGATCTGATCGTCACTGTATCGGATACCGTAAAGTACCGCCGCCCAAAGGGAATTGTTTTTGTCCTTGAGAAGCTCGGCAAGGTATTCCCGCTGTTCTGCGTCAAAGGCGTATAGGTCAGCCATTTCATCTACCGTCAAATGAGAAACGGTGATATAGAGCGTAGTCCTTGTAACCGTCGTTTCCGTCTGAACGATGTTGCCGTTTCCGTCATCCGTTTCGCTAATTTCCGTTTCCGAGTGGCTTTCACTGCGGGAGGATATGGAGTTCATCTCCCAAAAGATGTCCGAGAGGATCTGCTTTTTTCTCTCGTCCATCGTAGCAACCTCCTGCGGATTGTCCTTGTCGGTATTCGTTTTGACCGCATAGACTGCAAGCACATCCTTCCACACGGCTCGACCGCCGCTGATCTCCATATTATCATAAGCTACCGAGTTTTTCTCCGCTTCCATCTTGGCATCGTAATCAGCGTTGATTTCCTGTACGGCAGTCTGCATCGACATTCCCGTTCCGGAATCCTCGCCGGAAAAGAATATCCCGAAAACCGAGCCGCAAATCAGAGCAATCAGGCAAATTACGACAATGACCGCAACGGCAACCCAGCCGCCTGCGGCAATGGCAGCAACCAGTGCTTTGGTCGCCGCTATGATCGCTTTGACTGCGGCAATCGTTGCTTTTACGGCAGCTTTTACACCGGCAACCGCTGCCTTGGCTGTGGCTTTGGCGGCTTGTGCCGCTTTCTGCGATGCTTTCACCGTAGCCTGTGCGGTTTTCTGCGCCGTCTTTGCCGCCTGCTGTGTGGTTTTGATTGCCGTTTTCGTGGTCTTGACCGACCTCTGTGCGGCTTTGGCTGTGCCTTTCCCGGCAGTCTTGATGGTTTTCTTACCGGCAGAACCGGCAGACTGTTTGATCGTCTTTTCCGTTTGCTCGACCGCCTTGATGGTCTTATTCCCGGAGGTGCGGACAGTCTGCCTTTTCATTGACTCAGCCGCCCGCTTTTCCCGGAACTTCTGAACACCGTCCTTTGCTTTGGACACATTCCGTTTCGTATCTTCCAGTCCCTTGCGCCCCTGCTTATCAAACTGGTGCGCCGCTTCGTGCGTGATACGGTCAACGCCGCCTTCCACTCGGTCGGAGGCGTACTCCTCGGCATTATGCTCATCCGGGTGCGTTGTGTGTTCTGCCTTTTCCTTCGTCTGCACATAGGCGGAGCGCATACGGTCTGCGGCGATTGCCGCTTTGTCGATCTTCTTGATTGTGCCTTTTACGACATCTCTCGTTTTAATATCAGCCATTGAACCCTCCTTTCCGGGGCGTACCCAAACGCCCCTAAATTAAAAACGAGGGGTAAAGGTATAAACACCTTACCCCTCAAAGTGCGGGAGCTGAAAAGTCTTGATATTGCTGGCTTTTTCAGCGCCTATTTTTCGACTCTGCCCGTTTTCTTCTTGCGTACTCTGCCTGCTGAGCTTTGTAAGCTCTTTGAGCGCACTTCTCGCAATATTTCTTTCGGTTGCCCTTCTTGATAATCGGCGTACCGCAGGACACGCACTTTTCAAAGCGTGTGCCAAGAATGTCCGCTTCCAGCAAAGGCTCTGCCGGCAAAACAGCTTTGCGGAAATACTTGCAGAGAAGTGAGTATGAGATGCTCTGCACACAGGCGCAGGGTTCTCCGTCATCCAGCGCAAGGCAGTTGCCGTTGTCATAATTGGCACAAAGGCGCTTAATTAGGGCGTTCGCCCTCTGCCGTTGCTTCGGCGTGAGTCTTGGCAGCATCCGCACCACCGTCCTCCGTTATGCGCTTCGCCACGACCACAAGACGGCTGTTGTTGCGGCTGTACTCACAGGTAGACAGCGTAATGAGCTTATCACCGTATTCGGCGGTCACGCCGGTATCATAGAAAGACAGTTCCTTGCACTTGGCAATGAAGTCGTCAAACTCATTGGCACTCTCTGCGTCTATAAAGCGATAAAACTTGAATGCTTCGGGACTGTCGGTGTAGACCACCGTGCGGAATACGGCAACGATCTCATACTCCTGCTTATCCGTCAGTGTGTTGAAGGTGATCATCCGATGCTCACTCCAAAAGTCTTTGCTCTTGAATTTTTCAAGGTGGGCAAACATCGAACCGTTGGACATATGGTGTCCATAGATGACAAGATTGTCGGACGGCTCCTGCACATCGCAATCCTCCTGCACATAGGGACAGCCATAGTCGGAGTATTCCTTATCAAAGCCGTGCTTTAGATAGAAATTCGGCTCATTCACCGACTGCATCACGGGATAATTGATGTTGGTATCTGCAATGCTGATCCAGCCCACCAAATCGCCGTTCTGCTGATAAAGCTCTGCAAGCTCCGGCAGAAGCATCTTTTCCTCGGAGTATGGAATCTGCTCCGCCGGTCCCGTTGCAGCATCCGTCTGTGCCGCAGCGTCTACAAGTTCAGCCAGCTCGCCATAAAGCGCAGCTTGCTTATTCGACTCCTTGTAGTGATCGATAATAAAAAAGGTGCTCGTGCCGAGGACGGCTACAAGCACTGCAATAAGAATTACACAGATTTTCTTTTTCATTGCGTTTCCTTTCATAAAGCGAGTAGGCACCCGCTGAAGTCAGCGAGTGCCTATAAGGTTTGTCTTGTTTATTTGCAGTAGATAGAGATTGCACGCTCGACAAATTTTGCAGTTCCTTCCCCACCTGCTTTATCAATATTCTCGGTAAATTCACCTCCAGCTCCATACATTGCACCAAGAGTTTGCAGTATTTCAGGGGTGCATTGATAATAATTCTCTGAGATATATGCCTGTAAGCGCTTCACCAAGGCTTGCGCTTCCGGCAATGCAGGATCGCCATCCTTGCATTTGCCAAAATCAGAGAAGATCAGCATCACTCCTCTTGCAAGCGCTTCTTCTGCATCCTTAGAGCGCCCCTTGTTCTTTTGCGTATATTCCTGATAGGCATTGGTGTGTTGCCACTTTTCTTTTGCTTTCGTAGCGTATTCATCCATCTTTGCCGTATCAAATGCAGAAAAGTCCATATTCATTCCTCCAACCTGTTTTAGTCCACGAGCGAAGGTGATAAGGTTTTCGATATGCTCTTTTTTCAATGTGAGCAAGCATATTTGCTGATCTAATGCCCGATCCCTATCAAAGTCCGGACTTTGAAGAATGGACTGAATCTCTTTGAGAGAGAATTCAAGCTCACGGAACAGCAATATTTGCTGCAAGCGCTCCAGAGCTGTATCGTCATACAGCCGATAGCCTGCTTCGGTATATTCCGCCGGATGCAGTAAACCGATTTTGTCATAGTACTGCAAGGCACGAATGCTAACCCCCGTGAGCTTGCTCACCTCATTGACGGTCATCATTGATATCATCCTCCTTCGTGGTAATTATAGCATAAACCATTACGCAGCGTCAGAGTCAATACCTTTTTTGAAGAATTTAAGCACCCTCGCCCGGTTTGGTGGTCATCAGCTTATAGAGCTTCGTGTTCTTGGGGAATTTATTAGCAAACGGTACAAGGCTGGAGCCGACCTTGATTAGTCCGTGACCGGCATCCACATTGGTGATATAGGAAAGCTGGGTGTCCGAAATGTTCAGCAGCTTCGCAAGCTCCAATCTGTCCGTAGATGCCTGATTGAGCATAACAATGAACTCGGAGTTTGCCAGCATCGTTCTTGCCGTGTGGGACTGAAGCAGGTCGTCCACATTCTGCGTGATGCCCGTGGCATAAGCGCCGTACTTTCGTACACGCTTCCAAAGGGTAAACAGGAAGTTTGCACTGTACTCGTGCTGGAACAGAAGGTAGATTTCATCGATGAAGATGAAGGTGTTCTTGCCCTTAGCTCGGTTCTGCGTAATACGGTTCAGGATAGAGTCGAGGACGACCAGCATACCGATGGGCATAAGCTGCTTGCCGAGGTCAAGGATGTCATAGCAGATCAGGCGGTTATCCGTGTCCACATTGGTTTTCTTGGCGAAGGTGTTCAGAGAACCGTTGGTAAACAGCTCGATGGCAAGAGCAATCTCCTGCGCTTCGGGTTCAGACTGCTTCAAAAGCTCTGCTCTGAAATCCTGCAAGGTCGGCACTTCGCCGGTATAGTTGTTCTGCTGATAGGCGCGGTAGACGCTTGCCGTACAGCGGTCAATGATGGACTTCTGCACTGCGCCAAGGTTGTTGCCTCCGATGAGCTGCTCGCACAGGGACATAATGAACTCAGATTTCAGAATGACGGGGTTTGCGCCGTCGCCATATTCCCGGTTCATATCCATCGCATTGATATGGGTGGGAGAAGTGGCAGAAATGTTGATGATCTCGCCGCCCAGCGCCCGCACAAGGGGCGAATATTCTCGCTCCGGGTCAATGATAATAATGTCTGCGTTGCTGGCAAGCACCTGATTGATGACCTCGCCCTTTGCGGTAAAGGACTTACCACCACCCGAAACGCCGAGAATAAACTCGTTGCCGTTGAGGAGCTGTCTGCGGTCTGCGATGATCATATTTTTGGAAATGACATTCTGACCGTAGTAAACGCCGTTGGTGTGGCAAATGTCCTGCACACGGAACGGGATAAAGACCGCAAGGCTCTCTGTGGTCAGAGTACGGAACGACTCAATTTTGCGGACACCGAAGGGCATCGCCGTATTCAGTCCGTCAAGCTGCTGGAACTTGAGAATACCAAACTGGCAAAGGTGCTTTCTCGCTGTGGTAAGCAGAGCTTCTGTGTCATTGTCAAGCTGCTCCTTGGTGTCCGCCGTATGAACCATCGTCAGAACGGCAAACATCATTCGCTGGTCACGGGTCGTCAGGTCGTCAAGGAACTCTTTCATTTCCTTGCGCTGTTGTTCAATGTCGTAGGGAAGCTGGGCAGAAAAGTTGTTGTTGGCATTCTGCCTACGCTGCCAGTTGGTCGCATTGGTCTCAACGCCGAGCAAACGGCTTTCGGCTTCTCGCACGGCTTCATCCGTGGGTACGGGGATAACATCAATGGACATCATCAGATTGCGGTTGAGATCGGTCATTTCGGCAACCATACTGTCCTTGATATAGGAAGCGTACTCCCGCAGGAACAGCACTCTGCCATAACGCTCTCCGATCTTGAAATAGTCGCCCGTGAACTCCATCGAATCAGGGCAGATGAAATCCTTGAAGTCGTGACCCTTTCTGCGGGTTTCCTTGATGTCGAAGCGAAACTCCGTTTCTTCACCGGCACGGTAAAAGTCGTGGAAAATGCGGAGCCGTTCATCCGGCTCCAACTCTACGCACTTACTTCCGAGTCGCCCGAAGTGGGCGATCAGGTCAGCTCCCACACGGGCAAAGTAGTTTCTCGCTTCCTCCACATTCTTCTTACATACCGAAATGGTGATGTACTTCTCCTGAATGATAGCGTTTGCGCCGGTCGCTTTTTCAAGAAGCATCCGATTGTACTCCTCACGGTACTCGTCAAGAGCATCGCCCTTCAGGGGGAGAAGAATGGTTTTCTCAAAGTTTGCACGGTTCAAACGGCGGTTGTTAATGGTGATCTTGGTGGTTGCGCCGCTGTCAAGGCTGTTGAGCAGCTCCGAATATTCAAGGAACATAGCTTCCTTATCCTCACGACTGGCGACAGCATAGTTGATGTCGCTGAACTTATAGGTCTTGGAGAACTTATCTCTGCCCACCTGAAAAATACCGTCGTCGTAAATCGCCTTGATGGGGATTACATCCTGGACGCCCCTCGGCACAACAAATCGTTCTTTATCCTGCTTGAGCAGGTTGCGAAGCGTTTTAATCATTGGCTTTTGATACCTCCTTCTGCTTGTGTTCCATTCCCGGCTTCATCATCTCGTAGTAGGTGTTGGTAGAACGGAAGGTCAGTTTCTTTGGCATCAGAAACTCGGATTTGAACCAAGCCCATACGAACTTTTCCGCCGTCATTCCGTTGTATTTGATAAAGCCGAGAGCCGCAAAGGGTGCGGCTCCCAAAATGCACATCCACGATACGGTTTCTGTGCCGACATAGGGCTGGAGTAAGAAATAGAGTCCCACTGCCACCACGCAGGCGCAGGCAGAAAAAATGAACTGTCGCATAGACAGTCCAAAGAACATTGCCTCCGTATAGTTGCGGATTTCTCGGTTGATCTTAACTTCCATTGAAGCTCCTTTCTCTGCGATAGCGTTCCTTTGCCTGACAGATTTCCTCGGCACAGACGCATTCATCCGCAAGGCAGTTCACCTTGCCTTTGCGTCTGCCGCCATAATACAGGCAATATCGGCAATCGCAGTCCTCAAGGGTGAACCCCTTGAAACGGTTATAGATTTTGGTGTTGTTTTTCATAATGCGCTCCTTACAGTCCCATCATCTCTCGGATAATGCGGTCGCTCATCTTGACCGAGCCAACAAGAACGAGCATATTAAAGAGCAGTTCGCCTACATAACTCCATACCTGCGTGACCGCCGCCGCATCGGGGTTTACTACGGGCGGTGAGGACGCAAAGAGTGAGAAGATGATGCAGGACAGCACGATCACTGCCCCCTCCAAGCAAACGGCGCAGTAGCTTTTGATGAAGGACTTGCCCACATTCTGACTCGGTTCACCGGCGAAGGTGGAAAGCGGAATAGGCGCAAGTGCCGTATACATATAGAGCTTAAAAAATCTCCCGTACACGGTCATTATCAGGATGAAAGACATTACGGTGATGAACAGCCCTCCGATGAGCGTGACAGCCCATAGCGGTATGCTTTCAAAGAATCCGCATTCCTCAACGCTGGTAATCAATTCAGGCGGCAAGACTGTTTGCTGTGGTGTTGAGAAACCCGCCGAACCCATTATCGTCGAGATCGTGCCTTGGACGATATTAAACAGGGCAAGCATAAGCTCCATACCGTAGGTGATGGCACCCTTGGCGATAGCGAAGCGAACGAACAGCTTCAGAGCGTGTTCCGGTTTCTTGACTTCTGTGAACGAGCCGCAGGTTTTGACCATACCGGCGACGAAGAACAGCACAAGGAGTGCAAGTCCGATAGACTGCACTGCGCCGTTGATGTTGACGATCACGCCCCATATTCCACCGCCTTTGAAGTCCTGCGGCGTTGTCGTGATAAGCTGCCAAATCTCAGCCAGCTTCTCGTTCCAAGTTTCCAGTGCGTTTTGAAGATTTTGTACGACCCAGTTGTCGCTCACGAAAAGCACCTCCTTTCAAAGAATAAGGGGTGCTCCCGATTTTTCGGGAACACCCCTTGGTGTGAAATTTTTTAGCCGACAATCAGGTCAAGAATTTCCTTTGCAAAGGTGATGATGACGCCGCCTGCAAGGGTCAGGAAACCGTTCGCTCTCTGAGAGGGGTCGTGGGACTTCAGGGACAGACCGACCTGCACAACGCCAAAGCCCAGTAGGATAAGACCAATGGCACGGATCAGTCCGAAGATAAAGGTAGACAGGTTGTTGATAACGGTAATGGGGTCGTTGGCGGCAAACGCCGTAACCGAAGTGCCGAGGACGAGTGCTGCACCCATAATGGCGGTGCAGTAAATGCGGAAGCCCTTCTTAACCTTGCCGGTCATAGGCAGCTTTTCGGTATGCTTCTCGGTGTTCTTCTTAAAAATGTTCATATTAGTTACCTCCGTAATTTTGTTGTTGTATTGTTGTTGGTTTCCGAGTTGAAATCCTCATCGGACAGCAACTCATAGGTGGTTTCCGATACCTCTGTATCCGGCAGAGTATCGGGGTCGAGGTACTGCACCTCAATGGTCGCAACATTACTTGTGACCTTGCCGTGCTGATAAACGCCGCCTTTTCCGTCGGCAGTCAGGTCAACGGCGGGGTGCTTGAGAATGTCGTATTTTAAGTCCATCACGGGGAGTTCCCCTCGGATGAACAGAATGGCGTAGCGGTTATCAAGCATACGAACCTCATCCGGGGTCAGAAGCTCTCGACCGCTGATCTGATAGTTGGTGGAATAGTTTCCGCTTCGCCCGGAACTCTTTCCGTAAGTGTTCGTGTCGATGGTTTCCTTGCCCAGCAATTCGCTTACATACTTATGGGTGGACTGCTCGTTGCCACCCAAGTAGAGGAACTCATCGCAGTTGCCGACGATGGATTCCCACTGCTTTTCAAACAGTGCCTTGAGCTGTGCCAAGTTCTGAAGAATGATGGACACAAACACGCCACGGGAACGCATAACGGAAAGAATCTTATCGAAGTCGTCCGGCAGGCTGACATTGGCGAACTCGTCCATCAGGAAGTGAACGGGAATTGGCAATGCGCCGCCGTGAATATGGTCAGCGGAAAAGAATAGCTGCTGAAATAGCTGGGTATAAAGGATGCTGACCAAGAAATTGAAGCTTGAATCGTTGTCCGGGATAATAGCGAACAGTGCCACTTTCTTTTCGCCCATAGAAGCAAGGTCAAGCTCGTCGGTGCAGGTCAGTGCCGCCAAGCTCTCCAAGTTGAATTTTTCCAGCCTTGCGGCAAGTGTGATCTGAATGGATTTCAGGGTCTTTGCCGAACCGGTGTGATAAGACCGATAGTATTTCAGAGCGATGTGGTCGGGTCTGTCCAACTCCAAATCGGCAAACAGGCAGTCCAGCGGCGAGGGTCGTGGATCTTCCTCATTGTCGATGGCAGCCGCTTGCAGCATCTCCATTACCATTGCAAAGTTCTGCTCGTCCTCCGGCGCTTCGTAGTGAAGATAATAGACGAGAGCAGACAGCAGCATTGAAGCTGAGGTATCCCAAAAAGGATCGTTACTTTGTGACCCCTTTGGCGTTGTGCTCTTGAACAGATTTGTCACAAGCCGTTGCACATCGTTGTCCGAATGGAGATAGACAAACGGGTTATAGCAGTGGCTCTTTTCCATTGAGATCAGATCGAGAACTCTGATCTCATAGCCCTTTTTCTCCAGCAGATTTCCCACATCCCGGACGATTTCGCCCTTCGGGTCAAGAATCACGAAGCTGGTGTTTGCCTGCATCAGATTCGGTTTGCAGTAAAAGCGTGTCTTACCGGCACCGGAACCGCCGCAGACAAGGGTGTTCAGATTGCGGCGGTGTTTCTTGCCGTTGAGTCCGATACGGACTGCCTGCGTCATCAGCTTGTTTTCGGACGGTGGGTTCTGCCGGTATTTCTTG